>Ga0315901_10000837_pt1 | contig 44491 bp, 63 predicted proteins | sample LakEriMetagenome_10_FD_203761 | JGI IMG/M metagenome (GOLD analysis project Ga0315901, IMG submission 203761) | Freshwater fungal communities from buoy surface, Lake Erie, Ohio, United States - Buoy 2 MA116 | ecosystem: Environmental > Aquatic > Freshwater > Lake | place: USA: Lake Erie, Ohio...
TTGAGGGGTCTGACGCTCAGACATGTTGATGTTCTTGATTTTTCGGTCAAGGCCATCAGCAGCATCGGCCATTCCCTGCTCATAAAAGAACTGGGCGAATTTTTCAGGGTTCATCGCAACAGATAACGCCTTGTGATATCCGGCTGCATCCTTAATCAGTCCGCTCTCATCCAAATACTTTGAGATGAAATTGGACGGATTCGACTGAAGAGACTTCAGCTCGGATGAAGTACCGGGCGAGAACACAATTTTCTTGTCCTTCACATTGAACTCAAAACCTTTGAATTCCTGACTGAACAACTCGTCGGTTTTCTTGGAGAACCATTGACGCTTGCGCTCTTGCTCCTCTTGGAGCGTTTTTGACTGCTGCATGTATTGCTTGTAGGACTCGTACTCCTCACGCTCAGCATCTGGAATGGAAGCCCGGCTTGACTCAAGCGGGACTTTGTACTTTTCCTTCTGCTCAGCGAAGTAGGACTTCGCCTTGGCAATCATTTTCTTTTTGGCCAGTTTGGCCTTCTTCACGGTGGTTTCGTCGTCGAGCTCCTCGTCATACGAGTAATCGTCCATCATGGCATCGATGTCGTCGTCGTCAAGGCCTTCCTCGGTCTCCCGGAGATAGCTCTTCAACATGGCATCGGGGTCCATGGACTCATAGTCCGCCTGAAGTTTGATGAAGTCTTGAATCCCGCGTCCGGTTTCTTTCTTGAACGTCAGGAATGCAGACACATCCTCTGGAAGCGGCTCGGATTCCTCACGCTCGCGAGAAAGCTCGTCGAACGACTTGATTTCCTTGTTGTACCTCTTGCTCAGGTATGACAAGACCTTTCCCTCGTCCAGACCATCATCAGCCGGCTCGGCGGATGCCGACTCGACCTGTGCGCCCTGAGTTGGCTCCTCTGTTGCAGCGGCAATGATTTCCGCTTCACGCTGAGGAAGGCTCTTGGTTTCGCCTACGCTAGGTATTTCTCTTACCGTAAATTCCATTACATTGCAATTTTAGTGAAAATTTTTCAAATGTCATCTTGGGTTGAATTCCTCCATGCCGAATCCGTCCAGCGAGTCCTCGTTGGATTCGAAATTCAGGGGTGGTAAATTCAGCTTCCTCTGGTTGATAAGGTTGCTCTGTTGGGTGTTCTGCTGGCTGATTCGCTTTGATTTCTCAATCTCACGTTCGCGCTCGCGCTTTGAAAGATTGTCATTGGTCATCGCGGAAATCTGCTGCGTGTATTTGAACTCCTCGGCCATCAACAGCTTCTTCAGGTTCGCCTCTTCCCTGAGCTTCTCGATTTCAAATGCAATCTCGGCCTGCTTTATTTGTATGGCTTTTTGAGTCTCCATCTGAATCTTCTGTAGCGAAAGCTGCGATGCCATCTCTTGGGACTTGAGCTGCTGCTGGGACACCATGGCCTGCTTTTGCATCTCCATCTTCTCCTCGCGTTCCATCTTCTTGACCCGCTTGAGCTTGAGAAGCTGATTCGCCAGCTTGATGTTCCTGAGCTCCCGGATATCGATTGCGTCCTCGAGGTTGATGTCTCCCTTCTGCAAGGCGATTGAGATGTTGTTCTCAAGTTGCTGCTTCTGCTCTTCATCCGGTGAGATTTCAATGAAGATACCAAAGTCGTAGATGTACAGGTCCTTGATTTCATTCAGGATTCCGACGTTGTACTTCCCAATCTTGTTTGCGAAGTCGTCCTTGAAGTCAGCATACTGCAGGATATCCGCCACCCGGTAGGTCAACGCCTCCGCGATTGTCTTGAAAATGTACAGGCCGGCCTCAAGGATGTGGCGTGTGGCCGTGTTCGAGTTCAATGCAGCCAACTTCTGCACACCGACAAGGGAGTTCGGGTCCGGGTCAGAGCCGTCTCTCGCCTCATTCAGGCCGGTCACAGACCTGAGCATGTCGAGGTAGTGGTTGTAGTTGGTGATGAGCATCTGTGTCTTTGATGCCCCGCTGTTCGATGTGAGCTCCTGAATCGGGATGCGTGCGTTGTTGAATTCACCGTCCTGAGTGTACGAGCGGCCAATTACGCTACCAGTCTGGAAATAGAGCCTCAGAGCGTCCTCTGGGTTGTAAGCCTCCCCAGTGCCAAGGTCAACCTCGTTGATGCCGTCAGCGTCGATGAAAACGCCATCTGGGACCACTCTGGAAATGACTTGCTGCAGCTTCAAGTGCGTAAGCTGGATGAGGTCCGCAAATGGTATCATCCTGCGGACAAGGGACTCGATGTTCCCCTTGTACATCCTCGGGGCGCACGCCACGTAGTTCGGGATTGCATGCTGGGATGCCGACTTGGGGCGCACCATGTTCTCGGCCATCTGCCACTTGAGCAGATAGTTCGTGCCCATGACCATCACGCCTTCATACCAGACATCGATTGTCTTCTCGATTTTGGTGAACTGGCCGTCGTCCATCATCTCCATTGGAGGATTGAACGTGTCGTCCTTCTCGATTACCCGGGCATTCCCGTTCTCCAGCAGTTTCTTTTTGTAGACGACCTTCTTCGTGGTCTTGTAGTTGAAGTACAGCAGCGTGCACGAGTCCCTGCTGAACAGGGAATTCTCGTACAGGGCCGGGGTATTGTATGTGTCGTACCAGCTCTGCCCGCACTTCGCAATCTCCTCGAGCTCGTCCTCTGTGATGTCCGGGTTGATTTTGATGATTTCCGTGGTCGGAACCGTCTTAATCTCTCCGAAATAGAAGCAGTCCCTGAAGTACGGGTCCTCCGTGTAGCTGTAAATCCAGTTCGCCGGGTCGACGTAGCTGATTTTCACACCAGCCCCACGCAAGAACTCGTGCTTTGCGACACCAACACCCAAGACGGTCATGTCGTAGTCGCACTGCTGGCGGACATAGTGGTAGTTGTTCTCGTCGAGAATGGTGTTGATGGCTTCTTCCTCTGCAATCTCGATGGCCGGCTTGTACTTGAGCTGCATGTACAGCGACAGCTCCTCGTCAGTCTCTGGCAGCTCCTCCGGGTCCATCACGAACGGATTGACCCCGGACTGCTTCTGAATCGTTTCTAGGAACGGCTTCGCGACCATCTGCCCCTCAAGCATGTCCTGAAACTGGGACCGGCGGGTCTGCGACATGGCATCCTGAGCATAAGCCTTGACCTTGAATAGGCGGTCTGACATCCCGTTCACGACGATGTCGACGAACTTCGGGATGATGGGGACTGGTGTCCAGTCGAGGTTCAGGTGGGAAAGGTCCCCGTTGATGGCAATCTCGTCCTTGTACTTCTGCACGGACTGCTCACCACGGGCATACATCCGCAGCTTGTGGAATTCATTCCATTGTGAGTAGAATCGACCATGATTCCCGTCACGACGGAACCACTCATATTGTATGGCCTGCCCTATCCTCAGCCCGAATTCAGGCGTTTCTTTCTTGCTGTCGGAAACGAACTGGTCCGGGAATGCGGCGGGCTGGACCTCCACCTTGATATCCTTCTTCATTTATTCAGGCGGCTTATGGTGCTGCTGTTGTTGTAGGTAGCAAATTTAACGGATATTTTGGATTGTGTTCTTTCCGGCTGATACAGATGCTTCTGGTTTGCCATAATTGCAAGCCCGGAGCTGATGGATGCGTCGAACGCGGTCCTGTTGTTGATGTCGAACTTGGCCCAGTTCTCGAGCGTCCGGTGGAACGGCATCGTCCCGATTAGGTCGGGGTCCCGGAACCGGCCCTCCAAATCGAACCCGACGTACTTCTCGATGTAAGACTCGATTGCTGCGGCGTGCGCCTGCTTCACGTCCTCTGATGAGTTGGGGATGCCACCCAGCTCCAGCTCTGTCTTGGACAGCTTGTGCTTCTCCTTGTCCGGCCTGTTCAGGCAGAATCCTCGGTAGCCGCGGTTCTTGAAGTGATACAGCAGCCTCGGCTTGTTGTTCTCAATCAAGATTGGCATCCCGTAAAAAACACACGCCATCAAGACCTCTTCGAAGAATATCTCCGCGGTCTGCGGCCTTGCGATGTACTCCAAGAAGAACTGGTTTGTCGGGGCCTTGTCGTCCATGTGGAACTTCGTGAGGCCATGCAGGGCCCCGTTCGACCCACGCCCATCAACGACACCAGAGATGTCATAGGAGTCGCACCCGAACGCCCCGATGTGCTCGTTCCCCGGGTGCTTCATCCCGCTCCTCTCGTAAACCCTGTTCTGCATCTCCCGTGGTGGCATCCATGCCAAATAGAACCTTCCCCGTGGGTCCGGGTTGAACACCACCTTGGAGTCCTTGATTCCATCCTTCCAGCTGAATGTCCCGCGGGTGATGTGGTGGGCCTCGATGAGCGAGTCGTTGTAGTCAATCTGCTGGTAGATTTTGGTCAGGTTGAACAGCGCAGACTTACTCTCATCCCTAAAGGCGTGGCTCTCAGACCGGGGATACTGGCGGTAGAATTCATTCAGCGCATCTGCGTCGTTCTTCATCGAGTCGACCTCCGCCTCCCAGTAGTCGATTGCCCCATTCTTGATGAGGGCCCCGTCGGGTCCGTATGTCTTCTTCTCAGGCTTCCGGAGCACAGGCATCCCGTACATGTCGATGAATCCCTCAAAGTTCCACTCCATGGGAATGAACAGCGAATACAGGCCGCTCTTTGTGCGCCCGTTCGCATCCCTCTTCGTGATATCTGAGTCCATGTACAGGCTCTTGAAGTTGGAGCCGCCCTTGTCGAGTGCGTTCGACGTTGAGCCCATCATGCACTTTCCAATGATTCTGGAACCAAGCCTGAGACAGGTCTTGGTGACACGCCAGTTGTTCAGGATGTTCACGGGCTTGACCCACTTCCCGCTCTCGTCGTGCAGGAGCAGGAGCAGTTTCTCGCCGTCGTATGAGTTGTCCTCGGTGTTCCTCCAGTCGATTGTCGTGTCGAGGCCATCCATGATGGACGTGTTGAACGAGCTGAGGTTTTTCTTGGTGATTTTCGAAGCCGGGACCCGGTATGCAAGCTCTGTCTTCGGCTTGTCCATCCCGTCCTGCACAGGTTTGAAGAAGAACGGAAGGTTGCTGTTGATTGGGACCACCTTGTCCGTGAACATCTTCTTTGCGTCGACACCGGTCTTGGACAGGATTCCAACCCGGGCATCACGGGCCAGCGTGGCCGTGTTCACCCCTTCTGATGAAGACATGAACGAGAATCCGGAACGACGAATCTTCAGGTAGCACATCCCGAAGCACCGGGGGTCGGCCTTGCATGCCTCCCAGAAGATGAAGAAAATCCGGTTTGCCTCCCGGAAGTCAGGGTAGCCGATGTCAATCTTCGACCACTGGAGGTACATGTAGTGCGAGCCGGTGATGTAGGTCGGCTTCCCGTTGTTCGCAAACCACAGCCCCTGTTCGCGCCTGTCGAACTCGTTCTCGATGTAGTCGACCCAAGAATCCCGGAAGTCCTTGGGCATCTCGTTCCACTTGAAAATCGATGGTATCTTGGCGAGAGCCTTGGGCAATTCGTGTCGTTCCCACTTCTGCTTGGCCGTTTCCGGGTAACTTTGAAGATACTCCATTCCGGTCATTGCCGGCAATGCAATCTTCAGCCCCTGAATGGAAACGATGTCTCCAATCATCCCCGTCTTGGAGATGACGATGATGTCATAGTGCTCGTCGTACCCGTAATCCCAAGACTTCCCGGTATTCCTGTTCTCGAGGATGTTCTTAGGAACCACCCCGGACAGGACATGATACAGGCTACTTTGACCTTCTCTCCGCGAACCCTTGGTTTCCTGTGTCTGACTTCTTGTCTTTGCCATGCTCTTCACTCATTACTGCTTTCTCGGCCTCTATCCTCGACAGGATTTCGAACGCATCAAAGATGGCCAGCTTCTTCGAGGCCGCGGCATTCTTCAGCTTGTCGGCCCCAAGGTCTGTATCCTCTTCACCGCTGCGGAAAACCTTGTCCTCCGCAACACTGATGAGCTCATCGATGGCCTTGTATCCTGCCTCGATGATACGCATTTTGATTTCCTTTGGGTTATGCTCCTGCATGCTTCGAGATAAAAACGACCTGAACAAGGCGGGCATCATCGCCATCGCCAAAATTATCGAACACCGCCCGCGAGTGCTTAATCCGGGAATCGAAGACAACACACCTGTTGTACTTCATCTCGGCCTTCATCGCTTGGACACCATCGTCGTCATACAGGATTGTGCCCTCATCCTCCGGGTGCTGCCTGTTAAGGTACAAAACAGCCGTGATATCCCCCATCATTTCGTCCGAATGGATGAAATTAGGCTCCTCCTGACCGGATGGAGACCTCCTGACGAAGTTGTATGCCACCACGCCGCCGAATCGCTTGCGGATGAATTCGCTGAACTCGTCAACTTCACGGGGCTGTATCCCCTTGAACAGCTGGTCCCCCGCCTGCACATCGATAAAATCACCGCCAAGGACTTCCCTGACGTATGAGTCCGGGTCGCTCAAGACCTCGTCGTAGATGACCATCATAGCTTTATCGTGATGTGCTGGTCCATTATCCTGTATAGCGGCTCCCCGTCAACGATGAACTCGTACTCAGTCTCGGGCGCAAAGCAAACCCGGTCCCCCGGCTTTATCCCGCTATCCGAGATGAACTTGTTCGGGTAGACCATCTCTCCCATGAGCGGCTCAAAAGTGACCCCCTTCAGGATAGATGAGTTGTCGGCAGGAACCGGGCGGATGAAGCAGTACTTGTCGTATGCATGCCATCCCCCGTCGCTGAAATACATGAAGAACTGGTCAGGCTCGATGAGGAACACGTCCTCACGGAAGAAGCTCTTCCCGCTCTTCCTGCGACCCTTCATGTCGTTGTAGAACTTGAATGCGTTGTGATGCACGAGAAGCGTGTCTCCGGGCCTCACAGGGCCGCTATACCGGGCTGGGGTCTCAATTACCTCAGCATACCTGTTGGAGAACCTGTGGTCCTCCTCAGACGTGCTTACGACAACCTCTACACCTGAGATGTCTTTTGTGTTTGAGTACCTTTTCCTGCCTACCGGTTTTACAATGAAGTAAAATGGTGATTGCATTCAAAAGTTGATATTGAATTCGATTGAAATTGGAACCGTGTTCCGGAACTCCTTCCACAGGCGTATCTCGGATTCTGGGTTTATGATAAAAATCTGGTAAGCCCCGGTGATGTCATTATACAAGATGCAATGGATTTCCTGAGTATCTCCGAGCACACGCTGCCCAACGATGTAGTGCATCGCATCTTTCAGGTCCGGTCCGATTGATATCTTACGGATTTCTCGCATGACGACCGGGGACGACATCAGATTCCTTCGTCTTTTTTGTGCTTGAGTGCGTCAATCGTGGTGATTCCCAAGCATGCGGCAGAGTATCCGGCCAGAGAGTAGGCCACCCACTGGCTGACCTCGAACATGTGCATGGTGTCAGCCATGCACACCAAGATGAAGCCGATTCCGGACGTGATGCCCATCAACCTTTTCGAGCTCTGGTCCTTGCCAGCCTCAAAGAATCCTTTGAACCATTCCATTATTTCATTCTGAAGATTTCGATGGATGCAGAAGGAACAGCAGCCCATGGCGCAGGAGACGGGTCTCTGTCATACAAACCTCCGGCAAGCACCCCGTTGCTCGAGATAAGAATCTCAAAAGACAGCGTGTCTGCCGCGGCGAACGTGTACGGGAATACGCTGTCTACCGATACGGCAAAATCATTCGCGTCCATCTCCTTCATCATGGTAGGGCCATAAGCTGCGCCATTTATCAAAGTGCGGATGTACATGATTGCATACCCGGGCACAGCTCTCTTGTCTGCAGTCAGTTTCAGCTTGACAAAATAGGCTCCAGCCTCGTTAAAGGTGACTTCTCCTGCAACATCAATCATCACAGGGTCGGAAACCGTACCCTGCGCCGCACCAAACTCTACCTGTAGCGGAGTGTCTGCTGGTGTTGGCTCCTGATTGGCGAAGCTGTATGCGAATAGTTCGCGAGTAATGGAGGACAGGTTGTTCACAAAGGCAGCAAGAGCCCCCGCCGTGAAGTTCTTTGTCTCGTTGTTGTTGTCAGCGTCCGTGCCGATGAGCATGTCGGATGCCGAAACAACGCTGTCGGTCGCGTATGTGCTAATCTTTGCCATTTACAATCTCTCCGGTCTTGATATTTATTGAAGCTCCGTCACCATACTTCTGGGACATGAACTCTGAATACTTTGCCCACTCCTCTCCAAGCTCGTCGAGCTTCTTCAGATACGCCAGCTTCTGGTACTCGAGCTCGCCGACCCTTTTGAGGACGATGTCTTTCTCGGCCTGAATCCGACGGCCAGTGTTCAAGTCTTCCTGAGCTACCGTTTTGTTCATGTTTCAAGAGTGTACACGACAAAGATATATCATTTTCCGACAACAATCTCCCTCTGGTATCGAAGGCCAACTCCTTTGTCGGAATAGGTGACGCTCATCACGTTCCTCTTATGCCTGAATCCGGCGGAGACATCGATTCCAGTGAGGGTCCCGCCTACACCAAGGACGATTGCATTGTTGTTGGGCTGGTAAATCATCGTGGCACGCCTGTTCTGAAACAGCACTTCCCGGGCCTCTATCCGGTTCCGGGAAATCTGCTCGTTTATGACAATGAGTGCGCTGCTGTCGTCCTTGACGGTGTCCGAATACTCCGCGCTTGCGAAGTAGTCACGCATGATTGCAGCCGTGTCGACCGGCCTCAGGACGTATGAAGTGTCACCGGGGAGCCACAACGTGTCATGGACAGGGATTGAATCGGTCTCAACGACCCTGAATGGGACCGGCTTGTTCTTGTACACGATGTACGGGACAGAGTCGGCCTCCTCATGGGTGAAAATATGCCTGAGCTTGGGCTCTTCGTCCTGCTGAATGCATCTGGAAACCATCCCGATGAAGGTCGATATAACAACGACCTTCAGGAAATTATTCCAATTCACTTCCCTCAGCCGGCTTAGCTGGCTTTTTCTTCTTGGAAACCTTCTTTTCCGGCTCAGGTTCAGAAACTTCTTCATTGATGACGATGAACGAAAGGTCTTTGTGAACTATGTACGTCGGCTTGCCTTCGACCCTTTTCATCTGTAGAATCTGCTTCCGGTTCCCACGGGTCTTGTAGCTAACGTGGACCCAGTCCGGTTCAGAATCCGTGCCTGCTTCCCAGATTACTTGGTCGAAATCCAAGTTGGACACAATGTACGAAAAAATGTCCTTGTTCGTGAACCCTTCGGTAGCCGAAATATCGATTGCCTCACCGAGGCAATGCTGGGAAGTCAACGAAGCCCCCTTGATGAGCTTGTTTACACTCGGTGAGCGGTAGAAGCTGTTGACTCGGATTGGCTTTCCGATTGCTGCTCTGAGAGGCTCAAACACCTTGAGCGCAAGAGCCTTCATCGAGGCCAGATGCCCCTGATTCGGGAAGTTACGGATGCCGTGCTTCTCAGCAACGGATGACCTTGTTGCCTCTTCGAGTGAGATGTGCTCCGAAATTCTGCTTACAAAGGCCATGCTATTACTTCTTTTTTCTGAACTCGTTGAGCTTTGAAATAACCCGGTCAGATGCTGCCTCAACGATTTTCAGCCCACTGAACCCCACGATGAACGCCACCCCGTATGAGAGGGACGGCTCTGTTATGCCCATGGCCACAATAACCACCGGCGTGATGTAATTCGCGGCCATCGTCCCGCCAATCACCGAGATAATCTGCTCTCTCAAGCTCCTGTCTTTTTGGTTACCAATCAGAAGGAGGGAGCCGAACATGCCAGAGACCGCCAAGCCAATGTTGATGCCGATGCTTACAAGAAACTCTTTCATCAAAAGAGAAGAGTGAATCTTTTCAAAGTGGTGTCCAAGTCCATGACCCTAATCACCTTCATCGGGAGCACCTCATTGGCTGCAACGGTGAACAGCTCTGAAAGCCCGCTATCAACAAAGCCGTACTGAAGAACCCTGAAGTCCTTGGCCGACCCTCCGACGTTGTAAACAGAGCCGGGTGTCCCTTTGTTTTGGCGATAGATTCGAAATTTTCCACCGGGGGTGACGAAGATGTCCCTGTCAAGCTCAAGCTCGTCGTCATTCAGTCGCCTGATAATCTTCGCGACGGCCCAATCGGACTCGGCACAGATGACATCACCGGCTTCGAATGTGATTGTATCCGGAAACAATCCGGTCGCAACAACCCTGTTTGCGACAAGACCAGTGATTGAATCCCGCATCACAAACCCGGACGGGTGCGGAATATTGATGTCATCTGACGCATACCACGTCATGGATTGCTCAAATGGCTTCATTTCGTTTCCTCCTTGTGCTTGTATGGGAACACGCGGTTGAGCGTGTCCTTGCGGGACTTACACCCGCACTCCTTGCCGGTAGCCTTTGAAACGGCCTCGACGACACGGGCAACCCCTGTCGCACGAGTGATGTTCTCGATTGTATCACCAAGACCTTGCGCTTTCATGGTAGCAAATCTAATGATTTTCCTGAATCAATACTTGCCTTTCCTGCCGGGAGGACTGCTTTTCGTGGAACCCCCGGCCCCCGCCCACAACTTTTTGCAGGCCCAGTGCCGCGGAGTGAGCTTGTCGGTCGCGCTGTCGCACTTATGGCGGGCCTTGAACGACTTCCTTGCAGCGTCCGAATAGTTGTGGCCGTAGCCTTCCGCACCGAAATGCAGCAGTTTCTCCTTGCCACCTGAGCACGCTTTCACCATCATCTTCTTCCCGGCCCGGTCAGACGGGCGGGGAGAGTTGCATTTCATCTTTGACTTCTCCGCCATGGATGTAAATCTACGAAAAAGAAAGAGGTAACCTCAAAGTTACCTCTTCACGAATGGTGTTGCTTGAATTAAAGTCACTTTTTCATTTTCCGGTACGCGGCAGAGCCCTCGTAGGATTTCTTGATTTTCGCCTCAGCCGTGGCAGCATCGATTTTCCCCTTCGCGTAACTGACAGACGGAGCCCGCTTCGCCTTGGCCAACGTGACAGCGGCCTTGGCCTTGGCGATTCCTGAAGCATCCGCGAATCCCTGCTTCTTTGCAGCCTTCGCATCCGCAAGGGAGGCTTTCGCACTGGACTTGTCCCACTTCGCGGCCATCTTAGCGGCCATGACGCGGTCTTGATTCTTACCTGACGGCATGCTTTTGAGGTTAAAATGTTGGAAACTTACCCTCTTCCACCCTTATTGTATCCCTCCGGGATGTCAATAGAGCTACCGAGCGACTGAAGGCCGATGGTTCGGCCAGCAGAGGACTGCTTTCTTGATGCAGCCCTCTTGCCGATATCCTGCTTCACAAGGGAAACATGCTCAGAGAGAAGCCGCATAGCCTGATTGTCGCGGAACGAAAGCTCCTGCATCTTCCTCTGAAGACCCTCGGTCTTCTTCGAGCTGTACTGCTTCTCCTCTGCCATGATTAGTACCTCTTGTTCGAGCCAATACCCCGGGTGGTTCTTTTGCCTCCAGCTTTGGTCTTTGCGACAAAACCGGACCGGCCACCAACTCCTTTTTCGTTGCTCACCCATTTGGTTTTACCCGATATCAGGTCCCCGGATGCGTTTCTCTTTGACATGTCGACATCACGTCGCGTCTTCCCGGCTGGCTCCAAAAACTCACCAGAGTATTTGCCCTTTTCGACAGTTTTTGTCTTTTGGACTCCATTTGGTTTCACAACGTTCTTGGTTTTGAGGACACCGCTACCTGAAAATCCAGTAGACTCCTCTTTTGTTTTTGTAACAACCCTCTTTCTAGGGCCTGAACTCATTGCTGCCATTATCGTAAAAGTTATTGGTTACTTCTTTGTGGGTCTCCAAACGCCTTCTGTCTCATTCTTTGCCGCCTCAATCTTGGCCTTCATCTCAGCATCGGAGACACCCCTGCGGCCCGGGATGGACCGGCTAGGAAGCGGACCCTGAGCCCTTTTCTCCGGGTTGGAGCGGGACTCGTTCGTCATTGCAGCCTTACGGATTGGAGCGACAGCAGATTTGGCCACCCCAGACTTGCCAGACGCAGATGCCTTCGCAGGCTGCTTGGCCCCGGACTTCGCACCGACTCCGCTGATTGGAGTAGACCTCGTGCCCACGATGACCCGCTCGGTCTTCTCATTCCGGCGGGCTACCCTCTTCATAATCGGGGACTTGTCCAGCCCCTTCTCGAACATGCGCTCCTTGGCCTCGAAAGTGTTCGGGATTTTCCCCTTCACTGCAGCCATCTCAGCACGCTTGCTCGACTTCGCCGCGGCCTTGTCCATCTTGTACTCGGTCCGGATTGCTTTCTTGCGTGGGTCGTTTTTCATACCTGTAAAGCTATAGCATTTCCTCGAATTCTTCAAGCGTCATCACCCTGATGAACAGGGGACTGCCCTCACCAAGATACCCGCCCTCGATGTTGTACTCGTAGTAGTCGATGGCCTGCTCCTCTGTCATCCCGTCCCGGTCCATGAGGATTGCAAGAATCTTATCGCTGTCGTAAACGGCACGAGGCTCCGTCTCCGTGGTGAACCCGACAATCGCGCTGTCAAGCCCGTCTAGGATAATCGCGCTCATGGCTTTCCATGAGGCAGGCCGAACATGTCAAGCAACTCGACACCTACCATACGAGGAAGGTTGTTGATGACCGGGTCTGGCATGCCGACCGGTTGGAACGGGACCGCGATATACTCGGTCATGCCATCCGTCAAGTAACAGAATGTCTGCGTACCGGCCTTGAATGCCGGGAAGAAGCTAAGCCCCTCCGGCAGGTCATTGGTGGTGAAAATCGCACCATCCATGTATTGGTCGTTGATTTTGATTATCATAGCTGTACGTGTCTTGCAGATACAAATCGGACGTAAGAACCTGACCCTAGAACGTGCTGGAAGTCATAGTAGAATGATGTCCCGGCAGCATAGGTCGTCAAGGATGTGTACAGCAGGGTCCAAGTCACCCCGTTGTCCGTGGACCGGTAGTACGTGATGGTTCCAACACCGGCGACAACCGTTCCGACAATCTTAAACCAGTTTCCTGTGGTGAGGTTAAAGCTCAGTTGAGCCTTGAGTGTGTTCGGCTTCTCGTAAATCTGCCACACGTTCGGTAACAAACCGAAGAAGTACGATGTCCTGTTCGGCCTACCGGCAGGAGTGTTGGAACCGCTCTGGTCATTCAATCCGAACACGGTTGCCCCTGCTGTTGACAAGGGTGTATTCGGGGGGATAATCAGCTCGAAATTATCGACCAGAGGATTCGATGCGATGTAGTTGGCGTACCAGTTGATGGTCGGGTTGTCAGCACGGAAAGCCAGCGAGGTCTCATTGAACTCGTTCGGCAACCGAACGACAGTTTCCGTGAATATTGTGGACATCGGGTAGTAGTAGTCCAGAGAAGGATACTTCAGAAGGCCCGAGACACCCTCCACAAGAAAATCGACGCTCGCCAGTGCTGCCGGGTTCGTCCGGACAACGGTTACATACAGCCTGTCGTTCTGGGTGATGGACAACGGGAACGCAATCGGCTGCGGAACAAGAACCTCATTCTTGTGAAGCGTGTATGATGTCACGTTCGTCAAGGAAACATCCACGATGTCACCAATCCAGTTGATACGCCCTTCGACGTTATTCTGCTTCCCGACACCGAACTCGAACATGGCAACACCAGTGCAGCCGCCACCAACCGAGGTCCAGATGTACGGGCCGATTGCCGCCAATACATCCGCCAAGTCTGCCGGCCCGGTGCTCACCCCGTCGATTTGAACGTCGCTGATGTCCTGATAAGAGAACAGCATCGTCGAACCGATGATGGTCGTGAACTTGATTCTCGCGTTCAGGTTCGTCAGCGCAAGCGTGTTCTCGCGCTCCATCGTCACAGGCTGGCCCACCTTCCCGAAATAGTCCAAGAAAACGTAGCCTGTACCTGAATCGAAGTCCGTAATCTGGACCTGATTCAGCGTCGTGTCGATGTTGATGAATATCTGACGTGCCATTACGCGAAGATATAGGGTGCAAGGTTCGTGATGAGGGCGGCAAGCGTGGCGTTCACCTGAGGCGCACCATCCACGTCGAAGTACTCCAAGTCGGCGATGGCGAAGAACTCAGTCCAGCCCGACGGGGTGTGGAACCGGATTTCGGCCAGAGCGTTCGTCAACGCAGGGCTGTTCGCCTTGCGCTCGTAGCTGAAGCCCCAGTTCAGGACGCTGTTGCTGTCGAAATAGACACCGCCTGTCACGTCGTCGTAGTCCGTGACCCTGATGTAGTTGAGTGCGGTGTCGACCGCGAATTGTATCTTCCTTGCCATGGTTACTTGATTTCCGTGATGATGAAGTTCATCTGGTCAACCGTTATGTTGGTAGCAGCAGAGTTGTTCGCTGCGTGAATCTCTTGATAATCCAAGTCCTTCATGTTCACGACACATGCAAAATGCACGTTCTCCGCCCGGCCAGCGGCGTTTGCCGTTGACTTCGTCCGGCTTGGGACACGGACGGCGGCAAGACGGGAGTCGTAGAACCCGAACTCGCACACGTTCCCGTTGCCGCTCGTGAATGAAAGCGTGCATTGGATTAGGTACTTCCGCTGAATGGTAGCCCTGCACGTAAGCCTGTTGTTCGAATGGTCGAACTTCGCATTGTCAGAGCTCGCGGTTGTGGTCCCCAGAACCTTGTAAAACGTCGAAGGGGCCGCGACAACCGTGGCCACGGCATTGTTCTGCATGTACAACTGGCCGTTCACCGCCGTGTTGGTGATGCCAGTGCAGCTCGTGAACAACGACTTGTTCGACGTGTGGTCGACTCCGCCAAGATAGCTTCCGCCTCCGCTGAAGCTCACCGTGTCAAGGATGAACCCCTCCGTCGGAATAGTCGCAGCAGGGTCCACGTCAATGCCAACAGATGCACCGGAGGCAATCACGGAAGAGTATATTAACCGAAACCGGCGAGTAATGGTCGCGGTTGACTTCACCTCGATGATGTTTCCGGCAACTCCACCCCCGTTCACAAGGGAGTTGTTGATGCCAATCGTGCCGATGGACCCGTCAAACACCATTCCGCGGGAATTCAGCATCGCACCGGTCGTGTAGATGAAGTTGTCGCAGGTGTTTACCAGCAAAGCGTTCGGCACGTTCACAAAGTTGACACCGGTCCAGTCGAGGGCCACAGGCGCATTGACGCTCCCGTCAATCTCAATCGCCGTGTCTACGTCGCGGAATGATATGTCGCGTATCGGAGTGGTCCACTCGCTGTAAAACAACGGGACACCAGCACCAAGACCCGTGGATGTGATGGAGCAGTTCTCGGAACTGGCCCCAAGTATCACGGTATCCTGACCACCGACCATCCGGTTGCCCAAAAGGTCCACATCCCGGGTGAAATAGTAGGTCTTGCCGGCCTCAAGGTAGTGGATTCCGCCGACAGCAAGGGGTAACTTCGAAGTTACGTCAACCCAAACGATGTCAGGAGCCCCGACAGTCACGAAAAAGTACCCTGCAATGATTGAAACAACGTCAGAAAGGTCTGTAAAAACCTGAGACACCCCGTCGATGTCTACATACTCAACGTCGGTCGCCCGAAAAAAGCCCGTGAACCCCGTCGGGGTGCGAAAACGAGCCAACGCAGCGGCGTTCGTAAGCAAAGTGACCCCGTCTCCACGCTCATAACTGAACCCAGAACCGATTCCACCCACATACTCATGGAAAATGTCGCCAGAAATACTCTCGTAATCTGTCAACCGCCAGCTCCCCTGAGCAGTGTCGATGGAAATCTGTATCTTTCGTGCCATCCTGCTAACTTCGCAGGGCAAATATAATCAAATCCAATGAAGAGCAACTACCTCAAATACTGGAGGGTCGTAAGAAAGTACGTCCTGTACCGCTACAACATCTCACCATCCGAACTCGAACTGCTCCTGTACCTGTACAGCGAGGACCCGTTCACGAGGGACCAGTTCAGAGCGTTCGAAAGGACCATGTCGTGGACAAAGAACTACCTCGATGTGCTCATCGAAAGGGGATGGGTCTACAAGTTCCGGGAGAAAAAAATTTCGAGAAAAATCACAGCCCTGTACTCCCTCACCCCCACCACAAAAAGAATCATCACCAACCTGTACGCCATGCTGGATGCTGACGACATGTCGGTGATGAACAGGTGGCATGTGGAAACCACCTACAAGGGGAAGTGGCGAGAAGCCGACAACCGGTACAAGGAGTTCATGGAGAAAACCGTCATCGAGACTCAACGACTACAACGTCGCGCTCTTGAATCACGGTCCGGCGATGACCACCAATGACCATCGTGAAGGAATGGGCCTTGTCGTAGTAAACCAAGTCCCCCTCAAGGATGGCCGACACGTCGGTCCCCGGTGAAACGACCAAGGCCTTCCGGTAACGGAAAGCGTCAGCGTCCGCAGCTGTCAGAAGGAGGCCGGACCCCGTCCGGACCTCCTCTTGGATATCATCCACGATAATGAATTTTCCTATCGCCTTCATGCCCTTGCCATCGTTATGATTACATCCGTCGAGAGAATGGTCGTCGCAACGCTCACGGCGTTCTGCAACGCGGAGCACGTCACCTTCACCGGGTCAACGATGCCCATCGCCACCAAGTCCCCGTACACCCCGGCCTTCACGTCGTAGCCGTAGCCGTCGACATGCTCGTCGTAGATGTCGCACTCGGACAGCCCGGAGTTCTCCAGAATCTGGCGCAACGGAGCCTTCAGCGCATGGCACAAAATGTCCCGCGCAGCCATCCGCTCCAGAACACCGCCGCAGTCCCGGCCAGACAACCAGCCCGCAGCCTCCCACAAGGCCTTGCCGCCACCCGGCAACACGCCCTCCTCGGAAGCAGCACGCACCGCGCACACCGCGTCGTCCACCCGGTCGAACAGCTCCTTCTGCTCCAAGTCCGTCGCCCCGCCGACGTAGATGACACCAACGCCGCCCGTAAGGGCCGCAATCCGCGACAGGATGAAGTCCTTGTCAGTCTTCCGCGCAGCCAGCCTGTGAGCCCCGCGAAGCTGCGACACACGCTCCTCGACTGCAGCCTTGTCCGTCAACAGCTCGGAATTCACGATGATGGTCTCACGCTGGGACACCACAACCTTCGCCGCATGCCCCAAGTCCCCGAACGTCATCAGGCTCAAGTCGTCCCCCGTCTTCTCCGAATAGTATTTCGCACCCACAGCCAACGCGATGTCCTGCATCAGCTCGTGCTTCTTGTACCCGAAAGACGGAGGCTCTATCGCAACAACCTTCAGGTTGTTCTTCATCACGTTCGCCGCCAGCGTGTTCACCACGTTCGCACTGCAAGGGGCGATGATGAGCAAACGCTTCCCCTCCGCAATCACAGGCTTCAACACCTGCTCAATCTGCAACAGGTTGTGAATCTCAGCGTCGCACACCAGAACACGGACATCCTCGTACACGCACTCGTCGCGCTTGTGGTCGTTGATGAACAACCCGCTCATGTACCCGCGCCCCACCTTGAACCCGTGGGTCACCTCCGTGTACGTGTCGACCGTCTGGGACTTCTCGATGGTCACGATGCCGTCCTTCCCGATTTCAGCGTAAACACCCGCAACCAAGTCCCCAATCCGCCGGTCGTTGTTCGCGCTGATGGCCGCAACGTCACGCATGATTTTCCGGTTCACCCGGCGACCTCCCTTGCGTAACCTCGAAGTTACCTCCGAACTCATCGCCCCCAACTCCCGCAACACAACCGTCCGGTTCAACGGATAACCCGACAACGCAGCGTCCCCGGCATCCACCAAAGCCTCGGTCAAAACTATCGAAGTCGTCGTGCCGTCTCCAGCCGAAACAGCCGTCTTGTCCGCCGCCTCCTTCATCATCCGAACCGCCAAGTGCTCCACCGGGTCAAGCAAGTCAACCGCCTTCGCAACAGTCACCCCGTCCTTCGTCACCGTCAACCCGTGCGTGTGATGAGGAGACTCGATGAGGACCGTGTTACCACCCGGGCCCAACGTGCTCTTAACAGCACGCGAAATCTTGCCGATGCCATTGATTAGCCGCCTGCGGCCATCGACCCCGAAACTGAGGTCCTTCGGATTGTATCCTCCTGTAGGATGCTCCATCTTGATTTGATTTAATGAATGAATGAATTGAATTTGAAACCAAAGATACAGAGCCTCCGGCAAACAGCAATGCCGAATTCAGCAATTCCCTATTCTCTATTATATTTACCTCCTTATTATTATTTATTTTATTATTTCAGTTTAGTTTAGAATTAACATAATTGACATAGTATTAATAATCAATTAGTTAAGTGACCTAAAAAGTATCAGACCAATGTCGATAATCTAGTCAAAAATTGAGAGGTATAAAAAATCAAACGGAGAGAATCCGTGTTGTAACACAGGGTTGTTACTTACGTGTGAGTAACCCAAAATAAAATCGACATGAAAAAAGGGGGCCGAAACCCCCTCCAAAAATCAAAATCACTCAACAAAAATCAGTCACATTTCTCCTTGGGCTCGAGACGCTCAGCACGCAACTGCGCCTCAACCATGATGCCGACCTTCTCCTCACGACGACGCACAGCCTTGGCCATCAAAGCCCGCTCAATGCCTGTCATCCCCGGAGTAGCTCCACTCAATTTCTTGCCGCCGAAACTCGTCGGACCGCCTTGGTTCATCTTTGCCATGGACAAATATACAAATTTTACGAGACGATGTAAGGTGGGGGGTTCCCCCGGCATGCGCGGGCCTGCCCCCGGCTCCGGAACCACCCCCCTGCTGCGGGGTGGGGGGGTCTGCCTTCGGGGGCTCGGCTCAACTTTTTGGCCTTTTGCCTGCGGGGCTCGGGGCTCGGGGCTCGGGCTCGGGGCTCGGTCGGTCTGCGTGACGGCCACCCCCTCGGGGCTCGGGGCTTCGGGGTATCCTCGAGGTTACCTCGCGTAATATCCGACCTTGGTATATTTCACGACTCGAATAGTACGAGCTTCGAATAGTACGAACTTCGTAATATTCCGAACTTCGTAATATCCAATCTCCGAACATTTCGATTTCCCGAATAGTACGAACTTCGTAATATCCATTTTCCTGAGCATTCCAAATCCCGTACATTCCGCCCCCCGGATATTTCAGGACGGCCTTACGCCCCCAAGCGCACGCACACGCCCACACGCGCACGCAACGCGCTCGCGCACAGGCACATACGCGCACACACACGCGGTAGTCTATACGCGCGCACGCGGCTCCTATTACCCCAAATGGCCTCCTCAGCAAAATCGGCCTTCTAGGGCCCTCTAAGGCCGTTTTCAGCCGTCTAATCCCCTCTTCTCCCGTCCTTTGGCTGATTATACCGCCATCAAACGAAATTTTTCCCCCTGATTATCAATGAGTTACGAAAAAAGTGCTCTTATCCGCGAAAAAAAGTTGCACGCCCTATTGCAGTGAAGAAAATTCATACTAACTTTACACCATAATCATACAGCAGCACGCTACGCTCTTTGGCTCTTACGCCTGACAGACTCACTATGCCCTTGCGGCAGGGTGGAGTCCTTCGAAGGCAGGTCTCACCCACCCAACCCGTAGCAAGGGCGGTGGGGATGGCTTAGGAGTCCCCAAGCGTGCACGATTGATTCAGAGGGCTCGCCAAGTCTGCAACCATGCCCCCTCGAAAGTCCCTTAGCAGTCGGTTAGATTCCGTAAAGGGCGCGGCTAATTCAAAAAGCGCACATAGCTCGATGCCGTTTCAATATTTCAAGGTGGAAAGGGGCTGCATCCCATGTGGAGAGCAGCAGGCAGGGTTCGACTCCCTCCTCCACCGCTAGTTTATCTCACATTTCTCACTCATAAACGTCTAAAATTATGGACAAGTCACAAATTTTCTCCAAAGGCCTTATCGCATCCGTCAACAAGGCAACCGAGGCCGCAGCATCCAAAGGCGAAGGCCGCATCAATGCCTTGTGCAACCTTGGTGGTCTCGTGAAGGCCGCAAAGGAGGCCTTTCAGGCCTTCAAGGCCGAGCGGCCTGCCGAGGCCAAAGGCCTAAAACAAGCGGACGTTCTTGAGGCCTTGTTTGGCTTCGGGAAGATGCAGCAATCGCGGCTCGAAAGGGCTGCCGAGGTATCCGAGGATACCAAGACGGCCTTCTTCGCTGCCTGCAGGGCAGACTCCAAATTGAGCCTCTCAATAGAGGGGCTGCTCAAATTCGCTGAGAACTCGGCCAAGGCCGATGGCGAAGAGGGCGAAGAGGGAGAAGAGCAGGCCGCACCCGAGGCCAAGCCATTGCTCTCTATATCCGCTCGGCTCGAGGATGCCGAGCTCGGGAAGAACTTCAGCCTTCGGATTATGGCCGATGGCTCGGTCAAAACCACCGCAAGAGCGGTGGACGTTCGGGCAGCAATCGCCCTGCTCGAGGCAGCCCTGAAGGGCTTCCCCGAGGGCGAGACCGAGGCCGAGTAATTCAATGCAGCGGGCGGGTAGCTTTGGAGTTACCTTCCCGCTCCGTTAATGCACCATCTGACCTTCCCAAGGGGTCACCGCACGAAGCGGAGTGCAGAGGGGCGGACACTTACGACTCACTCAAATGGCAACTTTCTTCTATCTCGGCGGCGGCAGCATCCTTGGCTGCGAATTCACGACCCATGGCAACGTGGAGTCCGCGTGGTATATCCACCGGGCTTACGAGCTCGAGATGTGCGGTCGGTCATGCGTGACCGAGAGCGAGGATAACTACTCCGACCTCGCCAAGGCCGTCAAGTACGGGCAACATACCGCGGAGAGTGAGTGGTGCGGCACACCGCGGAGCGTGCTCGAGGTGCGGGCACGTGTGGCTCGTGAAGATGAGGCCGAGGTGTGGTACGTCCGCCGCGACCCTGAGTTCTCCCCAATGGTGCAGGCCTGCCCTCGGTGGGCTGCCGAGATGAGCGGGCAGCCGTTCTTTATGACCCAAGAGGCTGCAATCGCAGCCATGCAAGAATCTGTTTTGTGAGTGAGAAGGGTGGGTAACTTTGAGGTTACCTGCCCGCTGCTCACTCCCTTAGAATAACTCAACACACTCACTCAACATGGCAATCACAAAAACAAGCATTGCGGAGTACATCCGCAGCGGAAGGTTTTTCTCCTGCACCTTCGTCAAGCAGGACGGCACGACACGCTACATGCGGGCTCGGGCGGGCGTTAAGAAGCACCTGAAGGGGGGCACGCTCAAGTACAACCCGAAGGACTTCGGGTATTACATAGTATTCGACCTTGACAAGCGGGAGTACCGCTGCGTCAATTTGATTACTATCACTCACTTCAACGGCCAACAGCTAGCATGAGCATGGTAAATTGGAAGGCCGTTGTGCGCACGGCAGAAGAACAGCGCAAGAAAGAGCTCTCCAAGATAGCAGAGCTCGCGGCCAAGGGCGTGAAGGCAGCTCCGTCCGGAATGGACGAGGAGACGCTCGCATTCTTCACGGAGGAGTTGATGAAGCTCCGCTCCGAGGTGGACACGCTCCGCTCTGAGCCACGAGGTGGAGAGGTAACTTCAGGGTTACCTCGGGAGCCGAAGGTCATCGAGGTGAAACTTCCGGACTCGACCACCCGTCAGGTGAAGGGCGCGACCCACAAGCAGTTCGAGCATCTGCTGAAGATGGTTGGTGCGCGACTGAACGTGGCACTCATCGGGGAGGCCGGCTCGGGCAAGACGCACGCCACAGAGCAAGTGGCTGATGCGCTAGGTATCAAGTACTGGCCGATGAGCTTTCACGCCAAGATGACATCGACAGACCTTCGCGGGTACTGCGATGCCAACGGCAAGTACAACCCATCGGCCTTGTACATGGCGATGAAGCAGGGCGGGGTGCTTTGCTTGGACGAGTTCGACCGCTCCAACACCGAGGTGACGGTCTCGCTGAACAACGTGCTTGCCTCGGGCAAGTACTTGTTCCCGAACGGGGAGCTCGTGGAGAAGCACAAGGACTTCGTCGTGGTCGCGTGCCAAAACACGACGGGCATGGGTGCGAGCAAGCAGTACGCTGCAGCCCAACGTCAGGACGCTTCCACTCTGAACCGCTTCGTGAAGCTCGAGTGGAACGTGGACGAGGCCATGGAGACGGCCATCTGCGGGGACACGATTGCGACCCGCGAGGTGCAGCGCATCCGCAAGAAGGCAAAGGAGCTCGGGATGGACTTGGTCATTTCGCCAAGGCAGAGCATCCACGCCAACACGCTCATGGGCATCGGGTATTCTCTTGCCGATGCACTCAGGTACTCGGTTTACGAGTGCTTGGCGGACGACCAAGTGAAGCGTCTTTCTTCCAAGTGACAACAAGGCCGGGGTAACTTCAGGGTTACCTCGGCCACAATCCTACACGATATGAGACACGAGTTCAACAGAGACCTCGTCAAGGTCTACACGACCTTCAGCGAGTTTGTAGAGAAGGCGAACGATTGGAGCAAGGCGAAGGAGCGCGGGGGCTTCAGCTCGACTAGCAAGAGTTACTCAGGCAGCGACTTCTACGGGGATGCAGAGGACTTCCCGACGATGTACCGTAGGTGTTATGACGGGTACGGTGCGTCTACTATCATGCAGGGGCGTGCCGACCTGAGCGGGCTCATCGATTTGGAGGCCGCGGGCGACACGCTGCGCCACAGCGGTGACGACCTTGACGTTCCGACTTACCTGAGCGGTGAGATGCGGTGCTTTTGGGCTGAAGACCAAGACGCGAAGCCACCTAAGCGCATCCACTTGGTCTACGCTTCGAACTGCGTGGCGGGTGTCGGAGCCAAGAGCTTCGCGAACCATGGCGGGGCTGTGTGCGTGATTGCGGATGCCCTGATGGAGCTGAACGCTCAGGTGAAGGTGACGTGCACGTTCACGAACACATACGTCTTCGGGGACAGGAAAGCCCTTCAGGCCATCGAAATCAAGGACTACAGCGAGTCGGTCGACGTGACTCGGATAGGTGTGACAACCCACCCGAGTTGGTTCAGGCGGATAGGCTTCGGGTGGTTCGAGAGCTTCATGCAGGACGTGCTTCCCAAATCGGGTTACGGCCACACGACCGAATACGGCTGCAGCAGGACGGGCTCTGAGCGCAGCAAGTTCGTCATAGGTGACGAGGAGTTCGCGGAGTGGCTCAGGATTGACGCTGACGAGATTGTTGTCGACCTTCCTGCAGCAGACCTGAGTCTGTTCGAGAGTAAAGAGAAAACTGCCGAGTGGGTCAAGTCGGCAGTGGACAGAATTTTGACCCAAAGCGAGGAATCCAAATACATTAAGATTTGGAGCTGACTTATCGGGGGGTGCGCATCCATAACGCACAATAATTTCACTCACACAAAACCATGAGAAAAATCACAAAAGAGGCCTGCGATGCCCTGATGGGCGGTCGCGACTTTAAGAAGGCCAACATGAGCGTCCTAGACGGATGCATGTACCTTCACGGCAACAAGATTGCGAAGATTGTTGTAGACGAGAACGGCCTGCCGCACTTGTGGGTGACCACCGCGGGGTGGACATCGAACACAACGAAGGAACGGCTCAACGGCCTGCCCGGAGTTCATGTCACTCAGAAAGACTTCCGGTTCTACCTGAACGGGAAGATGTGGAACGGGGAATGGACAGAGGTATGAGCGACAACAAGAAGATGATGGTCACGGCAGGCGTATTGTCTGCCGGCCTCTTCGCCTGCGTGATGTTGCAGGCCATTTGGGCAGGATGCATGATTGGCATGATGCTCATCCTTTGTTTATCAGCAATCAAGTAACTTCAAAGATACCTATGGGAACGACACGATACGCCATTGTCGAGCATGGCACTGAAAACCTCAGCTTCGACATCTACACCGAGTTCGGTGGCTTTGCGAACATATACCATGAGGAGGGGTCTTGGAGGTCTCAGTACTTTCAGGAGAGTTGGAAGGACACGCAGCCCGACATGATGACACGCTCCACAATCAGGGATTGGGGGGCTCAGAGCCTTTCACGTAATACGCTTGTGCTTGACGCGATAGAATACATGCACGCTTCGGATGATGTCGAGCTCCACATCGTGCAACTTGTTTCACTTGAAGAATTAACCAATCCAATGACAAAAGAACAGGCAATCGTGCGGGTCAAGGACTCCGCATCTTCCATCTTCAGCAAGGACGATGTTCTTGCTATCATCAACGGAATCGCAGCACCTGAGCCAACGCTCGACACCGAAACGCTCGGGATGTTTGTCACCGAGCTGTACGATATCCTCGGAGATATCAAGAACGGGCGCGGAATCACGGCTTCAGACCAAATCGAGTTTAAGATTTACAACGGCAACGAGATTCACGTTGAAGACCTTGAGCTCGACACGGATGACCTGAGAAATAAACTCGAGGATGTCCTTGACCGCATGACAGAAATTTTCCTTACAGAAGAGTAACTTCAAAGATACCACTCACATGACACTCACAGAAATCAAATTCCAATTCATCCGCGAGGCGGTTGCATCCATCTTCCTGAGCGAAGGAACCTACCACGACCTGACAAGCGACAATCCGGACTCGAACGCCCGTGTCGTGAAGTGGGAGCCGTTCGAAGACGACCACGACAGCGAGGTCATCGGCTACATTGACGATGCGGTGGCCAACATGGCTCACATCATTACGGGAGACCTCGTGGTCAACACATGCTGGCTACTCGGGGTCAACGATGAAGGCGTGCCTGAAATCATGGGCTTCCCGTTCATTCACGAGGCCAATGCCGTGATGTCGGTGCATGACCACTTCAAGGCTGTTGTCACGGACACGAGCACGGCCATGCGATTCTGCGAAGAGAACGATTTGAATTTTTCCAACGTCCAAGTAACATTCCGATGAAAAAGGTAAACTTCCCCAAGAGCCCGCTGCACAGCAGCATCGTCAGTGTCACCGAGCAAATCGGTGACACTTGCAAGTGCACGATTGTCAAGCTGACCAAGCGAGGCCGCAAGCTGTTCAGCGAGGGTGACGAGACCCTGCTGCTGAGCAAGTACCTCAGGGACGCATCCGAGATTAACGAGGTGGCGCGGGGCTTCTTGCTGTACGACACCACGCTCGACTACGATGCCATCGAGGACTTGCTCGAGAACGATATCGACCACTTGGCCGAGTTGGTGCACGAGGAAAGGTGCAAGCTCGTGTGGTTCAAGTCGACCGCCACACCATCTGAAATCATGTCCGCATCCATGGGATGGGATGGCTTTTATTCTTTGTCCAACGCTCAATACAAGGTTCTCCATGACTCCGAAAAATAACTGCAACTGCGAACACTGCGCTCAGCCGATGCCGGACTTCAGCAATCTTGGCGACCATGCCATCATGCAGCTCGGGATGATGGCCGCTCGCGTGGTAATCAACGGCTCAACAGACTACTCGGACTGGGAGTTTGTACCATACGGACGGCACAATGGCGAGTGCGTGAACAGATGTATCGCCATCATGCATGCCATCCACACCGACACGCTTTCGTACAATGAGGAATGGACGGACACTGCGCTCACGCCATTGATGCGGGAGGTTAAATATTGGGGTATCTTCAAGGATACCTCAGGCACTGACGACACGAAGCGTATCCTGACCTTCACGTCCAAGCACGAGGCTGCTGAATGGTTCATGAACGGGGATGGCCGGTGCAAGGAGCTTCACGACCAATACTACCCGAATGTATTCGAGTCTTGCAGACAGTACGGGGTTGATGTCAAGACCGTGTGGAACAAGGAGGAACAGCCATGAGCGCGATATCAGAAATCGGGATTGAGATTGCGATGGTTCTTGAGACGGGAATCACCAAGGAACTCAAGTTGGCATTCACAAAGCGGTGGATTGAGGAGGGGCACTTTTCCCTGCTCGAGACCATGAGAAAGGTGATGTGCCAAGGCGAGAGCGAGGACACGGCATTCGCGACAGCGATGTCTGCGTATTGGACGGGGCACATCATCAATCAGTCCCAACGGACATGCCAAAACTGACAGACGACGGGTTCACGCTTTCATGCGTGTTCCCTGAGGACTTGGATTCCGGTGGTAACTTCAAGGTTCCCGATGGCGTGAAGGTCATCGGGAAGATGGCCTTCGACAGGGTCGCTACTATCATCCGCTCTGTGACGCTGCCGTTCGGACTCATTTCGATTGACTCGTGGGCATTCAAGGGGTGCTACGGGCTAACCGACATCGAGATACCTCAGACGGTCAGGACAATCAGCAAGGGAGCGTTCGAGAGATGCTCGGAACTTGTCGTGATTGAAATCTACTCGACCTACATGGACTACCTCGGGGACGCATTCAGTGTCTGCGGTAGCGTCAAGCAGGTAGTGGCCATGCAGCACATACAAGATGCCGTATGGTCTCAATGCGTCCGGCACTGGGATGCGAGCGACTACCACAAGGACAGGCCGCTCGGAGTGCTTGGGAATAAGCTGAAAAAATTGTGATTGTTTAATTATTGTACTATATTTGTATATAAATCGTATGGAATTCAAACAGCAGATAAGGCTCAGGGTCAACGAGTTGCTCTCTGAGAAGGACAAACTCACCATTGAGTTCGACAAGGCGTTGTTCCACGATAGGGACATGGTGGTTGCGGACAAGATGCTCAACCGCATCAACATGCTGAACGAGAGCATCATCATCAACATGCGGGCCCTGATGGAGACGGACGACTCCGGCCTGCTGAAGAAGTCGACCGACAGCGAGGACTTTTTGAACTACATCATCAGCACGAAGACGAAGTTCACGAAAGAGGTAACCTCGAAGTTACCTGACATTGAGTCGCGTGTTGCTACAGAGAACCTCATCATCGCCTACGACCAAATGTATTGGGAGATAAAGAAATGAAACAGCAATACGACATCGCCCGCCTGCACAAGGACTGCTTGGCGTGGTGCGAGAATCCATCATTCCATCCATGGATGGCGAACGCAGAGGTTGTACGGTTAAAAAGGCACTACCATGAGGTAGTTATTAATGGCAGCATTGTTGCCGCATTGGACGCTATTAATCGGCTTAACCCATATTTGATTATGGCCTTCGCCCAGTTTATCGGTCTTGACGTTGAAAGCTACCGAATCAAGCAGATGACCCGCGATGAAGCTGTGCGGGACTACCTTGACAGCATCCCCGAAGGCGGTGAGTTGGTCGATGGGTGGGTGAAATATACGGTCAATGAGATTGTTTACGCAATAACCAACAGTGAAATGCACTGGCTTGTTCGTGTAGGCGAGTGTACATTCAGCTTCGCCTACACCTTCCTTCGTCTCGACCTTCACGACAAATACATGGACGCGGTATGAGCAACGAACGCAAACCGCTCCTTACGGAGGAGCAGATTCAGGAGATGTTGGAATATGCACGAAAAAGGGGCAATTCAAAATGGTGGTACTTTTTCCAATGGGGAATTGAGATTGAATTCCCAAGCCAATGGGGAGAACTAAATCGCTTTTATCGTAAGTTGAACGGAATATCCATCATGGATTTATATGAATCGGACATGCCGATTGTCCTCGCCTTCCTGCGCGGAAAAACCAAGCGCGTCCTGAACCTCGACCGCCTACGTGCGGATGTAAAGGCGTGGGTGGATGACTCTGAGAGGAAGTATCCTGAGTGGATGCAAGCCAAGTTCGACAAGATGCACATCCAAGGAAATTACTTTGTATTTGAGAAAGAACAGCTTCGCGTGTTCGCATTTGGATTGGATTCAGATTATACAGAAGCGTTTGCTTCGTTCATCGGCATCAACCCCGATGACTACTTCGAGGAAGTGGAGGTGACGGGATGACTGAGGACAAGATTGACACTATAGGCTTCTGGACAACACTTGCATTGATGCTTATTGTTGTTGTGCTGATAATCGTGGCACTGACCATGAGAAATACAAAGACATCGAACGAGCTCACGCTCACCCGGGACTCTCTCACCGAGTGCCGGTCAAGTCTTTGCGAGAAGCAAGACTCAGGGATGGTGATTTTCGTCGTCCCTTGTTCAAGAAAATGTAAAGAAGGAGGATTCAAATGAGCGAGAAATACACACCTGAGCCGTGGAATGGCAACACGCATCAAGGACTTGGTGCAAAGGGGAAAATTTTGCCAAAAGCCGATTACCACCGTGCGACAGATTGCGTGAACGCCTGTGCAGGACAGAGGATTGACCTTGTTGAACTTGCGACAGCACACTATGATTCGTGCGTGTTGTGGGAAACAGAGATGATGAAAGCCATCGGTGAAGATGGTGTAGGCCCTGTATCTGAGGCCATTGCAAAACTGAAGGCACAGCGAGACGAGGCGGTGAAGGCGTTGGAATCCGCGCCCGTGTACCACTACCTGCCCGAAGTGCCGAAGGATGGGGAGTGGGTTATTGGGTATTTCGATTACATGAATCAAGGTATAGCATATCTACACAGTGGGGATAGCTTTTGGAACAGGGTAGGTTATTCGCCTTACCCCTACGCGTGGACGCGCATCCCACCGAAGCCGCCTGTGAAGAAAGGAGGAAGTGATGGAAACTCTTGAAGGATTAAATGTCGTGTTTCACGTCCAAACCAATGCCGAAATGTTCGGTATCAGCAAAAAACTTGCGGAAAGACAAGATTTAGCGGAAGAATACGCTATTGTCGCAGACGGAAATTCATTTGGCGGAATCATTGTTTACGCCAAATACCACGGGAAGTGGTCGCCTAATCCGTGGTCATCAAGATGGTTGATTCGTGTATTGCTAATGACCATTGGGGTCTATTTGCCGCATGTGAAACCAACGGAGGATTCAAATGAGTAATAGCACAATGAGACGGGTTTTCAATCATGGTGACATCGTGAAGTTGGATGATGCGTATTTAAATTCTCTAGAAGTCATGGTTTTGAGCCAAACAACAGGCCGTCTTTTTACTACGGTCTGCGAGCCAAATGATACTGCAAACTATTGGGAAGTGATGACAAACAGGTTATCACCGAAGCCGCCTGTAAAACCAACGGAGGGCTGAACAGCAGCATCGAACAGGTACTTTCTCAGTATGTACTGAGATTTTGGAATCAATAAAAGTAACCTCAAAGTTACCACACAACATGTATAATGAAGTTTGCAACAAGGTGGCAGAGCAAGTAATCTCCATCTGGGAAATGTCAGAAGAAGAGCTGTTCTCGATGGACAGGTCGCACCGATTCTCAAGCGCACGCCACATGATGTGGCAGAAGCTCAACGAACTCGGGATGCCGGTAAACGAAATCACGGACTGGACATCGTTCAAGGCCCGGAAGAAATTGAACCACGGGGTCATCAGCCTCGGCATCTCAGCCGGAAAAGAAAAGTTGAAAACAAACCCACTCTACCGGCAAGCCTACAAATCAATCAACGTAAAACCTTGATACTCAACAAGTTATGTCAGAACAGAAATCAGTATTCAAGACCCTGAGCGAAGTACCTATCAAGGATAAGGTCGAAAGCAAGGGCAAAATCGACTACCTCTCATGGGCGTATGCATGGAGCTTCCTCAAGCAGAACTACCCGACAGCGCAGCGCATCGTGTACGAGGACCCCGCTACCGGATGGAACTACTTCACGGACGGGCGCACCGCTTGGGTCAAGGTGGGCGTGGAGGTCGACGGCCTTCAGCACATCGACTACCTCCCAATCATGGACAACCGCAACAGCGCAATCCCGATTGAGAAGGTCAACCAATTCGATGTGAACAAAGCAATCCAAAGAAGCACCGCCAAGGCAATCGCCATGCACGGCCTCGGGTTGCAGTTATGGACGGGCGAAGACATCCCTTCAGCGGACGGGGAGCCGAAGCCTCAGGCAAAGGCCGAGGAAAAGCCTGCTGAAAAGGTCAAGCTCGAGAAGGGCGACGAGAACTGGGAGAAGGTCGTCAGGTATGTCGAGGCCAACAAGACGCTGTCCACTCCGGCAATCGTGGCGCAGCTAGAGCGCAAGTACGAGCTCAGCAAGATTGTCATCAAGGAAATCTCACAACTCGTGGCAGGGGGCGGCAAATGAGCGAGAAGGTAATCGAGATGCTGAAGGACGACGCGAACTACTACGGGGAGTTCGGTCGTTCCTTCCTGAGCAACTCCGACATCGGGACGCTGCTCAACAACCCGGCTGACTTCGGCATCAAGCGTGAGGACGACAAGGCCTTGGCTCAGGGCAGGCTGTTCCATCAGCTGCTGCTCGAGCCGGAGAAGGCCGAGGGCGTGATTCACGTCGACGTTTCGACCCGCACGACAAAAGCCTACAAAGAAGCCCTAGAATCGCACGGAGTGTCTTTCCTGCTGCTTACCTCGGAAGTAGAGGAGATAATGGCTCTAGCGGCTCGTATGGTGGCAAATATCGCATTCTACGATGCAATCTATGACAGCGGGAACGCATACGAGGTTCCGGCCATCGGGGAAATCCAAGGACAGATGTTCAAGGGCAAGTCCGACATCGTGGGAACGGAGTTCCTCATCGACCTCAAGACCACGTCCGATATCATGTCGTTCAAGTACAGCGCGAAGAAGTACAACTACGACTCGCAGGCGTACATCTACGGACAGCTGTTCGGCAAGCCGCTCGTGTTCTACGTCATCGACAAGGCCACCATGCAGCTCGGGATATTCACGCCTACAGACGAGTTCATCGCTGGCGGCAAGGAGAAGGTCAGGCGTGCAATCGAGGTGTACCGGAACTACTTTGCCGAAGGGCATCCCGGTCGCATCGAAGACCACTGCATCATCGAGACGCTTTGGTGAGCGTCACTTCAAGGTTACCAAAAGAATTATCACTGTTAATTTTTGTTTTATGAGCACAGACAAAGAGAAAGTCTTCGCGGAAGGTTTCAGCTTCAAGCGCAACGAGAAAGCCCCCGACTTCGTGGTGGGCAGGCTTAACGTGAAGGTGGAGGACGCGGTCGCGTTCCTGAAGGCCAGCGAGAAGAACGGGTGGGTGTCCATCGACATCAAGCAGGCACGCAGCGGGAACTACTACTGCGAGCTCGACACCTACGAGCCGAAGGGCGGAGCCGCAAAGAAGACGGATGACTTCGACTTCTGAGGCCACAATGCACAAGGGGGAGCAACACGCTCCCCCGGACTGCATGCCGCAAATGTTTTTTCATTCCCCCTATTCTCTCTATATAATTATTCTCTATTCTTCTATTATTTTTAATTTAGAATTCAAGATAAAAATCAACATAATTAACATATCTTTACTCTAGGGCTCTCTAGGGCCCTTTTTTCGTCACTCAAATCGGTATAATTATGACAAGAACGGTCACAATATTCAAGGACATCAAGGATACGGACACTCCGTTCCATCGCGATGTGATGCTTGTGCTTGGTCGAATCAAGGACGGGGCATCAAAGGACATCGTGAAAAAGATTCGGGCAAGCAAGTCGAAGACCGAAAAGAACGAGGTCAAGAAGCTGCTTCCGGCCATCTGTTTCAGCGGGACTTTCACAAAGCGGAACGACCTGTCGATAGTCGAGCACAGCGGCCTCATCTGCCTTGACTTCGACGGGTACGAGAACACGAAGGACTTGCTGTCCGACAAGGAGCAGATGAGCAAGAGCAAGTACGTCTTCAGCGTGTTCGTATCGCCATCCGGCAACGGGCTCAAGGTGATAGTAAAGATTCCGGCTGACATGGACGGGCATCAGAACTATTTCAACTCGCTCGAGAAGCACTTCAACAGCAGGTATTTCGACAAGACGAGCAAGAACCTGAGCCGCGTCTGCTACGAGTCCTACGACCCGCTCATCTACGTCAACGAGAACAGCAGCGTGTGGGACAAGATTGAGGAGCCAGAGTACACCGAGGTCACGCGGCACAGGGATGCACCGACCATTCCAATCACGGACGAGAACAAGATTGTCGACATCCTCGTCAAGTGGTGGAGGAAGAAATACCCAATGGCCGAGGGTCAGCGCAATCAGAACGTGTACATCTTGGCCGCAGCCATGAACGACTTCGGGGTCAACAGGTCCCTGTCGGCATACGTCCTGAAGCAATACGCTTCCGACGACTTCCCCGTGTCTGAAATCGAGCGCACAATCGACAGCGCATACGCCAAGACGCAGAACTTCGGGACAAAGTACTACGAGGACGACGACCGGATAAACTCCATCAGGGAGAAACTCAGGAGGGGCGTACCAAAAAACGAAATCAGGGGCCAGCTGACCACCGCACAGCTTGACCCCGTGATTGTCGACTCCATCTTGGACAAGTTGGAGACCGAGCAGGCGAGGCAGCAGTTCTGGGTGAAGACGGACAAGGGTGGCGTGAGAATCGTCCACATCCTGTTCAAGCAGTTCCTCGAGGACAACGGGTTCTTCAAGTACTGCCCGGAGGGCGGAAAGAACTACGTCTTCGTGAGGGTCACGAACAACCTCATCGACCACACGAGCGAGAAGGAAATCAAGGACTTCGTCCTGAACTACCTCATCGACATCGAGGACATGACCGTCTACAACTACTTCGCGGACCAGACGAGGTTCTTCAAGGAGGAGTTCCTGAGCATGCTCAACACCATCGATGTGTACTTCATCGAGGACAGCAAGACAGCGGCCTACCTGTACTACAAGAACTGCGCGGTAAGGATAACCGGAGACGATGTCGAGACCATCGACTACCTCGACCTTGGCGGGTATGTATGGAAAGACCACGTCATCGACCGGAATTTCGTCAAGTGCGGAATAACACCAACTTGTTATTTCAAGCGTTTCATCTCGAACATTTGCGGCAGTGATGATAGCCGCGTGGCAAGCATGGAGTCAACGATAGGATTCATGCTGCATCAGCATAAGAACCTGAGCTATTGTCCGGCTGTAATCCTGAACGACGAGGTCATCTCGGACAACCCTGAGGGAGGAACCGGGAAAGGCCTCGTGATGAACGCACTGAGCAAGATGAAGAAGGTGGTCACAATCGATGGCAAGTCATTCACGTTCGAGCGGTCGTTCGCGTACCAACTCGTGTCTGCCGACACGCAGATTCTCGTGTTCGATGACGTGAAGAAGCACTTCGAGTTCGAGCGTTTGTTCTCGGTCGTTACCGAGGGGCTCACGCTCGAGAAGAAGAACAAGGATGCCATCAAGATTCCGTTCACCAAGTCACCGAAGATTGCCATCACGACCAACTACGCCATCAAGGGCGCGGGGAATTCGTTCGCAAGGAGGAAATGGGAGCTCGAGCTGCATCAGTACTACAGCAAGGAGTTCACCCCGTTCGACGAGTTCGGGAAGATGATGTTCGGTGACTGGGACGACGACGAATGGTGCGAGTTCGACAACTACATGCTCGGATGCCTTCAGGGCTACCTGAACACCGGGCTCGTCAAGAGCAAGTTCGTCAACCTGAAAATCAGGCAGCTGTCTGCCGAGACGTGCCACGACTTCATCGAATGGTGCGGGCTCATCGATGGTCAGGAGGTGAACAAGTCGCTCGAGTACGGGACGCGAATCTACAAGCACGACCTGTACAACGAGTTCGTCAACGAGTATCCGGACTACGGGCCAAAGTCAAAGCTCACAATCAGCAGGACAAGGTTCTACAAGTGGCTGGTCGCATACTGCCTGTTCAAGGAGGGCGTTCAGCCCGAGGAGGGCCGCGACATGATGGGCCGGTGGATTAGAATCCGCCGCAAGGGAGAGCTCGACTACGAGGACATGTGACCATGGATTACTCAGGGGTCATAGGCCGTGTCGATGGATATTCAGATGTCGACATGCTAGAGTATTGCCAGCGTCTCGGAAGGGTAACCTCGAAGTTACTCTCCGAGACCAAGGGCAAGAAGGTCATCACAAGGCCTAAGTACAGGATGCCTGACGGGTATCACGAGTACATCGAAAGGTCTGTAAATCACTACAAATCACTAATCGCTCACAGGATGGAGAACAAGATTCAGCTCCGGGATTATCAGGAGGAGATAGCAAGGAAATCGGTTGACCTAATCGGCAAGCATGGTTTCGTGTACCTTGCCATGGAGGTAAGGACGGGCAAGACGCTCACGAGCATGTCGATATGCGACCGGCTTGAAGGCGTGGAGAACGTCCTGTTCCTGACAAAGAAGAAGGCCATTAAGTCAATCAGCGACGACCTGAAGCTGCTGTGCCCGTCGTATATCATGTGGGTAATCAACTATGAGTCAGCCCACAAGCTGCCCAATGTCAAGTGGGACGTGATAATCTGCGACGAGGCTCACTCGCTCGGGGCATTCCCAAAGCCGAGCCAGCGTGCTGTCATGGTTAAGAAACTGGTCGAGGCCCACAAGAGCAAGGTCATCCTGCTGTCAGGGACACCGACTCCGGAGTCTTACTCTCAGATGTACCACCAGACCTACGGAATCCCGGGAAGCCCGTTCAGGGCATACAAGAACTTCTACAGGTGGGCCGACGACTATGTCAAGGTGACCTCGAAGCTCATCAATGGCGTGACCATGAAGGACTACTCGGCTGCATCCGGCAGGGTTCTGGATGACATGGCCAAGTACACGCTCAGTTTCTCTCAGGTGGAGGCAGGCTTTGTTGTCAAGACCACCGAGGAGGTCATGTATGTCGACTTGGAGCCTAAGACGATGGCCCTCATCGAGAAGCTCCGGAAGACTCTTGTCGTGGAAGGGAAGAACGAGACAATCCTAGCCGACACCAGCGTGAAGCTGATGACGAAGCTGCATCAGATGTACAGCGGTACGGTCAAGTTCGAGAGTGGAAACTCAATGGTGCTCGACCTGTCGAAGGCCCGGTTCATCAAGGAGAAGTTCGCAGGAAGGAAAATCGGAATCTTCTACAAGTTCACGGAAGAGCTTAACGCCCTGAAGGAGGTCTTCGGGGACGAGCTCACGACCGACTTGAGTACCTTCGAAGTTACCGGGCAAAGCATCGCCCTTCAGATTCAGGCCGGGCGCGAAGGGCTGTCGCTCAAGCAGGCCGAGTGCCTCGTCTACTACAACATCGACTTCAGCGCGACGAGCTACTGGCAGTCGAGGGACCGGATGACGACAAGGGACAGGACTGAAAACCACATCTACTGGATTTTCGCAAATGGCGGAATCGAGGACAAGATTTACAAGGCTGTTTCGAAAAAAAAGGACTACACAATTTCGCATTTTAAGCGGGATTTATTAACATTGTGACTAATTCAGTCACAATGAGCGAGTCAAAGATTCAGTCGAAGTTAATCAAGGAGCTTGAGGCGCATGGATACTACGTCATCAAGCTGATGAAGACCAACAAAAACGGGATACCTGACCTGATTGCCATACCAAAAGACAGCGACGTGCTGTTCGTCGAGGTAAAGACGGAGAATGGCCGGGTATCTCCACTTCAAGAGTACAGGATTAAAGAACTCAAAAATCATGGCATATCAGTTAGCATTCATAGAGGGTGACTTCGTCGACCCTGATGGTGTCAGGTGGCACGACGTTGAGGTTTCATTGATGGCCGAAAAGGCTGCTCTGAGAGAGCTCAAGAAGATGAGCGATGCAGGGTGGATGGCTCATGTGATGATGCTTGACGCAAGCATGGACGGCATCCTTAACAGGCTCCTGTTCAAGGTTGGAACGACAGAGAAGTTCGTCGGCAAGATGAGCTACGGGTTCTGTTCGTTTGAAATAAAGTGCACAGGAAAGAGAGAGGTCACCATCATGTCCTTCGACAAGGAGGCCACATCCGACGAATATCTCGATGCAATCAATGAAAAACTCAATCTCGTCAAGTATGAAGACTTCATCAAAGCATAAGATGCTTAGGGAAATCGTGAATGAGGTCTTTGGAGTGGACATCATGGATAAGAGCCGGAAGCGCAACATTGTCGATGCAAGGATGGTGTACGCAAAGATTCTCCGGGATGCAGGGTATTCCCTGACAGACATCGGGGGGTCCATCGGGAAACATCACACCACGATTATATCTTACCTGAGCGAGGGTGAGTACATGATTCCGAACATCAGGCAGCTCCACTCGAATTACCACCTGTGCAAGGACATCTTTGACGGGAAGACCGCAGGATTTGATGTCTCGATGCCGTACTCTGTCCTCGTCGACAAGATAGCCTTGGCTGAGAAAAACCTGAGCGAGCTGAAGGAATACAAGCGTTGGTACGAGGAGAAGTATGGAAAGCAATGACGTTTCAGAGCTCCGGATGTCGCAGGCTGTCACGCGGTTTGCATTGGTTTCCAATGTAACTGCAACGAGGGTCTACGGCTCGAATTGCCACAAGCTCATGGATTCGGATGGGAAGCTGCATGGGTACGCCTTGGTGGTGGACCACAAGCGCAGGGTTGCAAATGCGTTCCCTTTGCCGGTAACGTGCAAGGAACTTGTGAACCTGTTCGAAAAAAGATTCAACCCGATTGTGATTTGGTCGTGTGATGATGGAATCGTTTACGCAAACCTTTCGGATATTCGCGGAGAGATTCTCTCAGGGAAACATCATCAGGAGCTCATTGCGGTCTACGACAAAAGCAAGAGCTTCAAGTATGTAAGATTTTAGGTCTCGTTCTTTTTTTTTGTCGGCCCGTGGTCGCATTACACGGGCCACCTTGGCCGGGGCAGGGTTCGACTCCCTCCCCGGTCACAACATAACCGTTCTTTTCTGGATTTTGTGACCCAACTTTTTTCATCCGGCACGTTCACCGCCTATGTGGCGTGCCGGTATTTTTCTAACACTCAACATCAATCAAATGGAATTCAAGATTATGCCTTTCAAAGTAAACGTGGACATCACACCGGACGAAATCAACAAGTCATTCCTTGTCAGCGACGAGAGAATGGAATTTCTTATCAAGAAAATGAATGAGGTTGTTGATTCTCATCACGAGGAAGTTAAAAACGGAGCAAATTTGACTCTCGTTTGTATCTCATCAGTTTCAGAATTTGTTGAAAACGTGAACGAGCTTGCTTACATTACGTTCAAGATGACATCAGCAATCCTGAAATCTGAATATGAGTCAGAAATGAGGATGCTGAAGGCACTTGTTAAACTTCAACAAACACTTGTAGATGCAAAATAGTAAACGAAACTCCCTCGCTGGCAAGAGCACCGGAAAGTCTGAGTCGGCCAAGTATTTCGCCTCCAATCCGGAGGCCCGGAAGAAGAAGAACGAGTACAACAAAGAGTACCATTCGACAGATGCCCGGAAGAAGTACAGGGCTGAGCTGAACAAGCACAACCGGGAGACCGGTGGATATGGCGATGGGCTCGATGCCTCCCATACATCGTCCGGGAAAATAGTGAAGGAGTCTCGCTCTTCCAACCGGGCCCGTAACGGCAAGGGTGGTAAATCTACGAAGAAGTAATTGGCTTGCGGGTTGGCGTAACCGGGAATGAATACCGGCTTGGGCAGCGTTCCTTACAGGAGATTGGGGTTCGAATCCCTGACCCGCAACGAGAGTGGTGCATGGTGCTGAACATGGTGCGCTGTGTTCGTTGGTTCGAGTCCAACTTGGTGTAAATGCGGGGTTCGATTCCCCGCCCACTCACAATGAAATCAGAAATATGCTACCCCGGTGAAGAGGCCAAGTGCTGGGTGTGTGGCATGGAAGAATGTAAATGGCCGGGAAATGATTCAACTCAAATCAGTATGTCACAATTCAAATTAAAGGACGTTGACCACAAACGTGGAAACCTTCAAAGCGCACTCGGTGTCTCGATTGAAAGAGTGGAGGTGTTCGCAGAAAGACTCACTAAAATCATCAAAAGCGGAGAGACATCAGTCTCTAGGACGCTTGAGAAGATGTCAGAGATTGCCGAGGACCAGAACGAGCTTACACTCATCGTGTTCACCGTTGCAAAGATGCTGTCGTGAGAGACCCGATTAAGGCAGTGGTCGCCGTGATTGCCATAGTGGTGACACTGGGCGCGGTCATCGGGGTCTTGTCCGGAGTCTTTGCCGGAATAATCCTGAGTCTTGCTCGATGATTAAGGGAGGTAACCTCGAGGTTACCTCCCTTTTTTTTTTGCCCGTTACTTATCCTTTTCGTATCCGAAGGCGTTGTCCATCTCCTCCTGTATCAGCTCCTCTTGCTCCTTGAGGATTGCATCGATTTCTGATTGGCCATCGTATTGCTCATCTTTTTTCCCGTACTGCTCCTCGTAAACCTCTGGGTAGTACCTTTCCAGCTTCTCCTTGCTCATCTGCTTCGGTGGCTTGTACGGCTCAGGTTCGCTTGGCCTGTAGGACTTGGATACCCCGATGATGTCGTACAGGTTATCTTCGTTGAAGCCCTCGTTGAAGCCTTTGTAGATTCCAATCGCAGGGTCAATCGATGTGCCGAGAAGGAATTCAAATATTGGTTTTGCAGCCAATGTCATGTCTTCGTCCTTTGCCCCCTTCTCAACCCTTTGGGCAATACTCAGAAGCGGGTCGAGTGCATCGCTGGATGTCCTGAACAGCTTCTTCTTTGCAGCGGCCTTCTCTTCTGGTGTGCCTGCATTCCAAAGCTCGTAGATGTTCATGCTCTTCTCAACGGCAGCACCAAATCCCGGCATCTGCTTCAGGAGCTCTATTCCCATGAGAGCTTCTTTCATCTTGTCAAGAACCTCCTCCTCGTCTTCCTTGGTTCCGCTCATCAGCTTGACGATGTTTGCAGCAGCGATGAACAGGGCGTTTGATAAGCCGAAGTTAATAACAAATGCTCTCATGTCTTTGGCGCGAGGCGGCTTGCCACTGCCCAAAACACTCTTCTCCATGTTGTTCCATGCCATGTAGCACTTGTTTATCTGCAGGAACGCTGTGCTAGAGAACATCGTGAAGAACTGGGTGAGCTCGTTGTTCGACATTTGAAGAGAGTTCTTCTCCGTCTCTCGCTTGCTCTGCGCAGTTGCGTTGTAGTCGTTGAACTTCTCAAGGGCATCCTCTTTCTTCATGCCATTCATAATGTCCCTCCTGTAGTTCACGAGATATGCCGCGATACCACCGAAGTCACCAATCATGGTCGGCATGCCGCTCGCCCTTCTGACTCCTCTCCTAAGGTATCCCTTCCAGTTCATGGCCTTGTCAATCGGGACGTAGACCCTGTTGCCGCCTGTGATTCCGTAGATGTCACCATCCACTCCGTCGTCCCATCTCTTCCTGAACGTGGCCGACTCCTTGTATGCCATCTTCATCCACTTTGGCAGCGTGGCCAATACGACAGCTGTGTCCAGCGTGAACATCAGCATGTCGACAGGAGTTTTGATTACCCCCGGGACCTTAGAGTCTTTGCCGAAGTAGCTGTAGTCCTCGAATGCGTTCGGGAAGGACGAAATCATCTGCTTCGGGATTTGCATCAGCTTGAATGCAAGAGCAACTCCGGTGTACTTGATTGCTATTTTGGATAAGAAGGTACTGGTCCTCTTCGCCCCGGCATTCGGGTTCACGGCATAGTTGACCAGTTTCTTCATCACAGGCTTGATGCCAAGCTGCGTGATGTAGTTGTCGACGCTTCCGTTTTTGAAAATAGCATTCAGGTTCTTCACCGTCGTGGCGAAAGCCTTGTACCTCTCCATGGACTTGAAGTACTCTTCGAGGACCTCCGTGAAGTCGAAGTTGATGTCGACCTCACCTGTAGTGTCAACACGCTCTTTCAGGGATGGTGATGTCTCGGCATTGAATATCCCGTTGAAGTCACCATCCTCAATCATGCTCTTGTCTACCGACACAGGCTTTGTGATTGTCGGGAAGTAGTTCGATTGGTGTCCCAAGTTGACGTTGTTCACGAACTTGTAGATGTCGTTCACGGAGTTGAAGTAGTCATCGCTGAGGTACTCTACAATCAGGTCTGCAAACGCCACAGGCTCAGAACCAAGCTCGCCTTTGATGAACTCGATGACATTGTCGTTGAAGCCCATGTTCGCAAGTTTGGCACGCTGGGTGCTGTTGAGCGACAGCGCATAAACCCTGAGCATCATGTTCTTGGTCATGTTGAGGGATTCACCCTCGGAGAAGAATTGCTCGATTATTTTCCCGCCTTTTTCCACTTTCCTGACACCAGCACCCATCACGACCTTAATCACCTTTCCATCGGAAACCATCCGCTTGATTTGGGTGTATCCGTTCCTGACCCCCGGGATTGTATTAGCCATGGAGTCAAGCGTGCTCATCTGCTTGTAGTATCCGGCCTGAGCCTTCTCTATCGCCCGGTTGAGCGGCCTGTACACGTTGTCCGTGAAGAATGTCATCCCGCGGGAATGGTCGTCAATGTCGTTGCAGAACGAGTGAAGGTGCAGCAACTGCGCCCTCAGGTATTGCTTGATGCCCATCCCCGGCATGTACTTCCAACGCTCCTTGAGCTTCTTCAGCGACTTGAACACCCGGCCCTTTAGGAGCAGGCTCTTGATTTGAGATTGCTCCTGCACCGCGTCACGTCTGCTTCCGTCCGGCCTGTAAAGCTCCGGAGCCATGGCCATGACCTGACGCTCGGCAGCGTCTGCGAGGTTCTTGTATCCCTCTGACCTAACCGCCCGTGCGACCTTGAGACGCTTGATGGATTCTCCGCGCATGGTCTCGAGCACCTCGATGATGTCGTTGACTTGCTCGACATCCATGGAATTAAAATCCTCGAACATGTCAAGCGCAACAGCTGCATCAGCGAGCTCAGACTCCGCGAGCGTCAATGGCTCCCCGGCTTGCTGCTTGATGAAGATATCACCAAGGTCACCTGAGATTGTTGCGGCCTCAACATCCTTGGCATACTTGTCATACAGGGCCCTGTCGCCTTTCATCGAGTTGTAGATTTTCTTAGCCACCTCGAAGAACGACTGTCCAATCTCGTCAAGGCCACCGCTGCGTACCTTGCCGCTGGAGGTCATGGCTTTCTTGGCCTTCTTGCTGAGCAACTCTTGCATCTTCCTGACAGATTCTGCTCGCATCTTTTCGCGCTGCTTATCGATGAGCGTGGCGATTTTCTCCAAGTCTACCAAGAGCGAGTCTTGTGTCGCGTTTGCGATGATGCCCATGATTTGCTCGGCAGACTTTGCGGACAGCACATCCACCCCCGGCAACATCTGGCTGACGATGTTCTTGAGCCTTACCTTGGCCGCGGTGAGCTCTTTCTCTGCGATTACCCTTTGCTTGCTCTTCAGGTCGGCTACAAGCCGGTCCATGGCTCGTTGGATTCTGACCCCAACCGGGTTGCTCACACTGCTGTCGAATGCAGCGATGAGCTTCATCTGCGTGGTCTTGTTCTGGGCAATGAAAATCGGGTCTGCCTTGAGCATCTCGATTGCCATGGCCCGTGTCTGGATTGGGGTCGGCTTTCTCTTGCTGCTTTTCGCCCATTGGGCAAGTTTGTGCCTTGTCCTGCTGAACAGCTTGCGGCCTTCCCTGACACCACCCTCGACATCTGCAAATTCAGCCGGGAGAATAGTAAGCGGGTCGACGTTTACTATCATCTCCGCGTTGATGTCAGCGACCTTGTAACCCTTGTTTCTGAGCACTTGCTTGATGGCTGCGTCCGAATACCCGTTCGCACGACCGGTCTTGATGATGCTCCGCATCGTGTTGACCCCGAACGGCTGCTGGGAGAACGATACCACCTGTTCATCGGTCGTCATTTCCTGCTGAATTGTCGACTTCTGAGACTTTGAGATGATTTCCTCGAGCTTAGAATTGTATTCCTCCTCGGTCTGTGTCATGGCAAGATACAGGCCTTCATGGGTCGTGCGCTCGTTCGCCACAGCATCCCACACCATGTGGTGGCCGATGTACCCTGCAAGCTCCTTTGGGACTCCAAACGCATTGCCTACCATCTCCATCCTTTTCAGGATTTCAGTCTGAAGGTCGTTCAGTTTTTTTGAAGACTTCCCAAGGGTCTTCGTTATCTCGAGCTCCGTTGTGGATATTTCTCCTTTAAATATCGCTCCCCTTAGCCATCCCTTGATTTCTCTGGTGTCGATTACGCCTCTGGTTCCTATCCCCAAGAAGTTTGATACAAAACCAACCTTGCCTTGAGATATACCCTTGAGTTTGCTGATTGAATCAAACAGCTTTTGCTCGTCAATAATACCGCCTTTTAAAAGCGAGTTGAACTCGTTGATGTTGGTAATGTTTATTTGACCTGAGCTTGGAGCTCCGAATACGCTTTTGTATTTTGATTCACCCTTGCCCCAAAAGCCAAAAGGCTTCATCGCTGATGAAAAGAAGTTCACATCGGCATCAGAAACCTTTCCGCGCTCAATATTTTCAAGGAACATCTTACCCTCTTTGGTTGTTAGCAAGAAAGCCATTGCACCTTCAGGGCGAATCCTTCCATCTGATTCTATAAACAATCCCGGTATGTCTTTTCCGGAGCTATTGATGAATCTTTTGGCAGATATAGGGCCTGTCTGTATTGACGAGATGGACATCAGGTATGACTTTGCAACATCCTTGGAATCAACAAGACCATTCCTTAGTTTTTCGCCCATGGTCTGGATGTGCTTCATCACGCCACCGAGGTAGTTCGGGTTGTTGTTTGCGACGATTTGAATCATCGACTCCGGAGTGATGAACCCTGTCTCGTCATGCACGACCTGCGCCTTGGAGACTACAGCGTCAGGCACAGAGATTTCATGTATTTTCCCCTGTTCTGCTGCTACAATCTTTGTTATTACAGGTTGGCTTTTCTCCTCTTTACCAATAAGGTTTTGGTATTTAGACTTGATTTCATTTGGCATCAGACTCCATGCGTTCACTCTAATATCAGGGACACCTACAACTTCGCCTATCAGCTCGTTAAGGTATGTTGAGTGCTTTGCTTTTTTGCCTACGCCCATTGGCTTTCCTACAAGCATGATGTCATTCTGACTGAATCCATTCTCCCTGTAAAATGAATCCCTAAGCTCATTTAGGTCCACAAATATGTCGAATCCGTTCAGCAGCTCTTTGAGTGAGCCTTTTGGCATTGTCTTCAGCTTTTTGATTGCTTCGACAGCGACCATGAATTCTTTCCTTTTTGTTGATTCCCTGAATTCTTCAAATGATTTCAATGGCTCTAGGATTGCTCTCATAGCCTTAAGCTCATTTGTTTCTTTTCCAGAGAATCCCAATATGGCATTCTTGAACGTCTCAAAGTCTGCGTTCTTCTCGATTCTCTTTATGAACAAATCAATAACGCTCTTATTGAATAGTTTAGACGCTTCAGGGGAACCGCTTATGAAGAAGATATAGTCTGCCTTCTCAGACATGCTATTCAGTGACTTGGATTGCACTCCGCTCGCCCACAGAACCCCTTCCTTTATATTGTCAGGGTCTAATGCAAAACTTGGTCCTGCATCCAAATAGTGATTGTCACCAATCTTTTCATCAAAGTAGTAACCTCTTCCTAGCTGGTCTGCCATCCAAAACCATACCTTTTTCTTCTCCCTTGCGATTTCTTCAACAAGAGAAGCAAAGTCAATTTTGAATTTGTCTGTAACGAATGAAAGTTCTCCTGCTTTTTCGCTGAAATTTAGCTTAGGTCCTGAGATAGAGCTCCTACTTATTTCTACAGGCCCTCCAATAGAAACTGAAAGACCCTGCTCTACTGCCTGCTGCTCCTCGACCACCTCTTCGTTCATCGTAGTGGTGAACGTGTTCAGGAACTCGACGATGTCGGCCTTGGTGGTTGCTCCCTTGAACGGGACCCATCCGCCTGTCAGCCTGTTCACCACCTTGTTGATGAGCATTGCCAGCTTGTTAATCAGCGATGGTGTCAGCAGCTCCTGCCTGTTCGATAGCATGGCAGCAAGCTCCACGATGAACTCTTCGTGGCTCTCGGACTCCCCATACAATTCAGCGAACTGACTGAGCTCAAAGTCTTCCTGAGCCGAGAGCATCTTCGACACCTTGTCCCGGAACTCCTTGAACAAGGCCTGATTGTCCCCGAATGCCTTGAACAGCATCGCGTGCGCCAGCTCGTGGGGGACAGTCCGCTCGTTTGCAATCCCCAAGTTGATGTCAATCCTGAACTTTCCGCCAGCCCTTCTGGAGATGTTTCCGGCAGAATCCGCCCGGCCCTTCTCCGTTTTCATCGCTTCATTGTACGAGGTAGAATCCTCATGGATGAAAATCTGGGCCTGAGGGAACACCTTGCTCATTATTTGCATGGCCCTTGCAGCCTGCTGCACAATCCTCTGTTGACGGCCCGGGCTCACACGCCCCGCCAATGCCTCCATTGCGGCCCTCTCAGACACGTTCACTGGGGCTCCGGTGTCTTGTGTCGATTGAGTCTTTGGCTTAACCTTGGGCTTCTTTGGGGTCATTATGACCCTGTCGCCGCCGAGCTCCTTGTGTACCTTGTATCCACGCTTGGTAAGCATCCTGCGCATTGCAGGATTCACCACGTCGACCATGATTTTCGACTTCGGGTTCTGCCTGACATTGTCCGGCATCTGCCTGACTGCATCCAGAAGTCTCGAGCCGACACCCTTCTTCTCAGACCTCTCGTCAACAACCACATCGAAGCTGTACTCGCCTGTCTGCTTGTTGAACGAGCGGAAGGCTCCTCCAATGACGTTACCTTCAGTATCCCGGGCAACGAATGCGACTTCGCGGCTGCCATCAACATCAAGCCCGCGTCTTTTTGCAAGCTCGCGAACCTGAGTATCCTCGCCCGCGGAGACCTCGCCAACATTGAAGTCAGCGTCTATGTCAGTATCGACCGGGCCGGTTTCAGTGCTCGTGCTGTTGACGGCCTCGGTTAGGCTCTCGACCTCAATGTTCA
>Ga0315901_10000851_pt1 | contig 44083 bp, 40 predicted proteins | sample LakEriMetagenome_10_FD_203761 | JGI IMG/M metagenome (GOLD analysis project Ga0315901, IMG submission 203761) | Freshwater fungal communities from buoy surface, Lake Erie, Ohio, United States - Buoy 2 MA116 | ecosystem: Environmental > Aquatic > Freshwater > Lake | place: USA: Lake Erie, Ohio...
ATGCGATGCTGATTGATAACAAGTTTGGCGATGCAGGTGCCCGGGTCGTGATTGAAGAATTTCTATCCGGAGAAGAGGCAAGCTTCATTGTGATGTGTGATGGCAAAAGCGCCCTGCCCATGGCCACGAGCCAAGACCACAAGCGATTGCTTAATCAAGACCAGGGACCCAACACAGGCGGAATGGGCGCCTACTCCCCTGCACCCGTGGTGACACCGGCAGTCCATGCCAAGGTCTTGCGCGAGGTGATCAATCCGGTGCTCAAGGGCATGGCCAGCCAGGGTACGCCCTACACTGGATTTCTTTATGCAGGCCTCATGATTAGTCCAGCCGGAGAGATCAAAGTGCTGGAATTTAACTGCCGTATGGGGGATCCCGAAACCCAGCCAATTCTGATGCGGCTTAAGACCGACTTCACCCTACTGCTTGAGGCTGCAATCCATGGCCAGCTCGATTCAGTAAACGCCGATTGGGATTTGCGTACGGCGCTTGGTGTCGTGATTGCGGCTAAGGGCTATCCTGAGGCGGTGACTACCGGGGATCCAATCACCCAGCTGCCCATTGCATCAGAAGACAGTATGACTTTTCATGCAGGCACCGCGAATCAAAACGGCATTCTTAAGACTAACGGCGGAAGAGTGCTCTGTGTGACCGGGCTGGGCGGCACGCCGATGCTGGCACAACAGCGGGCCTATCGGGCTGTGGATGAGGTGAAATTTCGCGGTATGCAGTTTCGAAGCGATATTGGCTATCGGGCCATTGGAAGAAACACACCGCACTAAATTTAGAGTTTGTGATTTGGCATTAGGGAGCGCTTATGCAGACTATTGATATCGGTTCACTGCGCGAATATTTTCTTGGACTGCAGGATCGCATCACCAAGGCTGTGAGCGATCTTGATGGAATGGCCTTTGCAGAGGATGCCTGGAGTAAGCCAGAAGACAGCATGCTCAAAGGTGATGGCCGATCGCGCATTCTGGAACAGGGAGCAGTGTTCGAGCGGGCAGGTGTCGGTTTCTCGCATGTCCGAGGCGAGCGCCTTCCGCCCTCAGCGACCCAAAATCGGCCGGAGCTTGCCGGCCGCGGGTTTGAGGCGATTGGGGTCTCGCTGGTATTTCATCCACGCAATCCCTATGTGCCAACCGTACACATGAATGTCCGCAGCTTCGTCGCCAAATCGTTGGATAAAGGCAGCGAAGATGCCTGGTGGTTTGGTGGCGGTATGGATCTCACCCCCTACTATCCGTTTGAAGAAGATGCCATCCATTTTCACAAGACCTGCCAGCAGGCGCTTAACCCCTTCGGAGAAGGCTACTACCCGAAGTTTAAAAAGTGGTGTGATGAATATTTTTTCTTAAAGCATCGTGATGAGGCACGCGGCATTGGCGGTGTATTTTTCGATGATTTTTCAGAGCTTGGCTTTGAGAAAAGCTTTGCCATGACCCAGGCGGTGGGAAATGCGTTTCTTAATGCCTACCTGCCGATTGTATCGGCCCGACAGCATGTGCCCTATGGCCAAAGGGAGCGCGAATTTCAGACCTACCGGCGTGGCCGCTATGTTGAATTTAATCTCGTATTCGATCGAGGCACGCATTTTGGATTGCAAAGCGGCGGTCGGGCAGAGAGCATCCTGATGTCGATGCCACCGGTTGTCACCTGGAGATACGACTGGCAGCCTGCGGCCGGAAGCCCCGAATCAAAACTCTACGAAATGATTAAACCGAGAGATTGGCTCGCAGTATCCGCATGATTGGCCTTTTTGGCGGGCGATTTGATCCGGTGCATCGGGCCCATATCGCAATGGCCCGCGCTGCAGCCGATGCGCTGCATCTGCCCGAGGTGCGATGGATTGTGAGTGGAAAAGCAGAGCACAAAGCTGAGTATGCCCAAGCCCAGCATCGCTTTGAAATGGTGCGGATCGCGATCGCTTCAATGAATGATTCGCGAATGCTCGCCGATAATCGAGAAATTCTCGCTAAGCACCAGGGAAAATCAAATTTCACTGCGGATACGCTTTTGCAGCTGCAGCAAGAGTTTCCCGATCAGCGTTTCGTATGGATTATGGGCGAAGACCAGGTACAGGGATTTAATACCTGGTCGCGCTGGCAGTGGCTGGCGACACAACTTGAATTTGCGGTTTGTGCTAGACCTGATTCACACGGCCAGCCGATGGCCCAGCAACTCATTACACTTGGCGCAAAAATACATTGGGTGGAAGTTGCGCCTGACACGATTTCTTCCTCTGAAATCCGGGGTTTACTAAAGCAAAAACGGGCGCTCTCTGATCAGCTGCCCGCAGCCGTTTCTGAGTATATCGCCCTTCACCATCTTTATTGCTAGGATCACCGAATGCCTTTAAGCCTGCAGGATTTACAAAATATTGTGATTAATGCTCTCGAAGACATTAAGGGCCAACATATCTTAGTCTTCGATGCCCAGCCGCTTACCAGCCTCTTTGATCGGGTGGTCATCGCCAGCGGCACCTCTAACCGACAGACACGGGCCCTTGCAAAAAATCTGCACGACAAAGTCAAGCAATCCGGCGGCGAAGTCTATGGCGCTGAAGGTGAGGAGACCGGTGAGTGGGTGCTTGTGGATCTGGGGGATATCATCGTGCACATCATGCAGCCCGCGATACGAGATTACTATCGGCTCGAGGAAATCTGGGGCAAGCATCCGATTGATTGGCAGGCTGAACGAAAGCTTGCGATCCGAAAAGCAGTCCCACGCAGAAAACCGACAGCGAAAAAGCCGCTCTCCGAGAAAACACCGGCCAAGAAGGCTCCTGCTAAGAAGCCTGCGGCTAAAAAATCCCCGGCTAAAAAGCCCGCTGCAAAAGGCGTGGCAGCGAAAAAACCGAAAAAATGATCTTGATTTTGGCCGTTGGCCAGCGGCAGCCTGGTTGGGTCAATGATGCGGTTGCTGACTACTTAAGCCGCTTTCCCGAAAACCAGCGGCCCCAGCTCAAAGAAATAAAAGCCGAACCCCGAACGACGGGAAAGCCGATGGCGGCTCTCTTGCAGGCCGAGGCTACGCGCCTGCAGGCAGGTATTCCGAAGGATGCAGTGACGGTAGTGCTCGATGAACATGGAAAGGCTGTGACAACAGAAGAATTTGCGGCCCTCATTGAAAAATTCGAGCAGACTGCAACACGGCTTGTGTTTTTGATCGGCGGGCCAGACGGGCTTGACCCGAAACTTAAGTCGGAGAGTCAACAGCTTCTACGGCTTTCATCGATGACCCTGCCGCATGGGATGGCGCGGGTACTTCTAACTGAGCAGCTTTATCGGGCCCGATCGTTACTAAATCACCATCCCTACCATCGCGCCTAGTCATTATTAGGAGACAGCTTTCTCGTCGAGTGCCCGCTCGCATCGGGCGCTCACCCAGCTGTAGAGGACACCATACAAGGCACAAAAAATCAAAAACGCAGCGCTAAGGGTTACCGGGTTTGCGGAAAACATCAGGGCAATCGGAATCGGAATTGCTGCGAAGATCCAAAGGGGTGGGGCCACAAGGGCATTGGTCTGGTTCAGCGAATGCCCCGGCAGGCGCAGCTGAATCAGCCGATGAATGAGGCTGTGCAGATGCTCTCGATCGGGATGGCCAATATGCAGCCGCAGCTTCAGCCTGCGGGTGATACTAAAGAGCGTTTCCGCGACTGGGTAAGCACAAATCAAAAGGCTTGCCCAGGCAGAGACATCAGGGTTTCGGGTGGACAGCAGCACGCCGCACCAGCCAATAAAAAACCCCAGCAGATAAGCACCGCCATCGCCTAAAAACACCCTGCCCCGGGGAAAGTTCAGCAGCAGAAACCCGGCAGTAGCGGCCGCAATCAGGCTTGCGAACACAGCCAGCGGCACATCGCCGACCTCCGCGGCAAGAGCGGCGATTGCTGCCAGGATGATGATCGAAACACCCGCTGCAAGGCCATGGAACCCGTCAATGATGTTGATCGCATTTGCAATGCCACCTACGGCAAATGCTGTAAAGATTAAAGAAAAAAATGTATGACTTAACAATAAATCGAAGGGCGCGAGATCAAGGCTCCTCAGCGAAACACCCGTGAGCCACCAGGCAAGTAATGAGCTGGTCATGGTGGCCAAAAGTCGAGGGGCAACACCTACCGATTTAGTCAGATCCTCGGCAAGACCAAATCCAAACGCAGGAAGAGAGGCAAACAGCAGTGGGACAATCCACACCAATGCTGACTCACCAAACACGTGCAATTGAATCAAAACCGTTACGCTTAGCCCAGAAAAAATTCCTACGCCCCCAATCCGCGGAGTTGGATCCGTGTGCGAACGCTGCACGCCTTGGGCTAAGTCAAACGTTAAGGCGCCGTGAAGCCTCTTCGTCTTGAAGATGAAAAGACTAGCTAGAAAACTTACGAATGCTACACAAGCCAAAAGCGCCCATGACCCCCTAAAATCTATTCTTCGGTCGTCGACGCTAAATTTAGAATTTAAATCTGGTAAATCAAGAGATGGTCGACTCTCACCTGGTGCATAACAAACACCATTACCTTCCTGCTGCGACAGTTCACAGGCAGACTTTGCAATTAATGCATCAGTAGCCTTGAATATAATCGCACCACCGCCAAAATTAAGCACATAATCACTAAGAGGAATTCCAGACTGGACACTTTGTATCTGTGGCCCTGGAGACGAAACACAGCCCCAGTCTTCAAGAACGCAACGGTCGCAATTTGACAAAAGTGCTCTGCGAGCCCGGGTCAAAACGCGCTCACAGTCTTCGAAAGTCGTTTGATTAGCAAACACCGCTCTCAGGGACAATTGATTATTTACTTCTAGCCGAACAAACGGGGAATAGGGCTCGGGCGGTCTAATGCTCGCCAACAACGCGACCGCCAAGAAAAAAAAAGCTGCTATAGATAACGCGCTTAGCTGCAGAAATCTGTGTCGTGCCATTGATCAATCTAAGAGCTAGACTGCGATCGAAATCCAAAGGCACGACGAATACGATTTAATTTTTCTAACGAATCGGCCTCTTTAGTGAGAGTTTTGAAGAAAAAGCGCACCAAAACGAATCCTATGACGATGCACAAACTTACGGCTATACCAATTACTGCCCTTAAAAAATGCCTAGGCCCAACCGCCCTATCACTTGGTTTGGCCACGTCGACCTGAACAATATTCTGAATTGTCTGACGCTCGCCCATTCGTGACACTTCAGATTCGCGAATCAACCCGGAAATTACCGCCTCACGCAGGGCGGGATTTCGATATGGCTTTGCCATCACTTCGGCTAATTGACCCTCGAGAAACTCCCTACGCAGGCGCGCTTCTTCCGCAGCAATTGAACCTAAGAGCTTGCCAAGTATTTCGACATAAACATTAAGAATCTCAGCAGCAAATTTTTGATCAGCATGCGTTAAAGTAAGCTCCACTAAACCAGTTTTTTTATTTTCAAGAATCTCCACCGAGTTCTTGAGGTAAAAATTTAAATCCGAAATCGACTGATTCGAAATTTTTTTTGTTAACTCAAGTCTTTCAATTACTTTATCCCTGAGAAGATCACTGTTTAAATATGCGATATGCTTGCCAGGCATGCTCGAGCCTCCCGCAAGTCCAGCAATTGTAATTGCGGGAAGCGTGGTTCCGACACCCAGCGATGCAGCTGAATTATTTTGAGAAGGGGGAATAAAAGTTGTCTTGATGCTGAAATAAGGATCTATTGCGTACATCGAATGAACATAAGTGACGATCCCAAACATAAGGGGCAAAAGAATAATAATCTTGATATTTTCAGACAGAGCTACAAGGATATCTAACAAGCTAGGATCGTCATCTTCAGAATCACCAAAAGATTGATCTGTAAGCATTTTTGAATTTTGGTTCATAAATAAAAGCTTATATCTTCGTAATTACTGTGATCCAAAAATCAAGGTTCTCGGGTCTCGTTTGTCCGTAACCTCAAAGAGACTGTGCCGCCGATTAAGAATGGCCCCTGCATTTGATGTCATATTGCGCCACAAGAAATTCGCCTCGGTATTTGATCGCTTTGGGAGTAGCAGGTCAAAAGGTATTCTTAAATACAAAAGTTTATCAAATGAGCCTTCGCCAAAGTCAGCAGAAGAAACATTAGTTTTTGTAGCTAGCGCTCCAATTACCGCCCCACTCGAAAATTTTCGGGATAAGTCAAGTGTAATTCCAACGTCACCTGCAAGATACTGTCCAGCTTTCGCCTTCACTGTTACACCGTTCCAACCAGTCATCCAGTAACCTGTAAGGTGGCCACTGAATCCCCCATATGCCTGAAGTGTACCCCACTGATTGTAATCACGTTGACGAACTTGGTTAATATCTATTCCGAAAGCTGTTTTAGAATGCCACGGTCGATATAGGTATTCTGCACCGAAGCCTCCAAACATTGTCTCTAAGAGGCCGCCATAGATTGAATAGAAATGGCCAGATTCTAATCCAGCCACCTGGCCCAAATGACTCCATTGGGCGTAGGGAATCGTGAGTGGATTTGGGGTTTTAAGATAGTCGCGTAGTCTCGTGCGCACTTCCGGTAAATCGCCAGTCTTCGGATTATTATAAAGATCGTTGTAATTATCAAGCAGTCGCAGGTTGATCGCTCCGTCAAACCACGTTCTTGGTGTCAGCCTCCATTCACCGTTTGCCCTTAGACCCAATTGAAACAACCAGTATCCGGTTGGTCCGCCTAACAAATGACTATAACTCCCCCCAATTTCACCAGAAAAATTCCCCCATGCGTAACCATTTGAATTTCTTTGTCTTATACCATCGTATACAGTTGTCGAGGGATCTGATTGAACTCGCGTTGGCTGAATTTCAGTAACTGCCGGAGATCGTTCTCTTTCTATTGGGGGTAAGAGCTCTGTCTTATCTTGAATGAAAAGTTCCCGATCAATCACTACAGTGGTGAGATCAAGACCCGAAGATGACACATAAATAATGAATCGTCGAACCGTATTATCCAGATAATTAGTTAAGATTCGACCGATTAAATCAATACGATCCTGAACATAAACTCCCTCCGTTTTGAGGAAAGTTAACGTCACCTCTGAGCCTGATCGGCTAATACTTTGTAGTTTCCATAGTGTCTTTTTTTCCAGTTCTTTCACTAAGGCTGTCCACTGATCCGGTTTATTAATCAAGTCTTGAAAATTTTTGCCTTGATCTAAACGATTAACGACTAATGGCGGGGAGTCGAGATATTTTGGGATCGGCTTTTTATCAATGGAGGTATGAAGATTTATGCCTGCTATAAGCTGATAACCGCGCTCTACCCCAAACCCTAAACCGACCCAATCGTTAAGCTTATAGGTGACACCATAGTTGAATCGAGAGGTTGGATCCTTGATTCTGTAGATAGTCCCATCCCTATACGGCTCTTGGGAGCTGTTATTTGCAGTGTACTCCACTTTAGCGGTCCAGTTGGACAGATTAGGCGGCGCCCATTCAAATCCAATGAAAGGCGATGCGGGCCCAGTAAACCAACTTGCAAGAGCTGGCTTTCCGCCAAGCTCTTGATTGATGTTTCGACGTCTATCAAACCGATTGGCGACAGCGCCGACAGGATTTTCGAGAATGCCAGATCCACTAAATTTTCCAAAAAATAGCCCGGAGGTGACGTCTAGTGAGCCAAATCTTTTGGTCGCAACGAAATACTCACTAGAAAATAAGCCGGTCCCAACGGCGTCAATCATACCGATGGCCATCTGGGGCCACAGTTCGGTTTCCTCAAAAAGTCTAAATTTTAAATCGAGAGACTTATCGACATATTTTCTATCTCCACTGAAATCGGTTGGGCCATAAAGTCTATTTCTGATATTGGTGTAGCGGAGTCCATACTCAAGCCAGGGGAAAGCTTGCACCATGATATTGACGCGTCGATAGGGGGGGGAGACTGTCAAGGAGGTACTCAGTGCGCCTTCAGGCCTCATCCTCGCGCTCGGCATCTGAATTAAGCCAACTCCGCCCAATTGTGAGCTGGTCAAGTGTTTTGGAATAACTTGATGGATAGTACTGGGCTCATTCGGTTTGTTTATTTTTATGTAGTCACCTGCTGGGCCCTGTGATGCGAATAATCGAATTAGGCTCGACGAGAACCAGTCCTCTGACTGAAGCCACCCTCGGGGTGACCAAATCCAGGCACCGGGCGCCGGTTCGGGGGTTAGCATCTCTCGCTGCTGATCAACGAATGCAACAAAGATTTTTCCATCGGGCTGTGCGAGCCAGGCGCGCTCACTTGGTATGGTTTGCGAACTACGCCCAGAATCAATTTTTAGGCAAGAGTCCAAGTAAGCCTGTACTGAGTGACCTGTTTGATGAGTGACCCTACAGACACGGCCGGTAGACAGCACTACAGTTACGGTCGATGCCCTGGCGTAGCTAATGATGCGGTCCCCGCGACGGAGAATGGGGTCTGCCTCAGGATTTATCTCAAGCCAGCGGGAATCGGTGCTGGGTAAAACCACCCTTCCATAATGGGGCAGGGACTCAATTAGATTTTTAAGTCTCAAAGCCGCAAATGGATCCCCTGCCGCCATCAATGATCGCTTCGATAAAAATTCGATGATTTCTTCTGCTATTTTCTTGTCGATAAGCTCCTGGCTTTTTGATAGCCAATTAAGGGAAAGATCGTTCGCCAAGCGAGATTTTCCCTCGGCAGACATTAGCCAGCTATGCAGTCGAATGGGATTTTCAATCTCTACTGCTTTTTGCGAAGCTGCCGCGGGGGCGATTGGAATCAAGAGAACAAAAAAAGCTAGCCGCACTAATAGGCGACGCCAGTTAGAGACCTTCATCGAGGGCCTGTTGAATCCCAAAGCTGAACGGTGAAGCACAGATCAGGCGCGATACACTGTTCTGAGTAAACTACTTCAGCGCCATTTGTGCCGCGACGGATCGCGTAAATCGAACGGGCGTTGCCAAAACCGCTTTGCTCTGTGATTTCCTCAAACCATGTCAGACTTGCTGGCGCAATTCCAATAAGGTTTGATGGCTTTGGAGGTTCCACGATTAATCTACGAGACACAATATGCGTGGAGACCACGTATTCAGGCCGTGATTCTCGAAACAAGGCGAAGCTTCTCGACTCCACGGTCCAGGGGGCCGGTGGAGTCTCCGATTCGACGATTATATGGCGGCCGGAACTTGAATATTCAACGATGCGGCCGTCGAGCAACTTTAGAGTTTCTCGATCAGCGCTAAAAAAAACCTCTAAAGGTTGTGTTCCACGTCGGTCTATCGCTCCCCGAGCCAGAAACGCCAACCTTCCGTTGACCACAATCCTTAGATAGGCGAACTCTGGGACAAGTAGCGCTTGGCTCACTTGCCGATTAGGTAAAAGGGCGGAGAGGGTAGTCGCTCGTAGTGCCTCGATATTCGAGGCACATCCTGTCGAAAGAGCCAAGGCTGTCCAAAGACAGCACCTCGCTAGTAGGCGCAAAAAAAAGGGGGGCCTGAGCCCCCGATTGTTACGGACTGAAGCTCTCCGACTTATCTCGCCGCGGATGCAGGGGCGCTTGAGCTGCTGTCGCTACCTGCTACAACAGCAACCGCAGCCACAGCTGCAGCTGCAGCCGCAGCGGTCACCCCGATACCCCCAGCAGCGGCACCGGCCGCGCCTGCGGCACCAGCTGTACCACTGGCTCCGGCTGCGGTTCCACCGGAGGCCCCTGCGCCTGCGCCTTGCTGTTGAGCCAAGACCGGTAAAGAAAGTGCAGCCGTAACTGCCAAAACTGTGAACGAGCGAATCAGCATGATGCAAATCTCCTAACGCGTTAAAAAGAAACTACCCAAATGTTATCCATGCGAGCCCCGTTGGTCAACTTTAACTTATGTTAGTGTGCACTAACTAAAACAATCCTACTGACTACTTTGTCAGCACCTTAAACGCCGCCACACCGAGCCCAAGCTGGTACAGAAGGGTTGTGTAGGCCAAAGTCTCTCGATAAACGGTGGTTTTCGCCATGTCCTCTGGGACGATGATGTTATCCCCAGGATAGATTGCCACGTTCGACCTGCGAAGGCTGCGAAAGCCAAAAAAGCCCGGGGTCTCGTCCGGAAAGAGTTTCTCCGCCTGACCGTTCGCTCGGATAATGAACGACTCGGAAGCTTCGGAGCCCTTTTTCGCCCCGCCTGCAGCTGAGAGGTAATCCGAGATTCTCCCGCCCGATCGGAATAAGTAAGTTCCCCCGCTCACAACGCTGCCATAAACACCGACGAAGGCCGGGATCAGAGGAATCGTAATTTGATCCCCGTGCTCGAGCTCTACCACAGGAACGTCCGAAGACTGAGGGGAAATCGGCAAGGAGAGCCGGCCGTCGGGCCGAACGTTTTGGAGGCGCTCTACTAGGGTTTTGGAAAGCTCAGTGCGTACCTGCAACAAGCGAGCCTCATCTGCATTCAGGGGCCGCAGCGTAGAAGAGGCAACAATGTTCCTGTCCAGCTCTCTAACGACCCGCTCAAGAGTGTTTTCCTGTTGAAGACGCACCGAAAGCCTCCGAAGCTCGGTTCCGTAAAGATAGGCACCGTGTACCGTCCCTCCGGCTGCCTGGATCGCATCCTTGAGCGTAGCATTTGGCGGCAAGAAGTACTCTCCGGGACTTCTCACTTGGCCGGCGATTGTGACCCTTTTACTGGCCCGGTCGACTGCGCTCGCGAGCCGTAAATCATTGCGAATGAGAAAAATGTCCCCGCCATTAGCCGAGTAACTTCGTATACGCGCCGAGTCAATCGATCGGAAGCCCTGCGCGCGCTCCGTTACGGCGAGTCGAAATACGGCAGTCGAATCTGAACCAGGGGTCTGTCCGCCAGCGACCTTGATAATTGAATCGATTGTCTCTCCTGGTTTGATCTCATAAATCCCCGGGCGATTGACCCCGCCAAAGACCGCGACCTGATCCGCTACGGGGCCGAAGTGAATTACATCTTCATTTAACAGAAGCTTATCGCCGGCTCGGGACCCGTCAACAAGCAAGTCGTAAGCGTCAAAATTCGCGATTGTCTTGCCACCGCGTCGAAGCTCAATGCGGCGATAACTCCCGGCTGAGGACGGGCCGCCCGAGGACATAATTAAGCTAGAAAGCGATGAGAGGCTACTCACATTGTAGGCCCCGGGACGCTCTGCAAAGCCTGTCACCAGCACGCGGATCCCCCGAATCCTCCCCATCGTTACTGAAATAGAGAAATCCGCATACATTTTGCGCATTGCCTGGCGAATCACATCGGCCGCTTGGCCATATCGCACCCCGGCGAGTTTGATCGGGCCCACTTTCGGTAAAACTATTAGCCCAGAGCGATCAATAACAAAGGCGCTATCCCGCTCGAGACTTCCCCAGACTCGCACGAACACCTCATCCCCAGCCCCCAAAACGTAATCCTCCGGAACGGCACCGAGGGGTGCCGGCTCGAAGAAGCTCGACAGGTCATAGAAAACTTGGGCGCCAAATCTACATAACTGATGACCGGTCTGTGCCTCAACGTAGAGCTCAAAATCGCTAGGTACGTAACTGTTGGGAGCTTTCCCAGCATTGGTATTGTCGGCCGGGTTGCCGCCCAAAACTGAAGAAACAGCTGATTCCGCGCTCGTACCGGAGAGCCTAGATCCAGCGGTAGCTGGGTTGGCGGACGATCCCGACAAATTGGTAAGCGGAGCTTGTGGAACCCCCCTAGCTAAATGATCTGCAATATTCTCTCTCCAGAGCGAGCCCCCGGGAATCGCGGACTTATCAAATCGACATTCAAAACGCGGTGGCGGCGCCCGGTTACGAAGCTTCCGAGGGTCTGCACTATCATCAAACGCAGCCGCAGGCCGTGGAGCAACCCCGAAGGACCCGCCGACTTCGAGGGCGCCTCGAAGAACGTCAACTCCAATGGAAGACCCGCCAACTTGGCTGAGGGCAGGAATTGAAGATAGACCCAAAAACATAACGACGCAGGTAACTTGAAGAGAAACAGCAAATCTCAAACCGACGGCGCCCCTGGTGAGAATCAAGGGTTTTTCAACCCTGCCCGCTAGTAGCCGTAACATCGAGGACGACCTATCTCTGTGCACAACTGCTTTCATCTCTTGGGTCCAGGACATATCAAATGAACGTCGAGCGTCAGATAATAGCAGAGAAGATGATCCCTGCAATTACCCTATTCTGTAAATCGTACTCTGGTGATTTGCTGCGCGCTGTGCGATTGATCAAATCGATAGGCCGGTATAACTCAGACGGACTTCCTTTTTTTCTCAGCGTGCCCGAGCGTGATCTGGCACTATTCTCTCGGAAAATCGACGAGCTCGGCACCAACGTCGAGCTCCTTACAGACCAAGAAATTATCAAATCAAACCCCCTTGGGACCGCTGAGCTTTATAGCCTGTTAGATGGTCGCCAGTCACAACAGGTGATTAAAAGCGAATTTTGGAGATTCTGGCTTCAGAAAAACCCCTCAAGTCATAATTTAGTCTATGTGTGCATAGACTCCGACAGTGAATTTATTCGCAACTTTTATCGGCATGACTTTGTCAACGCAGAGGGTATTCCCTTCACCGTTTGTCACGACAACGAAGAGTTATTAAGCATATCTCGATTGAAAAACAAGAAGAAGGTCGAGATTAATTTTAGAAAAGATTGCGCATCCATGAAAGAAGTTTTTGGTCGCGAAGGGCCGGACTATGCTTTTTCCCCGACACCCGCTATTTGGTCTTCTTTGGTGTGGAAGGATCTTGATGAGCGCTACCTCAAGCCAAAAAAACTAAGCTTCTGGGACGCTATTATAGGGTGCCCAAATGAGCTTCACTGGTACGGCGAGGCGTTGCTGCATTACCGATCTATTCCTTTGATTCCTGTTGGGCCATTATTTAGGGTCTATCACTACGACTGGGAGTATTTTTTGCGAACTAAGAATGGAGAAAACCTGGATAAACTTAAAGAAAATTTTCTTGGCGTTGTGAAACAATCTAACTGGGATTTCGAGTTGGATTACGCGGCGCAGCGCGATAAAAAAAGCGCTAGCTCACGATTTTTCAGAGTTTTTAAGCGTTGGTTTAGGGAGCGTTTTTCTTGAGTAAAGAGCCGGTACGCTGCTTGATTGTTTCGCACGCATTCAACATGGATGGCCGAGCAGCCAGTCAGACAGTTACTGACAAGATTCCCTATTTTCTCAAGCACAACTGGATTCTTTTTGCGCTGAGCGCAGTAACCGGGGTGAAGGATAATCTAATCGAGCATCGACAGGTGTTTGCTCTCGGGCCATCAGGATTCAGATTCGACTTCAGGCACTGGTGCGCAATCAGGTTCAGCCGCGGAGGCACGCGCTACAGGGTCTTAACGAGCCTAATTTCGATAATACTTGCCCCACTGATTATTTTTGAGCGCCTTTTGGTAGGCCTATCAAGTCAATGGTCTTGGTCGATATCCGCAACAGTTTTTGGTTTTTTCTGGATAAAAAGGAAAAAAATAAATGTCATTTACTCGTCCGGCGGCGCTTGGTCAGCCCACCTTGCAGCCTACTGGTTGAAAAGCCTAACTGGCACTCGATGGATCGCAGAAATTCATGATCCACTTGTAAGCCGAGGAGAGAGAGCAGACGTGCGCGTAAGCCTTATGGACACTCGAGAAGGGCGATTCCGGCAGCATCTGGAGAGACTAATATGTTCTCAGTCCGATCTCTGCTGGTGGCTTACCGAGCAGGCCCTGCTTTCTGCACGACGCAGGAATCCGACACTCGGAAACCGCGGCTTTTACGTGAACCCCGGCGCTCGACCGCCCGCCATAAAGGACCAGTATGTACCAAGCGAAACTCTCAACATAGGTTACTTTGGCTCGCTCTCGGAAACTCGATCATTAACCAAATTTCTTGTCGAATTCAGCAACTACATTAACTTCTCGCAAGAAAAGAAAGGGAGTTTTAGACTTCATATCTTTGGTGGCGATCTTGATCGTAAGACTCACTCGTTGACAGAAAACTTGCAAATTCAAGGCAACGTTGTCGCACATGGTCGCATCGAAAGAGACTCGTTATCGGGAATATCTGGACGCGACCAAATTCAGATAGAAATGCAAAGGATGGACTGCCTCCTTTTGCTACATGGATCCACACAGGAATGCGGAGAATATATTCCCTCAAAGCTTTATGAATATTGGTGGGCATCGAGGCCTTTGATTGCGGTGATTCACCAAAATCCGCAACTAACAGAACTGATTACACTCATGAGTCGTTCAAATTACTGTATTGCTTCAACGGCTAAGGCAAAAGACTTCGAAAATCTACTTGAACAAATTTGGGACGAGTGGAAGCAAGGAAAATTAAGAAAATTTATATTGAGTCATGACCCGCTGAGTCCTGAGCCAGCCGTGAATACGATTATTAAGCTTTATCTCGAACAAAAATAGTGTCACTCTAACGGTTTATAACAGCGCTCTCAAACTAGTCGCGGATAACTAAATTTTCTATCGTGCATATCCAGATTTTTTTGTTGTGTCATAACCGCCCGCATCAGGCCGTCGCGGCCATTAAATCAATTTCTTCACAACAAAATTCTAATTTCTCGCTCGTCGTGTCCGACAATTCTTCTGAAGATACGGTTTCGAACTTACTTGTTCGGAACTTTGAAAATTTAGAAATTAGACGAAGGGGGAATATACCAAGTTTTTTGCACTCACAATTGTGTCTACAAGAGGCAAGCGCCCCTCTTGTCTGTCTCTTCCATGATGACGATATTCTTTTTCCTAATTTCACGGACGCTATACTTGCTCTGTCGAAGAGAGCTCCGGAGGCTATAGCTTATGCAACAAATGCAGAAGTCGGTCGAACTAATTCTCGAGATGTTCGAAAAGAGTTTTTTTTGAAGGATAAAGCGCCGATAATTCAGCTTAAATCAAAGTCGGAACTTTTAAAAAGATATTTCGGGAGATTTAATCAAGGAATCGCTCCTTTCTCGAGCTACTGTTACAGAGCCGATAAAATTCGCGAGAATGGAATAGTTGTGCCTAATAATATGGGCAAATTCGCTGATGTTATTTTTCTTCTTGATCTTCTCGATTTCGGCGAAATTGCTTGGACCACAGAAGTCGGTATTCAATATAATCTGCATGGATCCAACGATAGTCTGACTGACTCTGTCTGCGATCGTAAAAGGCTCCTCCGCCACCTAGAGAGCCTTTCCGGTCAGATCGAAGATCGCGATCTGGATAATTATCGATTTGCTTTTCTCAAGGGAATTAAGACAATTGCTTTGTCGCGAGGGCGATCCCCCAATCAACTTAAAATAATAAATGGGGCATTGTGTGCCGCTCGTTTGAAACGTTTCTTTCGATTTTCAGACTACCAAGATTATCTTCGTAGGTTGATAAATCAACTGTGACTATCATGCAAAATGCAGTCATTCATGCGGAAGGTCACTCAAGAAATTCAATGTTTAGAGTTCATTCTGTACACCGACACTATCCTAACTATATCGGCTGTGAATTGAAAAGATCGTTCCTTCAGCATGGTATTGATCTGAACACGCCCGATATCAGCCGAGGTGAGCGAGCGATATTTGATTTAGTGTGCGAAGGGCAAACCAATCTTAAACTACACTCGGATAGGGCTTTTTTACTCGCTCTAGAAAACCCCTATTTAAATCGCCTCAATAGAGATCATAGCTATCTAAATAAGTTCGTTAAGGTCTTTACATGGGATACGGCGAACTTTTCACTCCCTTCCGCAGTAAAGGTTCCAATTCCCTGGAGCATGAGCTACGAAAATACAGCCGCGCCCGGTGATCGTATATTTTTCTCCTGCATCGTAAACTCAAATAAAAATTTTAAAGAATTCGTTCAGGAAAATCTTTACAGTGAGAGAATTAAGGTTATTAGGTTTTTTGAAGAAAACTTTCCAGCAGAATTTAATTTGTATGGGTTCGGCTGGGAAAAGCCGCCCAGATATCCCGGATCTTTCGGACATGTTCGCCGTCAGGTTCATCGGGGGTGGCTAGCTATACAAGGAAAACCTGCTTTTCCGTCCTATCGAGGTGTAGTAGAGGACAAATTATCGGCTTATGAAAAGCACAAGTTTGCTTTCTGTTACGAGAATGTCGGCGGTCTAGATAACTATGTGACCGAGAAAATTTTTGATGCGCTTAGGGCGGGCTGTATTCCAATTTATCGGGGAGCAAAAAATATCACCGACATAGTCCCTGCCGATTGCTTCATAGACGCTCGTAAATACGCAAATCTTGAGTCGCTTTACACCCAGTTGAAGAAACTGGACGACACTGATATGCTCGAGTATCAAAGAGCAGGTAAGTTATTCCTTAGTCGGGCATCGAATAGTTTGCTAGATGTTAGATTATTTTCTGAACATGTTGCCTCAATCGTCTTAGTCAATCTATAAATTCTCAGTTAATAGATGGGTTGTCGGATTTGACATTGAGCGGTGAACTGTCATGAGACGCAAGGAATCTTTGGGGATAAAAGTTTTGTCGAAATTAGATCCAGATTTCTGGAGGTCAAAAGCCGTTTTTGTTACAGGGCACACTGGGTTCAAGGGCGGCTGGCTCTCGTTTCTTTTGTCCCATTTTGGTGCAAATGTTTCAGGTTTTTCATTGCCTCCGAACACAACCCCAAATTTTTTCGAACTAACGAGACTTCGTGCACGGCTAGGAGATAGCCATATAGCAGATATAAGGGATTTTGAAGTCCTGTCCACTGCACTCAATAAGAGTGACCCGGAGATTATTTTCCACCTTGCCGCTCAGCCCTTGGTTAGGCTCTCGTACGCTGATCCACTTCATACCTACACAACTAATGTTCTGGGGACACTGAATCTACTGCAAGCGGCTCGTGGCTGCTCAAGTCTCAGGGCAGTGGTGATCGTAACCTCAGATAAGTGTTACGAAAATCTTTCATGGCCATGGGGCTATCGGGAAACCGACACTTTGGGTGGGCATGATCCGTATAGTAATAGTAAGGCCTGTCAGGAATTGGTAGTTGCGGGATTCCGTGCCTCTTATCTTCGGGAGCTCGGCATCTCGGTTGCTTCTGCTCGTGCAGGTAATGTAATTGGGGGGGGAGACTGGTCAGAGGACCGTCTTATCCCAGATGTCATCCGGGCGCACCAAATGGGCAAGGACCTCGTTATAAGGAATCCCAGCGCTACCCGACCCTGGCAACATGTGCTGGAACCCGTTTGCGCATACTTGACGCTAGCTGAGAAACTCTTCTCGAGTACAGATTTTTCTAGCGAGTGGAACTTCGGGCCCGCTGATCGTGATGTTAGAAGTGTCCAGGAGGTTCTAAAACTTGCGTCCGAGCAGCTTTCAGGGGGCCTTACCTGGAGAAATGAAACTCCAGCGCAGGAGCTACATGAAGCGAAGCTTTTAAAACTCGACTGTTCTAAAGCCCATGCGTATCTCGGCTGGAAACCACGCTGGGGCCTAGAGGTAGCAATCGAGAAAACTTGCGATTGGTACACTCAGACAGCATTAGGACAAGATGCAGCCCTTTTAACCGAACAACAGATCCGTAGTTTTTTGAGCTCACCAATTTTATGAAAATTAAAATAAATAACGATGTACAGCAGACAGTAGCACCCCGACATGAGGATCCAAGACACTCGGCACTACGTAGGCAGATTCTTAGCCTGGTCGAAGAGTACGCAACGTTGTCACTTGCGCCGGCACCGTTTTTTCTAGGAGTCACTCCAGTACCACCTTCGGGCAAATGTCTTGGGACAGAAGAGCTTAAAAATATGGTGGAGGCGAGTCTTGACGGCTGGCTTACTACAGGGCGCTTTAACGAAGCCTTCGAAAAACAGCTGGGAAATTTTTTAGGTATAAAGCATGTTCTTACAGTCAACTCGGGATCCTCTGCCAACCTCGTTGCTTTCAGCACTTTGACGAGTTCGAGGCTAGGCAGTCGAGCCATCCAGAGAGGTGATGAAGTCATTACGGTGGCAGCTGGCTTTCCCACTACCGTGAACCCAATCTTGCAGTTCGGTGCGATACCAGTCTTTGTAGATATTGAACTAGGCACCTACAACATTGACCCGAGTCTCATTGAGAAAGCCATTAGCCCCAAAACTCGTGCGATCATGCTAGCGCACACTTTGGGCAACCCATTCAACCTTGAGGTAGTTACATCGCTTTGCAAAAAGCATCGGCTTTGGCTTGTGGAGGATTGTTGCGATGCCCTTGGTTCGACCTATCAAGGTCAACTGGTAGGCACGTTCGGCGATATCGCGACGCTGAGCTTTTATCCAGCACATCATATCACTATGGGCGAGGGTGGCGCGGTGTTTACCAGTAATGAGGAGTTAAGCAGCATCGCGGAGAGCATTCGGGACTGGGGGCGCGACTGCTATTGCGGCCCAGGAAAGGACAACACCTGCGGTAAAAGATTTGACTGGAAGCTTGGCGATCTTCCCCACGGCTACGACCACAAATACACCTACAGCCACCTTGGTTACAACTTAAAAATAACAGACATGCAAGCGGCCTGCGGCTTGGCGCAGCTACAAAAGCTACCCCACTTTATTCAGTCCAGAAAGGATAATTTTTCATACCTCCGGGGGGCGCTCGAACCGCTCCAAGACGTATTAATACTTCCGAACGCTGCCGAATTGTCTGATCCCTCTTGGTTTGGATTTCCTCTTACTCTTAAAGAGAATTCGCCGGTAACGCGCCGCGATTTATTGAGTTATCTTGATCAAGAAAAAATTGGAACGAGACTCCTTTTTGCGGGCAACCTTACCCGCCAGCCGTCTCTCAAAAACCAAAATTATCGGGTCTCGGGCCATCTCGTTAACACTGATATCGTGATGCACAACACATTTTGGGTGGGAGTACACCCGGCTCTATCGAAAGTGATGCTCGAAGCTTGCCAAAACAGGATCAGTACTTTTCTTGGAGCGGGTTTTGCATAAGAAAAAGGTGCTCGATAGGCCACGTCTTCTATTATTCGGGGGATCGGGCTCAATAGGAAGAGCGGTTAACAAAAAGTTTCAAGCAGAGGGGTGGGAAACTATTGTCGTAAGCCGCGGTACTCTTGGTGATCAGGTGGGTATTCAATGGGATCCCACCGCTCACGATGAAGCGGAAACCATTCTAAATTCGAAACAGGCTATCGAAAAACTCAAGCAGCTTGGGCCCTTCGATGCTGTCTGTTGGGCGCAAGGAATTAACTGCAGTGACAGCATATACGATTTTGACGTAACTAATCATGAACGAGTCTACAGGGCCAATGTTCTTTATATCTTGAGTAGCCTACAAACTCTCCTTATTGAAGGAGTACTTCGCAAGCCAGCGCGTCTTTGCGTACTCAGCTCAATATGGCAAAAAATTGCGCGACGATCGAAGCTTTCCTACAGCATTTCAAAATCATCACTACAGGGGCTTGTTCTCTCCGTTGCAGCTGATTTGGCGAACGAGGGTCATGTTATCAACGCTGTTTTGCCCGGTGTCATAGATACTCCAATGACGAGAAAGAACCTCACAGATGAACAGATATTGAGTATTGAAAAAACATCCCTGTTCGGCAGATTAGCTACGATCGAGGAAGTTTCGAACGTTGTCTATGATCTCTGTAAGTCCCCTGCAATTGGGATAACGGGGCAATTCATTTCTGTCGATTTGGGATACTCAAATGTTAGAGACATATGACTTGCGCGTCAGTACGAGTCGGGGCAGTTATAGAGTAACGATCGGCTCCGCCATGAGTACGAGAATGGCCCCGGCGGAGAGGATGATCTGGATCGTAGATGAGAATATCATTCGACTTTATAAGCATCTACTACCCAATAACTTCATTCCAATCCGCGCAGTGGAATCCGAAAAAAACTTATATACAGTCACGGCTATTTTGGAGAGGCTGCGCGAATACAATGGAACGCGAGAAACTTATATTGTCGCTATTGGGGGCGGAATAACGCAGGACTTAGTCGCTTTTGCAGCGTCTTCGTATATGCGTGGGATACGTTGGATTTTTTATCCAACAACCATGCTCAGTATGGTCGACTCTTGTATTGGTGGAAAGTCATCAATTAATGTGGGGCGATATAAAAATCTTGCGGGCAATTTCTACCCCCCCGATCAGGTAATTATCAATACACAGTTTTGTGAAACACTTTCAAGAATACAAATTATTGAGGGGTTGTGTGAGGCAGCAAAAATCTGTTATGCGCACTCTGATAATACCTTCCAGCAATACCTTACACTGAGTAGCCGGTTACCGTCCACACACTCGGCTGAGCAACTCGCCGAGATCGTCACACTAAGCCTTAATACGAAGCGGTTCTTCATAGAAGAAGATGAATTTGATCAGGGGTCAAGACGACTATTAAACCTAGGGCATACGTTTGGGCATGCAATTGAAAGTGCCACTAACCACGTCATAAGCCATGGAGTGGCGGTGGGTCTAGGAATCCTTTCGGCCCAGTATTTCTCGATTCAATCAGGATTTGTCACTGATAAATGCTCTAATCTAGAGCGTTTGAACGAACACATAAAGTTCTTACTTAAAGAAGTACCAAAATTGGATGAGAACTTAGCAAAACTGTTTCCTGAAGAAGCGCTCAAGTTTCTTCTTTCAGATAAAAAACATTCTGCACACAAACTCATCTTGATTGTTTTTGATGGTCAAGGTCGGCTACAACAAGTGGCACTTCCCCGCTCAGATGAACTCAATAGTAAATTTCTAGCTACGTTCAAATTTTTAGGCCGCTTGTCTTATGAAATATAGTGATGCCTTAGCAGATTGGCTTTTGAGACTTGGTTACGACCGTTGTTTCTTCGTGGGCGGCGGGAATATCATGCACTTGATTGAAAGCATTAGTCGCCGGATGCCATGCAATGCGGTTATTCATGAAGTGGCTGCAGGAATCGCTGCTGAGTACTATAACGAGGCGAGTGAGTCAGGAAAGGCGTTGGCCCTTGTCACCGCTGGACCGGGCATTACTAATATTGTTACGGCGATCGCTGGTGCATATCTCGAAAGTCGAGAATTATTGGTAATTGGGGGGCAGGTAAAAACATCAGATCTCGCGCATGGTAATTTGCGTCAGAGGGGTATACAAGAGATCGACGGAGTATCTATTGTTTCCCCTGTGTGTAAAGTTGCCGTTTCGATGAGGCATTGCATATCGTTTAAGGATTTTAGGGAACTGGTACTCAGATCTCGAAATGGTAGAAAAGGTCCCGTTTTTATCGAAATTCCACTTGATTTGCAATCTAAAGAGTACGAAGATGACTCTAAAAATATCGTTGACGTGGGATTGACTCCGCTACGAAAGGCATCAGAAACTGAGGTAGAGAGAACGATAAGTGCGATACGTCAATCAAAGAGGCCACTCTTTCTAATTGGCGGTGGATTAGACCGGAAAATCTCGGCTGGTCTACGAGATGACCTTATCTCCGCTGGTGTCCCTGTAGCTACCACGTGGAATGGTGCGGATCGAATTAATGCCGATAGCCCAGTGTTTGTAGGCAGGCCGAATACTTGGGGACAGCGAAGCGCAAATCTGGTGCTGCAACAAGCGGACTTGCTAGTCGCTATTGGCACGAGACTTGGAATCCAACAAACTGGGTTCAACTGGAGGGAATTTCTTCCAGTCGGCGAGCTGATTCAAGTAGATATAGATCCTGCTGAGCTTGAAAAAGGCCACCCGAAAGTGGCAGTCCCAATCTGTGCAGATGCGAATGATTTTTTTCGGCGGGTTTTAAGCAAAAACCTAGGGAATCATTCACAGTGGCTGAGTTATACACAGGACATCCGAAAAATTGTTCCTCTAATTGAGGACGTAAACGTGACGCGACCTGACTATATCTCACCTTATCTTTTCGTCGATCAACTGTCCGACCTCTGCAGGGCTGATGACATAGTGATACCCTGTAGTAGCGGCGGTGCATTTACTGTTGTAATGCAAACTTTTTCCCAAAAATTGGGTCAGATTCTGATAACGAACAAAGGGCTGGCCTCTATGGGTTATGGATTATCAGCTGCCATTGGAGCAGCAGTTCGTTATCCAGATCGGCGGGTAATTCTTTTTGAGGGTGACGGTGGCTTTGCTCAAAACCTACAAGAAATCGGCACCGCAAAGATAAATGATCTCAACTTAAAGATTTTTATATTTGACGATGGCGGTTACGCATCAATTCGTATGACTCAAAAGAATTACTTTTACGGACATTACGTAGGGTGCGATAAACGAACGGGGCTCGGGCTTCCAGACTGGGAGAGTCTGTTTAAAGCATGGAGTGTACCCTCGCTTCGTTTAAGTTCACGTGGTACTAATGTTAGCGAATTCAAACATCTGTTCGAAGCAAACGGAGTGGTAGTTTTTATAGTATCTATAGATCCCGATCAAACTTATTTTCCTAAGATTTCGAGCCGATTAACTGCGTCTGGAGAGATGGTCTCAAATCCGCTGCATCGAATGAGTCCAGAGTTGCCACCGGAAATCTTGTCTCGCGTTGGACGGTACTTAAGCTAATTTATCATTTTAAACTTCAGCGCTTCAAATTTTATATATCGAAAGACAAAAATGCACAATATAATTTTTGAAAATTTATTTGTTCTTGAAATGGCAAGTAACCATCAAGGAAAGCTTGATCGAGGGCTAGAGATCATCAGACAATTCTCGAGAGTCGCTCGATTTAACAATGTAAAAGCGGCGATAAAACTCCAGTTTCGTGATATCGATAATTTTATCCATAAAGACTTTCGAGACCGAAACGATATTCGCTACGTGAAACGGGTATCGGATACAAAACTGTCTAAAGAAGCCTTTTCGGTCTTAGTTGAGGCAATTCGCAAGTCCGGGTGTATTCCTATGGCAACGCCTTTTGATGAAAAATCGGTCGATTGGTGTGTCGAGTTCAAGATGCCGATTATTAAAGTTGCTAGCGCTGATAATAACGACTGGACACTCCTGGAGAAGATTGCGGTGACGAAGCGTCCAGTTATAGTTTCGACGGGGGGAATGAGTCTTAAAGATATGGACGATGTAGTTAGTTTTTTCTCCAGTCGCAATATACCTTTAGCGCTCAATCATTGTGTAGCGGCATACCCTCACGAAGATAACGAGTGTGAGCTCAATCAGGTTGACTTTCTACGGGATCGTTATCCGGAACTTACTATTGGCTACTCCTGCCATGAATATTGCGACTGGCAAACCTCAATGCATATAGCTTTCGCTAAAGGAGCTAGAACTTTTGAAAGGCACATCGATATAAATGACGATGGATTTGAGATTGCTAAGTATTCATCACTACCAAACCAGATTGATACTTGGTTTAAAGCCTGGAAGAAATCGCTTGAGATGTGTGGAGGCTCTGCTAAATCAAGACGAAATTTTCTTGCGCGCGAGATTGAATACCTGGACTCCTATGTTCGCGGTGTTTATGCAAGGCGCAATCTTAAGGCGGGCCAGCTTCTATCCGAGGACGATGTGTATTTGGCTATCCCACTCAGAAAGGGTCAAGCTTCGAGCAGGGAGTTAATGCTTGGAAAATATGGGCACAAGATGTTAAAAGACTGTACGGCTGACGAGCCTATTCTTGTGGAATCGCTAGATACACCATACTCGCAGGACGAACGGTTACTCGAGCTCTTTAGGAATAGAGGTTTGTAGATAACAATTCGTAGTTGCGAGGATGACTTGGAGCCATATCCTTTTTTATTAGATCGCGTAATGCTCACCGGGGGAACCGGATTTTTCGGAACTGCGATACTACGTACTTTGGCTTCCGGGAGATTTAGGGCATCTAATCTATGCATTCTCAGTAGACAGCCTAAAATTTTTGAGGATCGATATCCGTCCCTCGCGAGTCAGGCCAAATGGGTACAAGGAGACATCCTCCTCCCGGACAGTATATCCTCCCGCGAGCCATTCACGTATGTCTTGCATGGGGCAGCAGATTCGACGCACGGAGCAGCGCTCTCACCTACTGAGCGCTTTTTTCAGATCGTCCAGGGAACACGTAATATGCTCGACTTTGCTGTCAGTCATGGTGTGAAACGATTTCTGCTAACAAGCTCTGGCGGGGTTTATGGAGAGCCTCCACCAGGCGCGCACACCATACCAGAGAATTATCTAGGTATGCCAAATCCACTAAACGCAAAGAACGTCTATAGCGTTGCTAAGCGGGCTGCTGAGAATCTTTGCGCTGTTTACGCAGAGCAGTATGGACTTGAAGTTGTAGTAGCACGTTGCTTCGCATTTGTCGGTGAGGATTTACCTTTCGATGTCCATTTCGCTATGGGTAACTTTATTCGCGATGCACTCTGGGCGGACGAAATTGTTGTGAAGGGAGATGGTTCTCCCACTCGATCTTACCTCGACCAACGCGATCTTGCTGAATGGTTATTGACCCTTCTTTATCGAGGGAGGTCAGGCGAAGCATACAATGTGGGTTCAGATGAGGCCATTAGCATTTCAGAATTGGCATATCTAGTTCGCGATCTTATAAGTCCGAGTAAATCGGTGCGAATCCTTGGTAGCCCGACAAACAGGAACGAGCGAAAATCCTACATCCCCGATATCACAAAGATTAGGCTGGAACTCGGCCTTAGGCCGACGATTTGCTTGAAGGAGTCTATATTACATACAGCTGCAGCGGCGCGGAATCGCGCTAAAAGATTTGGTTTTTGAATAATTTTTACTAGACGCCAAATTTTATGTTTTCTAATATGCAGATCCTCAGATGCTGATCTGCTGCAATCGTAACCCTTTAGTTATATTTTTTTGGTTTTTTGAACTATCTGATGAAGTTGCGAGATAAGGGATACCGTGAGCCTGTCCGTTACGATAATCACCAAAAATGAAGAAACTAATATTAGAGACTGCCTAGAAAGCGTCCGATTTGCCAACGAGATAGTAGTCCTCGACTCTTCAAGTACGGATCGCACGCGGTCGATTGCGGCTGAATATGGCGCAAAGGTTATTGTCTCGACGACCTGGGCAGGATTTGGGGTGGAGAAAAATAAATCGATAGATGCTTCGACGTGCTCTTGGATCCTTGCTCTTGATGCTGACGAGCGGGTTTCACCGAAACTCGCGCAAGAAATTAAAGAGATAGTAGGCAACATACCAAGCGCGGGGTATGACGCCTACGAGATACCTCGACTCTCCTGGTTTTGCGGCAAGTTTATTTTCCACTCGGGGTGGCGCCCAGATTATGTGACTCGGCTGTTTCGCAGAGGGTCCTCGCGCTTTTCTGAGGAGTTAGTTCACGAGCGATTGATTACGAAAGGGGGGGTCGGCCGACTGAAACACGACTTAATCCATATCAGTTTTCGAGACCTCGAGACAGTTCTCAAAAAAATAAATCTTTATTCCTCAGCATCGGCTACTCAAATGCTGAAGGCAGGAAAGTCATGCAGTCCAATTTCTGCAGTTCTCCATGGACTATGGGCATTTATCCGTACTTATATTCTCCGACTCGGATTTCTAGACGGTTGGCATGGATTTATTCTGGCAGTCTCCAATGCGGAAGGGACCTACTACCGTTATCTCAAACTCTGGCAACTAAGCTCAAAAGATAAAACTAAATTCACCAGCGATTCGGTCAAAAGTGCTGGCGTTTCGCAAGCTTCCACCTCCCAAATGAAAAAAAGCGACGACGTCGACTAACTGGTGGATCGGCACTATCGAGAGCTTTTTTTATAAATTCTCGTATCCTGTTTTCGTCGTAAAAGATATTCGGCTGATTGTTATGAAAGAATGGCTCACTGAGTATTTCAAGATACTTCTCATCATCTGAATCGATTTCAATAATCTTATCTATAAAAGCTTCATCACTTGGATAATCCAGTCGGTGAAGAAAGCTTTTCTTATTAAACTCCTCTCCGATTCTCTCGTTTCCCCAGTAAATTGGGACTGTTTTAGCCCACATCGCGTCTGCTATTTTTTCGGTTGTGTAGCCTGGAAGATTTTTGTTTTCAAAACAAAAGTTGAATTTATACTGGCTAATGAATCGATGTTTGGGTTGACCCCCAAGAGGGATCGGGCCGAAATTGTTGAAAAGCCTACCGCCTGAGTCGACTTGCTTTCTTTGCATCAGTTTTCTTAAAAAATCAATTCGATATCCAGATCGCTTTTGATTTGAGTTTGAAACTACAGCAGCGCAAAATTTGCGACGCTGCGCGAATATGATTTCCGCCTCTCCAGGTCGTTTAATGAGCATTTCCGGCAATGCCTCGGATCCCCAAACATAGTACGGAAATCTTAGATGGCGCGGGTCTTCCATGTAAAAACATGTCATTGCGTAATCTGTCTGATTCCAATCTGGCAGTATAGACTCACCTGTCCAGAACAATTTTTTGCAGGTGTAGAGGCGGTTAAGGTGTCCGCCCTCCTGGTAAATCAAGAGATCAGGTCGATCTGAAATCTCCACTTTAAAGTCTTGCGCGAGAATTCGAGTAAACCAGTTATCGACTTTGTTTAAGCCGTTAAAGTCGACGAAATCGAGTCGCAATGTTGATTTTAGTTTCATCTCTGACTTTCGCCATAGATAGGAACTTTTTGAGGTTTAAACGCTAAAGTGCATTCAACCTGAGACCATACCACCTCTGGAGAGAGTGTATCCAAGCATCTGGAATAGCTTAGCACGTGACTCTCACAACCTTCATTTTGGCAGGGAACGCATTGCTGATTTTTGTTTTGTACTACCTGCAGTAACTGATGGCCACTAAAGCGTGCTGGCCCCCATAAATCTGGGTTTGTCGGGCCAAAAATTGCGATACCCTTAGCACCGCAAGCTGCAGCTAAATGCGTAATTGAAGTATCGACTCCAACAAAGTACGATGCTCTTTTCAGTAGGCCTACTAACTGCGGCCAAGTGAGAGAACCGTCTGCTCTCGTGACATCCGAATTCCTGAACAGATCATTCAAATAGCTTGTTTCAACTTTATTGCCGCTCCCCGTCACTACAACAACATAACCGAAAAGCCTGAATTTTTTCACGAGAGTTACCCAGCCATCTTTAGTCCACTGTTTATATCGAAATGCAGCTCCAGGATGAAATACGACATAAGCCTTAGGTAGTTTTTGCTCTACGTACGAGAAGTCAGCAACAGGTATCGATAGCTGATGCTCGGCGTCAACGGCAAATGGCTTTAGGAGAGAGAGTACTTGTTGTACCCGATGGACAGGCATGTATTCAACAGTTGAACTAAAGAGGGCACCCCTTAAGCGGCCCCCTTTTGCTTTCGATCGGAAGGTGACCGCCTTATGCCCCGCTAATCTTGCGAAAAAACTCGGACGGTCGCCAGACTGCGTGGAAACTGCGATATCGTAGCGTTGAAATATTTTTGTACTGAGTATGCATACCTCTGTTAACCGTGCAGCGGGCGAAATGGTTATTATTTTTGAAGCCACAGGATTGGCTTCAAGTACGCCCTCAGTACCCTTGTGAACAAGCCAATGGATTTTTACCCCTGGCCAAGCCTGAAGAAACGATCGGGCAAGCGGTGTTGTCAGTAATACGTCACCGATTCGCCTCATACAAATAATTAAAACGCCCTTAGGGCGATCGACTTGGGTCATTTACGAGGACATCGGATGCACTATTTGTATCGGTAATCAGTTTCAAATATAGATTTTGATATAGCCCTGGCTCTCTTACGAGATGATCATGGCGCCCTTTTTGAATAATTCTTCCTTGCTCCATCACGATGATCTGATCGGCATCTACGACTGTTGATAACCTATGAGCGATCACTATTGTTGTTCGATCGCGTCGCAATGCATTAATTGCAGATTTAATGTTTTCCTCTGACGTACTATCTAACGCGGACGTCGCTTCGTCCAAAATGAGTATCGGGGCATTTTTTAAGATCGCTCGAGCAATCGCGATGCGCTGCCGCTGACCGCCCGACACTCTAATTCCTCGGTCCCCTACTATTGTCTCTAAGCCTTGTGGGAGACTTTGAATAAAATTTGCAAGATCGGCTGCATTCAAAGCGTTCCAGACATCCGCAGGCGTAAGATCTTCCCTCCCGTAAGATATATTTTTATAAATAGTATCGTTGAAAAGCACTACATCTTGTGATACCAAAGCGAACTGTTTTCGTAATGACTTAAGGCTTAGATCTCTGATTGAAATTTGATCAATAAAAATATCTCCGGCTGAATGCTCATAAATTCTCATTAGCATATTTACAACTGATGTTTTTCCGCAGCCTGAGGGACCTACGAGCGCTATCATGCTTCTGGGAGCGATTTCTAAAGTAAAGTCTCTTACTGCATGTAGATCACGCTCTGTGTAAAGTAGACTGACGTTAGAGAACTGAATGCTACCCGTGGCATGGTTAAGCTGTTTCGTTCCAATATCAAGCTCAGTTTTCTCGTCTATAAATGAGAAAATACTATCTGCAGCAACAAGGCCACGCTGTAGCTGTGAATTTATATCTGTCAGATGTCGAATCGGCCCAAACATCATTAGCATCGCTGTAATAAAAGAAACAAAATCACCAACTGTGTTGGATCCAAGCCGTGACTGTATGAGGGCAATGGTTAAAATTGCAGCGACTCCAAACGCTACGATTAGCTGTGTTACTGGCGACTGAAGCGACTGCAGAATGGCAAGGCGCATGGCTTGGCGTCGATACCGCGAATTAACTTTTTTGAATCGAGTTTCTTCGTAATTACTGCCATCGAAAATCTTGATTACACGGTAGCCGGAAATTGCTTCTTCAATTATTGATGTCATTTCGCCCGTAGTAGACAAATGACTTTTGCTAATGTTTCTCAAACGCCGAGAGAAGTTTATGCTCAGAAGTGCAAGCGCTGGTATCAGGGCAAAGACGATTAGGGATAGCTGCCAGTTCAGATAAGTTAACCATGCAATTAAACCAAGTAAAACAAGTAAATCGCGGACTGCTACAGTCACCACATTAGTGACTACAATAAGTACGATATGAACCTCGGAAACTAGCTTTGAAATCAGTCTCCCAGAGCTGCTTCGATCAAAAAAAGTTGCCGGTAACAGTAGTAACTTTGTAAACATTGCCCTTCTTAAATCTCTAAGTACATTGTTTGCGATCCACTGCATTAGGTAGCCAACAATAAAGTTTGCGATTCCCCGAATAACAAAAATTGCAAGGACGGCAGTTGGCACCCACCACACCTGAAAAGAGGATGTATTCTGAAACCCATTATCAAGCAGAGGCTTCATCATTGCGGGAAATGCGGCCTCGGTTGCTGCCACAACAATCATTGCAATAAAGGCGATCGTAAATCCTGGCCAGTAGGGGGTAGCGTGGGTAATGAGTCGACGAAAGAGTCCTAGTCGACTTATTGTTGGGATGCTCACTGCGGACTTGTGACCGAATTATCGACGCCTACAATGGGCTTAATGCGTTTTTCGGCCAGAGTTTTCTGCAGGTGTCGATCGTTTTTATCTAGGCTGCTCCGGCTCTCCTCAGGGTGCCAGAGATGCAAAACACGAGCAGCAAAAGCCCCCGACTTTATTTTTAGTCCTGAGTTTAACAATCTCACGGCCAAATCCGAGTCTTCTTTCCCCCACCCCGTGATTGACTCGTCAAAACCACCGACGGCTTTAATGTCGGATGTAAATACTGCGAAATTACAGCCTCGGAGTCCCCGCCATTGATTCCCCCGCCACCCGCGCCAGGAAGCGTCGGGTAACGTTAGTGCAGGAAAAAACGTATTGATGTTGCCCCGAAGTCGCTCGAGCAGCCAATAGCGCCAAGAGTTGAAAGAAATTTGTTCATTTTCTAACTCAATCCTTTGGGCGAGTCTTTCGGAAGTTAAGGTTCTTGTTCCCGCAACCGTATATCCGCGCTGAGCAAGTCGTAAATGATCCCTAACGAAGTGCCGAAGAGGAATACAGTCGCCATCTAGAAAGATTAGATAGGGGTTCGAAGTGGCTGAAATTGCTTGGTTTAGAATCGCTGTTTTTCGGAATCCCCTGTCTTCTTGCCAGCAATGAGTGACTGGCAGACCTTGATCACGCCATAAGTCGATTATTTTTTTGGTGTCTAGACTCGAACCATCATCAGCGATAATGATTTCTGCCGGTACTTTACTCTGATGAGATAATGCATACAGAACGCAACCAAGAGCTCTCGGGCGCTGATAAGTTGAGACAATGACCGATACCTGATCCAACGTTACACTCTCTCTCAAGTCCCATTTTTCAACAGTGAATCAATAATCGCTTTCGGTGACTTATTTTTTACTTTGCCCTCATGAAGTAGCTGAATTATTCGCCTCAGTGGTTTCTTCCATCCGCCTCCGGTCGTCAAGTACTCTACCCAGCCCTTTTGCTTGATACGCATTGATGTGTTCCGTATGTCTTTAGCGGTAGGAAGCGCACGCGGTACAGCTGTATCTCGGCGCATAAAGATTGCCCTAATATTTCCTCGAGACTCCAGCTGAATGAGTTCAAAAAATGGGCTTGCCACAGAAACTAGCGTGGCCACGCTGAAGTAAAAAATGTGCGCCATGAAAAAGATATTTGCAGGCGAAGCATCGCGCTGCTCAATGTTCGGAATCTCTATAAAAAGTAGACCGGATTTTCGGAGGACGCCGTGCAAAGATTCGATTGTTGTTACTGGATCGGGTAGGTGCTCCAGAACATGGAAGAGCGTGACCACGTCGAATGCGCCCCCGCTTAGCTCATGCAGGTGGAGAGTCTCGACTGAGACCCCATAGTTTGTCCTCGCAAACTCAGAGTAGCCAATGTTTGGCTCAATACCGCTTGCCTCGAATCCCTTTCGGCGCGCGACATACACAAACTCTCCCCCTCCAGCGCCGACGTCAAGCAGCGAGGCCGGCATATGCATTTTGCCCCCCAGGTTCTCGATTGCCCGAGCGAGAAAATCGATACGCTCTTGAGCTACTTTCGCCGCGCGAAGGACATGTTTTGACTTTGGTGCGTAAGATCCCTTGTACTCTCCACGATAGTTATGCGAGTAATAGCTCAATAATGCGCTTTCTGAGCGCGGATTCAACTGCTGCACGAGGCCACAACCCTTGCAAATCCCAACGCCGAGCGGCTGCCCTGATTTTGAGTCTACGTTAGATATAAGGTCAAAAGTCTGCCCACTACAGAGCACACACTTCGGATCAATTTTCATTGAAAGCTGTAATTAAGTGAGTAAGTATTTACTTTTTTGTATCTTTTTAGTTACAGTCAACGGCTTTATTTCGCTACTACGGCACGATATCGACCTTAACAGCTTGGCGCAATCCGGCGGGGCAAGCACAATTCTTATTGGGGCCATACCGCTCGGCGCTAAGGCTGCCAGTTCTTTAAGTTAATCTCAAAGGAGTATGTTGAATGAAAAAATCGTTAATAGCGCTTTCCGTTGCCGCAGCTGTTTCGACCGGTGCGCAGGCGCAAAATGTCACGGTGACCGGCATCCTGGACTCGATGTATCTATCGGGAAAATATTTCGGTCAAAGCTATAAAGAGATCGGTCAAAATGGTGCGCGCACAACCAATGTAACGATCCGCGGGTCGGAAGACCTCGGCGGGGGCTTGCGTGCGAATTTCCGTTTTGAAGTTCAGCCTCAGCTCATCTCAGGTGACGGAAACGGCTACAACTATGCCATCGCGGCCACAGGTGCCCTAGCGGCAGACCGTGCCACCCAGACAACTGGCCAGACCGCCCTCCAGTCCGGATTAACCGGTAAGGGTTACAGCTTTGTTGGTCTGTCGGGTGGCTTCGGAGAGGTACAGTTCGGCACGATCAATTCCCCTTCTTTCGGCACGTACGCTGTTTCCTCTGGCCTAACCGGTCTAGGGACCGGCATCGGATCGGGCTATGGCGGTAGCCATGGAATTATTGGGTCGTCCGGCACAAACACATTTACTCGCTTTGAGAACTCAGTGATGTACTCATCGCCGACTATCAATGGAGTTACTTTCCACGCGCTGACTAGACTTGGTAACTCTTCCCAGTATGGGTCGAGCACTGGTGGAACACTCCGTCGCCCTGGGGTCACCGACTTTGCTCTCCAGTACGTTGCGGGCCCCTTAACCGTCAGAGGCGCGATCCTTTCCACGAAGAACCCGGGCACAGAGGCTACCACTAACACCTCTGTGACTCCGGCGCAGGCAAATCTTGAGACAACTACGACCACACTGGCGGCCGGCTATAACTTCGGCACGGTTCGGCTCGGTGCGGTGGTTCAGAACGTCAAGAACGATGCCGGCGCCACAAGCGGCAACGGGAATGGATCAAACACCACGACCGGAAAAATCGATCAGGAGCGCGTAATGGCTCACGTTGCGGTTCCTCTGGGTGCATGGCGATTCCTCGCAGCCCACGGTTATCAGACAACAAACGAGCATAACGTGAACGCCCTGGAGGGTAAAAAGACAACTCTCACCGGTGTAGGCGCCGAGTATGATCTCAGCAAGCGTACGTTTGTATACGCTCGATACGAGACCGGCAAAGCCAATGACCGTCAGGCCAGCTCCATTAACGTAAATGGAGCTGCCTGCGGTGCTGCAGACGTCGCGTGTTCAAACGGGGCGTTCAGCCGCATGGGCCTGGGCGTTTCGCATCAGTTCTAAATCAGGGCCGATTTAGATTGGTTCTTTGTTAGTCCAAAAACCCCGTTGCGTAACGCAACGGGGTTTTTTTTATCGCTCGGATAACTCATAACTCGTAGTAATTAAGGCAGTCATCCCCAGCATCTTGGTCGCTGAACAATACTTGGTGCTGGATAGCTGTATTGCCCGCTCCACAAGGTTTGCCTTTAGGTGCCGGCCGCGGACTCGAAAGAGTAGATGGATCTTGGTGAAGACCTTGGGGTCAGTCTCTGCCCGCTCAGACGTCGTAATCACCTCGCAGGCCCGCACATCTAGACCGCTTTTTTTCAGAATTAGCACGACATCGTAGGCAGTACAGGCGGCCGACCCGGCCAGCACTGCCTCCATCGGCCTGGGCCCTAAATTTCGGCCCCCACCCTCAGGCGCCCCATCCATTACAAAGCTGTGCCCCGAGCCTGTCTCGGCGATAAAGCTCATGGTGTCAGGGCCAGCCCAGCGGATTGTGCATTCCATAATATGAAAAACTTTTTAATTGATGACCATATATTTAGAAAAGATTGCAATGCAGCAAAAAAGCGGCTACTGTGAAGGCTGTCTCCTCCACCTCCTCCTTTGGTGGATTGCGGCCCCAGGCTTAACCGCCTGGGGCTCTTTTTTTGAAGTTTCCCTTGAAAATCAGTATTCTAGAGGGCTTTCCCAAGTGCAGACTGGCGCTTCAAGCTTGGCTGCCAAATGTTGATGAGTGATGTTCATGAAAACGTTTTCTGCAAAAGCCCAAGAAGTCCAGCACGACTGGTTCGTTATTGACGGAACCAACGCCGTCTTAGGCCGGCTGGCAGCCGAGATTGCCCATCGCCTGCGTGGCAAGCACAAGCCTGAATTCACGCCCCATGTGGACACCGGTGACTTCATCGTGGTGGTCAATGCGGACAAGATTCGTGTCACCGGCAATAAGGCCGACGATAAAAAATACTTCCGCCACTCTGGCTACCCGGGTGGAATTTCCGAGACTACGTTTGCCAAGATACAAGGCCGATTCCCTGGCCGGGCACTTGAGATCGCGGTTAAAGGCATGCTGCCCAAGGGCCCGCTGGGCTACGCCATGATCAAAAAACTAAAGATCTATGCGGGCGACAGCCACCCCCACACTGCCCAGCAGCCCAAGCCGCTGGCGCTTCATTAATTTCCAGAAAGAACAACTATGGTCGGTGAATACAACTATGGAACCGGGCGCCGTAAAAGCTCTGTCGCTCGGGTCTTCATTAAAAACGGAAAAGGTAAGTTTCTCGTTAACGGAAAATCGCTGGATCAATACTTTTCGCGTGAAACTGGCCGCATGATGGTGATGCAGCCGCTTGTACTTACCAACCATAACAGCACATTTGATGTCATGGTCAATGTCCATGGCGGCGGTGAGACTGGCCAGGCCGGCGCGGTACGTCATGGTCTGACCCGCGCCTTAATCGATTACGATGAGGCACTGAAATCAACACTCTCAAAAGCGGGCCTTGTTACCCGGGATGCCCGCGAGGTTGAGCGCAAAAAAGTGGGTCTGCATAAGGCGAGAAAGCGCAAACAGTTCTCCAAGCGCTAATCACAGACCAAAATGCATTTGGGCCCAGTAGTCGGGCCCACAATAGGCCCCTCCAAGAGTATTCTTCGGGGGGTTTTTTGTTGGAGTGAATTCATCATGATCAGAGTTGGAATCGTTGGCGGCACAGGCTATACCGGGGTAGAGCTGCTAAGGCTATTGGCCCAGCATCCCCACGTCGAGATCGTTGCGATCACAAGCCGTAAAGAAGCTGGGCTAGAAGTCTGTGACCTATTTCCCTCGCTGCGTGGACGATTAACACTCAAGTTCTCCGAGCCGGCGAGTGCCCAACTCGAAAAGTGTGACGCAGTTTTTTTCGCGACACCCCATGGCGTTGCGATGGAGCAGGCGCGTACCCTCTTAGCCGCAGGCATTAAGGTCATCGACCTTGCGGCGGATTTTCGGCTAAAGGATCCTGCCGAATTCGAGCGTTGGTATAAGACACCACATACCTGCGCCGACCTTCTTGCTGAGGCGGTCTACGGGCTTCCCGAGGTTAATCGTGAAGCCATTCGCTCGGCCCGGCTCATCGGACTGCCCGGCTGCTATCCAACCAGTGTTCAGCTTGGGCTTTTGCCGGTACTTGAACATGGCGGTTTGATCGATACGGCAAGCCTGATTGCCGACTGTAAGTCAGGGGTCAGTGGGGCCGGCCGCAAGGCAGAGCTTCCGATAATGCTTGCCGAAGCTGGAGACAGCGTGAAGGCGTACTCGGTCTCGGGACACCGCCATCTGCCAGAGATCACCCAGGGATTAAAGGCAATCGCTGCGATGGCGGGAAAGGCCCAGGGTGCAAACGATCTCAAAATTGCCTTTGTTCCCCACTTGACGCCCATGATTCGTGGCATTCATTCCACACTCTACGCAAGGGTATTGGGTCATGCCCAGACCTTTGATTTTCAGAGGCTTTATGAGCAGCGTTTCGCTGCCGAACCCTTTGTGGACGTGCTTCCCGCGGGGGCCCACCCCGAGACCCGGTCGGTAAGGGGGTCCAATTTCATGCGGATTGCCGTGCACCGACCGCCGGAGACCGATCTTCTCGTGATCCTAGTTGTGGAGGACAACCTGGTGAAGGGCGCCTCCGGCCAAGCGGTGCAGGTGCTCAACATCATGTTTGGCCTGCCTGAAACGGCTGGGCTTCTGCAGTTACCACTTGTGCCCTAGCGGCCTAGACTCAATCCCTCCCTGACCCTTGGTGAACTCTTCTCGCATTCTGATCCCGATCGCATGGATCCTGATCGTCGGGATCATCTTTATCGGCATCGGGTCTACTCCACTGACGGATATCGATGAGGGAGCATTTTCAGAAGCCAGTCGTGAAATGCTTGAGCGTTCAGACTGGATTTCACCCTGGCTTTTAGATGCCCCTCGGTTTGATAAGCCGGTACTCATTCACTGGCTTCAGATGATGAGTTTCTCGATATTCGAGGTAACAACTTTTGCTGCACGACTGCCCTCGGCGGTGGCGTCAATCATTTGGATTGGCTCAGTGGGGGCTCTCGCTTTTCGGGTGAGCCGCAAACTATTCCCAGAGATTGACCCACTGGACACTTACCTGTCGGCGATTGTTCTTACCGCCAGCACAATTGGTGTTCCCGCTATCGGAAGAGCCGCCACCGCTGATGCCCTTTTAAATTGCCTGCTTGTGTTGAGCCTACTGTGTGTTTGGATATTCTTTTATGAAAAATCGGATCGTCGTTATGGCCGTGCCCTTTCGTTTTTTGTTGGGCTCGGCCTACTCACAAAAGGCCCAATCGCTGTTTTAATTCCTGCGGCAGCAAGTATCTTCGCCGCGATAGGTTCGGGATTAATGATGCGAGAGTCAAGTCATCAGAAACAGGCTGCAACTGAAAAACATTCTTACCTGAAATTCGCGCTGGAAAGGTGGATGCATTTAGTTCTTGACCCTCTGGCATGGCTCATCGTAATCGCGCTTTGCGCCCCGTGGTATTTCCTACAGTTTCAAGCCCAAGGGACTGCGTTTATCGAGGGGTTTTTTGGTACCCACAACCTTGGTCGATTTGTTTCCACGATGCATGGGTTTTCAGCAGGTCCATGGTATTACCCGGGGTGGATCTTAATCGCTACTTTACCCTGGACACCCCTAGTTATTCGTACCTTGATATTCGTGGTGCGAAAGGGTTCATACAAAAATCCTGAACTGATAATGCACTGGGGAATCTTTTTATTTGTTCTTGTATTTTTTTCATTCTCGGCAACTAAGCTCCCTCACTACGGTTTTTATGGACTTTCTGGCCTAGTTGTACTGATGTCTATAGTTCTTGCGATGAAAACCTCCAGAAGTGGTGGCGCAGTCGCCTCACACGGAACCTTATTACCGGAGCGACTTTTTCTTGTTTTTTTATTTCTTGTCTTGTCGGCGATACCGCTGTGGTGGGGGCTCGTTACCATAAAAGATCCTTATTACTTCACCGCATGGCAGCGGGCAGACGAACTCTTTCGCCAGGATCGCTTTTGGTTCGTATTACTACTCTTAGCGGGACTTGGCTTATTTTTTCTGAGACCCTTCATCGGTCTAATGCTTGGCGGATTAATTTTTAGCCTAAGCCTGCATACCTTTATTGTTTCCACAGTAATTTCTGCGCTTCGATCACCAATCGCTGCAGCGGCAGAGGTTTTACGCCCGCTGCCGCCCCAACAAACGATTACATGGCAGCTTGCCGCCCCGAGCCTTTCGTTTTATACGGGCCGCGTGATTCCTGCAGGTGAGCCGAATCCGGGAAAAGTGGTTGTCATGCACTCAAAAGACTCGGCTCGGCTCGCGGAAAAAATTTCCGCGGGTGGGCGATCATCCGAGTCAATTCAAGTGATTTGGTCATCTCATGGAATTCAGATTGTAGAAATGAGATAGCGCCATGAACCAAATTGAACTTTTTGTTGCTCTGAATGCATTGTTGGCGGGGTTTCCGCCAATTCTCTGGATGTCGCTCAGCCTCTTGGGGACTGGTTGGGCGGTTTTCTCTCTACTATTTCCATCGATTATTTTGAATCCAAGGCTTTTCTATGCAGTCGCTTTGACAGCGCTCATTGCGGGCGGTTTTTCAAGGGCGATTAAGCTGGCGGTTGCCGCACCCCGCCCCCCGGCTATTCTTGAGCCGGGGAGCTTTAATTTGCTGGGTGATGCGCTTCACGCCAACGCAATGCCATCCGGCCACACGATTACCGCTTTTGCGGCAGTGACTGTTCTGATTGCGACGAGCCCCCCAGCGCGGCGCTTCATATTTGCACCGCTATTCTTATTGGCAGTGGGCGTCGGCCTATCACGTGTCGCCATCGGCGTGCACTGGGTTGAAGATGTGCTGGTCGGCTCGATTATTGGCCTGCTCTCAGGCGTCCTCGGTGCACGATTAGCCTGGAAATTGCCGAAAAAAATTCTTGAGCCGGGATGCTTCTGGCTGAAGCTGTTATCAGTTTGGGGGCTGGTATGCGTCTATATACTGCTGACCCAAAAGCTGGATTTCAAGGAAAATCAGGTGCTTCAATGGGCCCTTGCCGGCCTTGTGGGGGCCGCGTTTTTAATCTTCTGGTTCCGGGTCGTGGCGGACCGCGTAGGAAGGTAATTAACCACAGCGTGCCTATGGTTATAGGGCATCGATAAACCAAACATGCTTGCGATAATTCTGATCTATCTAACCTAGAAAGTAGTGCTATGCAGACTGATAACGACTCTTCCGTAGTTGACATGCCACTTCCGCTTTTATTTACCGATGCCGCTGCGGCCAAAGTGAAAACTCTTATCGAGGAAGAGGGCAATCCCGACCTTAAGTTAAGGGTTTTCGTACAGGGTGGTGGATGTAGTGGTTTTCAGTATGGCTTCACCTTTGATGAAGCCACCAACGAAGACGATACCGCTATGGAGAAAAATGGGGTGACGTTGCTCATCGACAGCATGAGCTACCAGTATTTAGTGGGTGCCGAGATTGATTACAAAGAAGATCTTGAGGGCTCTCAGTTTGTGATCAAGAATCCGAATGCCACTACCACCTGTGGCTGCGGATCAAGTTTTTCCGCCTAAGCGTTTTTCTCATCTCGCTCACGTTTTAGCCACGACGGCAGGGAAAGTAAACCCTGCGTTGTTGCCGTTAATCCGAATAAGACCGAGGCCAAGAACGCGGCCTCGGGTTGAATTCCAATCTCTGTAAGAAAAATTACACTCGCCACCTCGCGTGATCCAAAGCCTCCGATCGAGGCAGGAACTACAGCGCCAAGAAAAATACCCGCACAAAGTGTTGCAACAGCAAGGCTGCTGAACTCTGCCCGCACCGCAATCAGGCAGCATAAAAAGGCGGTAATGGTGAGTAGCTGTGACCCCACCGAGATACTCGCGGGCACAAACATGCCGCGGATCCATTTCGCTTTCATCCACCACAGTAAGGCGGGTGAGACGCTCATGCCCAGTAGCGCAAGAAAGTAAATCACCATCAGGGCCTGCGGTGCCTGAGTCCATGGGCGATCACTGAAGATGAGCTGAGCGCAAAAAGCGGCCAGCGCCAACGCCGACAGTGCCCAAAAGCCAATCGCACGATCCAATACAACAGATTGAGTCCCGCTGATTTTAGACATGCCCATTTTTGTAAGGCCGAGCACACGCCAGATATCGCCCCCGATAATGCCGCCAGGCAAGACCGTGTTGGCCGTGATGCCTTGAAAATAAAGTTGTAGGGCTGGGCCTTTTTCAAGCGGGTGGCCCATCTGCAACACAATTTTTCTCCAACGCATGCTGCAGGCGAGATTCGCTAAGCAGGTCAGCGCCAGGCCGAGAAGCGCCCACTGCCAGTCCGTTGATTTGAGCATTGCGAGCAACTCTGCAGGCTGTAGCTGCGACAGCAGTATGGCCACCAGTCCCAGCCCAAGGGCGGGTTTTAGAAACTGCTTTAGACGGCTGGCTTTTTCCACTGGCGTCCAGTGTTCGGCCGAATCAAATATTGCCTGCGGCCCTGTGGCTCGTGATAGATCCGCACCAAGAGCTCTCCAATAAGCCCCGTTGCGAGCAGCTGCACGCCCACCAGGGTAAGCAAAACTCCCAGCATGAGAAGCGGCCGGCCGCCGATATCTGCATCCAGGACGAGCTTTTCCGCGGCAAGCCAGGCCAGGATGCCAAGGCCAAATGCCAGCATCACAAAGGCAATTCCGCCAAAGGCGTGGATCGGCCGGTGCAGAAATCGCATGGTGAATCGAATCCACAGTAGATCGAGGAGCACACGAACAGTGCGGTCAATGCCGTACTTCGATACCCCCGCCATTCTCGGCCGATGATTTACTGGTACTTCAACAATCTTGGCTCCAACCTCAACCGCAAGCGCCGGAATAAAACGGTGCAGCTCTCCGTAAAGCCGCAGGCTCTTAATGATCGAGGAGCGATAGGCTTTCAAAGCGCAGCCATAATCATGAAGCGCTACACGTGTAACCTTTGAAATTAAGGCATTGGCGATCTGTGAGGGCAGCTTGCGCGAGAGCGCTGCATCCTGGCGAGATTTTCTCCACCCACTCACACAATCGACTTCGGGATCGGTTTCTAAAATCTCAATTAATGCCGGGATATCAGCGGGATCGTTCTGAAGATCTCCATCCAGAGTCACGATGTAATCACCCTCGGCATGATCAAAGCCCGCCTGCAGGGCTGTGGATTGGCCATAATTTCGAATCAGAAATATGCAGTGCAGCCATGGGAAGTTTTCAGATAAGCGTTGCATCACCTCTGCCGTGCCATCGCGGGAGCCATCATCAATGAGCAGTAGCTCAAAGTCCCAGCCCGTTGGAAGTAGTGCAACCGATACCTGATCGACCAGGCCAGCGATATTGGCTTCCTCGTTATATACCGGTATGACGATAGAGACTTTTGGCAAGGGCTAGGTCCGGATTGATTTGGCAGCAGAAGGCGCTATTGTGACAAGAATCCAGGCGACTGCAGCCGAGATGAGATAGACCAAAAAGAAAGAGAACACCACATCGCTTAAAAAGTGTGCGCCAACCGCGATGCGGGTCCAGCCGATCAGCCCCCCGCAGGCTAGACTTAACCAGAGCCAGAGGGGGCTTCGGGCCACAAAATAAAGGGCAACGAAGGAAAAGCCGGCTGCCGCATGGCCACTGGTAAAGGCGCAGTTGCGGTCGCATTGATTCGACTTCACCCAGGCCGGAGTGAATTGTTTGCTGCCACCAAAATCCTGAAGTTCGCGCGGCCGGGCTCGATCCCAGTGCTCTTTGAAAACAGAATTTACAACCACGGCAGGCCCCAGCACCAGGCTAATGGTCACCATCGCGGTTGATAAGACTTTACTGTGCCGCCGAAAGATCCGAAACAGCAAAAAACCCAGTAGCCCCAACAAAATCGCCCGGGAGATAACATCGACTGCTAAAAAACTGAGTTGTAAAAGCTCATTTTTGCTTAGCCAAAAGCCGATTAAGGCACCATCGTCTGCACGGCCTGCATCAAAAAAAAGCCGGCTCGTTGCGAGATCGAGTTCGGGCAGCAAAAAAAACAGGGCCGAAAAAGCAATGCAAATCGGCAGACCCAAGATAAGAGCCGCCCGCGATCGGATGCGAACAAGGTCAAAAAGCGACTGGCTCACTATGGAAGTCATGGGTACAGAAAATAGGAATAAGGTTTATCGGCGGGCCCAATAGCCCTGGATTTTATCCCCTGGATCACCCACCCGGGGGGCCTGCCGTGATTCATCGGTATCGGGGGTGACATCGCGAAAACCACCTGCGAGCAAGTCGCGCACGGTGTCCTCTGGGGCCTGATCACCAACAAAAACAATCAGTATCCATTGATCAGGGTTACGCTTCTGATCGCGAATATTAAAAAACCAGCTGTAATGGTGACTTCTGCGATTCTGCTGATCTAGGGCATAGGCGGTAAGCCCCTGAACGCCCTTTAAGTTTGCAAGCAGGCGGCGGTCCTCGGCCACCACAATTGCGCCACGCTCTTTTGCCTTCAGTGCGATCCAGTCGGTCGCCTCTTTCCAGCCCCGCAATTTCTCAATGGCCCGAATCTTTGGTGCATCACTGGTGTAGTAGCTATAACTTAAGCCGTGAATGCAAAGTACTGAAAACAGCAATCCGAACAATATCGAAAGCTTCAGCAACATCGAACCCATACGATGGCTACGAGTGCTGGCCTTATCTGCTGTCCAGAGCCAGCCCACCAAAATAGCGATCGCAATATGGGCGGGTGCCGCCCAGTTTGCGAAGGCCCTTGAAGTGATCGCCTGCAAAACAATAATCGCAAGCATTGGCAGGGCAAACATCAGTAAAAGATTGACTTGCCGTGTTGCCTGAGATTGCCATCGGCCGCTAAAGGCTGCTGGCATCCAAAACAGCAAGGCCAAAAGCGCGAAAGGGCCAAGCAGCAAAAACTGGGCGGCTCCAAACTCGGCCAATGATCGCAAGGCCCCAAAAAAGCTCCAAGGAGCTTCAGTTGGCCCCTGCTGGACCTGGGCAATCTCGAGATGATGTGACAGGGTCGGAAAGCCATGAACTACATTCCAAAATAGGTTAGGTGAAAAAATTAGCAAGGCAGTGATTGCAGCAATCCAGGGGCCCCAAGAGAAAAGCCGCCGTTGTGTCAGAAGAACAAGCAGGGCGCTAATGACAAACACACCCATCGAATATTTCGCCAGTAGCCCAAGGCCTACAGCGATGCCGCAGACTATCCAGTAGCCCCAGCGCTCGGGTCCGTGGTGGCCCAAAAAAGGCTCCGACTGGATATCAATTGCCCTGACAAAGGCCCAGAGTCCTATTGACCAGAACATTAAGAGCCAGGCATCGGTGGTGGCAAAAAGAGAGAGAAATCCAAGCAGTGGTGATGTGAGCAGTAATAAAGCGGTGGCCAAAGCGGCAGCTCTGTGCTGAAACATGGCCCAGGAGGCCAGTGCGGCAAAAAGCCCAGCAAACCCCAAGGCGAAGGCCTGCGACATTCGGGCGCAGCCCCCGATCCAGCTGGGCCCTCCGAGTCCGACCGCATCACAGGCCGCCTGATTGGCCGCCAACATCCAAGCGATCATTGGGGGCTTGGAGTAATAGCCGAATGCAAGATCCCGGGCCCAGCCAAGATATTGGGCCTCGTCGACCTGAAGCGGCAGTGGAGAAAAAAAGCCAGACACTGATCGGTAAACGATCAGTGCGAACAATCCAAAGATGACAAGTGAGGCCGGGTTTTTAAGCGACTGGCTCAAGGCCTTTGGCTGCCTTATGGCTACTCGACCGCCTTGACCATGTCTTCCACAACTTTCTTCGCATCACCGAAGACCATCATCGTCTGGTTCATGTAGAAGAGGTCGTTATCAAGGCCGGCATAACCGGCGGCCATAGAGCGCTTATTGACGATCACCGTTTTGGCTTTATAGGCCTCTAGAATGGGCATACCAAAAATGGGGGACCCGGGTGTGCGGGCTGCGGGGTTCACCACATCGTTTGCACCCAAGACAAGCACGACATCGGTCTGGCCAAACTCCGAGTTGATATCTTCCATTTCAAAGACTTGGTCGTAGGGCACCTCCGCCTCCGCGAGCAGCACATTCATATGGCCTGGCATACGGCCTGCCACAGGGTGAATCGCGTATTTCACGGTGATGCCCTTGTGGGTGAGCTTCTCGGTAAGTTCTTTGAGGGCATGCTGTGCACGGGCCACCGCCAGGCCGTAGCCCGGAACAATGATCACGGTCTCGGCATTGGTCAGCATAAAGGCTGCGTCATCCGGCGAGCCGCTTTTTACCGGACGCTGCTCGCTACTGCCGGCCGCCACTGCCCCCGATTCGCCACCAAAGCCGCCAAGAATCACATTAAAAAACGATCGATTCATGGCCTTACACATGATGTAAGACAGAATCGCACCGCTTGAGCCCACCAGTGATCCTGCAATGATCAGCATGGAGTTGTTCAGTGAAAACCCAATACCTGCAGCCGCCCAGCCCGAGTAGCTATTGAGCATCGAGACCACCACCGGCATATCCGCACCGCCAATCGGGATGATGATCAGCACTCCCAGCACAAATGACAGCGCCAGCATCAGGAAAAATGCAGTCCAATCTTCGGTGAACATGAAAATCAGGCCAAGGGCGATTGTGGCGATGCCCAGTGCCAGGTTGAGCATATGCTGGCCGGGGAAGACGACCGGCGCCCCCTGAAACAGACGGAATTTATATTTGCCAGAAAGCTTGCCAAAAGCGATGACCGAGCCGCTAAAGGTAATTGCACCGATGGCAGCGCCCAAGAAAAGCTCAAGTCGATTGCCCAGCGGAATTCCGGATCCCTTCTGGGTGATGTTCAGTGCATAGGGCTCGGCGACCGCAGCGATTGCGATAAAGACTGCAGAAAGGCCGATCATCGAGTGCATGAAGGCGACCAGCTCAGGCATTTTGGTCATCTCGACCCGCTTGGCCATGGTCGCACCAATGAGTCCGCCGACCACCAAGCCAATGATCACCAGCGTAAAGCCTTTACCCAGGCTAGCGCTTCCGCCCATGACAGCCTCAGCCATCGTAGAGATCAGGCCGACTGTTGTGAGAATGGCAATCGCCATTCCAGTCATGCCGAAAACATTTCCACGAATGGAGGTTGTGGGATGCGAGAGGCCCTTTAAGGCCTGAATAAAACAGATCGATGCAATCAGATAAAGCAGGGTAACGGTATTGATCGAGAGGCTAAACATTTATGCAGCCTCCTTCTCGGCAGCTGGCGCTTTTTTCTCTTTTTTCTTAAACATCTCCAGCATGCGGCGGGTCACCAGAAAGCCACCAAAAACATTGACTGCGGCAAGTGCAACCGCTAAGACGCCCATCGTCATGCCGAGCGTCGTTTCAGTCAGGGCGGCCGCCAGCATGGCGCCCACAATCACAATCGCAGAAATTGCATTGGTCACGGCCATCAGCGGCGTGTGCAGCGCGGGCGTGACATTCCAGACCACGTGATAGCCCACATAGATGGCCAGCACAAAAATGATCAGATTAACGAGGGTTGGACTAATGGCTTCCATGG
>Ga0315901_10000852_pt1 | contig 44024 bp, 41 predicted proteins | sample LakEriMetagenome_10_FD_203761 | JGI IMG/M metagenome (GOLD analysis project Ga0315901, IMG submission 203761) | Freshwater fungal communities from buoy surface, Lake Erie, Ohio, United States - Buoy 2 MA116 | ecosystem: Environmental > Aquatic > Freshwater > Lake | place: USA: Lake Erie, Ohio...
CTCCTTCTCAAACGAGAAAATGTTGGTTGCGGGAAAGAGCTTTACGCGGCGGTATGCAAATTCGTCAACGCGCCAGTGGGCGACATTTTCGCGGCGCGACTTAAATGCGTGAGCTCCGGCGCAGTCGGAGCTAATGTCTGAAATTTGAATAGTCAGCCACTGACAGGCGTGGATTGATGGCTTATTGCTCAAGAAAGTGTTTCAAGCCATCAATGGCAGCTTGGCCCATGTCCAAAACGGCCTCTGTCGCATTGCCACCGATGTGCGGTGTGAAATAAAATCCATCCTCGGCCAAGTAGTCTTTGGATAACAACGGCTCACTGGGAAACACATCACTGGCATAACCGCCCAGTCGCTTCTCCCGCACAGCTTTACTCGTTGCGATAAAGTCAACGACACTGCCTCGCGCCGTATTGATGATGAGTGTCGTTGGTTTCACAAGTTTGATTTGAGCCTCAGAGAACATGTTTTTAGTCTCGTTACCGCCTGGAACATGGAACGAAATCACATCTGACGAGGCGAGAAGATCGTCATAAGAGACTTGAGTCGCTCCCAGTGCGTGCGCCTGGTCAGTTTTGTCCAGGATGTCGTGAATCAGGATTTTGCAGTGAAATGGTCTTAGGAGATCTGCGAGATCTGAACCTATATTGCCAAATCCTACAAGTCCAATCGTCTTGGCAGAAAGCTGAGATCCGCCGTCTTTGACCCAGCTCCCGTCTTGCATGCGGCTGATGCTCTTAAAAATGTTTCGTTGATGACCGAGCATAAAAGCCAGAGTTAATTCAGATACACTTCGACGATTCACGCCGGCTTTAAATCCGAAAAAAATCCCTCGCGCCTTAACGGCTTCAAGATCGACTTTATCAAGACCTACGCCATATTTCCCGATGGCTTTTAATTTTGTCGCGGCACTCAAGACCTTTGCGGTGAGGGGGTCTGTACCAATAATCAGGGCGTCTGGCTGATGCTCGACTATGAATGCTCGTAAATCGTCTTCATTGAAGCGTTGACCCTTGTCGTTGAGAACGAGCTTGCGAGTTAGACGCCTTGCTTCATCGACGAGTTGTTTGTCTTTGCAGAAAGACGGCGAAGCCACGGCGAGACACTCAAATAGTTGTTTTGATTTTTGTTTTGACGGCATGATGACGGTCGATTTACTTATTTTGACCAAGTCCCCCCGTGATCACGGTGAGCTGAGGCTTGGCTGACGTCGAACTGTTTGAGATCGCGCTCGCCTTAGTCAGACTTGAAGAAAGTTCAGCATCACGCAGAGACTGGCGTTTTTGACGGGTCAAAGATTTTGCCTCAACTAATGCAGATTTTTCTGATTTTCGCTTGTTTTTTCTCGCCGCAGTGATTTTTTGACGGCGAGCTTTATCTAGGGCCTTTCGTTTAGCCTTTTGCTCGGCAAGCCTAGCTTGAACGTCAGGTCTCGCGAGGTAAGCTGCTTTAGCCGCCTTGGCGCGCTCCTTGGCTCGTTGCTTTGCCGCTGCTTTTTTATCCGCGATGGTCGTCATTTTTCTCCCCCTCGGACGCCTCTGACGGGCCTTCCTAGATAGTAACTAAGATGACCTCGAAAAAGCCAGAGATAAATAACCGCAAACAGCCGAATTGTTTGGAAAAAAATTGGATGTTACCGAGGCCTTTAGCGTGCTATTGTTGCCCCTGCATATCTGTCCCCCGAAAAGTGGTCAAAAATCCGCGCGCGGAGGTCTCCATAATACTATGTTAACCCACCTCTCCATTCACGGTCTTGCCATCATCGATCATTTGAAAATCGATTTTACAAATGGCTTTAACGTCATCACCGGTGAAACCGGTGCGGGTAAGTCCATACTCATAAAAGCAATGGGTCTTCTTCTTGGTGGCAAAGCCAGTCAAGAGTCGGTCAGGCGTGGAGCTGAACAAGCGACAGTTTGCGGCACGTTTCGAATAAAGGGAACTCATCCGGCAAAGCATATGCTTGCGCAGCTTGGCGTTGCGATAGATGACGCGACCTGTGATTTTGAAGTTGAAATAAAACGGATTGTTTCTGTTAAAGGCCGCTCGGCTGCCTGGGTCAATAATGTACCTGTGACAACAGGCTCACTGAAAGATATTGCAAGCTGTTTGATCGATGTGTTTGGTCAACACGATAGCCACCGATTGTTAGACAGTCAGCATCACGCGCCGTGTCTGGATCAATTTGTGGAGCCGAGGTCTCTCGCCCATGAACTTGACGTCTCCTATCAGCAGGCCAGCGATGTAATGTCGGAATTGCGTCAGTTTGTGAACGAAGCTACGGGCAAGGGGCGAGACGTTGACTACCTTGCTTTTAGGGTGACTGAGCTTGATGATTTTAAGCCGAGCCAAGAGGATTACGAGTCCGTAAAATCCCTAACAGATCGTGCGCGCCTTGCTACGTCCATTACGGGCGCGCTGCACAAAGCACAAGATCTTATTGAGAGTGCGGAAGGTGACGGGGTTTCGCGAAGGCTACGTGAGGTCAGCAGGGCGCTGCATGCAGGCAAATCCCCTGAGCTAGACGGTCTTGCTGACGTTGCTGGAAAATTGGCGGCTGACGTGGATGACTTAAGCTACGCGCTCGGGCGCGCCGCAAGTAAGCTAGATATTTCTGAAGAAGAAATGGACAAGGCTGAAGCAAGGATTGCTGGCTATCAGTCGCTTTTTAGAAAGCACAGTGTGCAAACGCCGGAAGAGCTGTGTGAGGCTTGGCAGAAACTTAAAGAGCAGCTAAAGGCCCTTGAAAATGCCGCAGGGCACGTCATGACGCTGCTGCAAAAACTAGAGAAAACTGTGTCAGTTGTGGCTAAGAAATCAGAGGCCCTAGCCCTCGGTCGGCGTAAAGCCGCCGGCGTGGTCGCAAAGCGCGTGGAAAAAGAGCTTTCGGATCTCGCGATGCCTTCGGCGAAGTTTTCAGTCGAGTTTTCACCGGTTTCACGGGGTGTAGCAGCCCTTGATTTATCTTCGTTTGGTGATGAGGCAGTTGCTATCTGGAGTGACGTCCTTGATGTGTGGTCAACGGTTTCGGAAATTGGTTCAGAGCGAGCTGAGTTTTACCTCTCCGCTAATAAAGGCGAAGCAATGCTGCCTCTGGCGAAAGTGGCCTCGGGCGGCGAAGTCAGTCGAATCATGCTGGCCCTCAAGAAAGCACTCGTAGCGGGCGCCGAGACGTGTGTTTTGGTTTTTGACGAAATCGATACCGGCATCTCAGGTCGTGTGGCAGATATTGTGGGGCAGAAAATATCGGAGTTGTCCGGATATTGTCAGATTCTTTGTATTAGCCATCTGCCGCAGGTCGCTGCTTACGCAGACCGCCATTACGTTGTGCAAAAAGTTGAGGGCAAGGATCGCACCGAGTCGACAATCAAGGCTCTTTCTCAAGGAGAGCATCTTGATGAGATCGCACGCCTTCTTTCTGGTGATAAAGTCACGAAAGCATCACTAGAACACGCCAAGACACTTGTCACCGAAGCTAAAAGCCGTTGTAGTAGTCTGAAAAATCAAAAATCCACGGGCAAAAATGCTGCGGTGAAAAGCCTATGAGCTTAAATAAAAGCGTTATTGACGGCATAGAATGTCTGACTCTCATCCGCGAAGACGCTAAAAAAACGGCGATCATTTTGCATGGCTTTGGAGCTGACATGAATGATCTGGCTCCGCTTCACTCATATTTGGATCCTGCTGGAAAGTTCAATTGGATATTCCCAAACGGTATTCAAGAGGTACCCGTTGGTCCCCACGTTTCAGGCCGAGCATGGTTTCCGATCAGAATGGCGGAAATTGAAGAAGCGGCCATGCGTGGAGACGTCGTTGACTTTGCGGATGTGTGTCCCCCGGGACTAGTCGAGGCCGAGACGAGGCTCAAAACGTTCATCAAAACATTAAGGATAAAGTCAGAAGACTTGATCTTGGGTGGATTTAGTCAAGGCGCCATGATGACCTGTCAAATTGCTTTGACGTTGCCTGATGATATTGCCGCCATGCTGCTCTTCAGTGGAAATTGCATAAACTTCCAAGTTTGGAGTGAAAACGCTGAGCGCCATAGAAAGCTTCCATTTATTCAAAGTCACGGCACAGATGATCCAATTCTTGGATTTAAACATGCTGAGAGACTCTACGGGATGCTCAAGGCCGCAGGGCTAAAGGGTGAGTTTATTCCATTTAAAGGCTTTCATGAAATACCGCTGCCAGTGATTCGAGAGGCAGCGAAGTTTTTGGAAAAGATCTGATCTAGGGAGGGTTTTCGCATGAAGACGTATAGCTTGTTAGCGGCAGTAATTTTGGCCAGTTTGGCGTCATGTCGTACGGCAAGTGACCGAGTTTCGACTGATATCAAACAAGTCGAGGAGATGTCAGCCTGTGATCCAAAGGGCATCTTGAACGATCTGATGCCAGGCGGTCTTTTCGGAGCAACGCGTGTTCTTTACAATCAGCCCAATGTTGCCAACGAGTGGCTCCATCCAGTTATGATCAAAAAAGCTGGAGGAGACAGCCTTGGACTGTTTCAAAGTTTTATCCCCGATCCAAAACAAGCAATCAAGGTCAAAAAAATCAACAGCGCCCTAGCAACGCTTGCGAAAGACTTTGGAGCGGCAAAGGCTATTGATGGACGCCTCGAGCGTGATGCGATTGAATTCAAGGGCACGAGTGATCGGTTAAATGTGTTTAAGGTGGACTCTGCAGATTTGTCTCAACGCAAAGTCCTTAAATTTGCAGTATCACCGAAGGCGAACTCGATTCTTGTAATCACAGGACAAACCCCATCCATGTCTGCTATTCAAATTGACGGTGCTTTCAAGCCGGAGAGTCTTCTCTATGTGGCGCCTGAGGCAGCGACGTTTCGGATTCAAGGCGGCAATTTTATTGGGACGATTATTGCGCCTAAGGCTGCTGTTTTTATGGAAGCAGATTTCACAGGTAGTATTTTTGGTAAAGAGGTCACTGTTAGAGATCCTATGAAGGTCGCCTTCTATCAAGGCTGCGTGACGACTCAAAAAATGCCCTAATTAAAGTGCTGAGGCCTTCATAATGAGACGTTTTTGGATTCCTTGTGTCTTAGTTGCATGCCTTTGCTCGCCTCAGGCTGGCTTATCCTCAAATGAAAACATTAATGTCCTTTTTGGAGGATTCTCCACCGCGGCGCGCTACGGATTGAAGCCTCGGACTGGCTTTGATCTGGCTTTACTGAATGGCCGCCGGGCCGATGGCTTTGGTGGTTACGGGGCAGTGATAGGTGCGTCAAATTTTGAAGACGGAGAATTTTACGTGGGGCCTGCCATGGGTGGGTTTTATATGGGTAGCCTCTGGGCTGAAGCCGTGATTCAGTTTCGCAAAATGAAATACAACGGCATACGAGCCACAGGAGCTTTCGGCTTTTTTCTAATGCCTTTTGTGAGTGTTGGATATAACCATGATCCCCTGAGTCCTGCAGTTGAACTTGGCATCATGCTAAGATTTCCTTTTTTATTTTTTGATCGTTAATCTCAGGTTATTGGCTGGCAGCCTTCTTGAACCCCTGGGGATTCAAGAAGGCTTTTGACCAGATAGCGGAAGGTGACGGGAGCGGGGAGCAAGAACCAACGAGAGACGGGGCGTAACAACCCGTGGTGAGTGATGAGCTCATGTTGGAGTGAGCACCATCACCACGGGGGGAGAGATTGAACTTTTATGTCTTAGCTGCAGCCGGTGGTTGTTCCACACGAGTTGCACTTAAGGCAGCTGCCATTTCGCACGAGAGTCAGAGCGCCACACTCAGGACAGGGGTCACCTTCGTAACCCTTGGCTCTGGCTTCGGCGCGAGCATTGTAGCGTTCATAGATGGTTTCATCAAAAGCGCCACTAGTCTGGACAGTTGTCACCGTCTTGTTTGCTCCGCCTGACACGTCAAAACCGATTTGGTTTTGTTGCATCAAAACGGTTGCTGTATCTTCATTGGCGGTTTCGATGACAGACGTCGCTATAGCTTTCGCCTTTTGTGTTGAACGCTTCGTGCCCTGGACGTCTTCTGGTGTGACGTGAGCAAGATCGTTACGGCCAAGGTACGCAATCGCAAGGTCGCGGAAGATGAAGTCGATAATCGACGTCGCGCGCTTGATGTTGTCGTGTCCTTGCACCATGCCGTTTGGCTCAAATCTAGAGAACGTGAACACGTCAACATACTCTTCCAGAGGTACTCCATATTGAAGGCCCAAGCTCACTGCGACTGCAAAACAGTTCATCATGGAGCGAAGTAGGGTTCCCTCTTTATTGATATCGAGAAAGATCTCACCAAGATGACCGTCTTCGTATTCACCGGTTCTTAGGTAAATGCTGTGACCATCGATCTTAACTTTCTGGGTGTATCCTGCCCTGCGACTTGGAAGAGAGCGGCGCTTACGCACATACTCCGTGATCACTTTGGTGGTGATTTCCTTCACTTTCTCGACTGGAGTTTCTGCCGTTTCAGCCGCTTCCATCCACGTTGCAGCCGTTGCGTTGAGTGGCTGACTGAGCTTACTGCCGTCACGGTAGAGAGCATTTGCCTTAAGCATCAGTCCCCAGCTCTTACGGTAGGCTTCCGAGACGTCAGTCATGGTGGCTTCGTAAGGAAGGTTGATGGTTTTGGAAATCGCTCCAGAGATGAACGGCTGTGCTGCGGCCATCATGACGATGTGACCATCAGATGAGATAAAGCGCTTACCGCGTCGACCACACTTGTTCGCACAATCGAAGACTGGAAGGTGCTCTTCTTTGAGGTGCGGTGCTCCTTCAAGCATCATGCTGCCTGTTACATATTCGTTTGCGGCGTCAATTTGCTCCTTAGTAAAACCGATGGCTCTTAGAAGATTGAAGTCTCCTTTATCGAGTTCTTCTTTCGTCATGCCAAGCTGGTTGATGCAGAAGTCTTCGCCAACGCTGAACTTGTTGAACGCAAACGTGATATCAAAGGTTTGAGGGAGCTCTTTTTCGATCGTCATCAAAATTTCATCTGTGAAGCCTTTAGCCTTCAGAGACTCCAGATTGATGTGAGGGGCACCTTTGAGTGTACCGTAGCCAAGACAATAACCGATCATGTCATCGACTTGCTTTTTCGAATAGCCAAGCTTTTCGAGAGCGAACGGAATCGATTGGTTGATGATCTTGAAGTAACCGCCGCCGGCAAGTTTCTTGAACTTAACAAGGCTGAAGTCTGGCTCAATACCGGTTGTATCGCAGTCCATCAACAAGCCGATAGTGCCTGTTGGTGCAATCACTGACACCTGCGCGTTGCGGTAGCCATGTTTGAGGCCAAGTTCAAGTGCCTGATCCCATGACGTTTTGGCAGCCGTTAGCAAGTCTTTAAACTTCGTGGACTGGTTGATAGCCAAGGGCTTGATCGTAATGCCTTCATAGGTCGAGTCATTATAAACAGCGCGACGATGATTGCGAATGACTCGAAGCATGTGCTCTTTGTTGGCAGCATAACGAGGGAATGCACCCAGTTGGCCAGCCATCTCAGCAGACGTTCGGTACGACACGCCTGTCATGATGGCCGTGATCGCGCCGGTGATATCGACAGCATCCGCTGATCCATAGGGGATGCCCATACGCATGAGCATCGCGCCGATGTTTGCATAACCAATACCCAAGGTTCGGAAGTCCCAGCTCTTCTGAGCGATTTCCATAGATGGGAACTGAGCCATTTGCACGGAGATATCGAGAATCATCGTCCAGATGCGGCAACCGTGCTCGAATGCAGCGATGTCAAATCCCTTCGTCGCATCATAGAACTTCAGCAAGTTGAGGCTTGCAAGGTTGCACGCTGTATCGTCAAGGAACATGTACTCGGAGCAAGGGTTTGATGCATTGATACGGCCATCTTCTGGACAGGTGTGCCACTCATTGATTGTCGAATCAAACTGCACGCCTGGGTCAGCACACTGCCATGCAGCGTGTACAATGTCGTCCCAAAGCTTACGAGCTTTGATCGTTTTGTGGGTTTTACCGTCAGTTCTGCGCTTAAGGTCCCAATTTCCATCACCATCGACAGCTGCCATGAAGCTGTTGGGAATACGTACGGAGTTGTTTGAGTTTTGGCCGGCAACGGTCAGATACGCCTTGCTGGTCCAGTCCGTATTGTAGGTTTCAAACTCGATGTCGTTCACACCTTGTTTTGAAAGCTCCACAATTCTTTGGATGTAGCTCACGGGAACTTGTTCCCGACGCGCATTTTGCATGGCACGTAGGAGGTCTTTATTCTTGGTGGGATCAAAGCGTTCTTCCGTTTCGCCGCCTGCGTTAATCGCACCTAGAATGGAGCGCAGGTTTTTTTCAATAACGATTGAACCACAAACGAGGCTTGCGACCTTTTGCTCTTCTACGACTTTCCAATTGATGAATTCTTCAATATCTGGGTGATCAAGATCTAGGCAGACCATTTTTGCGGCTCTTCGCGTGGTGCCGCCAGATTTGATAGCGCCCGCTGCTCGGTCGCCAATTTTGAGAAAGCTCATGAGGCCTGAACTTTTACCGCCGCCGGCCAGAGATTCACCATCGCCGCGGATACTAGAAAAGTTAGTACCCGTTCCACTTCCATACTTAAAGAGTCGAGCTTCGCGGGTCCAAAGATCCATGATACCGCCTTCATTGACGAGATCGTCTTTGACGGCTTGGATGAAGCAGGCGTGGGGCTGCGGACGTTCGTAGGCGTTCTTAGACTTTTGAAGGACACCTGTTTTGGGATCGACGTAGTAGTGGCCCTGGCTTCCGCCTTTTAGGCCGTAGGCATAATAGAGGCCTGTATTGAACCATTGCGGACTATTAGGAGCGCACATCTGGTGTGCCAGCATGTAGCAAGTTTCATCGTAGAACGTTGCGGCATCGTCCTCGGAGTCAAAATAGCCGAATCGGCGAGCCCAGTCGGTCCAGCAGCCAGCAAGGCGGTGAAAGACTTCGCGAGAATCACTTTCAGTGCCGACCTTGGGGATTCCGGCCTTGCGAAGATATTTTTGCGCCATGATATCGGTCGCAACCTGACTCCAGAAATCTGGCACCGTGACTTTAAGTGATGACGACGCCTTGCTACCGTCAGAATTCTTAAGCTCTGAGGTGCGATCCTCAAAACGTATGCCTTCGTAAGGTTGACCAGGAGTTTTTACAAATCGTCGCTCGAATTTCATGAACTTATCCCTTCCTTGGTTATCCCCACCGCTGTTTTAGCTCTCACATTGTGATCAGTCAGGTGTTAAGTTTTAGCCTGTTCAAAATTTCGGCAAAAAGTTACCTGTTGTCACGCAGTTAGCGTCACATCGAAGTGGTTCGTTACTCATGTTTTTGTCGTAGCTCTCTAAGGAAAAATAATACGAAGCTCGTGGCGTGGTGTCAAGAGCCGACACACAATATATTGTGTGCACACGATACCCACAGCACTACCTATTGTGTTTGGGGTCATCGGCTAATTTGCTATAAGCCATTATCAAAACAGATTTTTTTTTTGTTTTTTTTGGCCTTTACCTAATCTTTTCCAAAGTAGTTATCCACACCCCCTCAAAAAAGGCCTGTGGAAGGCTGTGGAAAAAATTTGAATTAAATTTGTGCAAAAACCTCATACATCGAGCCAAAAAGCAGTCTGTTTGAACTAAAAACACCATTCCTGGCCCTGATGGTTGGTGTCCACTATATCGTTTCGAGATCGCGGTGACGTTGAGCCGTGCATCGCACAACATTAAAATGTGCGAACCACCAAATCATTGGCCACCAGAGGTTTCAAGGCGTGATGAATCGTGATCTTGGTGGCTAAATTTATAATTATTGCCGTGCGGCGTCTTCAGAAGAGCCAGTGAGAGCGGACATTTTTTTCTCGGTTAGATAGGTGTTCACGTCTAATTTTGCGGTTTTTCCCGCAGAAATATAGACACTTTGCGAATTCTTTTTTCGGCTGCCGTCATTTGTCATAAATGAGTATTGAGACAAGTGATAAAGGCCGGTGATGAGAGGCATCACCGTTTGTTTATCAAGAACCATATCGAGACTGGCTCCGGTCATACCATTATTTTTGGGCTCAACACGCATGAGGTCTGTGAGCACTCCTGGTTTGAACGATGGTGTGGGGTTCACTTCTAGAAATCCAACTTTAAATCGTTGATCATCGGCAGCTGAGAGATTTTGTTTAATGTTTCGTGAGCCTTCAATTCCAAGGCTCACGTCCTTTTCGAGAAACAAGATGGGGACATCCGTCTGCGACTCAGCGAAGTGATAGTTTTTTCCTTTTTCAAAGAGCCTGATTTTTTTTGATCCAAGACAAGACCAGTCATCTTGAGCGCAGCCCAGGTCAACTTGCACGTTTCGGGCGTGAATTTTGAGGGTTTCAGCCTCCTCAATGTCATAAGTGGTTGCTCGTAGTGATGTGGCTAGTCGGACTTTGAGTTCACCAGGCAATATGGGGTAGAGAGTATTCAGGCTCATATAGTGCTCGCCGTTAATCTCAGCGAATAGTGGCGCGCCCCGCACTTTTTCAGCTTTTAATAGATCCACCTTACTACTGGTTGATATGATCAGAGTCGCCGGCTTAATGACCTTGCTCTCACCCTCGGCTAACTCCAAAGCGAGACTTGTCCCGTTGAGCTGAAGGTTATAACTACCTTTGAGCACGAAAAGTTTGGCGCCTGGTTTTTGATTTTCAGTAAACGGATTGATGCCGCCGGTTGGTGAGAGGAAAAAGTCTTCATAGGGGGCTTGGCCGGCTTTTTCTACCGAAATACTTGATAGTATTTGACTGACCACTTTACTCTCGGAAGGGTTGGCCTGCAGTCCATTCGGCGTCAAGTCAAGTCTGAGAGGTGACATCCCCACAAGCAATTCCCGCACGCCACCTAACACGGCAAGCGAAAATTGATTAACGAGATTCTGACGACTGCGCGTCCGATCAGACCGGATACACTGAATAGAGAACTTATCGCTCTCATTGGTGGGCTGCAGGGGCACGAAGTTAACCTGATGGGCCACCAAAGTGATGTCTGACTTTGGATAAATATTGACGAGCTCGCTACTACAATCAGACAGAACCAAATAGCTCCCTGGCATCAGGCTCACTCGTTCATTGAATTTGCTCCGCGTCTCGGAAACAAATTGCAAAGGTGATTCATTAGCGATCTTATAAATCTCGTAGGTGCCATCTGACATGTAGCGGACCGTGAGACTTCCACCAAGGCTCTCGCGATCACAACCGTGTAGCAAGCTGAGGCTGATAGCTAGTCCAGCTATCGCGCGTGCGGGTCCTAGTTTGATGATGTGATGATGTGTGAAAGCTAAAAGCTTTTCAAGCCGACTGAGTAGACGTCTAGAAAACAAAATTGATCGACCCACCTACGTTAAATATTGTGAAGCCAGCCAAGTGTAAACGAGCAAACGGGCCCACTTTGACCTTGTCCTTCAAGATGCCCCACTCAAGGCCACCACCAGTGGTCAGATTCACTTTGCCACTTTTAACATCGCCGGCAGCCTCTGCCTTGTCTTGGGGGTCAGCATAAACCAACATGTAGCCCAATTCCACACCCGCTTTAAGAGTAGCAGCGCCCATGGCTTCCAGGGTTTTGTGGAACTCAGCGCCACCGTAAATCCCGTGTAGCGTTGTATCGTAGTCGCGATCACTGACTGTCCAAACACCTGCAAAAGGGGCATAACGTATTGTAATAAATAGTTTTCCATCACCCTTCTGGGATTCTCGCCACCGCGCACTGAGGTCGCTGGCCCCGACGCCAATCCAAGTGCCTTTTGATGGTTTAACCACGGCCCACCCCAAGGACGTGGACAGAGAAAGCCGATTGTCCATAGCTGTGCTCATTTTTGACCGGATTATTTCGGGCGGGGCCTCAGGCTTTCCTTGTGTCGTAGCATCAGCGGTGTCCTCGACCTCGTCTTTGGTTTCAATGCGCTTTTTGCTCGCCGGAACTGGTTTAACGGCTGGGGCGGGCGGAGTTGCCACTGTTGGTTTTGTTGGAGGCAGAACCTTTGGGGTGACGGCGGGAGTTGTTGTTGAAGGGGCAGTCTCTGTGGCGGAATTCGTCTTTGGTTTAGGGGCTGTCGATGCTGACTCAGGCTTATTCTTGGATAAAATATCGAGTCCGGCTCCCTGAACGAGGTCAGCTGCAAAAAAGCCGGCGAAAACAAAACCCAAAAATGTCATTTTGTGCCACATTAGCATGGTTACACCTCAAGTCAGGATGATTTTTTAAAGTAGGAGTTTAAGTTGAGCAATGAAGCGGCGGTCTTCATAATCACCAGCTACGGCTCCAAGTTGCTCTGTGTATGTCGCAAATCTTAGCGCAAGAATCCAGACGTCTATTTCGACGCCGCCGCTCAAGGTTCCTTGGTGCAGCCCTGCCTGTAATTTTAAAAGATTTCCGAAACCCCATTCAGCTCCAAAATTCAGTTTTTTAGAGAAGTGAATAGGCTGGTTTAGTGCGTGAGCATCCACGCTGGTCAGGACGTAGTAGTTACCGGTTTTGATAGGTTTGAAGCTTATGCCCGCATTTAGAGACGGCTCTCTAGGTTTTGGAGTTCCCAACTTCATTCCATTGGTTGTTGTTGATTTAAGCGGTGTCCCACCAATGTCAGTTACGCTGACGCCTAATGTTGGTTCGCCCGTTGGGATTGGCGTGAAAAGCAGTCCCATATCAACACCAAACCCATTGCCCCCAACCACGAAGTCCTTAAGCTCGTTGCCTTCGGCGTCTTTCGAATTTTTTGAAAACGCGGTGATATCTGCCAAACTAAACTCTCTCTCAACACCCTGCCGAAACACACCTTTGGCAGCCATTCCAACACTGAGTCGGTCCTCCAGAAAGTTCATGGCAAACGCAATAGGAACAATCGCTGACAGACCGGCATCCACATCGGCGGCGATTGTTCGATGAATCACCATGCTGCCACCGGCATCTAGGCCAATGCCGAGGCCGAAATTCTGGAAAACCAAGTGAGGCGTCAATCCGAGGTGAACCCATTGCGGCTTTCCAGTCAGTGTTTCAAAGGCGCTGATCGTGGCATCTACAGTCGATGATCCTGATGTGGCTAGTTTTGAGAAGTCCTTGAATGTGTTGATTGTTGATGAGGATACTCCAAACCGGGGGTTCATAATTTCCAAATGCCATGTCTTGAGACGAGCAAGACCAGCAGGATTATAAAAAAGCGCATTATAATCATCGGCTACAGCCACGTAAGCATTCCCCATGGCAAGTGGTCTTACACCGTAGTGTGTCCATTTTAGTTCGCTGGCGGAGGCGTGACCAAAGGGCGTCATTGCCACTATGGTGAATAGTGCAAATAGTAGAAAAGACCGCATGAGATTGCCTCGCAAAGGGACGTCAGAATGATTTAAGAATGTATTGCAATCCCTATATGCTACCAAGTCTCTTGGGAGGTTGAAAGGTTCTGGGTTAAGGTGGTACCATCTTATTGAGATTAATGGATAAAATGGGGCTTTTAAATATGTCCAAGCACGATGTGGCGACCGAAAGAAAAGAGCAGATTGTAAGGGCTACCGTCGAGTGCATTACAAAACACGGCTATCACAATTTTTCCATGCAAGACGTTGCTCGTACGGCTGGTGTCAGCAAGGGAATTATTCACTACTACTTTCTCAACAAAGATGAGTTGATGATGTGCGTGCTCGATAAGGTTGCTGGCGATATTGAGCGTGTTCTCGGCGAAGAAATGAGTTCCATTACGGATCCTTGGCGCCGGATGGAGATTTTCATCGAGGTGTGTTTTGAAATCGTTCGAAACACCAGAGAGTACTATCAGGTCAATATGGATTTCTGGACCCAGATTAACCAGAAGGAGGAAATCCGCAGAGTCATTGCAGCTCACTATGCCAAGTTTCGGGATGCGGCGGCTGCGGTGATTCAGGACGGTGTTGATAAAGGTAGCTTCAAAAAAATTGATTCATCGGCCTACGCTTCAATTGTCATTGCTGTTGTTGATGGATTGAGTTTGCAGTGGCTTTTCGACGATAAAGTGTTTGACTATAGCCAGATGTCCAAAAAAGCAGCGCAGCTGATTTTGGCTGGATTAAAAATCTAAAGAGAATTCTAAATGTCCCAAGTTTCAGAAGCATTGCCAATTAGTGAAGCTCTGCGCAGGGCTCGAGAACAAGGCTTTGTGAAAACGCCTGAGTTCCGTGATGTGCTTCGAGTTATGGAGCTTCATGAGTGCTGGAACGCGTGGTTCGATTCGGTACGACAGCGCGTGAAGTCTGGCGGAGCATCACCCGTCACTGATTACGTTGAAATGATAAGAGTCAAGATAGCGTATCTCGAAGATGTGGAGGGTGCTGCGTCCATCTGTAAAGAGCTTGTGGCCTCCGAAAAAATGTCTTACGGCAGCTTCCGTGTGGATGTTCTTGACCGCGTCCTTGAGTCGGAGATGTACAAAACAGAGAGTGTGCTTTTGATGGGTGTTTACGAGGTTTTTCCCCAGCGCGAGGACAAAATCGCATCAATCGAAAGGCTTTGTTTTATTTTTGAAAAAAAGGCCCACAACGAGAAACTGCTGCACCAGTTCTACGAGCGCCTTCGTAAAATGCACCCGGAAAACCCAAAAGCTTTGCGTTATTTCCGCAACTTGTACTCACAGTTGCAGGACTGGCAAGCTGTTATTGAGGTCCTTAAAAAACTGCTGTCATCTGCAAAACATAAGCAAGAGATGTTTCGTCATGCGCAGGAACTAGCAGCCGTCTACTTGTATCAGTTGGGCGACTGTCAGGAGGCGATTCGCTACATTGAGGAGTACTGTTCAGGTAGCCCTCTTGATACGTCGACCATTCACTACGAGGCCTACTATCGTCTGGGAAACCTCGACGGTTGCTTACGTGTTTTAAGATCGGCTCTCCTCGCTACGGATGATCAAGCAACGAAAGCTGTAATTCACTACCGCATTGCAACCATTTGCGAGCAGTTAAGTCAGTTCCAATTAGCTTATGAAAACTTTCAGAAAGCTCTCGAATTTAACGATGAATTCATTGAAGCAATCGAAGGTCTGATCAGTAGCTCCATAAAACTTAAAAATTGGCAAACGGTGCGCGATTGGTTGAACGTTCTCGCAGGAAGAACGCGCTCTCAAAGTCTAGTAAGTCAGTTGCGTGCTGGCATTCAAAGATTAGAAGAGGGAATGGCAAATGCAGCCCCAAGCCGCTGAGGCTCTCTGCGTGCAAATCCGAATCGGTCGGCCGAAGCTCGTCTCATTGCCGTCAGAGTTTGTGCCAAAACGCATTAACTGGGCGAAGTGGGCAGATGGTGTATCGGCTAGCCTTTGTGTAAAAAAAAACCGCTTTAACGCATCTTCGCGTTTTTGTCTTTCGCCAGACCATCAGGAATCGAAAGATAATCTAGCGGTGTTGTCGTCTCAAAGTCAGAGTTCAATCGACAAGATAGACTTTTTAAAGCTGATCTCAAGTGTGTCTGAGGATACAAAGTTTTTATTTGTAGGTAGCTGGCCGCAAAATTTACCATCTTGGTTTAAAAGTTTGCAGGCGGTCTTTACTGCGAAATATGCCTCTATTATGCAGGACGAACTTGGTCGTCAGATAAAATTCTGGTCATCTTTAAGCGAACGACTTGAGGCAAATGAGAACTTTCTTGTGATCGATGATGTTGGAAGGCTGTCGGCCCTGTCAGCAATTTCTAAAAACTGGCGGTCGCGCCAGTTAAGAGCCAACATTCTCCAGGAAGTGCGCTCATCTTCATGGTTTGCATCTACAGTGGACATTCATATGGCGCGATCATCAGAGGGCGAAGCCTTACGGCTTCATCGTCTATTGGTGCTGCCTCCTGAGCAGTGGTGCGGTGCGCCCACTTTTGCAGCGAGTCTCGAACAGTTAGGTTCAGGCCCCAAAGCTGCGCCAGAGATTTGGGTATCAGCCCCCGGCGCTGGTATGTCCCTTTGGATCGCGGAGCATCATCATCTTTCGGGTGACGCTACGTCAGGTTTGAGGCTCCCGAGCGCGATACTCGGCTGGCATCCTTTGCGAGATGTGCTGGCATTCTTAGCTGAGGCCCCATCAGGCAGTCTGCTGTACATGGTGGATTCAGATACAAATCTACAGGTTCTGCTCAAAGAAAACGGAGATCAAACTTGAGTGAAATCAGAACCATAGAAATTTCTTGGCAGGGGTCTCTCTACGACCCACGCAGCTCTGATTTTGTGTCAGTGCTTGAGGATGCGGTAGAGTCGGCAGAGCCAGAGAGTATATTTTTACTTTATGCGCCTACGGCGTCACATGATTATCACAAAAGTTGGTTGGATGGACTTGGTTCTCAGTTCTACTGGGAGGATCTAGTGGCGCACTTCCAGCGCCTGCATTTTTTGCTGGTTAAACTTTGTTTGTCCAAGTCCAAATGGTTTTTTATTTCAAGTGATGATTGTCTTGGATCTTGGTGGGATCTGGCATTGGCATGCAGTGGCCGAATCTGGGCTAATCCTTACGCCAAAGTAGGGTTTCCCGAGATTTATATCGATCTGATTCCTCCGCTTGCTAGCGGTGGTCTGCGACGGTTTGAGGTTTATCAGACGTTGGATAGTGCACGCCGACACGCAATTTTATACGCCAAAGATGCCTATGCCCTCGGTTTGGTTTCGCTCGTGCTGCAAGGAGACGGTTGGGCTACCTCGGAGGGTCTTGAGACTCTTTATCCGTGGATTCTTAAATCCACGATGACGTCCAATTTAAGATCGACTACAAGGCTTGAACTCATCAGTGAGACGCCGGATGTTTTAGGCGTGATCGAGGATCGAGGCGTGATGCACTCCCGCCGCAAACAGATTGCATCTAGTCATTTAGAAACGGGATACGTTGCTCTTAAGGAACGAAATTTATCAGCTCGCGCAATGGTCATGTCGTCAATCAGAGCTGGTGGGGCAGCACGGGTCCTCTTTGATGACTATCGTGCATGGCTTTCGCGTCGTATCACCCGGTATGAGTTGGGAGCGCATGACCGTTGGTGGACGACTGCTGACGGAGTCATTGTTATTGATCTAAGTTCGGGTATTCCGCCACAATGTCTCCTTGAAGCGTTGATGGCCAGAAAGTTTCACATTGTTTTGATGGCGTCCTCGGAAGAACTTCTTAGAGACGCCTTGGAGACGATTCTTAGCCGCTTCCAGCGCGGGGGTGTTCCTCGCAAGGAGATCATCGAGTCTTGGAAGGGAAAGTTAGACTGGATTATTGGAGATCGTGAATCAACGACCGTAACCTGGATGGCGTGTAATGCTGACGACACTATGGAGCTTGGTATTGGTCCCGAGGTTTTTTTGGCGCGATATCGACTGTCAGGTAATTTTGGCCAAACTGATCTTGGTTGGTCGGAAGAGACGCTTCGCGTGTCACCGAGTGCTGGTATTTCGGATGATGCCATTAGAGGTGTGGGTGAGGTTGCCGACATATTAGCGAATGGTGTTCTCAGGGCACAGAATTGGCACCACAAAATATCACTGTCTGTGGCCCTTCGTTTTTGTTTTTTAAGAGAAATGCTTGAACTCGCCCAAACTGGTGTATGGCCCGACGTTATCGAGCAATGTAAACTACTAGCCGCGGCCGGTTGGGGGTTTTCATCGGATGTGCCGCGTTGGGACGGCCTTCTTCGCGGTTACGCTGGTCACGAATATCTCGCAGCTGCTTTGAGTCACCTTGGTTTTGCCAATGACGTTCCTCTAAAAAACGTAACCATGGCTGAGTTGCGATCACGAACCCCTATTAAAAGCCATATCTCGCGGTTTGATGTTTCTGCGGCTAGACTCTCACGTCACTTCGAAGCGTGGGCTGTTGAAATGTCGCAGCGTCTCATTGCTTTAAATGTTGTTGATTCAGTGGCCATGGCTGATTTATTTGTTACGCTGTCGTGGGGATACCCTGGTGCAGTCCCGGTGCCATCCGAGCTTGGTGAAAATATCGGTGCGGCTCGTCTCAGCTATTGGCTGAAAAATGACCGACCAGAAGCAATAGACGGCGAACAACCCTAAAGCCCCCAGAGGCCTCCCACCGTGTCGTTTAAGCCACGGCCAGGGCTTCGGACATGTGTACACATGGACACAGGTCGATAGTGCGGCTTAAATAAAAAAAAATAAACCAATTATTTCAATGTCTTAAAAGATAAATTCAAGCGCCACTCAGCTGGCCTAGAAATTGCAGCTAGCGTTGTAGGCGCAGTTGAGGCATTCGTTTTTTCGGCCGCCTCCAGCCAAGCTAAGAAGGATAAAAATGATCTCTAACAAACAACATACCGTTGCCCGCAAAGTCCAGATTAGTGGCATTGCTCTGCACTCGGGAAAAGTTGTTCGCATGGAGATTCATCCTGCCGCCGCCAATACTGGCATCGTCTTCAAACGTACAGATCTGCCAGGGGTTCCCAGTATTCTCGCTCATGTCAGCAACATTCAATCTACGGATCTGAACACGACGATCGCATCGGGTGATGCTAAAGTTGCGACGATAGAACACTTGATGGCAGCTTTTGCGGGGCTTGGCATTGATAATGCGATCGTCAAAATCGATGGTCCGGAAGTTCCGGTCATGGACGGAAGTGCCGCACCGTTTATTGAGAGAATCGTCGTTGCTGGTATCACAGCACAAAATGCTCAACGTAAGTACTTCGTGGTGCGTGAGGCTTTTGAATTACAAGTTGGTGATAAGTGGATCAAAGTTGAGCCGGCAGACACCGCTAGCTTTGAGATGCATATCGATTTCAAATCACAAGTTATCGGTCGCCAGTCGTTCGTATTTAATTTTGGCCGCGACTCGTTTCTTAAAGTAGCGGGCTGCCGTACGTTTTGTCATGTAAATGACGTCAATGCCATGCGAAGAGCAGGCTTGGCTTTAGGCGGCTCTCTGGATAATGCTGTTGTCGTTTCAGATGATGGAGTCCTAAATCCCGAAGGTCTAAGATTTGATGATGAATTCGTAAGACACAAGCTTCTCGATTGCATCGGTGACTTGTCGCTTTTGGGCGGTCCAATGATCGCCAAGATTTCAGCTCATAAATCCGGTCATGGCTTACATGCAGCCTTCATGCGTGCTGTGTGGGCTCGACGTGATGAAGTGTTGGCTGTAGTGGAAGACCTTGGTGTTCGCCAGAAGGATCGCAGGCTAGCAGTCGCAGCCGGTGCTATTGCATAACCTGTCTCATTGCGTTTTGCTGATTTAAGCTTAGAACTTTGTCGAGAATAACCCTGGAGATGTCCATCCAGCGAAGCTCCCCATTTTTTTTGATGATCGGAGCCAGCTTCTTCGCTATCTGTAATTGATTGGTCATCTCGGGAATCTCCAGAATGTGCGCCATCTTGTCGGCCCATGTTTTTGACCCGAGATGGCTGGAGAGTTCCATTCCTAGAATAAACGTATCGATGTCCGATGCGTCTTCTTGGAGTAGCGCGGTAATATTAGCTAACGTCTGCTCACAAAATTCTCGAGGCTTTTCCTTAGCGTTCATAATGCCCATGACCGCAAGACATTCGATTTCAATGTGGTTTCCAATAACTTTGCGGCACTTACTGACTGCTACCATCGACTCCTGAGGTAAACCGCATACCAGGTAGGCCTTTATGAGCTGTACGACGGGGAGCGGATCAGATGGAGCAACTTGTACTGCGACCTTAAGAACCTCAATGGCGGATTCAGGCTTACCGGATTCAAGCAGTGCCTGACCCATGAGAGTGTTAATTGGTGCAAATGGCTCCGAGACTTTTTCACATTCATTGATGCAGCGGTCGAAATCGTCGAGGTTAAACGCAGCAAACGCTGCAAGAAAATGGAATGCAGCGAGTTTGGTCTTATCGGCCAAAGATTCCATTGCTTGCATGGCCGCTTTGCCGCGACCACTTCGGAGAGCGTCTTCAACGAGGAGGCCGTAAATATCCGCAATCGATGTACCCATCGTGCCAGCCAGCGCATCGGTGTCAAGAATGTGTTGTAGACATGACGTCCGAGTCTCTAGAATTTGCTCTAGGGCTCTAGCCCAAGTCAGATTTTGCCCGTGGCTTGCTTGAAACAAACTTTTGGAAAGAGCAAAAAGATGAAAGTTTTCAGCATCGCTGATGGTTGGTGGTGTTGGCAAAAGCTTACGAAACCAACTTTCGAGGTTCGGCATTGATTCTGCACGTCCGCTGTAGAGGTCATCGGATGTCGTCATGCGAGGGATCCTGTGGGCAGGTTACTTAGTTTGGCTGTGATAACGGTCTACCAAATAGAATACCATGTTCTGCCCGGACGACTTTAGAGTTCTTTGGATGTCGTTTGCTTCAAGCACTCCATTAATTTAGATCATTTTCATTGGAATTCAGGAAAGTTATCTAAAATGATGTCGCTATCGTTAATGGTTGCATTTCTTGCAGGCGCTCTGTTTGGCCCTATGGTTGAGGTTCCGTACGGCTTTTTTTATTCAGCCCGAATAGTTATTCCCCTTTGCTTTGTTTTTTTGTGTGTGTGGTCATTTCAGACCGCTCGAAGCTCAATCACAATTTACGTGTTATGGGTCTGCGCTTTTGTTTGGGCGGTTATCCATAATCCTCCCGTCTTCATGAGAGGACATCAAAATTTAGCCGTTGTAGTTTTACGTAGCGGCTGTGGCTTGGTTGATGACGACCTCATCGTAAGAGTAAACGATCAGATCTACCAAGCCAGAGGTCGTGCCAGCCGTGGCGAGACGGTTATACTCCATAGCCATAGGTATCGAATTACAAGCGCCGTGCCCGCGGACGGCGAGCTTCAGGAGACGCCCACTCCTTTTTGTCGATTAGGTTTAATCATCCGCGCAGCTATTGAAAGGCGAATTGAAAAATTGCCCAAAGAGGTTACGCCTTGGATGCGTGGTTTCATTCTCGGAGATCAGGACTCTCTTGATGGGAAGGCCTGGGAATCTTTTAGAAGTCTAGGTCTTCTTCACATGCTTGTGCTGAGCGGAAGTCACGTCTCAATCATTGGTGTTTTCATTGGATTTATTTTGAGGTTTCCTTGGTGGTTTTATTATGTTCTTGGCCGTCTTGATATTTTGACTTGGATCAAGGTCACCACTGTCTCCAACGTATGGTCCGCCGCATTGCTGTTGGCATATTGTTCGGCAGCAGGTTTGACCCAGTCTCTGCAGCGTGCTTTTTTCTGCTTCATAGTAGCCACGATTTTTCCGATCTTCGGAATATTTAAGAAAAAATTCAGTCGCGTTCTGATGGCTCTTTGTATTCAGGCGTTTCTTTGTCCCATGAACTTTCTATCTATCGGGCTTATCATGTCGTGGACGGGTGTTTTGGTCTTAATCTCGTTTACTGAATCCAGCTACCTAAAGCCCTTGTGGCGATTGATTATCGATGCTGTTTTAATTCAGTCGGTGTTTTTCATTATTAGTCTGATTTTTTTCGGGCGAATTGGTATTTTAGCCCTGCCGGCTAATTTGGTTTTCCATGCCATTTTCGCAGTTATTCTCCCTATTGACGTGATAGGGCTAATTTTGCCGTCAAGCTTTATTGATCACTGGATAGCAATATTAAATATGGGATGTTTATACTGCATCGAGTGGTTGTGGAAATTTCAGACCAACCTGTCGATCAGTGAGATTGTTGCACCCGGGCTCGTGACATTTGCGAAGCCAGACGGCCGCCTCGTCATAATCTTGATCGTGGTCGGTTTGTGTATCGTTTCGCGATTTCGAGAGCTCGGCACTAGGGATGCTTAAGAGTATGACTCTTTAGCCTTAAGGCTGGCGCTGGCTTGATCTTTCATTACGTGTTTGTTGAGATTTTTTCTCTCCTCTAGCTTAACCATGGCAATGTATGCGCTCATGCCACTGACTGCTCCAAAGAATAATGAGACGAGAAAGAAAATCGGGCTCCACACGGCACCCATGAGGAAAAACAAAACAGCCGCTACGCCTGTTACGACCGAATTTATTTGGACTTTGTCGCGGTGAATGATGCCAAGTTCTCCTTTGAGAATGCCACCATTAATTCCCTCCACGAGCACGTGTTTTTCGACTGGCCGATGAAAGTGCCTGAGGAAGCTTGTCGGCCGGTAGGCGTAGGTCGCTTCCCAAAATGGCAGATGCATCAGCTGAACACCTGCAATATCTAGTTCGTGCCGGCAGTCGAGTAGGTAGTCCGTATGCATGAGGGCTATGTCATAGTGATATCGCTCCACATGATTCTTGGCGCGGCGTAATGCTTCTTCCTCGCCTATCTGACAGCCAAGAATTGGAAGGCCATTTGAGTATTTAAACTCAAAAAACTCTCGGCGATCATAAGCCGTTTTTTCGCCCTGGGCCTCAGGAGTGATCCTGCCCCGTGAGTATGTTGAGTCGAGTGGAAAACCGTCCCAAACGACATCGATGGCCTCTTTCGGTTCGTGAAGACGAGCAAGACCCCAGTTTTCACAGACATTTGAACGGGCATTCACGGCCCATCGGTAGGTTCTTCTGAAGTTTCCAGACTCGGTCAGAAAGTCAGAGCCGAGCCTTGAATCCGTGGTTTTTTTCTGACGTTGGACCTGTCCTTTCCAGACAGTGTGCACCTCAAGTGAGACGATCCAAAAGGGAACACTTGCTCCTCTGATGTCCAAAACAACAAATTCCTTATCCGCGACACCAGGCTTATGGTGCAGTCGTTTTAACCATTCAAGAACCTGCTCTTTAACGCGGGCTGGATCGAGGGTATTAGGGATTATAAAGTGGTCACCGAAGGTTTCCTTGCGCCCAGTTTCCAAGTCAAAACGAAAGGATGCGGAACAAAACGGACACATCAGGATGTGATCTCGGATGTTTTGCTGAGATGGAGACCCGCAGGCCGGGCAGGTTAACTCATGCATGGAAAATCCCCCTTCTCTCCATGTTATCACAACTTTTATGCCGACCGGGGCCTTGACAGCTGGACATCGGGCCTTAACTTGGGTTAAACCGCCCAAGCAGTCTTTATAGCGGCGGGTAATGTAGGCTAATTAAAAATATTTCCTTTAAATTACAAGGAGTTAAGTTATGGGTAAGATTATAGGCATCGACTTGGGAACGACAAACTCAGTGGTCGCGGTCATGGAAAGCGGTCAACCTAAGGTTATCGCCAATGCTGAAGGCCAAAGAACCACCCCGTCCGTGGTCGCTTATACGAAGGATGGTGAAGTTCTGGTGGGAGCGGCAGCTCGTCGTCAGGCGGTGACAAATCCTTCTAAGACTGTTTACTCGGCCAAGCGCTTTATTGGCTGTAGCTACGCAGAGCGCAAAACCGAAGGCGATAAGATGCCTTACAAGGTTCTTGCTGGTAAAAACAACCTTGTAACGTTCCAGATCGATGGCAAGGATGTGACGCCGCCGGAAATTTCAGCGAAGGTTCTCGCGAAGCTTAAGCAAGCTGCAGAAGATTATCTTGGCGAAACAGTGACGGAAGCTGTGATCACGGTTCCAGCTTATTTCAATGACAGCCAGCGCCAGGCAACAAAGGATGCAGGCCGGATTGCGGGTCTTGACGTAAAACGCATCGTCAATGAGCCGACCGCGGCCGCTCTTGCTTACGGTCTTGATAAAAAAACTAACGAAAAGATTGCTGTTTACGACTTTGGTGGCGGTACGTTTGACGTGTCGATTCTTGAAGTTGGCGACGGTGTCGTAGAAGTTCTGTCTACCAACGGTGACACGCACCTTGGTGGTGATAACGTTGATGAGCTTTTGATTGAGTGGCTCACGTCCACCTTCAAGTCGGAAAGTGGCATCGATATCAGTAAAGATCCGATGGCTGTTCAGCGTCTAAAGGAAGCTGCAGAAAAAGCGAAGATTGAATTGTCTTCAGCTCAGCAGACTGACATTAACCTTCCATTCCTCACGGCTGACCAGACTGGTCCTAAGCACTTGAACGTGACTTTGACCAGATCCAAGTTTGAGCAAATGATTGCTGGAATCGTTGAGAGGACATTGGCTCCTTGTCGTCAGGCCATGAAGGATGCCGGTCTTTCAAACAATGACATCAACGAAGTCTTGCTGGTCGGTGGATCAACCAGGATTCCGTTGGTTCAGCAGAAAGTGAAGGAATTTTTCAATAAAGAACCCAACAAGTCGGTTAACCCAGATGAAGTTGTAGCCGTTGGTGCGGCGGTTCAAGCTGGTGTTCTTGCTGGTGACGTCAAAGACGTACTGTTGATTGATGTCACACCTCTGTCTCTCGGGATTGAGACCCTTGGCGGAGTTGCAACCCGACTCATCGAGCGCAACACGACAATTCCAACTCGCAAAAGTCAGGTTTTCTCGACGGCAGCAGATAATCAAACGTCAGTCGAAGTCCATGTGTTGCAGGGTGAGCGCGAGATGGCTCGCGACAACAAGTCTCTTGGACGATTCAGCCTCGTAGACATTCCGACTGCGCCACGCGGCGTACCTCAAATCGAAGTTACATTCGATATTGATTCCAACGGCATTTTGAATGTCTCCGCAAAAGATGTTGGGACTGGTAAGGAACAACGAATTACGATCCAAGCCGGCAGCAGAATGAGCGAAGACGAGATCAAGCGAATGGTCAAAGATGCTGAGGTTCACGCTGAGGAAGACAAGAAGAAACGTCAAGTTGTCGAAGCGAGAAACCAGCTCGATAGTCTCGTATTCCAGGCAGAAAAAATGCTGCGTGAGAATGCCGACAAAGTTCCTGCTGAATTGAAGACTGAAGTTGAGTCTGCTGTAAGTGAGGCGAAGACCAAGCTTGACTCTCCAGACTACGACACTTTGGTTAAGGCGCGCGAGACCTTGGAGACTCGGGTTCACAAGATAGCCGAGACTATTTACAAGGCAGCCGGCGCATCGGCAGGTGCCGCGCAAGGTGAGGGAACTGATGCTGGTGGCCCATCTTCTGGCACAAGCAGCAAGGACACAGTTGTCGATGCTGAGTACGAGGATGGCGGCTCCCGATAAGGAGCTCAGCTAAGGAATCAGAATTTTGGACGGCTCTGTTTATCAATCGTGGCTGGCTGATCGGGGAATTAATACCCCCGGCGGCCAGCCACAAAATATTTTAGCCAGTGGGCTAAACTCGAAATCTTTAGGCGTGATCGTTGCCCGTTCATCCCCCCACAGAATTGACTCAGAAAAGTCCCAGATTCAAAAGCTGTCTAAAGCGCTCGTGGGCGCGGATGCCCAGCCTTTTTCATGGATTCTTGTAGACGAGAGCGGGTCACTTCCGCCAGCTGTTATGCTTCGTAGTGTTATACCGAGTCTTTCGGCTGTAATCGTTTTGGATGATTCTGAATGGAACATAGGCGATAATTTTAAAACCGAAGCTACAAAAGTTGCGTCTAGATTATTAAAGACTTTCCATGGCCCATCGCTGTCAACGATGAACGATAGCCAGGCGATAAAAAGTTCTTTCTGGACGGCTGTAAGGGCCTGGGTGAATTAACCGGTCTTTTTGGTGACCTGTTTTGGTCGGTGGCCCTCAATCCTCAGTTTTAATAGCTCAGATCTTGTAGATTTAATCCAATCATGGATCCGGTGTTGATGGTCATCCGGGATGACCGTAGCCTTGAGAGCCTCTAGGAGCACCAGCGCTTTTGTTGGATTTGCTAAGTTCTTTAGCGCCTCAATCATGAGAGGTAAGACTTTGTGCATCTCAGCGCCAGTCTGTAGTGATGTTTCGAGTTGTTCATGGGCAGCATGAAACTGCCTATCGTGAATAAGCGCGCTGGCGAGTAGTAATTCGTTGATATGGCTTGGTTCTAATGTAAGGACGTCTTGGTAAACTTCACAAGCTTTCTCCGATTGATGATTTCTTTTCAGAGTGGAAGCTTTTGCTTTCATGAGAGCTACGTCATTAGAATTTTTACGCAGACCATCATCCAGCACCTCCAGAGCCTCCTGTATGTCGCGACGCTGCTCATGTAGTTTTGCTAGCATGATCCGAAGATCGGATTGGTTTGGATGTTGGCGGATCTCATCTAGAAAGAAGTTTAGCGCCGTTTTTTCGTCAAATTTGGCTTTTAGTAGTTGGGCGGATAATTCCACGGGCTTTGACCAGTTTGGGTAAAATCTCCGTGCTCGCTTGTAATAGGTTAGAGCCTCTTTTGTTTTATCAAGACTTGCGCAGGTTTTTCCGGCCTCGATCAGAGCGTCTTTGTGCCTGGGCTCTTCTTTAAGCGCTAAGCGGTAGTGCTCCAGCGCTCCGAGGAGATCCCCTTCTTCGCGCAGCAGTTTAGCCACTGATATCTGACGTTCTGGCTGTTTGGGGTTTAGTTCAAGCTCTCGTCTGATGGACGTGATGGCCTCAGGGATCATATTTTGCTCGATTAAAATATCAGCCTTGGCTTTAAACGTTTTGAAGTAGCTTGGGTTAGATTGCGCTAGTGACTCTAGTAATCTCACGGCTTCAGTCGTATGGCCCATTTTTTTCAGAAGAATGGCTTTGCTGAACTTGGCTCGTGGACTATCAGGGGAAAGTCTTTCTGCAGCTTCAAAACATTTCAGGGCATCTTGAGTTTGTCCTACGACTGAGAGGCGATCACCGCTGCGAAGTAATTTAAGTAGTGTGGTAGGTTCAAAGTATTTTGATAAAATGCTGTTAACTTTTTTCTCGAGATCACCGATTTGAAATGGTTTAACCACGTAGTCGTCAGCACCTAAGTCTATAGCTTTAACGATCTCATCACGTCCCGACTCGCCGGTTACAACAATAATAGGAGTGTCGGCGCCGAAGTCGCGCTCGCGAACGTGCTTGATTGTCTGAAAGCCGTCAATCGCAGGCATGAACAAATCCGTGATCACTAAATCTACGGGAGACTGATCGAGGATCTTAAAAGCCTCGGCGCCGTCGGAGGCTTCTAAAATCTTTTCAAAGCCCATGCCATTTAAGATCTTAGATACGGCTTTTCGAATGAGAAATTGGTCGTCGACTACGAGTGCGGTCAACGTTGATGGATTATAATTTTTAAGAGGCCGACCCATTCGTTAAAGCTCCTCGAATCTCACCTCGGAATATCGGACGGATGAGGGTCTGGTGTTAGAACGAGAGGGGTGAGCGTCGCAAAGCGCTTATTGCTTGCATATATTTATGCGTCGTAAGTCGCAAAGACGAGTATGGATTCCTAGGATTGTTGTGAAAATCTCAGGTAGGCGCTGGCTAGAGTATTTTCGGGCTCTTCTATGGATCTAGCCGCCTCCCAAGCTCGTACTGCTTGATCACGCATGCCGGATTTCCAAAAGCAGATGCCAAGCCAGAGGTGAGAGTCGTAGTCGTCTGGAAACATGCGAACGGATTCTTGAAGCTCGTACATCGCGCGGTCCAGTTGATTGGTTTTCAGGTAGAGTTGCCCAAGAGCAACTTTAATGTCAGGCATCTTATCATAAATGGCCAGAGCCCTTTTGTATTCGGCAATGGCCTCAAGCGGTAGATTGTTTTGTAGATAAAGATGCCCACACTCGGCGTGCTGGTTAGCTAAACGCCCCAAAATGAGGTCGGGCTGTTTTTTATTTGATGGCGTAACTGCTAGGACTTCCGAGAATACACTTTTTGCGTCTTCATACCGGCCAAGATCGCAGAAAGTGGCAGATAGATTTAGACCAGCTTCAACGAAGTTTTGGTTAATCTTAAGCGCTTTTGTGAACTGGATAATGGCATCGGTAAACTTGGACTGTTTGTGGTAAGTGACACCAAGCAGATTATGCAGGTTCGCCATGGACCCGTACTCGTCTATAGCGGTCAGAAGCAGCTTTTCAGCCGCCTCGAAGCGATTAACCGAGTGGTAAATTTTGATCTTTTGATTGATTTCAGCAAAATCTATTCTCACCAGACGTCCCTGTCAGAATGTTCATGAGTTTAGTTTAGCGAAAACTGTGAGATCACGCCACCGTGCTAGATTCAAAACGGCGCGTTATCAGAACTTTGATCTGTCCAGGGAACGCGACGTCTTGTTCGAGTTTGCGAGCGATCGCAGTAGTCATGTTTTCAATGTCTTCTTCCTTAACCCGCTTATGGTTAACCTCGATATGAATCTCCCGGCCGCCATTCATGATGGCGGACTTCGTTATGCCCGGGAAGGATCTAATGACATCGTCAATGTCACGTAAACGGTCCTGGTAGCCTTCTTCCAGGTTGACGCGTGCGCCTGGTCGGGCTCCAGAGAGTGTATCTGCTGTTTTAAGGACGTGCGCCAGAGGGGTTTCCAAGACCAGATCATTGTGATGGCTCATGAGCGTGTCACAAATATAGCGTTGTTCGCCGTAGCGATCTGCATAATCGCCACTGATCACGGCGTGACTTCCCTCGATCCTGTAGTCCAAGACTTTGCCGATGTCGTGCAGCAGTCCGCATCTCTTAGCAGCGACGGGATCAACTCCTAGCTCTTCAGCCACGAGGCCGGCTAATACAGCAACTTCAAATGAGTGAAGGTACTGATTTTGACGGTAGCTTGTTCGCCAGTTCAAATATCCAACGAGCTTTTGAACCTCTGGGTGAATTCCTTCAAGTCGAAGTTCCAGTATGGCTTGGCGTCCAAGCTTCATAGCCTGCTGATCAAGTAGATCTTTCTGTTTTTTGTAATACTCGGCAATCTTAGGCCAAGCAGAATGATGATTGAGCTTTACAATTTCGGTCAAAGCTAGTCGGGCAGCCTCTCGCTCAACGCCCATGCCACCAGCAAGCTTGATTATGGCTGGAGACTCCGCATCTCTGGCTTGGTGAAATTCCGCCTCAATACCTGCGAGTTCTTTGACCTGAGCAAGAAGCCCTGTGGAGTCTTCTGCTAAAAGATCCCACGCTTTGCGATCCTCGACTTCCACGGCATTCGTCATCTTTGGCCATGGAAATTCAGGCGTGTAGCGGGACATCGATCGGCTAAGAAATCTTGCCGCAACTCGTTTAGCTCCGGAGTTTAGCTCTTCTGTGAATAGCTTTAAGAGTTTTTGAGATTCAAGCTGACGTTGCTCGACAACGCCGTCAACCATCGACCGCATCAAAGCCTTTGCGTCAGCCCTGCAAGTTTGCTCAAGGCGCTCTCTGACCTGGACTTGCAGTTCGTCGACTTTGGAGAGTTTTGCTTGGTAAGCCGACAACGCAAAATCTTTATGCTGGTCAACTTGGCGCAAATCATTTTCCAGCTTCTGAACTCGAGATGTGACGGGTTGGATCTGGCTTTCGAGAATATTTAGATTCTCTTCGGCTAGTTTTAGATCTTCCTGTCGATCGGCAAGAGTTTCTGAGAGTTCCTCAAGCAGCATCTGATTTTTGGCGTTATTGGTGCTGCGTGCCTCTCCCAGAATGAAGTCGGCTTGTTTTTTAGCTTCCGCGAGTACCTCAGCTTTTTGAGTGCGATGACTAGCCGATAGTCGACTGGGAAGAATTTTAAGGATAATTAAAAAGATACTATAGCCAGCTACGATAGAGCCGCCCAGAATCATCATATATTCAGTGACCGTCATTAAAGGGTCTCCTTGATAAAAATACTTTAGCCGGGTTGTGGGTTTATACCCCTCCCCTCGACATTAAACCATAGTCAATACTGGAGGAAGTTGCAAATTGTCAGTATGCTGTGGGTACCCCAGAAAGCTAAAAAAGGAGCTTCGCGCCATGAGCAGCATTCTCGAATTTATCGGTGAAACCCTGGAGCATTCCAGTGCGGAGCTTGTGAAACGATTTGGTGAGACGAAAAGCATACAAACCAAGAAAGATTTGAGTCTTGTGACCGATGCGGATTTGGCTAGTGAAAAGATTATCCTAGACCGGATTGCCAAGTATTTTCCGGATGATGCAATTATAAGTGAGGAGTCTGGACAGATACATGTCAATCGCGCTCCAGGCCAAAAAGTCTGGATCATCGACCCCTTGGACGGTACGACCAATTTTGCTAACTCATTTCCGTTTTTCAGTGTGGCCATAGGGTATGGCGAGTTTCTGGAGGATGGGAGGATGCGCATACTGGCAGGTGGCATCTCAGATCCAATCCATAAAAACAGGTACTTAGCCCAGCGTGGGGGTGGTGCGACGTGTAACGGTAATCCCATGCATGTGGTGAAGGATCGCCCATTTTCTCAGTGTTTCTTGGTAACGGGCTTCTACTACACGGTCGGCAAAGACTTGGATCGCGAGATTGAGCGGTACGGCCGGGTGGCTCAGCAGTGTCAGTCGATTCGTCGCGACGGCTCCGCCGCCTTAGACCTAGCCATGGTTGCATCCGGGGTATATGACGGCTTCTGGGAGCGTGGTCTAGCCCTTTGGGATGTGGCCGCCGGCAGTCTTTTGGTCAAAGAGGCACGCGGTCTCGTGACGAATTACCCGACAATTGATTCCAAGGCAGAACTTGCCTCTTTAGGTACCACATCGGCCGGCCTATCATATAACTTGGAAGGTGAAGGAATTATTGCGGGAACACCCACCGTGGTGGCCCAGATCAGTAATTTACTGTCAGGCGCTCGCTAAGTTTTCACCTCAATCCAAGTTTTGCCGAACTCTCGCATAGAATTCAAAGAGGGGTTTTGCATGAGGCGATTTGCAGGTGTTTTCATTACATTCGCTATGTTTGCGTCAAGCTCTGTTTGGGCGGCGCCACTGCTGGACAGGCACGGTCCTTACGAGATCAATTGGAGTTCCGGCAAAATCCGATTCTACGGCGTTGGAAAATACAATGAAGGCGAGCAAAACATGCGCGCAGCTGAGCAGCGGGCTTGGGCTGATGGTCTGAAGTTAGCCGAGACAAACATTCCAAATCTCATGTCATCAAGGCTTGGCATCCAAGGAAAGAATTCTCGCGCTCAGCTTTCTAAGCTTGCTCAGGCCACGACATCGGTTTCGACGACTTATTTTGGGGATCAACGAGTTAAAGTCATCCTGGAAACCCCGATCGCAAAAGTTCTACCCCAGCTGCTCGGAGACGCTAATTTTACTCCTCCGACAGCGGATCCCGTCGGAGTGGTGCTAAAGGTTTCGGGTCCCGCCAAGCCGGCAGCTGCTATTCAAGTAGTTGATGAGAAGGGGCGTGAGCTGTCTAAAATACCAGCCCCACGGTGGTATAAGGGTGCAGTTGCTGCCGGTGAGGCAGGAATTGCATCAGATTTACCAGTTATTTCAGGTGTTATGACGGCCCCAGGTGTTGTGAAACTATCGTCTGCTGATTGGCGTGGGGGCTATGATTCCGCTCTATCCACTGGCAGGGCTGTCATCCTGATCCAGTAGCTTCGGCTAGGCCTCGTCTGGCAAGGCGTTGCTTCCGAGGTTAATTCCGCTAAATAAAAAAGAAAATATTGCGCGCCATAGGTCAAAGTGATACATCCGTTGTTCACTTTCACCAGGTGGTCCCCGTCATTTGGTGATTTAATTAATGATTTGAGGTGGTTAGATGCCAAAGATCAAGACCAAACGCGCAGCCGCTAAGCGATTTAAAGTGCTTTCAAGCGGTAAGGTCAAGCGCAGTCACGCCAACAAGCGTCACATCCTCACAAAAAAGGATCGCGGTCGTAAGAACAAGCTGAAAAAAGGCGGTTACGTCGACGATTCTAATTTGGGACTAGTGATGCGTTGTCTTCCTAACGGATAAGGGTAGGTATCATGGCTCGTGTAAAACGTGGTTTTAAAGCAAGACGTAGAAGGAAGAAACTCCTTGGCCTAGCCAAGGGCTTCCGCGGTACGCGTAAGAGCAACATCAAGACGGCAGTCCATGTGGTTCGCCGCGCTCTTCGTTACTCGTATCGTGATCGTCGCGTACGTAAGCGTGAGTTTAGAAAACTGTGGATCATCCGTATCAACGCAGCAACCCGCGCAGAAGGACTCAAGTATAGCGAGTTCATCGGCGGTTTGAAAAAGCGTGGTATCGAAGTTGATCGCAGTGTTATTTCAAACCTCGCAGTGACAGACAAGGCGGCCTTCTCGGCGCTTGTCGCTGAAGCAAAAGCAGGTCTTGGTCGTAAGTAACATTGCGGCCGTTTGATCTTTGTTTTTTGTTCTGTCACGTAGCAAGTTGCGATGTGAATTCTAAGGTCCGCTGACGTTCATATAAAGAAACGTTCAGCGGACTTTTGCGTTGTAGAATGACTCCAAGTCAGCAGGGAGGGTGGGATGTCTAAAGTTGATCTTAATCGATTTGCAACTCATATCGAGCGCCTCGAACTTGCAAACAGATTAGCTTCCACAGATGCCTTAGCCTCGTCGCACCGCCAGTCGTTTCACCAGCCAGTGCATGTGCTTTACGGTGGCGCACATCTTTTTTCCGAAAAAACATTCGAAAAAGTTGCGAATCTCGCCGAGCAGGCATTTAAATATGCAGCTCCAGATGCTCGCGCTCTCAACAATTTGTGTGGCGAGAGCTGGGATGACCAGGTTTCTCGTGAGATATTTCACCGCGCCGAGAAAAAAATTTCCACGTCACCGCTTGAAGACTACCGGATTGACTTTGAAGATGGATACGGCGTTCGTTCGGATGAGGAGGAAGACTCTCACGCGATCTCTGCCGCTAAAAATCTGGCTGCAGTTGCTGGTGCGCGCTTAGCGCCCAAAAATATCGGGATTCGAATCAAACCTCTATCAACTGCTGGGATGCGGCGCGCCCTAAAGACACTGGCGTTATTTGTTGATGGATTACACAAGTCCCGCGCTGTCCATGCGTCTGGGCTTAAGCATCTCATTATTACGTTACCCAAGGTTACTAACGCTGAGCAGGTGGCGACTCTCGTTGAAATTCTTGATGGTTATGAAAAAGAACATCACTTAGGCCACGGTTTTTTCTCGATTGAACTCGTTGTTGAGACGCCGAGCGCATTTTTGGGTACGGACGGAACGATTCCTTTGGCGTCTTTTTTACATTCGTCAGCGGGTCGATGCCGTAGTTTGCATTTTGGAGTATATGATTTCACGTCGTCTCTTGGCATCGGGAGTGCTGGTCAGTCGATTGATCATTTGGCGTGTGATTTTGCCAGAATTTGGATGCAGATTGCAGCGTCCCTGGCGCCAAACATCACAGTTAGTGATGGGATTATTAGCCGTCTGCCGCTTGTTCCAAAAGAAAATACTCAAGACGCTCGCGAACAGTTTGAATCTGCGTGGCGCTACAATTATCAGCAAATGATGCGAAGTCTTGCAAACGGCTATTACCAAGGTTGGGATCTTCATCCTTGTCAGCTGCCTATTCGTCATATTGCGAATACGGTTTTCGTCTTACGGGAATTTGAAGGTGCGGTAAATCGTCTTAAGACGTTTGTGGCTCGGGCATCGCAGGCAAGCCATGTGGGTGGTGTTTTTGACGATAGAGCAAGCGTTCTGGGTCTTTTAAACTTTTTTGATCGATCTGTCGCTTCAGGCGTCATCGACCAATCGGAGCTTACTGAAGCCGGAATCGACCTCATCGCCGTTAGGCAATCTTTGTAGTTTAGTTTTAGTTGAGGTGAAGCATTTTGAATCTTGGAACACAAAAGCATTCTAGCGCAGACTTGTTCGGGTTTTTTTTGATTATTCTTTTGGTACCGACTCCCATATATGCAAACACAGGTAACGTCTTCAATCATTGGGCATTTATTTTGTCTGGAATCGTCATTGCGGGGGTTGTGTTTGCTAGTGCTCTAACATTTTTTGGGTTGCCGTTTTTTGGGGCTTTATTGCTTACGGTGCTGATATCCGTTGTTAGCGTGTACGTCCTGGCTGTATGTGAAAATATTTATATTCAGGAAAAACGTTTACAGGAATACCGCGACAATCCAGCTAAAAGTAGTTGTGTCGCAAAGCGTGTCATGGATCTGACTTGACTGCTTGGAAGTCTTTTTTATGATTTTCTCGAAGTTTTTAAGAAGGGTGTTGTCGATGTCTTTTAAACGTCGTCTCATATTCAATGCCGCGGTGCTTTTTTCTTCTGTAGTTTTTTGTCTGAGTGTTTCACGGAACTTGGAGGCCTCAGAAACGTTTGAGCAATACGATTTCGTATTCGGTCCGACGTTTTCTGCCGGAGAAGAACGTAATTATGGTTTGTCCGCAGCGGTTTTAAAAAGAGGTCGATACGAATGGACGTTAATTTATGGAGCGTCTCTTTCGGCATATATGCAGGCTCATCCATATTCGACAGCTGATGTGATCATCGGCCTAAATGCCATGGAATTGGCGCAGACGTTTGTCGGCATCGGCGCGAGAAATTTGCCGCGGGGTAAGATGGTTTCTCAACTCAGCTTGGGGGCGTCTTTTGGCTACGTCTCAGCGACTGTTCGGCGCTATTCGTCTAAGGGTCATCCAGTCACCGAGGGGGTAATATCGGTCACTATTCCCGTCAGGTTATTTCTTTGAAATGTTGTTCTATTGAGACTCTAACATGGTGGGGACGGAGAGACTTGAACTCTCACGCCTTACGGCACTGGCTTCTAAGACCAGCGTGTCTACCAATTTCACCACATCCCCATGTAGTAAAGGACTTATAAAAGGCCTAAGGACGGTTGGTATCACACTTTACGGGGGTTGCCGTCAACCGGTTTTTACGCTCACTTTGACCTCAATACTGCCCAAACGTATGGTGTCACCGGCACTGAGGGGGTGCATGCCCTTGATTTTGGCACCATTTAAGTAGGTTCCGTTAGTAGACCCTTGGTCCTCAACGAAGACCTCCCCGTGGTCGTTTAGTTTGATCAACAGATGCTTTCGGCTAATTTCCACATCATTCTCAAATTGCCCAAAACTTGTGGCTCGTCCGAGATAAATCTGTTTTTGAGGCAGTTCAATCGTCTCTGTCACGCCATTGCCATACTTAATGGCAAGCCACAAAGAGTATTGTTGTTTATTCTTCACTTTGTCCTCAATCATGGTGTCGACTAAACTTCCGCGGGAGGCAGTTTCGGAGTTTTGGTTGCCTCGGAATATGGTGGTTATATGGCGGACCTTCGTATCCTCTTCTAGCGCGAAACGGAAAACAGTCTTACCGATGGTTATTTCATCGCCCGGGTTCAGTCGGGATTTTACGATTCTGCTTTTGTTTACGAACGTACCGTTGGTGCTATTCATGTCAAAGATATGGTAGACACCGTTAATGTTTTGGATCTGACAATGAGTCGAGGAGATTTCGTGATCGGTAATGATGACATCACCTTTTTCCCGGCCGAGAATGGTCGCATCTCGACGCAGCTTAATAGCATCACCTGCCCCATAGCCTGAGACCGTGTAAAGGACGGCTCTGTATTCGCCCTTCTTTTGGGCTGGATTTGATAATGCCACCTTAGGATGAGTCCTTACAAAAAATAAATCAAAAACCCCTGTACCCTCGGGTTATCGGGAAAATCTCGCAAATCATTAGGATTGGGTGTTTTTCATGTTGCGGCCCGAATGGCAAATAACCAATATGTCTTTATTGGAGAAAAAAAGGAGTTTTTGGAAATGTCCTCACAACCAAACAACACTACCGTGGATTTTAGGGGCTTGGTTCTTGGCTTTTCTGGTGCAGCTTTGCATTACCTGGGCGAGTCGGCCATTGATGGGCAGGAGCCCGTGCTGAATATGCCGATGGCCCATCAAAATATTGAAATCCTTGCGTTACTGGCGGAAAAAACAAAGGGTAATCTTTCCGATGAAGAAGAGAGCCTTCTGAGGCAGCTACTGATTGATCTTCGCATGCGATTTATTGAGAAAAGTCGCGGTAGCAAATAAATAGACAATAATTTTATGTGGTTAGGGGTTAAATGAGTTTTTGCCCTTCATCCTCCCCTAATTCTTCCGATACCCCCAACGAGTAGAGATCGGCCTATGATTGGGCGGAATTCGCGATGGATTTGAGTAAGTACAATTTTCAATGTCAGAAAGCCTTTCATCAGGGGCTTCAGTTGGCGCGAAGTTACGGCCATCAATCACTTGAGGTCGAGCATGTGGCTTTTGCGTTGCTACGTGATGATGCATCTTTAGTTGATGAAAATCATTCCGAGCATTTTCTCTCCGCTTTGCAAACACACCTGAAAAGGCAGTCGCGAGTTTTTGGAACTGAACGAGTTGGCTTTGGTCTCAGGCTAGATGCAGCTTTGGATGATGTTGAGCGTGAATTTGCGGGCGGTCTGATTGACCCCGCATCCCTGTGGTCCGCGCTTTTTAAGCAGTCGACCACGCTAAAAACGGCAGCCCAAAAAATCACTCCTGACACAACATCGGGAGGGTCCGAAAAAGTAGAAAAGCAGTCTACGAAAGATCCGGAAGCTCGCGCTGCGGGATCGATGCACAGAGAACAGAAAAATCAGAAAGACAAAGATACCCCGCCAGCCCAGCAAAAGTCTGAATCCCGAAAAGTTGACGATGTTCTTGTCAAGTACACGGTCGATCTTTCAGCGAAGGCAGAACGTGGTGAGCTGGACCCCGTGATCGGACGAGACAGCGAGGTTCGCCGCGTTTTGGAAATTCTGGGTCGAAAAAAGAAGAATAATCCTATTTTGGTTGGCGAACCTGGTGTTGGTAAGAGTGCGGTGGTTGAAGCCTTGGCTCTTAGAATTGCTGCATCCCAAGTTCCAGAGACCGTCAAAGGAAAAAGGATTTTGTCCCTCGATCTGGGCAGTCTCCTTGCGGGTGCTAAGTATCGCGGCGAGTTTGAAGATCGCCTGAAGAGTCTCCTTAAAGCGATGGAGAATCACAAAGGCCAAATTATTTTGTTTATTGATGAGCTGCACATGATTGTGGGGGCCGGTAATCAAGAGGGTGGGGCTGATGTGGCCAATCTTCTGAAGCCTGCGTTAGCAAGAGGTGAGATTCATTGTATAGGTGCGACTACGTTTGATGAGTACCGTAAGCATATTGAAAAAGATTCAGCGCTTGAGCGGCGTTTTCAGCCGGTAACTGTAGATGAGCCTGGGCGCGACGCCACAGTGGCCATTCTTCGGGGCGTGAAAGCGCACTACGAGGTTCACCATGGTGTTCAGGTTGACGATGAGGCTGTGATTGCGGCCGTGGATTTTTCCATCCGTTATTTGACGTCCAGGACCCTGCCTGACAAAGCAATTGATTTACTGGATGAAGCTTGCAGCAGGCTTAAGCTTGAGATAGCCAGCATGCCTTCGGAACTTGATGCTTTACGCGGTCAGATAGAGTCGTTAGAAATTGAGCGCCAGGCAATTACACCAGGCGCCAAAAGCAAAGCTGTTATCGCAGGTATTGATGTCAAGTTGCGCAAGGCTCGAGATGACTTTGAGCAAATGAATACGATTTGGCGATCACACCGCGCTTTGCTTGACCGACTAACTGCCGCTGAAGCAAAGCGCCAGGAGCTGACTAAACTTTTTGAACAATCCAAAGTCAACGGTGACTACGACTTTGCAGCAAAAATTCAATATGCGGAGATGCCGAAGTTTGAGTCTGAGATCAAGCAAGTCCAGCAAGAGCTCGATAGCTTGCAAAAACAACATCATTTCCTAAGACAGATCGTCGGACGTCGCGAAGTGGCGGAAGTGGTCAGTGTATGGACGTCAATTCCAGTGAATAAAATGCTAGAGTCTGATTCGGCTCGCCTCATGACGATGGACGCTCGCATATCAAATCGTGTCTTTGGGCAAGACGAAGCGGTTAAAAGCGTGTGTCGTGCGGTCAGGAGATCGCGTGCCGGTGTTAATGAGCCGGGAAGGCCCCTTGGAGTCTTTTTGTTTATGGGACCCACTGGTGTGGGGAAAACAGAAACGGCTCGGGCTCTTGCGGCCGAACTATTTGACGACGACTCACGGATCGTGCGCATAGATATGTCAGAGTATATGCATGAACACAACGTGTCGCGGCTGATTGGCGCGCCTCCAGGCTACGTCGGCCACGGCAATGGCGGTGAATTGACAGAGGCGGTGAGACGAAAGCCATATTCAGTCGTATTATTTGACGAGATTGAGAAAGCGCATCCCCGAGTTTTGGATATATTACTCCAGACATTTGATGCGGGACGGCTAACAGATGGCAATGGGCGGCTTGTAGATTTTTCTAATGCACTGATCGTTCTCACATCTAATCTTAAATTAGATTTGGGAGATGCTTCGTTTGCCGACACACGGGAAGGCATGCTCAGACACGCACTCGCAGACGTTTTGCGACCAGAATTTGTTAACCGACTTGACGAAATTGTAGAGTTTAGAAGCTTAGGGGTTGAGCATTACAGCCGACTTGTTGACAAGCAGCTTCGTGGTCTCAACTCTCGCCTAGAGGACCGCGCTGTCCGTATCTATATTGGACGGGAGCTCAGAGAGCGCCTGATTGATGTGGCCCGGGATGGTCGATTTGGGGGCAGGGCCTTGAAGAGGGCCTTCCAGGCCATGGTTGTGGATGCGGTTAGCGAAAAAATTATACAGGAGCCGGACAAGTTCACTGGGTCCTGGGTTATCGAATGTGATGAATTTGGAAGGCTTTTGTGGCGTCCTGGCTCAGGGGAAACGCCGCTACTTCCCGCTGCCAAAGGTCTATAAATTCAGGCGGGTATTCGCTTGACACCTTTGACCCTTATAGCTAATTTCTGAAACCACTGTGTCCAGTGAGAAGGCTGCGCTATTGGGGCGTCGTCAAGTGGTAAGACTCTGGATTTTGATTCCAGCATTCGTAGGTTCGAATCCTACCGCCCCAGCCATTCTATTATCGCTGTCCACAGCATCCGATGAGGCGTGCTGACTTTTGGTTTAATACTTGCCCAGGGGTTGGATTATGGAAACGGAAATGATCATTTTCTCCGGTAACTCCAACCGCCCGCTTGCAGAAAAAATAGCATCTTATCTTGATATATCTCTCGGCGCTGCAACGGTAGGACAGTTTGCAGACGGTGAAACACGCGTAGAACTTGGCTGCAACGTTCGCGGCCGTGACGTCTACGTTATCCAGTCGTCTTGTTTTCCTGCTAATCACCACATCATGGAAGCGGTTATTATTGCGGATGCAGCAAGAAGAGCATCCGCGAAAACCGTGAACTTGGTCATGCCTTATTTCGGTTATGCCCGTCAGGAGCGAAAAAGTGCGCCACGCACACCAATAACGGCAAAGCTCGTGGCTGATTTGATCTCCGCTGCAGGAGTTTCACGGCTTGTTACGATGGAGCTTCACACGGGCGCTATTCAAGGGTTTTTCAATATCCCGGTCGATCATTTATTCGCTAAGCCGATTTTCAGCACGTACTTTCGCAAAACTGAAAATATGTTGATGGTGTCTCCGGATGCTGGCGGTGTTGAGCGTACGAGAGCGCTGGCAAAAATGTTTGATTGTGGCCTTGCAATTATCGATAAGCGTCGTGATCGGCCAAACGAAAGTAACGTCATGAACTTGATTGGTGAGGTTAAGGGCAAGGACTGCATCATTGTTGACGACATCTGTGATACAGCCGGCTCCTTGACCAAGGCAGCCCAGGCACTAATGGACGAAGGAGCCTTATCGGTCAGGGCTTGTGTGAGCCATCCGGTCCTTTCGGGTCCGGCGGTTGAGCGGATCGAAAAGTCTGTTCTAAAAGAGTTTGTCTGCACGGACTCCATTCCTTTGTCTCCTGAGGCTAAAAAGTGCAAGAAAATCGTTCAGTTAAGTATCGCAGAACTACTAGGAAAAGCTCTTAGGCGAATCCATAACGCTGATTCCATCAGCTCTTTGTTTGTTTAGACTCTGTTAACCCTCCTGAATCGGGAGGGTTTTGCCTTAAAAGCTCGCGTTTTTCGTTGCCAATTATGACCGGCGGTTGTATAAGTTCCTCCCTTTTTGGACTAACGAATCCTCGATGGTTAGAGCTGGACGGGGTGTCTAGCTCAGTGTTAGACAGAGGACCTGATTTTTATTGAGACCTGGAGACGACTATGTCCGAAGCAACTACAGTTACTATTGAAGCCAGCCTTCGCACTGGAACCGGCAAAAGCTACACTCACAAACTGCGTAAAGCAGGCAAGATTCCCGCTGTGATGCTTGACGCTGGCAAAGCAACAAATTTGGAGCTCGATCCAAAACTTCTACCGAAAGCTTGGAAGTTTGGAGAACGCAAATTTAACTTGGTTCTGGACGGTAAAACGATTCCGGTCAAGATTCAGGAGCTTCAAGTGGATCCTGTAAGGCGTCACGCTTTGCATGTGGATTTGATGAAGGCGTAATTATCTTGCGACTTCTCGTTGGGCTTGGAAACCCTGGGCAACGCTACGAGTACACGCGACACAACGCTGGCTTTTGGGTTGTTGACGAGATTGCAAGATCGGTTGGTGCTAGTTGGGATTCTGGTGCTGTCGATAAATTCCTTGGAGAGCTAGCCAAGGTCGAGGTTCTTGATCAGAGTTGTTTGGTTCTCAAACCTGCAACGTTTATGAATCTCAGTGGGCGATCTGTAGTGAGGGTTGCCCAGTTTTTTAAGATTCCGTCGAAAGACTGGATCGTCTTACACGACGACATTGATGTGCCGGCGAGTAAGGTTCGTGCAAGAGCGGGCGGTGGCCACGGCGGTCACAACGGAGTCCGCTCCATTATGGAAGAATCGGGTAAAGATGACTTCCATAGGATCAAGCTGGGTGTCGGACGTCCGCCAAAACTAGAAGACGGGCAGCCGATGATGGATGTAGCTGATTACGTTCTCAAAGCTATGCCAGCTGATCAAGCAACGGAATACGTCAAAGCTGTAATGCCTGACGTTATGTTGCGGTTGAAAGAGGTGTTTAGACAGCAAAAATAGTTTTGCTGTTTTCACGATAGAGGCAATGTCGCCTCGGGTGTTAGCTCCTTTGCTGAGCTCGATTGTGATGCTTGGCTGCTTAAACCATAAGGGAGGAATTGAACAGTGTTAAGAGAATACGAATTAACAATTATTGCTCGTGCGGATCTGCCTGAGTCGGACGGCTCAAAGCTTTTGTCGAAGTACGAAAAGCTTATGACTGCTGATGGCGGAGAAATTCTTCAGAAGAGCAACTGGGGCGTCAAAAAACTTGCGTTTCCAATGAAGAAAGCTTTCCGCGGAAATTACGTCAATTATGATTTTGTTGGCACGGCTGCTAACCTTACAGAGATGGAACGTCTCATGCGTATCGACGACGATGTTCTTCGTTACATGTCGGTCTTTATTGGACAGAACGTAGACGTTTCCAAGCGCAAGGAGCAGCTGGCGAAGATCGCTTTGGCGGCTCGTGAAGCTGCCAATGAATTCCGTGACCGCGAATAATGGCCTTTGTTGAAGCAGGAGAACTAAGATGAAAGTTATTTTGAATCAGGATGTTTCGACATTAGGCCGAATTGGCGAAATCGTGAATGTCCGTAATGGTTATGCCCGTAATTATCTTTTGCCACGCGGAGTTGCGTCGGTAGCAAACGAAGCTAATGAGGCTGCTCTGAAACATCACCGTCGTATTCTCGACAAGAAAAAAGCTCAGCTCATGGCTGAAGCTAAAACCTTAGCTGCGCAAATTGAAAAAACCGCTGTTACGGTTTACAAGCAAACTGGTGAAGATGAGAGAATATTTGGATCTGTGACGACGGCTGAGCTTGAGGAACTTCTGAACCAAGAAGGTCTCAAGGTTTCAAGGCGTGACATCTCCTTGGTTGAAGACATCAAGAAAGTTGGTGTTTATCACGGCCAAGTTAAGTTGCACCCTGAAGTTTCGGCTAAGTTTAAGGTCTGGGTTGTCGCTAAGCAGTGATAAGGCCCGGCGCCCGCTAACTAGCGTGCGGTCAGTGAATTTTTAGTTTTAGTAAAAATACCCGCGGTCTAAGAAGTCAGTTGCAAATTGACGAGTCCGCGGGTTATTTTTTGGCCAGGTTTAAAGTTGGTTTGTTTCCTCGTTGGAGAAGTCCAGATTATGGCGGGTTTCACGCCCCCTCATTCTCAAGAGTCGGAAAAAGCGGTCCTTGGGGCTATCCTGAAAGAACCCATACACCTGAGTGGTGTGTGTGCGGATGGTCTTTTGCCGGAACATTTTTTTATGGATGCACATCGCCGGATTTTTGAGGCGATGGTCGATCTTGATTCGACGAATGACCCAACAGATCTTGTTTCGGTCGCTGAGCGACTGAAGCGTGGTTCCAACGCCCAAGGCCAAGAGGTTGGTTGGGGCTATCTGATCGAGCTGATGGAGAACGCTCCCGTTGCTCAGAACGCGGTTTACTACGCGACTCAAGTTAAAAAGCACGCTTATTTACGCCGTATTGTCGCAATGGGCCAAAGTGTTAGCTCTAGGGCTGCCAGTGCTGACGGTGATGTGACTGAGTTTTTAGGTGAGTTTGAACGCGAAATATTAGCAATTTTTAGCGAGCAAGACCGGCAAGGCGGGATCACATCGTCCGAGACAGTTTTGAATAGTACTCTGGAAGAAATCGAGCGGCGTATTAATTCCAATGGAGCTCCAACAGGTGTACCGTCCGGATTTCGGGACCTGGATTCTCTCACGGGTGGATTTCAACGGAGTGACCTTATTATTTTGGCTGCCAGGCCTGCCATGGGGAAAACTGCCCTGGCCTTGAATTTTGCGTCCTATGCGGCCGAGCAGGGTATTCCCACGGTTGTATTCAGTCTTGAGATGCCCAAGAATCAGCTCATGATGCGTTTAATTTCTGCGAAGGGTCGAATTGACTCGAGCCGCCTGCGTAAGGGCGATCTGACCGACGATGACTTAAACCGGCTGAGTGCCGCATCCACAGCGATTATGAATATGCCTTTGAGCCTTGATGATACGGGTGGCATATCTTTGGTCGAGTTGCGCTCAAGGCTGCGACGTCATAAGAAAGAGTTTGGACTAGGCATGGTCATTATTGACTACCTTCAGTTGATGGGTACCTCTAGTAAGCGGGCTGACAGCCGCGAACGCGAGGTTGCTGAGCTATCCGGTGGACTAAAGGCTCTGGCCAAAGAGTTGGATGTGCCGATCATTGTTTTGTCGCAGTTAAACCGGAGTGCTGATACCCGAACCGACCATCGGCCAAAGACGAGTGATCTTAGGGAGTCAGGAGCTATTGAGCAGGATGCTGACTTGATCATGTTTATTTACCGAGACGAGGTCTACAACCCGAACTCCGAGGACGCTGGTAAAGCCGAGGTAATCATTGCTAAAAATCGTCACGGGGCCATTTCTGACATCAAACTTGCTTGTCAGCTGAACTTCGTGTCTTTTTATAACCTTTTACAATAATTAAATTTTTTGTTTTTTTAACTAAAACGGGGACGGAAGTTAAACTTCCATCCCCGTTTTAGTTAACCGTAACTTTGTATTGGCAATTAAGCCTTTACGGAGTGCATTTTCATTTTCTTGCGAAGAGTGTTCCTGTTGATGCCTAAGATTCTGCTGGCATGAACTTGGTTGCCGCCTGTGCGACGAAGAATTTGAGCTAGTAGAGGCTTCTCAACTTTGCCAAGAATCAAGCTGTGGAGGTCTTCTGGGTACATGCCGCCAACTTGGTCCAAGAATTTAGAGATCTTGTGCTCAACAACGGCTTCCAGCGAGTAGCTGTCTAGCTTACCTGTGAACTCCCCATCGGAAGCAAAAGGCGAGGATGTCGCATAACGGGCCGAATCGGAGTCCATGCGAACAGCGGTTGAAGGGACGATTTTGGATGGTGACATTGAGCTGCTTACGGTCTGCATTTCCACGGGAAATTCTCCACTAGAATTCAGTAGGTTAGAGCACAAGCTGGCACTAATACCAGCGACTATAAAAACCAAGCACTTAGCCGCCATACAATTTCCTTATATCTACTGCAGTTTACGCCCTTAATCAGGTCGCTCGCGGCTTTGAATAAAAGGTCCTCGAAAAACGGGACTCATCAAATAGCAAGGCATCGCAAGGCTGTCAATTGGCGATATGCAAAAAAATTTACCTTATGACCTTTTATTTTGCTTGCTTTCATTGAAAGAGAACCTCGTTTGGAAAAGATGGGAAATTCCTGCCCGCTTTCAACGCGATGTATTCATCGTATTCTAAGAAATGAAGAGAGAGATTGTACGGCAAGTTCTTGAAAAGGATTTTCTCGTCTTGCCTCCGGTGAAAACGTGATTATAGTGCAGTGTCTGAAGAACGAATGTTGATTTCGGAGACGCACATGAATCATGAAGCTCAAAAGCCAGCTGGCAATCAATCAAACTCTGACCAGTCCCCTATCGCAGGAGCCAATGGCCATGCGGTTGAGAGCGCCGAGGATTTATCCGAGGCAGTCGCTTCCCCCGATCAAGCGAC
>Ga0315901_10000855_pt1 | contig 43960 bp, 53 predicted proteins | sample LakEriMetagenome_10_FD_203761 | JGI IMG/M metagenome (GOLD analysis project Ga0315901, IMG submission 203761) | Freshwater fungal communities from buoy surface, Lake Erie, Ohio, United States - Buoy 2 MA116 | ecosystem: Environmental > Aquatic > Freshwater > Lake | place: USA: Lake Erie, Ohio...
GGAAACGAAGAAGGCATTTCTAATATGAACACTTTGCCTTTTGATAACCTTCCCTATGAACACATCAATGCTATTGGTAAGCAATGGATCCGCCGCTATGCTTTGGCTTTGGTAAAAGAAACCCTTGGCCTTATTCGTTCTAAATTCGGTACCATTCCAATTCCAGGCGATAGCGTTACTCTGAATGGTGGCGATCTTGTTTCTTCTGCAAGAGAAGAACAAGAGAAACTAAAAGAAGAATTGAAGACAACCTTGGATGAGTTGACCTACGCCAAGCTTGCCGAGATAAATGCTACCATTATGGATAGCACGACCAAGGTTCAAGAGAAACTACCACTTCTCATTTATCAAGGGTGATGAATGACTCATAATAAATGGACCGAGCCAGAATACGCACCACCTCCTTTGTTCTTGGGACAAAAGGAAAAAGATCTTGTCAAGCAAGTCAACGACGAACTTATTGAAAGAGTTATTGGTCAAGAGGTGTTCTATTATCCCATCGATCATATAACAACCAACTACCATCCTCTTTATGGAGAAGCAATCGTAAAAAACTTTTTGCCTCCAATAAGAATTTATGCTTTAGTAGAGTGGTCTTCTTATGGTTCAACAATGACTGAAGGTTTTGGAATGGATAAGAAATCAGAGATCATTGTCCACTTTCATCATAGAAGACTGAAAGAGGACCAAGACCTTTTCGTTCGTGAAGGCGATTTTGTAAAGTATGACGGTCTATATTATGAAATCTTTACCCTTGAAGAACCAAAGCAATTGTTCGGTCAAATTGGCAATTCACTTGAAGTGAAGGCCACTTGCGGAATTTCAAGACAAGGGCTTTTCGATGCCACCTAAGACACCACCAGACAAACCACCAGAAGAATTATATTCTCATACTGGTATCAAGGATGCTGAACGCATTCTTCGTGAAGTCACAATGATGCCTTCCACAATTGAAACAATTGATGTGGCAATGTATAACTATCTCAACGAGACTTTGAACCTTCACGTTCAGACAAACAAAGGTTTCAAGAAGGTTCCTGTTGTCTGGGTTGCATCAGAAAGGTCTAACCAGATCAAGAATAAGAAAGAGCTTAGAGATGATAATGGTTTCTTGATCTTCCCTATGATGACTCTGGAGAGAACTAACATTGCAAAAGACGCAAACTTCAAAGGTGTTGCTTGGGCACATCTTGGCAACGTTGCTGATGAGAAGGGGGGAGCTATTGAAGTTGCTCGTCGTATTAGACAAGATAAAACAGCAAACTTTATAAATGCTGATAAACGCCGCACAGTTCCTACGCTGACTTCTGGTAGAGGCCCAGGACAAGACAACTATCCAGGTTCAAGCTCTAAAGTTGTATATGAAACCTTATCAATGCCTATCCCAACATATATTGAAGTCAAATACAGTATTTCAATAAGAGCCGAGTATCAACAGCAGATAAATGATTTGATAACTCCATTCTTGACCAGAACAGGACAGATAACTGCTATATCTATCAAGAATGAAGGACATAAATACGAAGCATTTATTCAAGGTAGTTTTGGACAAAATTATAATGTAAAATCTTTTCAAAACGAAGAAAGAATATATAAAACCGATATTGAAATAAAAGTTCTTGGTTATTTATTGGGCGAAGCTGCCAACGCCGATAGACCAAAAATAGCTATTAGAGAGAATGCAGTTGAATTCAAAATTGGAAGAGAACAAGTAATTCTTGGAGAAGAACCAAATTATACCCCACGTTCTTTTTACAAACGCTGACAGAAAAGACGTTTGGGAGCAATAATAACTATTTATTTATGAAGTTTCTATAGAGGAGAATTCTATGCCAGCTAATAGTTTTAAATTTGTTTCACCAGGTATCTTTCTCAACGAGATTGATAATTCCCAAATTCCTCAACCTCCCGGCGCAATTGGACCAACCATTATTGGTCGTGCCACAAAAGGCCGTGCTATGCACCCAATTAAGGTTGACTCGTTTTCTGATTTCGTTGATCAATTTGGACCTCCAGTAGCTGGTGGTATTGACTCTGATTACAGAGCTTCTACTTTCGCTGGTCCTACCTACGGTGTTTATGGCGCACAAGCTTATCTTGCTGCTGGTGTAGGTCCAGTTAATTTTATCCGCTTGCTAGGTATTCCACACGCTGAAACAACTGATGTTAACGGAGAAGCTGGTTGGACTACTTATGACTATTCAGGTGGTTCTAGTCCTACTGCTGTTTCTTACGGTACTGCAACTGGTGGTGGTGCTTACGGTTTGTTTATTGCCCCTTCAGGTACTGTTCCACATACCGCTACCTTAGCTGCTGTGTTCTACGTCACAAAAGGTGGTATTACTCTTTCTGGCACTTTAGACAGAACTGGTGCAGCCGGTACAGGCTCCAACGAAGTTGTCCGCTTTAGTGGTACAAACGCCGCTGTTGAACTCACCGCACAAGTTTATTCCACAAATGCTTACGGCAACCCAATCAAGTTTAAGTTCAACCTTGATAGAGATAGTTCACAGTTTGCAAGAAATGTATTCAATACAAACCCAGTACTAACAAATACTATTCTTGTTGATTCTACATCTCTAACCAAAAATGAAGCAGTATACTGGCTAGGTGAAACTTACGAGACACAAGTTCAACAAATTTTAACAGGTTCATTTAGCGAAGTATTTGCTTGGCTTTCACCTGTAGCTAGGACAACTGGTTCAACCTTATCTGATGGTTATTCTTACAACGGAATGAAGTTCAGTCCTAACTTCTCAATGCGTACAGATTCTAATATCATTGATGCTAGAACTGGTTGGTTCTTCTCACAAGATCTAAGCACCGATACCGCTTCTTATTCTTATGATGGTATGACCAAGCTATTCCGTTTCCACGGTCTAGACGCTGGTGAATGGACACAAAAGAATATTAAAGTTTCTATTGAAAACTTACAAGTATCACCAAATGCTGATGTTGATCCTTACGGTAAGTTCAGCGTTGTTGTCCGTTCAATCCGTGATACAGATGCTTCACCAACCATTCTTGAAAGATTTGATAATGTAAGTCTAAATCCAAACTCTACAGATTACATCGGTGTTCGCATTGGTGATAAAACAAGAAAGTTTGATTATACACTTCGTATTAACAAAGAGTATGGTCAATACGATAACCAGTCTCGTTACATTCGTGTTGAAGTTAATCCTTCTTTGGAAGAAGGTTTGTTTGGAGCAGAGCTTCTACCTTTTGGTGTCTATGGTCCAATTCGTCCAAAGACTGTTTCACAACTAAGAACCGGTACAACCGCTGGTACACTTGCTAGTATGATCGGACACGGTAGTTTCGTGTTCGCGAGCAGAACCGATTCTTATATTAGCGGTGCTAGTACCTTTACTTCTTCCGTCGTATTCCCAGGCACTTCACAAAGACTATCTGCTTCCGATGGTTCCATCACAGATCCAACCAAGGCTTACTTCGGCGCTCGTACAACCATTAGCGCAGATTCAAGCCGCTATGATACCAGCGTTCCAGATTGCCTAAGACTATACGGTATTGACGAGAACCAAAACATTGGTATTGGTGGTCTATCTTCCAACTCAGTATTTGAACATCAATGGGTGTTCTCACTTGATGATCTTATCATTGGTGGAAGCAACAACAACCAAGCTTACTACCTAAGTGGTTCCCGTGTTGCTGGTACTTCTAAGACAGCCCTAAATGCCTCTACCACAGGCAGCGACTCTGGCTATAAGTCAGTCATCAATGCTGGTTTCGCACGATTCACAGCACTCTTCCAAGGTGGCTCTGATGGTCTAAACATCCAAGAAGCCGAACCTTTCCAATACAGAAGACTTCAAGGTACCAACAACAAAGCTAGTGCAGAATACAACTCAGTTGAATTGGCTATTGATTTGGCTTCTGATCCAAATATGCTTGAAACAAATATGATCGTTGTACCAGGCGTCCGCAATAGTGCTATCACAGACAAGGTTATTACAGCATGTGAAAACCGCGCTGATGCTCTTGCTATCATTGATATTGACGATGGATACAAGGCTTCTACAGAAGCTAACGCAACTACAAGAACATTCAAGTCAAGATTAGGTTCTGTCTCTAACGCAGTTACCAACCTTCGCGCTCGTAGAATCAATTCTTCGTATGCTTGTACCTACTACCCCTGGGTTCAAATCCGCGATTCAATCAATGGTCAATTGGTTTGGGTTCCACCTTCAGTTGTCGCACTCGGAACTATGGCTTCCTCCGAAAGAGTTAGCGAAGTTTGGTTTGCTCCTGCTGGCTTCAACCGTGGTGGTCTAAGTACTGGTGCCGCTGGTTTGCCTGTCGTCAACGTTGTTGAGAAGCTAACCTCCAAGCAACGTGATGACCTTTACGCTGCCAACATCAATCCAATCGCTTCGTTCCCATCTGAAGGTATTGTGGTCTTCGGTCAAAAGACATTGCAAGTCACTCCTTCTGCTTTGGACCGTATCAACGTCCGCAGATTGATGATCTACGTCAAGAAGCAAATCTCCAGATTCGCTGCTAACGTTCTCTTCGATCCAAACGTCACCGTAACTTGGAACCGTTTCAAGGCTGCTGTTGAGCCATTCTTGGGTTCTGTCCAAGCCAGACTAGGTTTGACTGAGTACCGACTCATTCTTGATGAAACCACCACAACTCCAGACTTGATAGATCGTAACATTCTATATGCTAAGATCTACTTGAAACCAGCAAGAGCTATCGAATTCATCGCAGTTGACTTCGTTATCTCCAGAACCGGTGCTTCTTTTGAAGACTGAAAAATAAGTTGACACTACTTACTATAGAATAGGAGAAACAAATAATGGCAAATGCTTTCTGGACAGACGCAACTCTTAGAGATCCAAAAAGAAAGTTTCGGTTTACAGTTCAGCTTCTAGCATATCCAGGTGCTGCTACCTGGTATGCTAAATCTGTTGATAAACCATCTTTCGGTATCACTTCTACCCAACACGTTTTCTTAAACCACACCTTCAATTATCCAGGTAAGGTTGAGTGGAAAGATATTACAGTAACCTTAGTTGATCCAGTTGAGCCAGATGCTGCTGCCAACACAATGGCTATTATCCAGAATGCAGGATATCATCCTCCAATGGATGTTCAGGATTTATCCACAATGTCTAAATCCCGTGCTGTTGGTGCCTTAAAGGGTGTTATCATCAAACAAATTGGCTCAGAAGGCGACCTTGACATTCTTGAAGAGTGGACATTGAGAAATGCTTTCATTACTGATGTTACTTTAGGTGATCTCACTTATGGCACAGATGATTTGTCAGAAATCAAACTTACTCTAAAGTATGATTGGGCTACCTGCTTTATTCCTGGTGCTGGCTCTTCGGTTGATATTTCAGGTCAACCAGCGGGTGTGGCTCAACCATTCCAGCCAGTTAGAAACACCTTCTTTGATTTGAGTAATAGAAGATAATTTATATTTGAGAGGTAAAATTGTCTAGAAATAACCAGAGCAGGCTGCAAGCTCCACAGCCTGCTTTTTCCGTTGATCCTGTGAGCGCAATGCCCCAAACTCATATTAGCATTTCAGTTCCAAGTGAGTTTGTTGAGCTACCATCCCGTGGAATGTTTTATCCACCAAGCCACCCGCTTCATCGCAAACCTTCTATTGAGATAAAGCATATGACAGCTAAGGAAGAAGATATCCTTACGTCAGAAGCTTTGATCAAGAAAGGTCTTGTATTGGACCGTTTAATTCAAAGTGTTATTCTTGATAAGAATATAGATCCTTCAAGCCTATTGGTATGTGATAGAAATGCTATTTTGATAGCTATTCGCATTACTGGGTATGGTCCAGAATATGAAGCAACAGCTACTTGTCCTGCTTGTGGACATAAACACGATATCAACTATGATCTTGAACAAATAGAGAGTACTGAATATGTTAAACCAGAAGATGTACATTTCTCAGATCGTGGCTCTTGCATTGTAAAGCTTCCAAAGAGCGGTGATACGATTGAGTTTAGACTTCTTACCGGTTACGACGAGAAAGAAGTTCTTAATATTGATAAGACATCCGTTGCTAGTACATTGGTCACAGATCAGTTAAAGAGTTTGATTCTTACCATAAATGGTAATGAAGATATAGCCTTCATCAACGCATATGTCACAGGTATGTCAGCATTTGATTCACGATACTTGCGAAAAGCTATTAAGTCCAGTACTCCAAACGTTGATTTGAAATACAGCTTGTCTTGTAATAAGTGTAATACTCAATCGGTCGTGGAGGTACCGATTGGCATCAAGTTTTTTTGGCCTGACGCATAAGTATATACAGGGAGTTTATGAAGAGATATTTCAATTGAAGTATCACGGTGGGTTTTCCATTTTTGAATCTTATAACCTCCCCATCAATATTCGTCGTTGGTTCTTGAACCGTTTAAGTGAACAGTTCAAGAAAGAAGCAGAACAAATAAAGAAAGCTAGAAGTAAATCTAAATAACCCTGACCGCCGTAAAGGCGGTCTTTTTATTTATCAACTATTTATAATGAGGTGTAACTATGCCAAAAGACGATAACTTGATTGATCTAAATGAAGTCAAAAAAATGTTCAATAACCAACTGAACGAGGCATTAGCTGACGCCATGAGTTGGTGGACAAGCACTCTTTTAAAGGCTACCTATGGTTCCCAAGGAATTGAACTTCCTTTTCGTTTGGCTGGCTCTAGAAATGAATTAGCCGCTCTTATTTCGGCTATGGGCTTGGAACGTCGTTATATGGCCGATGCCCAGCGTTATGGTCTTGATAATCCTGTAACATACAAAACTAAAAACGTATTAGAGAAAGCTGTTCGTGATTTTGAAAGCAAAACTGGTATTCCTTGGCCTTTCAAAAGCTGATCTGTTTTATATAATAAAGGAGTGTTATTATGACAACTGGAGGCGGTGATGGAGGAGGGACCGGAGATGGTGGTGTAACACGCACGCCCCTTACACCAGAAGAAAGAAATATAAAAGTTAAAGAACAGGCAAGAATAAATGAAAGTCTGAAAGAACAGCGGAAAATAATTGAGGAATTACAGAAAGAATTAGGAAAATTAACGGAAGGTACAGCGGAATATCTAGATAAATCTAGAGAAGTAGAAGCTGCTGTATTATCTAGGCTTAAAATTGAATTAAGAACTTTAGAAGTACTAGAAGAACTTTCTGATGGAACAGTAGACTATACTGCTAAAATAGAACTCGCTACAAAAGCAATTAATGACCAGAAAGATAAACTAGAAGAACTTTCCGAAACTTTAAGAAATTTTAATAGCTCAATGGCTATGGGTACGCAAGCTGGAAATCAGCTTGCTACTTCTATAGGCATTACTAGTAGTAGGTTATCAGAATTTTTTGAATCCTTAGAGAAAGGAAAATTCAATCTTGATGGTTTTAAAGAAGGTTTAAAAGATTCTTTTACCGGTGCTAAAATCGGCACATCAGCTATTAATACTTACATTGATTCTAATCTTGAATTATTTGCCACACTTCAAACCGTAAACTCTGAACTCAATAAAACATTTACTCCAGAATATGCTAATAGAATAATAAATTCAACTAACTCCATAGAAGTAAGTCTTAGAAGATATAATATAGGTTTTGATGAATCTGCTAAAGCTGTTGAGACATTAAACAACAATATGTCAGATTTTGCTAACCTAACTGACAATCAGATAGAAAGTTTAACAACTGATTCAGCATTGATGACAAGGTTTGGCGTTTCAAATGAAGATTATGCTTCAACCATTCAAGAAATGACCAAAGGATTCGGAGATTCAATAGAAGCAGCCCAAGAAAATATGCGTGAAATGAGAACCTTTTCTGGTGCAATTGGAAAATCTACCAAAGAAGTTATGGCGGATTTCGGAAAGGTTCAGAGTTTCTTGGCACAGTATGGTTCAAATTATGAAAACATATTTCGTAGAATGGAGGTTATTACTAGAAAAACTGGTGTCGCTATTCAAGATCTCCAATCTATTGCAGAAGGATTTGACCAATTTGATGGTGCTTCTCAATCTGTTGGAAAACTTAACGCTTTGCTGGGGGGTCCGTTCTTAAACACTATTGATATGATAAACACGGAAGACCCCGCTGAACAAATAATGAAGATCAAGCGAGCATTTGATGCTGCTGGTAGATCGGTTAATTCTATGCATAGAAGAGAGTTGCAAGCTTTTGCTAGCAGCATTCCAGGTATTAACGGCGATATTAACAAGATGAAAATGTTATTCGGTCAGCTTGATCAAGGAGTGCTAGATTCTGCCGATTCTATTAATAGTTTTATTGAAGGCTCGGATGACTCAACTAATATGTTAAAAACACAAGCCGAACTTACAATGACATTGAAAGATACGTTTGATGCGATAAAGAAGATGATAGCTGAAAACGGTCCCTTGATACAGAGTCTTATGACAACTCTACAATCTGGTCTTCAATTGATCGCTAACCTTGGGGAAAACATAAGAAATGTAATGTTTGATATAGGAAAAATATTTAGTAAAACACTTATGTTTCCAGCTAAAATAGCAGAAGAAATAACAGAAATATTTGGTATAAAATTTCTATCAAAAGTACCAGGTTTAGGAATTTTGATAGGGGTAATATCAGGATTATCTAGACTTGCTAGTGGAGATATCGTCGGTGCTGTTGGCGAGTTGTTTTCGGGGATAGCTGGTGGTTTTGGGGCGACCGCTATTTCTGTTGGTATTGATGCTGCGTTATTAGCCTCAGATGTTGCTGGCTATACTGGTGCTAGTGGTAGTTTGAATATAGGAGGTAGAAAAGAAACAGAAATGGCTGTTGGTGGTATCGTAACCAGAGAAGTCAATAACGTTACAATAGGAGAAAGAGGCAGAGAAGCTGTCATTCCTCTTGAAGATGGTAAAGACTATTTGGTTGATCCCCTTGCTAAAGCTGTCCAACAAGTCGGTGGTGGAGGCTTAAGTGGAACTCCAAATATAAACCTTACAGTAATGCTTGAAGGCAGAGAGCTTCGTGCATTTGTCAAGAATGTTATTGTTGAAAATCTCAACCCACTAAAGTAAAGGTGATAAATGCCCTCTCATTATGACACAAGTATCATAGACAATTATGTAAAGAAAAGAGATTATGTAATTCACTTTACTCATATTCCAACGGGTGCAATAGTTTCTTTCCCAGCATTTCTTACTTCATTCACAGATACCTATACATCCAGTTGGGATGAAACTTCTGTATTTGGTAGAATGGACCAGATTTTTACTTTCAAGCAAACAACAAGGTCAATAAGTTTTTCGATAGATATTCCTTGCGCTGATGAAGAAGAGTCAAAGAGGTTCCTCGTAGACCTTAGAAGACTATCTAGGTTTTTGTATCCCACTTACGAAAATGACAGAAGCGCCACAACTATGACAAAAGCACCATTGATTAGGATCAAATTTGCGAACTTCATTAGCGCAGATGCCAATGGTACTGGTTCAAAGGGGCTACTAGGAGTGATAAAAGATATATCAATAGCACCGGTAGTGGACGCAGGTTTCTTCGATCCAGGTACTGAACTTTATCCAAAGGTATTTAAATTACAAGTTCCTTTTGATGTTATTCACGAAAGATATCCAGGAAACCCTATTGATGTTCCTGCTGGAACTGGTGAAGCAGAAGTACAAAGCTCAGATGATAAAAAGGTTGCGGTCAGTCTGGACGTTGGAGAAATTTCTTTCAATAATACCTCTACTGTTTCTGGTGAGGTGCTTATTGACCCTGAAAGCGAATATCAGTTCACACCAACAAAAAAGAAAGAAACAGCAGCCGCTGAAGCTGAAGTATTGAAGGGGTAATGAATGTATACTGATGCACCAATAAGAACTTATTCGGATATCAAAGGATATAATATTTCTTTTGAACGTGTTTATGGAAAAGGAGATATCATTAGCTTTCCTGCTTTCTTAAAGGACTTTACAGACAACTATAGGTCAAACTGGACGGCAGATAATATCTACGGACGGCACGAGCCTATCTATTCTTTTGGACAAACAACAAGACAGATCAATTTTTCTATTGACATTCCAAGTGCTAGTTTAGAAGAAGGACAACAAAACTTTATAAAAGTAAAGAACCTTGCTACGTTCCTATACCCTACCTATACAAAAGTGAATGGTATTGCTAACGTTATTGATAAGACACCTTTGTTTCGTATTCGTTTCTCAAACCTTATTGGTAGAGGCTTTGATAGAAAGAACGGAGCTATACTCGGAAGAGTAAAAAGTGTTGCAGTATCTCCAGTTATTGAAAACGGTTTTTATGATGCTGGTAAAACTTTATATCCAAAGCTTCTAACTTTGACTATTGCTTTGGACGTTATGCACGAAGAAAGCCCAAGAACATTCCCAGGTTCTGTACAAGAAAAAGCTGCTTCCACTAAACCTAAGCCAGCAACTTCCGATAACCGCTTCTTTAGTGATAATGCGAAGCAACTAAACCAGAAAGAATACGAAAAAACAGAACAACAAATACCAGAACAGCCAATTGATGGTCTTCAAAAAGCTAGAGATATATTAGGTGGTTCTGCTCAACAGTTGAACGATCCTTCTACTTTCCAGAGAATTCTTGACTCTGCAAGCATGTTAGGCAACACTTCCAATAAACCTAAAAAGTAAGCTTACAAGTATTAGAATAAGAAACTAAATACTATAAGGTGATAAAATGGGACGTTACGACGGAAGAACTATTGCTAGAAACGAAGAAGAAACTTATGCTGACCTCCTGAATGATAAAGAGTTGAAGCATATCGATCAGTATCTAACTCCATCTATTCCAACTGCAAATGTTGAGTCTAGTCTAGGTTTGACCAGAATTCAACATGTTTGGAAAGCTGGTGATCGCTTATGGAAATTATCTAGCCAATACTATGGCGATTCAACTTATTGGTGGCTGATCGCATGGTATAACCAGAAACCAACAGAAAACCATTTTGCTATTGGAGATATCGTTATTATCCCTACTCCATTTGAAAGAGCTTTGGCTTTGTATGGGAGAAATAAATAATGTCGGAACTTGGTTCTATCTTTACTCCAGAAGAACGCGCCGCGATGGATGCTAAGAGAACAGAAGAAGCTGCAAAACAGAGAGAAAAAGCTCGTTTAGAGGATGAACAGAGAAATCTAGAAGAAGACAGAAAGAAGACGCTCAATATCCATCCTTTTGATGAACAAGCTTTTCTTATGTTCAACCTAAAAAAGCTCGCACCTATTCATAACTCTATACATACCTTCGTTCATGGTACTTATGAAAAAGTAGATCTATTGAAAGGTCAGAATACTGCTCTTATAAACAGACTATTGAATTCGGATTTCTTCAAGAAAGAAGCCTTATTGAATTTGACTCCTGCACAAATTTCTGAACTTGTTCCACAAATAAGGCTCTTCAAACAATATTATAAACCAAACCAAGACTTTGATAAAGAAATTGAATTACAGTTTCCAACTTATATTGGTTCGGTCGGAGATGTTCTAGGAGATATTGGTCGTTCTTCTTATGGTATACAGTCGTTTGACATTGACTCGCAAGGCACTACTTTCTTCACCGCAGACAAACAGTTTACGGCCAAGCTGGTTTTATATTTTCAGTCATTCGATCAACTAACGGCCAAAAGAACTAATTCCGATGGGCAACAATATACTTTCTTGGACTTGATAGTTCAACCACCTGTTGACAGTCCAACTAGAGCTAACGTAAGCGATACCGAACCAGCGGCTCCAAAAAAACATAGAGATGTGTTCTCCGATCCGTTAGCTTTCAGAATAAGAGCCGACTTGGGATGGGCTGTTGAACCTATAACATCAAACTCTGCGTTCTCTGCTAAAGAAGCTAGTAGCATGACAAGAGCGTTAAGAAACACGAAAATTTCTTTCTTTTTATATTCAACAGAACACGAAATAAATATAAATGAGAATGGTACTCTAACACTTACTGTTAGTTACATTGGTGCATTTGACTTTGCACAAAGAGATGTAAGAGCCGGTATTATTTTGAATAGTGCCCTAAAGAAAGAACTTGATGCTATTAGCAAAAATATACAGGATGCAACGGCTGAAACTCCTCCTCAAAAGCAGAGAGTTGAAGCAGCAAGACAAGAACTAATAAGTAGACAAACCACTATCTCTAAACAGGCTTTTGAATCGATAGTAAGAGAACTAATGGAAGGAGTTTCTGAGAGTGTGAACGGTAGTGGACCGACATACAGTAAGGTATATCAAAGCTCTATTTCTCGTCGTGCGGCTAGCCATTTTGCTGCTTATGCCAATGGGGTTGAAGCGCCACCGATAACCATTACAACCACAGAAGTACGAGAGACAAGAATAGGTACTGTCGGAGGAAGTCAGTTTGGTCCTGGTGGGGTGTATAATGCACAGATCAAAGAAGAGACAGTAACAGAGCTAAATGCCACTATAGACTTCTGCGACTTATCATGGACTCCAATAGACTTCGTTGATTCGGGAGTTTCTTATACTATATTTGAACCAGTACAAATTACACCATATGAGAGAGTAACAATTGAAGACTTCAAAAAGGACGCTATCCTTGTTGATAGTAATGGTCAAGAATACATAAATTTGAGTTGGTTCTACTTCGGAGATCTGATGGAGATCCTGATGAAGAGAGCATTCAACGAACAAGTATCAGATACAGAAAGTCTTATCCGAAGGTTCGGTAGTAATTTCTCAAAGAGAGTCAAGCTTATTCTAAGTGATATAGAATTGATAGACTATTGTACAGGTGAAGCCATAAGGGTCAATCTAGCTCATATACCAATTTCAATGAAGAAGTTCACTACTTTCTTTTATAACAAGATCATAACTACAAGAAATTTGAATTATACAATTGACGACTTTATCAGAGATATGTTGAATGATCTTGTAAAAGATATATTCCTAGATCGTTCTTATATTGCTGGTAGAAAGCTAAAACAAGACATAAAACTCAAATATCTAAATTTAGCAGTATATTCTAAAGAGAAGATGGTAGACCCTTTATACCCCACTTCTGAACTAGTCGTGCAGCCAGTTGGAGATATTGTTCGTGTAGATAGCATAAATGCAGATAACTTTCTAAGATCGTCAACAGTTCAGAGCGATGCTGAGAATTTTTATTTCTACCTAATGATATATCAAGATGTTTATGATCCTCAACAGTTGGTGGGCGACTACGATGAAGATAGAAAAAAAGGTATTCCACATATATTTATGGGAAGAGATCGTGGCATTGTAAAGAGTGTATCATTCCAAAGACAGCCAATTCCATATCAAAGAGAACAGAGAATAGCTCAGGAAGGTAAGTCATTTGATCCTGTTGTAATATTAGCCTCTTTATACAATGTCAATATGGAAACTTATGGAAACACTTTATTTTTGTTAGGAACATACTTCTTCTTACTTCCAACTGGTATGGGTGGTGGGCTTGGACTTCCTAATAAAGCAGGTTCATTGGCAAACCTTATGGGCTTAGGAGGCTACTATTTCGTAAATAAAGTAACTTGGTCTGTCTCTTCTGGTAAGTATACAACTAATGTTGAGGCCATTCATCAAGCAACTGGTGATCCAAGTTCAGAAGCAAATAAAACTCTTTATGCTCGCGGTAGAGGGCTAGCAATTACTGATAAGGCTGATAGTTCCATTGCAGCTTTCGGCTGAAACTCAAACATAGGTAATATAAAATGAAATATAATATTTTGTATGGGGACAGAAGTGATAGGCTACTTGCGAATGATATTGCTCAGAGGTTCGTTGGTAACAATAACCTTGGAGCAAAAAATAGCTTTGCTGCTAAAACCTTATATGATGAAGAAGCTTATTACTATGAAGGAATAGATAATTTAGCAGATCCATCAAAAGAAGTATATGAATTAGATCAAATATATAAAATATTCAATGATACTTATCTACCTTTGTTTGGGACAGTTGATAAGAATATTATCGCATTGCAGCCAAAAAAACAATACCTTTCTTATTATGGCGGTAATAATGGAGGTTTTTCTGGTCTAGACTTCGTTATCAATGCTTATATCAATATGAAGAATTCTTATATCCAAGGTGTCTCGGAAGGTGGTGGTTTGAGTGGTGGTTCTGCACTTTCCGAAATGGAACTTGTAAAAGCTAGAGAAGACGGCCAAAAAGCATTGCAAGAAAACTTTGAAAATATAATAAATCAATTTATCAATTTTGCTAAGATAGACCATCAAAACCGCAAAAAGATAATAACTCCACAAAATTTCATAAACTATTTCACTAATTTCCTTTTATCTAATTCCAAGAATTTCTTCGCAACTTATTCTTCGTTTCTTCTTACTGATAAAATTGATATAAACTTCAACGGTCTATGCTTAGATATAGCAAACGTTAGTTATGAATTTGATTCTGATAAAGTTAGAAATGTTATTATGGATCCTAACTTCACATATTACCTAAACACCGCTAAGTCATTTGGCTTCCTTGTTTGTAAAGAATACCCATCTAAGCTAATAGCAAATATAAATTCTTCTAAGATGAAAGCTTCTATTTGTGCTTGTGATAGGGAACATCTCAACGGCATCAATAGTAGTTTGGCTTCTTCTGAAGACATAGTAAACTACTATTATGAACCTGCTTATCTTTATGATATTGAATATCTGAGAACTTTATTTGTAATAGCTTACTCTTCGTTCTTAGATAACTTCGCAGTTGAAAGAATCAATAACTTCTACGATGGTCATATGCATTCAAAAAGAGTTACCAGGTTCTCGGATCAGTCAGACTTAGTTTATACAAGCCTAACAGATTCATTTTTGATTTCATTATATATTAGGCTGAAGAATTCAGAAATAAGAATCAAGTATGATAACTCTTCTCTTGAAAGGTTTGATAGAACCTCAAAGATAATATATGATACATATGGTATAAATGATTCGCTGAAATACATCAACGAGAAACTTCGTCTTGCCCTTGAACCATTTATGCCCGATAAAAAGAACTTTGTCAACACAGAAAATTTCTCCCTTGATGAAGCACTCGGACTTATCAGACTTTCTCGCTATGACTATTGAGAAAAGATTTTTCTTTTCCAAATGATCTTGACTCCCAAAAGGCGATGGGCTATTCTTGTGGTGTGAGGGAAGAGTGCTATTCCAGACATTTGATACGAAAGGTGAATGTGCCGCTGTCTATCACGACGATAAACTCGTCGCGGTTGACTCGGTTGACTTCACTACTGCTAAACAAACGTGGTCCTGGGCCTCTTATTTGCCTTCTGGGATTGACTATGCGAAGGTTTATGTTGGTGGCAGGGAACTAACGCAAGTTTGTCCAGAGGCTTATAAAGAAGAACTGGAGCGTGCTGAAAATAAACTCAAAGCCTTATATCGTTCGTTCATCTTGGCGAAGATCAACTTGAATGATGTTTGCTTTTATGATATTGTAAATAAAGGTTTCTTGACCGAGTATGCCCGAGTAAAGAACAAGGTGTGTGATTGGGTTTTCAGGAACGTTGAACGTCCTGCGAACCACGACTATCTTGTTGAATTATACTCTGTTCTTCACGACATTTCAACCCGTAAGTTGAATATCGATGACGCTGCTATCCGGCAAGAAAGAACAAAGAGAAAGGTGCGTGAGTTTGAAGAGAAACTAAAAACTTATCCTCGTAAGATCGTTTATGACTTGTTCTCGTCAAAGACCGGACGACTTGGCACGGAGAAAGATTCATTTCCCATTCTTCGCTTTGATAAAGACCTTCGTAGGTTTATCAAGCCAAATAACGATATGTTCTTGGAGATTGACTATAACGCAGCGGACTTGCGTTCGCTGTTCCTTGTGAGAGGTAAAGAACAACCAAAGATCGACATTCACGACTGGAATATCCAGAATGTCTTTGGACCCAAAACTGATCGTGATTTAGCAAAGAAAATGATTTTTGGTTGGCTTTATGATCTAAATAAAAGAGACGATAGGCTTGAAAAAGTTTATGGTCGTGATTACTTAATAAGGAAGCATTGGAATGGTGAAGAAATTGAGAACCCATTTGGTCGTAAAGTCAAGTGTGATGAAGAACACGCTATTTCATATCTTATTCAAAGTACAACCGCAGATTACGTTGGTAGAAAACTTATTGCTCTTTTCTCTCTCTTGAAAGGAAAGAAGTCTTATGTTGCTTTCTCTATCCACGACTCTATCGTGATTGACTTTGACTGGTCCGAAAGAAGCCTTCTATTCTCTATTATGGAGATAGTCCGTAAGGAAGGGTTCGTAGCAACCTTGAAGGCTGGAAAAGATTTTGAGAACCTAAAAGTGATTGACCTATGAACATCCTTGGCATTGGCGGCGTTGGAAGCCGAATCGCAAAACAGTTTGAGAAGTTTCCTCAATACAACGTTATCTGCGTCGATCACGAACCGCAGGTAGAAAGGACCATTCTTGTTAAGAAACAGAACGACCCCGAAGCCTACGAAGCGTCTAACATCGATTTAACATTATTGCGTGGCTGTTTGACTGCCGACGAGGTTATAATGTTTGTGTGTGGCGGTTCTCTTATCTCCGCACTTTCACTACGCATCCTTGAAAGCATCAAGGAAAAGCAAATAAGAATTGTTTACGTTATTCCAGACACATCGTTATTGAACCATAAGAAGATCCTGAATGAAAAGATCGTCAGGAATGTTCTCCAACACCTAACAAGATCAGGTAAGTTTGAGAGAATTTATTTGGTTGATAACCAAAGAATAGATCAAATTGCTGGCGACTTGCCGGTAATAGGTTATTGGGAACAAATAAACAACTTTATCTCCAACACTATTCACATGCTTAACGTTTATCAGAATAACGCGCCCATTATGGGGAATATTGAAGAGCCTGGTCTTACAAACCGCATTTCTACCATAGGGCTAAAAGAAATCAATTCAGGCGAAGAAAAGATGTTCTATCCCCTTGACGGCACCCGCGAAGTGAATTATATTTATGTCATCAACGAGGAACGACTAAAACAGTCAAGCGATTCGTTGAAGCGAATAAAAGAAGAAGTAAAGTCAAAAGCAACGGAACTAAAAACCGTTTCTTTCTCTATCTATGCAACAAAGTATGATAGAGACATAGCGTATGTTGTAGAACATACTTCATTCGTACAAGAACAGCGGTAAGGATAAATCTCCTTATTGACTATAGGGCAAGTCCCACAACTAACCATAAATAAAGGAACAAAACAAAATGGCTATTGATATCAGCAAGATGAAGGCAAAGCTTTCCGCAATTGAGAATAAGAGCGAGGGTGGTGGATCCAAGACCTCCGTTTTCTGGAAGCCCGTTGAGGGCGAGCAAGACATTCGCATCGTTAGTCCATCGGACGGCGATCCATTCCGCGACTTCCACTTCCACTATCTAGAGGTTGGCGGCAAGCGTAAGACCGTTCTTTGCTTGAAGAAGAACTACGGCGAGCAATGCCCTATTTGTGAGTTTGCCTCACAGACTTGGCGTGATGGTGTCGCCAACAACGACGACGAAGACAAGAAGCTTGCAAAGTCTCTGTTCGTCAAGGAGCGTTATTTCTCTCCTGTCCTTGTTCGTGGTGAGGAATCCACAGGCATTCGTGTTTGGGGTTACGGGACCACAGTTTACAAGAAGCTTTTGAGCCTTGTTCTCAACCCTGACTACGGTGACATTACCGACACCGAGGAAGGAACTGACCTTACTATTTCGTACTCTACGAAGACAGGTCGGCTTTTCGCAGAGACAGATGTGGCACCACGCCGCAAGACTTCTGCTCTTTGCTCCAAGGCAATCGGTGGCGCTGCACGTTGCGCCGAACTTCTTGACTCCATGCCAGAATTTGAATCTCTCTTTGAGCGTCTGACTTCTCAACAGGTCGCTAACCTCCTTGACGAGTTCCTTAGCGATCAGAATGGAGCAGGACCAGAAATTCAGAAGTTCAATTCGTCAGGTGATTCCGACGACCTTTTGAGTGCTGCTTTCCGAGAGATCAACGGTAAGTGATTCACAAACTATTTATCCCATAAAGGGGTGAATAGGATGTTTGAACGTTTTAATAGTTTGCCTGAAATGAGTAAGGCTGTAATAGTTTCTAGTGTTTCTTGGGTGATGGTGCTATGGCTACTGTCTCCCTTCATTGATTCACCAGTAAAAACATTAGAAAAGAAAACAGAACCCGTAGTTCATCTTGGTTCTGTTTATGTTGCAGACCTTTCTCATTCCAGAGCAAACGCATTTGTAAAAAACTAAATGGAGTTTTAATGGCCCGAAAAAATGAAACCAAACCGGGCAAACTATCCATCGCTGATATGCGAAACCTCGTCAATAAGAAATACGGACAGGAAGTAGCACACGACCTAACAAAAGATAACCCAACAGAAGTAACCGATTGGATCTCAACTGGTTCTCGTTGGCTTGATTCTATTATTTGTCGTGGTAAGTTAGCTGGAATTCCGGTTGGTAAAATCACAGAGATCGCTGGTTTGGAAGGAACCGGCAAGTCCTACATGGCGGCACAGATCGCCGCTAATGCTATGGCAAAGGGAATGGACGTAGTTTATTTTGATTCGGAATCAGCAGTAGATCCAGACTTCTTGGAATCGACCGGTTGTGACTTATCAAAACTACTTTACATTCAGGCAACAACAACAGAGTTTGTTTTGGAAACTATTGAGGAACTATTGACCGCTAATAACGGCTCTATGTTCTTTATCTGGGATTCGCTGGCTAACACACCAGCAGCAGCGGACGTAGAAGGTTCATTTGATCCTATGTCGTCTATGGCTATGAAACCAAGAATCCTATCAAGGGCATTCTCAAAACTCACTATTCCGATTGCGAACACACAATCAACTCTACTCATCCTCAATCAGTTAAAGACCAACATTACGTCTAATAGAGCAGAACTACTGACCGATCCTTACTTTACCCCAGGTGGTAAAGCACCCGCTTATGCTTATTCACTACGCATTTGGCTAACAGGTCGTAAAGCAAAGGACTCTTTTATTCTTGACGAAAGAGGTTATCAAGTTGGTTCAGAGGTTAAGGCCAAGATCAAGAAGTCCCGTTTCGGTTCTTTGAACCGTGAATGTACTTTCAAGATTCTTTGGGCTGGCGGATCATCAAAGATCCAAGATGAAGAAAGTTGGTTCAACGCAGTCAAGTCCTCAAAGCACTTAGAACAAAGCGGCGCTTGGTATTCTCTCGTCTACGAAGACGGCTCAAAAGAGAAGTTCCAGGGAGCGCATTGGTCCGAGAAACTACAAGACGCAAAGTTCAGAGATCGAGTTTTGCAACTTATGGAAGAGGAAGTAATCTTGAAGTTTGAATCCCGTGAGGGAGATCCGAAAGCATATTACGATGTTGATCTGGAAGAAGACGAAACAGCGTCTTGACAACTTTCCGGTTGCCACTAAAGCCCTCCTGCGCTATTATAGAAGCGTAAGAGGGTTTTAGTCTTTATGAGTTTGACGAAGCGACAGAAGCGTTACTTGGAACTTGCCAAGCGAATTGCGGTTAGTTCCGATTCGCCGGATTACCGGCACGGAGCCGTTCTTGTGAAGGGCGGTTCTATCATCAACACTTCCTGTAATGATCTACGTTCCGTTTGGTGGGCGAATCGTTTCAGGAACCATCAATGCGGTCACGCCACGCAGCACGCCGAGGTTGGTGCTGTTCTTGGAATTGCTCGCGACGTTACTGACGGAGCCGTTATGTATGTTGCTCGCGTTGGTAAGAAGAGCGAGTTCCGGCTTTCCAAGCCTTGTCCTATGTGTCTCCGCGTTATGGAACACGTTGGGATCAAGAAGGTTGTTTATACCATTGACGACGAACACGTTGCTACTATCAAGCTCAATACTGGACTTACCGAAGAAGACCTTTTCTACCAAACCCGCCAACCCCAAAAGAAGGAAACTGCTAATGACTGATGAAAACAAGCGTGTTCTGATTATCGATGGTCTGAATATGTATCTCCGAGCCTACATCGTGAACCCCTCTATGACCAGCAACGGAAACCCTGTTGGTGGAGTTGTCGGGTTTATTGGAATGCTAAACAAGTTGTTCCGCGAAATGAAGCCTACCCAGGTCGTTATTTGTTGGGACGGTCCCGGCGGTTCTCAACGACGCCGCGAACTTATCAAGGAGTACAAGTCAGGTCGTAAGCCGATCAAGAAGAACTTCCAAGTTGACGGAATGGACGAGCAAACCGAAAAGCAAAATAAGGTTTGGCAGCATTCTCTTTTGCTTGAAATTCTAAACGAAATGCCTATTATGCAGTTTGTTCTTGACTCTGTTGAGGCAGACGACATTATTTCTTACGTCGCAAAGCATTCCTATTATGCTGGGTGGCAGAAGGTTATTGTTTCTTCTGATAAGGACTTCCTCCAACTTCTGGATAATGAAACGGTTCTTTTCCGTCCTATCCAGAAGCAAATTCACACAAGCAAGAATGTTATTGAAGAGTTCGGCATTTCTCCCAAGAACTTTGCCGTTGCTCGCGCTATTGCTGGCGATAAGTCCGATAGTCTCCCAGGTGTCTCTGGAATCGGCCTTCCAACCATCGCAAAGCGTCTTTCTTTCTTGAAGGAAGACCAAGAGCATTATCTGGAAGACGTTATTCGTTATTGTGAGGAAGCAGACCAAAAGCAAGCTACTTATAAGAACATTGTCTCTAATGCTGACCTTGTGAGAGATAACTATAAGATTATGAACCTTACTCCTCCTTCCATTTCACCGCAAGGTCGCAGTAAGATCGATTATGTTTTTGAGAACTTTGAGTTTGACCTCAACATTACAAACTTGAAAACTCTTTCTTACAAGAACGGATTCCCGGCCTTTGACTGGTCGGACATTACTTCCAGCCTCCGTCGCATCTCAACAAGCAATAAGAAAGTGGTTGACGGACAAGAGTGACGAGGTTATTATGATAGTCCACAAAGAGAAGGTAAGCTGATGTTGGAACAGAAACAGGTAAACTTCGCACAATACGGCAAAAGTTTCCAAGAAGACCTATGCAGCTTGATTCTTGATGATCGTCCATTCGCAGATCAAATTCTTGAAGTATTCGATCCAAACTTTTTGGAATTGAAGTATCTTCGCGTTTTTGTTGAGAAGATCGTTGAGCATAGAACGAAATACAAAATTCACCCAAGTCGTAAGACTATGGTGACTATTATCAAGTCTGGTCTAAACGAAGAGAACGACGCAACCAAGAGACAAGTTGTAGATTTCGTCGCAAGAGTATTTGCCAAAGAAGAGATTGAAGGTGCAGAGTTTATCAAAGACACTTCGCTTGATTTCTGTAAAAAGCAGAAACTAAAAGAAGTTATGATCAAGTCCGCTAAACTAATCAATTCTTCTTCTTTTGATGAAATCTCAAAGTTGATTAGTGATGCAATTCGTCTTGGTGCTTCCAGCGATTTTGGCTATGACTATCTAAAAGACTTTGAACGTCGCTTTGAATTGAAAGCAAGAAACCCTGTTAGTACTGCCTGGGGTGAGATCGACCAGATCACCGGAGGCGGTGTTGGTAATGGAGAGTTGGGCGTAGTTATTGCTCCAACAGGTGCCGGTAAGTCAATGGTTCTCGTTCACTTGGGATCCGAGGCTGTAAAGCAAGGAAAGACAGTAGTTCACTACACTTTGGAACTTTCGGACACAACCATCGCTCAAAGATACGACAGTTGTATTACCCAGATCCCACTTTCAGAACTTATGGATCATAAAGATTTGATTCGTGAAACGGTTGAAGACGTAAAGGGGGCACTAATTATCAAAGAATACCCCACCAAGTCAGCCAGCGTAAACACACTTCATTCTCACCTTGAAAGGTTGCGAGCGAAGGGAACAAAAGTTGATATGGTTGTGGTTGATTACGGTGACCTACTAAAACCAGTTACCAGAGAGAAAGAGAAGAGAAACGAACTTGAATCCATTTATGAAGGTCTAAGAGGTTTAGCACAAGAATTCCATTGTCCCGTTTGGACTGCTTCACAAACTAACCGTTCCGGCTTGAACGCCGAGGTAATCACGATTGAATCAATTTCCGAAGCCTTCTCAAAGTGCTTCGTCGCAGATTTGATTTTGACTGTTTCCAGAACGGTTGAAGACAAGCAAAACAATACAGGCAGAATCTTTGTCGCTAAAAATCGGTTTGGTCCTGACGGTCTTGTATTCCCTGTGAATATGCACACAAGAAATGTGAGTATCACTATGAGGCCACCCAACACAAGCCAAGACCCTCTTTCACTTGGTGGAACTACCAACCTAACAGCGAAAGACCAAGCGTTGCGAATCAAAGAAAAATACAAAAAGTTTAGACAATCTATCAGAGCAAAAACAACGGAGAACTCACAAAATGAACCTAGCATCTAAGATCCTATCGGATATCACAACTCACATGAAATATGCGCGCTACCTCCCAGAAGAGTACCGTCGCGAAACATTTGAGGAAATTACAGAGCGAAACGTCCAAATGCACGTTAAGCGTTATCCTCACCTTGAAGAACAGATCAGAGGAGCCTATCAAGCCGTCTTTGATCGCAAGGTTCTTCCATCTATGCGTTCTATGCAGTTTGGCGGCAAGCCAATTGAGATCGCACCAAACCGCATTTTCAACTGCGCTTACATGCCTATTGATGATCTGCGTTCTTTCTCCGAAGCAATGTTCTTGCTTCTTGGTGGAACTGGCGTAGGTTTCTCGGTCCAAAAGCATCACGTTGAGAAACTACCAGAGATCCGCCGTCCTTCTGGTCGTGAAAAGCGTTTCCTTGTTGGCGATTCTATTGAAGGCTGGGCTGATGCTGTTCGCATTCTTATTCAGTCCTATTTCAGAGGTTCAAGCCGCGTTCGCTTTGACTTCTCGGACATTCGCCCCAAGGGTGCCCGTTTGGTTACGTCAGGCGGTAAAGCACCAGGACCACAGCCTCTTATTGAGTGCTTGGTCAAGATTGACGGAATTCTAAACACAAAGAAGGACGGAGAGAAACTAACTCCTATTGAGTCACACGACATTATGTGCCACATCGCAGATGCCGTGCTTGCTGGCGGCATTCGCCGCGCTGCTCTTATTTCTTTGTTCTCTGCTGACGACGATGAAATGATCGCTTGTAAGTCGGGCAACTGGTGGGAAACCAACCCACAACGCGGTCGTGCTAACAACTCTGCCGTTCTTCTTCGCCACAAGATCGATAAGGCTTACTTTATGGACCTTTGGACCCGCATTCGTGAGAGCGGTTCAGGAGAGCCAGGCATTTATCTAAACAATGATAAGGACTGGGGAACGAACCCATGTTGCGTTGACGGAGACACCCTCATTACAACAAACGTTGGTCAAATGACTATGCGTGAGTTGGTTGAAAGGGTTGAGAGTGGCGAATCGATCAGCGTGCTTTCTTACGATGAAACAACTTGTAGTCTTGAACTACAACCAGTAGAAGAAGCAGCCATGACGAGAGAAGACGCTGATGTTATCAGGATCGAAACAGAAAGCGGCCAAGTCCTCATTCTAACTCCCGACCATAGAGTATTCACAGAGAATAGGGGATATGTTGAAGCAGCACACTTGACAGAAGAAGATATACTACTTTCTATTGAATGAGTATCTTTGCGGGCTCCAATAAACTATTTATAATGTAAGGGTTGGAGCCCGCAAACATGAAAATAGAAGAAGCGATAAGAACAATATATCTCAACCACGAAAAAGGAAAAGTCGTACTTATACCAGAAGACTTCGCAGAAGAGTACAAAATATACGCTTCTAATAGAGTCGCTGAACTTGGCAATACCGCCCGCGCAAGCAACAAAAGAAGTTTTATTATCAACAATATTAGTAGGATATATCCAAGCGAATATTGTTTTGCTAAAAGTTTTATATCTTCTCTTTATAGTGAAGGGTATGGTTTGAAAACAATAGGCAAAAAGATAGACTTGACACCAACGAGAGTAAGAACTCTTTTTTCAATACTTGGTATAGAGATAAATAAAGGCAAAAATATAGTATATAACAAAACAAAAGAAATAAGAAGTGAAAACCTGAAGTCGTTGTATAACAATAGAGCAGGTTGGTTTAAGACCTTTCATAGAAAGACTAATAAGACCTCGCGAGGCATTCAGGGATACTACTTCAACAGAACAAGAAATAAGTTTGTTTGGCTTCGTAGCACATATGAATATATATATGCCAAGTGGCTTGACTCTCATGCGATAGAATGGGACGTAGAACAGCAAACTTTCCAACTTGAGAAAACAACGTATAGACCAGACTTTTTTATCTACGAAGAAGGAACTTTGATGAAAATAGTTGAAATCAAAGGGTTTTGGGATAGAGGGATAGTAAAAACAGAAGAACTATCAAAAAGACTGGATATAGAAATAGTCCTAATAAGAGATATAGGACCATATATAACCACCACCTATAATAAGGAGATATTAGAATGGAAACGACTACGAATATTACAAGAACCAAGATCAAGCGTATAACTATTGAAAAGAATAGAGACGTTTATGACATTCAAGTAAAAAAGAACCATAACTTTTTTGCTAATGAGTTGTTGGTTCACAACTGCGAAATTGCCCTTCGCCCTTACCAGTTCTGCAACCTAACAGAAGTGAACGTAAGCGATGTGGAAAGCCAGGAAGAATACGAAGATAGAGTGCGCGCAGCCGCGTTTATTGGCACTTTACAGGCGTCCTACACCGACTTCCACTACCTACGCCCTGTTTGGCAAAGAACCACCGAGAAGGACGCTCTAATAGGTGTGGGAATGACCGGAATTGCTTCTGGAAAAGTCCTTTCTTTGGACATGGAAAAGGCAGCACAGGTCGTAAAAGAAGAAAATGTCCGCGTTGCGGCTCTTTTGGGGATCAACCCAGCAGCAAGAACCACTTGCGTCAAGCCTTCCGGCACAACCTCGCTTGTTCTTGGAACTTCTTCGGGCATTCACGCTTGGCACAGCGACACTTACCTACGTCGCATTCGTGTTGGAAAGAATGAAGCCATTTATTCTTACCTTTCACAAAGTCATCCAGAACTTATTGAAGATGAATTCTTCCGCCCTCACGACACAGCCGTTATTTCTGTTCCTCAAAAGGCACCAGAAGGAGCTATTACAAGAGGAGAAAGCGCACTTGATCTGCTCGCAAGAGTAAAGAAGGTAAGCCAAAGCTGGATCAAAGCAGGACACCGCAAGGGTCAAAACACCCACAACGTTTCTGCTACTGTTTCGATCAAGAGTGATGAATGGGATGTTGTTGGTGAGTGGATGTGGGAAAACAGAGCATTCTATAACGGTCTGTCTGTTCTTCCAGCGTTTGAACACACTTACAAGCAAGCGCCATTTGAGGACTGCGATGAAGAAACTTACGAAAGGCTAATGAAGACGCTTACCTCCATTGACCTCAACTACGTTCACGAAGTAGACGATAACACCGATCTATCCGGCGAAGTGGCTTGCGGCGCTGGTGGTTGCGAAGTTAAGTGATAAATGTGTCCTTTCTATCTATTTTGGGTAGAAAGGACTATTTATTTGTGTTAAGGGGAAACAAATGAAACTTACAGCATCACAATTGCGTAGAATTATCAAAGAAGAAGTAGAAGCCGCTATGGTCCAAGAACCAGTAGTAGAAGAAAGTTCTATGCTTGTTGAGGCTATGGGTCAGTTGATTCCCTCGGTTCGTGCTGCTCAACTTTGGTTCCACGGCGCTCACAACCTTACCAAAGGTGTAGGTTTTGCTGGCGACCACACAACCCTCTTTGGGGGCATTTATCCTGCCCTTGAAGCACAGTTTGACGGTCTTGTTGAGAAGGCTATTGGAAACACCGGAGTAGAAGAACTTGGTTGCCCCGTTCACATTACACAAGCCGCAGCCGAAATTCTCGGTCAAATGGAATGTCTAACTGATAAGCCAGCCGATCAAATAGTTCGCGAAGGTCTAACAGTTCTACAAGGTCATCACGACCTTCTATCTGATGTTTTCAGCAGACTTGACGAAGCAGGCGAATTGCCCCTTGGTCTAAATGACTTGCTTGCCGCCCAAGCAAACGAGTTGGAAACTTTCCTCTATCTTCTACAACAAAGAGCGAAGGTCTGATTATTTTCCTCTAACCTCTTGACGCCCTCTCTTCGCCGCGCTATTATGTAGGTGAAGGAGGGCGTTATGAATTTAAACCACATTATCGCCGGGGAGAACCAAGATGAAAATTGTCCCGCTTCTCCAACCGGCTTAAAAAAGCACAACTGGCTTTCAACAAACGAAATTGAGACAAAGCACGGAGGCGAGGTCTTCGTTCGCTTTATCTGTAAGCGTTGTAAGAAAACTCACGACCAACTTTTGAGTACTGAAAAGTTCCGTTTGTTTGAACGCGCTATTGAAATGAATAAATTTATGGAGTATTGATGTCTTTTATTGAACCACACAACAGACGAATTCTTGTGGAGTTGGAACATAGTTCCCCAGGACAAGAAGAACAACCTTCTCTCATTCTTCTTCCAGAGGACTTCAAGACCTCAAAAGAAACTTTGCGAGAACACACTATCGCGACAGTTATTCATTGCTCGCACGACTGCGTTCGTAAGTTTGATGCTTTGACGAAAGTTGTCTTCCCAACTCATCTATTAGAGAAGGTAGAACTTCGTGGTTATGAATATTGTTTTATTCTTGAAAGCCACATTATCGCTGCGTGGGCTGAATAATGGCTGACGTAGTTGAGCATCCTTCACATTATGGAGGAAAAACCAACACTTATGAAGCGATCAAGGTTATTGAAGCCTGGAATTTAGGTTTTCATCTTGGGAATGTTGTAAAATACATTTCAAGAGCAGGCAAGAAGCACGACAGAATGTTAGAAGACTTGAAGAAAGCAGCGTGGTATTTACAACGCTACATAGACCATCTAGAAGGAAAACACAATGAACCCGGAACTACAACAAAAACTGTTTGATAAATACCCTAATCTCTTCGTCCAGAAGGATCTTCCCAGAACTCATTCTGCTATGTGCTGGGGAATTGAAGCCGGTGATGGTTGGTTCAACATTATTGATAGTGTTTGTTCTACCATAGAACACAGCGTGGAACATAGGAAAATGCCTCCCGTTCAGTTTTCCCAAGTAAAGGAAAAGTACGGTGAGCTTCGCATTTACTTTGACGGCGGTGATGAAAGAACTGACTCTATCATCGATCTTGCCACATCTATTAGCGCCAGAACTTGCGAATATTGTGGTAATGTTGCCGAAATTAGGACCAAAGGTTGGATCCGAAACGTCTGTTCTACTTGCGATCAAAAGCGCAAAGACAGCCGCCCTACCCAGTTTGATAGGAGCGAAGGATGAAAGAAACAGATTTGTTTGACCTTGATGAAATGGGAAAAGAGGTTGTAAATTATTCGTGTTTTGAGTGGCTTCCAGGAATGCTTTATGTTAAAGTTCCAGAGCATAACGGAGCAACTGGCTACATCAACAGAGTTTGTGATGACCTACAAGCGGGCTTACTAAACAAAAGAAAGGATGTTTTCCCTGTTCTCAACGACCCAGCAACAATCGGAGTTATTGAGAATAGAATTTTAGCAGAGAAAGGAATTTTTCTTTTCCCTCTTTTCAGTTCAGCAGACGAATTCTTCCAATGGCCCACACATTACGAACTATTGACGCCAGAAAGTTATGGAATTACACATAACCCAATTCTCAAAACAAAATTTGAAGCAATAACCGAAGGACTAAGGCTAATTAATGAACACACCACAACAAAAAACAATTGAACTCTACGGCGACGGCATTGGTAAGGTAGAATACGTTTCCCACATGGGAACAGACCTTACAATAGTGAATAGCGCAAGGGTCAGTTTCGGCAAGCATAAGGAGGAGTTAGATGAAAAAGACAGAAAACTCATTCGTTATCTTGTTGATCATAAGCACACCTCTACTTTTGAGCATAATGTTGCCACTTTTAGGTTTGTTGTTCCTCTCTTTGTGCGCTCTCAGCATCACAGGCATCGCACATGGTCTTACAACGAAATTTCACGCCGCTACACGGAAGAAAACCTACGCTTCTACGAACCACAACAGTTCAGGACACAACACAACTCAAACCGACAAGCATCAAACGTAGATGACCTTGTTGATCCTATGATAATGCTTCCTTACACGGCGGCTGGTCTTCGTGGTCCAGCACACCAAGTAGTAAGGGACTGGCACGAAAAGTCAGTAAAACTCTACGATAATCTTATTGAAGCCGGTGTTTGCCGCGAGCAAGCAAGAGGCGTCTTACCACAGAACCTTTACACAGAATATTACGGAACTGTAAACTTATCTAACCTTCTAAAATTTATTGACCTACGAACTCACGAAGGGGCACAATGGGAAATCCAAAAGGTTGCCGAGGCTTGTTTGGAAATCGCAACTGATCTTTGGCCGGAAGCGGTCGGAGCATTCAGGAAGAACCGGGAATGAACGAACATTCGCCAACTTGTCCTTGGCACCAAGATTGGCATAGATGCGATTGCGGTGCTTTTGAAACAGCCGAACATTTAGCGAAAGACATTTCGCAAATGTCCGATAAAGAGGTAGAAGATAATGTTGAAAAGTCTTTTGGAACGAGAATGAGAAAATACAGAACCATCTATGCTGATCCGCCTTGGAACCAAACAGGCGGCGGTAAGATCAAGAGAGGAGCGGATCGTCATTATCCTCTTCTCAAAGAAAACGAAATCCTTACCGTAATGAAGAACTTTCTTGATGGTAAAGTTGAGGATGACGCCCACCTTTACATGTGGGTTGCTAACAACCATCTTCCAGAGGCTTTGAGGATCATAGAAAATCTTGGTTTCCGCTACATCACCAACATTGTTTGGGCCAAATCAAAGATCGGATTGGGCCAATATTTTAGAGGCCAGCACGAAATCTGCTTATTTGCTGTAAAGGGAAATGGGTTTGCTTCCAAGAAGAACAATAACTCTCTTTCATCTCTTATCGGTGGAAAGCCAATCTCGGCGCAACGACATAGCAAGAAGCCAAAAGAAACCTATGATCTAATAGAAGCTAGATCGGATGGTCCTTATTTGGAAATGTTCGCCAGGAACTATCGTCCAAACTGGGATAGTTTTGGAAATGAAGTTGTTTACAGCCCACCTACACTAAACGAAGGTGAAGAAGAATGAAAGGAATTTGTGATGCCTGTGGACGCGAAACAGAAGTAAATGTTATAAAGAACTCAAATTTAGTGGGCATTTCTATTTGTGAAGAATGCTCGCCACCAAACAAGGAATAAACTATGGATAAGAAGAAAGTAATAGAAGAGCTGGAAAATGCTTTCTACATCGGTCGCCTTTCCAACAGAGAAAGGCAGATAGAAAATAGCCTTCATTTTACCGCAATGATGCTAAAACTGGAAGAAGGTCTTTATTCTCTAATAAGGGAAGCGGTCGCAGAACAAAAAGAGGAAAAAGAAGATGAATAATAACTATTGGATCAAGATTTATGCTTACAACGCTGTCGTCAATTGCCTTTTAGTGGATTTATTTCTCCTTTACGAAGGATCTTATGTAAATCTGCTACCTATGCTTGGAGCAACCGTGCTAAACATAGGGATCGCAGTTTTATCAACCCAGCAAGAAATAGAAGATAAAAAGACTAGACACAGAAACGGTTAGAGGTTATAATGAATGAGAGGAAAAGAAATGAGTACGAAAGCAACGATTAGTTATGACGAAACTTATCACCTTTTTGAAGAATGCTTTGACGACGAACACATTTATCTTGGGATAGAACCCAAGAGTTGGATTTTTGACGGCAAAGAACTAGAACTTGAAATGACTTTTAACCAATGGAACAAGATTGTTTTAGGTTGGTTGTCCTCACGTTCTTTGTCAGCACAGGACCGAATGCTTTACGAGCAGGCAATCAATAAGCACACAAGAGATTTGAGTAATGATTAGAGTTTTCACAGCAAGTTATTGCCCTTGGTGTAAAAAGGCAGTTGATCTATTGGTTTCGCGGGGCGTTTCCTTCTCCGTTATTGACGTAACCAACGATGAACAAACAAGATTTTCTATTACAAGCTTATCCGGTTGTAGAACCGTTCCCCAAATTTGGGTTGAAGACAGGTTTATCGGTGGCTTCACCGACATTGAGAAGTTAGATAGAGAAGGAACCCTCGCACAAACATTAGGAGTTGAGGAATGACGGCAGGACGACGCAACGGTAAAGAGTATAACCCCACAAAAAAGAAGACCTCTATTGGTAATGGTAAACATTCCAAGTTTAAGAAGAGGGGTTCAGGTGGCTCTGTTCCAAAGGGCTATCGTAAGCGTTATCGCGGTCAGGGTAAGGGATGAAACTTGATAGGCACCTTTATAACCACCCAAAAATGGTTGTAGGCGGTTGTCTATCAACTCTCCTTTACGCTTATTATAACAACATTCCAGTTTTATTTACAACACCAAAACCACCTTTCATCTTTGATGATGTGGTAATAAGAAGCCCAGAACATTTCGGCTTCCAAACGAAAGCGAAAGTTCCACAAATTTACTTGTGGGAAAAGCTTATGTTTTTCCTTTCCCTGAAAGGACTTATCTTTGGTTCTGATCTTTTGAGAAGCATTAGAATTGAAGAAGAAAACACTCTAAAAATAACGACAGAGTTTTCAAGGTTGGCGAAAGTCAACTTTGAGAACCTTTTCGTGTTTGACGCAGAGCAAATAACAGGCTTGGAAAACCCACCAGAAATAGCCAGTAAGCATCATGTAGTTATTGACTGGTTCAATGTGCGTCAAGGTTCCAAGCACGATAAGACACACTTGCTCTACGAAGATAGGTTCATAAATGAGGTCTGGTTTTTCAGATCAAAGCGTTCTTCCTATCAAGACAGAAAAGATTGCGTTGCTCGTTCCTTCTTGACCCAAAACCAGATCGCAAGCGACAACTACACAGAAACCATCGCCAGGATCAAACTACGAAGGTTGCTGAAAGAAGTAATAGACGTAAAGTTTATTGAGTTGGAACACGCCGGAAGAGAAGTTTATTACAGTTATAAACCAAAGAAGTCAGAGCAACCAAACATTACTTATCTTTTTGATAGTCCTCAAAAGATAATAGATTTTTACAAAGAAAGCGAAATAAGGCCAAATAAACATTATGTCCAACTCTTTTCATCTGGCCGGAATAGTTCCAGCCGCTTCTAAACCAACTGGAATAAGCCTGCCTTGGTCCGACTGCCTAACGCCCGTAGCACCTAACTACTTTGCTATTGAACACGCTGTTCATCAAGCGGCTTGGGCTGGATGCGAAACTATCTGGGTTGTTTGCGACTATGAAGCAACACCACTTATCAGAAAGAGAATGGGTGATTTTACTTATGACCCAACCTCTATTGGAACCAAAAAGTTCTCATTACAACCTGATAAATGGCGTCGTCTTATCCCTATCTATTATGTCCCGATCCGACCAGAAGAAGACCATAAATCAAAATGTCTTCCTTGGTCCATTATTGAGGGCGCACAAGTAGCAAATAGAATTTGTGGTAAAATAAGCCGCTGGACGATGCCTCAAAGGTTTTTCGTCAGTTTCCCCTACGGCATTTACGAAACACAAATAGCAAGGCAGCATAGAACTACATTATCCAGCCCTGTTTCTCCTAACGTGTTCTTTACGTTTGAGAGCCGTTCTGCCTTGACGGGCGACCATTTACCGTTTACATTCGGACAAGAAGAACTGGAAACCTTCGCTGATAATTTTAGGTTTTATGAAAATTCCATTATCAGCGGTGAGATGTTAGAGGAACGTAAAGACCACTTTACAAACGAAGTCGATCTGGCTATACTCTATAACGGAAATAAACCGAAAGTTCAGAACACTTTGGAACTTGATTGGTTTCGCCAGATAGACACTTGGAAAGACTACAAAGCCTATTTAGGTGATCCTGTTTCGGATCTAATCAAGTTTCCAGGACGAATTTTTATTAGTTATCACGAATGGAACCCAATCGCGGAGGATTTGGAAGATGCCACGGAAAACGAAAACAACAATCACGACACCGAAGCCTAAAAAGCCGAGGAGTTCAACAACAAACTCTTTTTCTAAAACAAAGACGAAGAAGAGTGAAAGAGGGATCGCGATTAGTTATAACCTAATTATCCCAGCCGGTCCTTGCCCTATTGACTTGAAGGGCACTTCAAAGAAGATCGTAAAGAAATGGTGCGATGAAATGGTAGCCTACTTTGATACACAGAAGCAATATCTCGGTGTTTCAACCCAGGCTTACAAGTACTACGTCCGCTATTATTACAATAGCAACACGCAAGAGTACAAAGAAATCTGTTCTTACATTGACGAATTCATCCCAGACATTAAGTTAGAAGAACAAACCACAACCACAGAGGAAACCGTTAATGAGTGATCGCACAACCAGTTCTATTCCGTTCGTCGGGCTTCACGCTCACAGCGTAGCAGGTTCTATCTTTGACGGACTTGGGTTCCCCCAAGATCATATGGACTTTGCTTATCAAAACGGAAGCGAAGCACTTGCTCTAACAGATCACGGAAACATGAACGGATTTTCTTGGCAAGTTCTACACGCTCGCAAGATGAAGGCCGAGGGTAAGGACTTTAAGCCCATTTTCGGATGCGAGGCTTACTTTGTTCCTTCTATTGCGGAGTGGCGTCAAGAATACGACCGCACTATGCTAAACAAGAAGGAAGCGTCCAAGGTCGCAGAGGACGAAACTTCTGGAACCACTATTGAGAATGAGGCTGAAACGAAGAAGGCTTCTAACAGCATTCTTTCTCGTCGTCGCCACCTTGTTCTTATCGCACAGAACCAAACTGGTTTGAATAACCTATTCAAGATTGTTTCCGATTCTTACCGCGAAGAGAACTACTATCGTTATCCTCGCATTGACTTTGACATGCTCCGTAAGCATTCAGAAGGCATTATTGCGTCTTCTGCATGTCTTGGCGGTGTCTATGCTGGTTGTTATTGGGAGAACCGCGACAAGGGCACAGAGGCTATTCTGGACGCTATGCGCGAACTTACTCGCAACATGGTTTCTATTTTTGGCGACCGCTGGTATGGCGAACTCCAATGGAACAACATTCCCGAGCAACATTCCTTGAACCAGTTTATTATTCAAGTTTGTAAGGAGTTTGGGGTAAAACTTATCTCTACTGCTGATTCGCACTATCCAAACAATAATGCTTGGAAGGACCGCGAACTTTACAAGCGTCTTGGCTGGCTTGGTTCTGGTCGTCCTGAATGGGCGAATGAGAGCGAACTACCTGCTTCTGTTGATGAGATCGGCTATGAACTTTACCCCAAGAACGGCGATCAAATGTGGGCTTCTTACAAGAAGTACTCTGCTCTTTGCGGTGCTTCTTATGATGATGACTTGGTGATGAACTCTATTACCGAGACACACAAGATCGCTTTTGAGCGAATTGAGGCTTTTGAGCCAGACACTACCGTAAGGCTTCCAAGCTTTGTTGTTCCTGCTGGTGAGACTGCTGATTCCGCCTTGGAAAAGTTCTCTATGGAGGGTTTGCGTAAGAAGGGTCTTCACACCAACAACGAATATGTTGAGAGGCTACGTTATGAGTTGGGTGTTATTGCTGATCGTGGGTTCTCAAAGTACTTCCTTACTATGAACCAGATCGCCGCTATTTCCAACGAACACATGCTTACTGGTCCCGGTCGTGGGTCTGCTGCTGGTTCTTTGGTCGCTTATGCTTTGGAGATCACCCAGGTTGATCCTATCAAGTACGATCTCCTGTTCTCACGGTTCCTCCGTGCTGACGCAACCGACTATCCAGACATTGACTTTGACGTTGCTGACCCTATGGTTATCAAGGATACTCTTATCCAGAAATGGGGAGACAACACCGTTGTTCCTATCTCTAACTGGAACACACTACAATTAAAGTCGCTTATCAAGGACATTTCCAAACTTTACAACATTCCCTTTCCCGAGGTGAATAAGGTTACAAGTAAGATGATGTCCGAGGCTACGCCACTTGCGAAGCAGCGACACGGCATCAAGGCTGGTGTTTACACGCCGACCTTTGAGGAGGTAAAGGAGTTTTCACCCAGCCTACAAGCATTCTTGCGGAACTACCCCGATGTAGCAAACCACATTGACGCTCTACACGGTCAGGTGCGTTCTTGCTCTCGCCACGCTGGCGGCGTTGTTGTCGCGGAGAACCTTGATAACTACATGCCCCTCATTTCTTCCAAGAACGTTCGTCAAACTCCTTGGTCCGAAGGTCAGAACGTCCGACACTTGGAACCTCTTGGGTTCATCAAGTTTGATATTCTTGGTCTTTCTACACTCCGAATGATCGAAGGTGCTATTCGGCACATTCTAAAGCGTCATCACGGGGTTCAGGAGCCGACTTACAACGATATTCGTGCTTATTACGATAAGTTCCTACATCCAGACGTTTTGGATATGAATGATAAGAAAGTCTACAAGAAGGTCTTTCATAAGGGTAAGTGGGCTGGTGTTTTCCAGTTCACCGAGAATGGAGTTCAGAAGCTTTGTAAGCAAGCAAAGCCTAACAACATTATCGATCTTTCTGCTATTACCTCTATCTATCGCCCCGGTCCTTTGTCTGCTGGCGTAGATAAGGACTACATTGAGGCGAAGGAAGCACCTTTGCTTGTGGAGTACTACAACCAAGAATACAAGAACGTAACCGAAGAAACCTACGGGTTCCTTATCTTCCAGGAACAAATTGCCTTGCTGGCTCACAAACTCGGCAAGAACATTTCCCTTGATGAAGGCAACTCACTTCGTAAGGTTCTAACCAAGAAGGGCACAGGAAAGACCGATAAGGTTCTTCAATCGCTTTATGACCGCTTTATTGAGGGTTGTGTTGAAAAGGGAATGACGGCCAAGGCTGCTAATGACCTTTGGGAGAAATTCAAGTTCTTCTCTGGTTATGGCTTCAACAAGTCGCACGCTGTTTGCTATTCTATTATTTCTTATCAATGCGCTTGGTTATTCACGCATTACGAGTGTGAATGGCTTGCCGCCTTCCTTGATAAAGAGCCAGAAACAAAGAAGGAGAAGGCTATTTCTATCGCCAAGTCATTTGGTTATGGAATTGAGCCTCTAAACATCAACACTTCTGGAACTTACTGGGAGATCAGCGAGGACGGAACAAGTTTGATCCAACCTCTTACTTCTATCAAGGGACTTGGTGAAACTGCTATTGAGGAAATTTACAAGGGTCGTCCTTTCCGTAAGGTTGAGGACTTCCTATTCAACGACAAGATGCGTTATTCCAAACTAAATAAGAAGACAATTGATGTTCTTGTCCGGTCTGGAACCTTGAATGTTCTTATTGATAGTCGTTTTACTGGTAAGAAGCATTTCTGGACTGCTGTTGCTGTTGATCGCCCAAGAAAGCCAAAGAACCTAGAAGAGAACATTTCTCTTTACGCACCAGAAGGAGACTTTACAACAGAAGAAGAAATTCAGTTCCTCACAGAACTAACTGGTGAGTTCCCACTATCCAAGGTTGTTTCACCAGAAACGTTGGAAAAGTTGGAAGAGAAAATGATCCCACCCATTTCCGAGTTTGACGGAAACCTACAACTTACTTGGTGTATTCCAAGAAAGATCACAGCAAAGAGAACAGCAACAGGTAAAGAATATTTCCAAGTTGAGGTTGTTGATTCCAACTCTGCTATCGTGACTGTCCGTTGTTGGGGCGTTGATGTTGCGATGGGAGATAGGTTGGAGGTCAATAAGCCTTACCTTGTGAAGCCCGACTACAACGACGAATGGGGCTTCTCAACAAGAAGAAGAATCGGTAAGTTTTGGAAGTGTTTGGCCTCATAAGACTATTTATTGTGAGGTCAAAATGATAAAAATAACATTTGCCGGTTCTTCCCCTTGCCCCAAGGCAACACAAGACCTAAAACTAAACACCGATAATAGGGATCACGCCGTAGAGGACTACCACTACGGCCCCCTAAACCCAAATGAACCTTCTATGGACTATTGGAATAAAATAGCCAAGAAGTGGGACGCAACAGTAGAAGAAGCAAAGAAAAGCCTTTGTGGAAACTGCGTTGCTTTTGACATTTCACCAAGAATGAAGAAGTGTATGCCCGTAAATGACGAGCAGATAGAAGGTCCAGGAGAATTTGGTTATTGTTGGATGCATCAATTCAAGTGCCATTCTCGCAGGACTTGCTCTACCTGGGCTGCCGGTGGTCCAATAAAGACGGATGAAAGTTCGTTTAAGTGGCAAAAGAAGAACAAAGCCGATTGACGTTCTCTTGACTTGACCGCTGGCCTCTGCTCTGCTATTATAGTGGAGTAAAAACAAGAGGTCAGAGTGTCTATCATCAATTACGGTTATGCGTGCATCAACATGCAACTTTCTTATCCAACCGAGTACGGTGGAAAGCCAAAGAAGACCGAGCCTATCACTACAAACCGGTCTATGATCCGCTCTACTTTTGAGAAGCGCGGTGTCGCTTATGCTTCCCAACTTGCTCTCCAAAACGTAAAGGATCTATTCAAGATCCTTGTTTGGAACAACCAGAACGGCTACAAGTTCTACCGAATGTCCTCGGACATTATGCCTTGGGCTTCCGACTACCGCTTTGAGCAACTGCCCGATCACGATCAAATTGTTTCTGTTCTCCGGCGTTGCGGCGAGTTTGCTGCTGCTAATAACCTGCGTCTAACGGCTCACCCTGGACCGTTCAACAAACTTGCTTCTTCTGACGAGCGTGTTATTCAGCAGACAGTTCGCGATCTGGAAATTCACGGTTGGATCCACGACAAACTCAACCTTCCTCAAAGTCCTTGGGGTAAGATCAACATTCACGTTGGAGCAACCTACGGAGACAAGAACAAGGCAAGCGATTCATTTTGTCGCAACTTTGATCGTTTGTCCGATTCGGTCAAGACCCGTTTGACCGTTGAGAATGACGATAAGACCAGCCTTTATTCTACTGCTGATCTTTACAACTTGATCCACAAGAAGATCGGCATTCCTATTGTCTTTGACTATCATCACCACTCGCTATGCGACGGAGGACAAAGCGAAAGTGATGCTTTGCTTCTTGCCGCTTCTACCTGGGGAGATGTAAAGCCAGTCGTTCATTATTCCGAGAGCCGTTCTATTGAGCAAAAGAACCCAAAGATCAAGCCACAAGCACATTCCGATTACGTTCTTTCTTTGCCTAACAACCACGGTGTAGAGTTTGACTGCATGATCGAGGCAAAGATGAAAGAACTTGCTGTTGCGTCCGTTCTTCGCGCTCACAAAATTCAGACACTTTCGGCTTGACCGCCGACCCATTCCACGCTATAATAATAAAACAAAAGGGAGATAATATGTTTGACGAAATTGAAGATGATGTTGGTACCGACCTTGCGAGCAAGGGCGAGAAACTTGTTGAGTACATTCGCAACTTGAAGGCTATTGAGGATGCTATGGAGCCTTTCAAGGAGTCAAAGCGCGAACTGCGTTCTGACTTTGTGAAGAATGGCTTTCTTTCCAAGGAAGACATTTCTACCATTACCCGTGCTTACCGAATGTTGAAGAAGAATGAAAGCCTGGAAGACTTGGCCGAGGCTTACCAGACTCTTCGGGGTGCCCGTTGATCCTGGAATATTACGCTCTACCACACGCGAGCCATTTTCCAACGCGAGCGAATCCGTCTGACGCAGGGCTAGACATTCCATTCAACCCTTCTGACGGCTCTACTGTCCGCGTTGAGCCAGGGCAGTCCGTAGTTCTGGGAACTGGTCTAAAATTTGGTATTCCACACGGCTACATGATGCAAATTATGAACCGCTCTGGTGTTGCCGCAAAGCGAAAGCTTATTGTTGGCGCTTGTGTTGTTGATTCCGGTTATGACGGCGAGGTGTTTGTGAACCTTCACAACATCGGCCCCGACACCCAGTTTATTCAGGCTGGCGATAAGATCGCCCAGGGCGTAGTTATTCCAGTTGTTCCTGTTCGTTTCGTGGCTGCTGGCGACGACAACATTAATAGTTGGTATCCTATTACCATTTCTAATCGCGGCGATGGTGCGCTGGGAAGCACGGGACGATGAATAGAGAACAACGAAGAGCATTATCCAGGGAAGCAGCCAAACAAGGCAACGACCCAGCACAACAAAAGATGGGAGAGCAAATAATGATGTTTAGCAAACTCCCGGATTTTTGTTTGACTTGCGAAGCCCCGTTTGATAAGAAGAGTAAAGAAATGGCTGAAACTTGGTTTGTGGTCCAAGATAAGGGCAACGTTCGTCTTTATTGCCCCGAATGTTGGAACAAAGCCCAGCAACTTATTTCTGAATTCAAACAACACCTAGAAGGAAAGAGTAATGTTCAAGAACCTACGACAGACGATGACGTTTGATGATGTTTTGCTTGTGCCCCAATTCAGCGACATTGAGTCAAGAGCAGAAGTAGATATTGGAACAAAACTCAAGGACATTGTTCTAGAAGCACCTATTGTTTCCTCACCTATGGACACGGTTGTAAATGAAGAAATGGCTGCTGCCGTTGTAATGAACGGTGGTCTTCCTATTCTTCATCGCTATAACAACCCACAGGATCAACTTGCTATGTTTGAGAAGGCAAGAGATAAGGTAATGCTCGCTACTAATGCTCCAAGCGTTGTTATTGGTGCTGCTGTTGGAACAACACCAGAGGAACTTGCAAGAGCAAAAATGCTTTGTTTTACTGGTGTAAATGTTCTATGCATTGACGTAGCACATGGGCATCACATCGCCGTTCGTAGAATGATAGAGAACCTTCGCGATTCTTACGGAAGTAAGATTCACATTATGGCCGGAAACATCGCAACAACCGAAGCATTTACCGATCTATCTAACTGGGGTGCTGATTCAGTCCGAGTCGGAGTCGGCGGCGGTTCTATCTGCTCTACTCGCATTCAGACAGGACACGGCGTTCCAACTCTACAAAGCATCTTTGACGTAGTGAATTATCAAGAATCGGCTACTCCTGCTGCTATTATTGCTGACGGAGGCATCAGAACCTCTGGCGACATTGTAAAGGCCCTTGCCGCTGGTGCTGACGCTGTAATGCTTGGTTCTATGCTTGCTGGAACCGACGAGACACCAGGGGAAATTTATTTCAGTAATGGTAGTTATTACAAGGCTTATCGTGGAATGGCTTCCCGTGAAGCACAAACAGCGTGGAGAGGTCGTGTTTCTTCTATTGAAGGCATTTCCTCACAGGTTCGCCACAAGGGTCCAGTTTCCGGTGTGTTTGACGAAATCAAAGTAGGCATTCGTTCAGGCTTCTCTTACAGCGGAGCAAGAAACATCGTTCAATTACAAACCAAGTCAAAGTTCATTATCCAAACTCATGCCGGTCAAGTTGAGAGCAGCACGCACGTTAGGAACCTAGCATGAGCAACAACGGCACAACAAGTAAGAAGATAGTTTTCTACGAATCAGATAAACGTTGTGCCGATCTAAAGATCGCATTAGACCGCGATCACCTTTCACAAGCTTTATTCTTTCGCTACATTATTCAGGGCTACATAGACGGAGATAAGAACATTCTTGCCTTTATAGACAAGATAAAGACCAAGAAACTCAAAATGCCAAAAACCTGGGAAAGAGCATCCAGAGTAAAACGACAGTTGAGCGAAAAGCAAATGAGAGACTTGAATTTGTCTGATGATGAACTTATCTCCATTTTTGATATGATAGAAGAAAGTTGAGTTTTTTGAGAAATAAACGACTATTTATTTATGTGTGAAAGTACCTTTCCTATGGAAAGCACTATTTACTTAAAGAATCGGAGGAATTAATTCTATGAGCAAGAAACAACTATTGAGTGAAGGCGAGATCCGCCGCTTTATGAAGTACGCCAACCTCGGCCCTCTTACTGAAAATTTCCTATCAGAGATGGGAGATACACGCAGAGAAGGGTACCATATGGAAGAAAGTCTTTATGAAGAAGATGATATGCCCGAAGAAGGTGGAGAAGAAATTCCCGAAGAGCCTATGGGTATGGGCGATGAAGCCGAAATGGATGATATGGGCGATGAAGAGATGGATATGGGTGGCAGCGACGTTGATGTATCTTCTGTCGTTAAAACTGCCCTACAAGACTTAGCCCAAAAACTCAATGACGCTCTAAGTGGTGTTAAAGGCTACGAGCCAATTTCTATTGACGATAGTGGAGAAGAAATGGCTCCTGCCGAAGAACCAGAAATGGATATGGAAGAAATGCCCCCCGAAGAAGAAGAAGAAGAAGGAATGGAACCAGAAGAAGAAGAAGGGATGGAACCAGAAGAAGAAATCGTTTCCGAAGTTGCCCGCCGCGTTATGGCTCGTCTATCTGAAAGCCGCAAGCCTGCTCCCCGCGCTGCTCCTGCTCGCAAGCCTGCTCCCCGCGCTGCTCCTGCCCGTCGCTCCCGCGCAGAAGCCATTAATGAAGTTACTGACCGCATTATGAAGCGCATTCTCAAAGGTAAGTGATTTAATTTCCTCTTGACTCTTGGCCGCTGTGTGTTATAATAAACACACAGCGGTTTTTATTTATGGGGTCAAGATGCATACGCTATCTGTTGTCTTTGGAATGTTGATTGGTTATTTAATCTATCATTCCCTTAGTTATTTATTGAATGTTGGTGATGCTTCAAACTGGTTCAAGAGGAACGAAGCAGCCATTCTTAAAATTTTGCTTGTTTGCGTTGAGTCGGCAGCGTTCATCCAAACGGCAAAGGTAAAGCAAATGAAGATTCTTGGCTATAATGAAGAGTCAATCAAACTTTACATCGATCTTGATAAGCAAAATTTCGATTTATGGAAGAAAACGCTTGCCGAAACGCTCTCGCACTATTATATTGAGAGTGGGAGAAAACCACACTATGACTTTAACAAACTACTCGCGCATACTGAAGAAATTTGGAGGAAGTATGAAGCCGAAGCGAAGAATGGATGAAGAATCACCAGAAGGAACAGACGAAGAGAAGGGCGAAGCACAGATCGCTCAACTTGAAACTGCTTTCTTGAAGGAAACCCTAAAGGAACTTGGAAACATTTTCTTTATGGGCGAGGTGAACGAAGAGGCTGCGAATGGTCTTGTTTCCAGCCTTATTACTTATAAGGAACTGATTGAGAAGTCATCAGCAGAATCACAAGAACTGGAAGAACTGGAAGAAGAGGAAGAGCCAGAGGTTTCAGTAGAAGCCGTTGAGGGCGCAGAAACACCCGAGGCAACCACCGAAGAACCAGAGGAAGAAGAGGAAGAGGTTCAGAAGGAACCAGATCCTATCAAACTTTACATTTCCACCCAAGGTGGTAATGCCGATGATATGTTCGCGATCTATGACGTTATAGAACTGGTAAAGAGGACCGTTCCAATTCAAACCATCGGTCTTGGAAAGGTAATGTCCGCTGGCGTTCTCCTCCTCGCCGCAGGAACCAAGGGCAAGCGCAAGATCGCTCGCCACGCTCGCGTAATGATCCACAACGTTATTACCGGCCATTCAGGCGGTCTATTCCACGTTGCTAACGAACTTGGCGAAGCAGAGAATATCCAGCAAATGTATATCAACGCTATTGCCGAGAACTCAAACCTAACCGTTAAGCAATTGCGACGAATGGTTAAAACCGGTCAAAACATCTATTTATCAGCAGAAGAAGCGATTAAGTACGGAATCGCTGATGAGTTGATGTGAAACTACTTATAAAGTGAGGGTTCTAAATGTTTAATTGGGATAAGGCAGTTGATAATCGCTTGGGTCAAAAGACAGACAAAAAGCAAGAACTTGAATCTTTGCTTGAAAGTTTGTTCGGGCAATTGACTGCTGAACTTTTGACGGAAGCAAGTTCTGAAAGCACGGAAGATGCGAAAGGCAAGTTTAGACTGCCCCCATTTAAGATTACCGAATTTTGGGGACAACCAGAGAAAGCGGATCGCGAAAGAATTACCAAATTTATGAGAAATATTCAAGGTGTTTCTTTCAAAGAAAAATTAGAATCTGTTAATTCAATTATCTCTGGTGGTTCACAAGGACCAAACACAATACCGCAGATCCTTTCTGCTATGGTATTTGTAGAAAGTTTGAATAGCATAGTCCAAGAATTTGACCGATCTGCTGCTGGATTTTTGTTTGAGGCTTTTGTTGCTGCTTTGTTCGGTGGTAAGTCTAGACAAATACCAGGAACAAAGATACAAGATGTTATTGACGATTCAGGAGAGTACTATTCTTTGAAGCTTATTAAAAAAGGCTCTACTGAAAGTACTGAAAGGTGGGAAAGAGAAGGAACGAAGATTTCTGGTTCTTTTAATAATTTAATTGAGTTATTTGAAACTGGAAAACCAGTTCATTATCTTGTCGCTCTTAAAAAGGATAAAGGAAGTTCAATCGTATTCGGTCAATTCACAATGACTCCACAGAACTTTCTTGATGTCTTTTTTAAAGCGCGTGCTGTTCCAAGCGATGAAGTTGATATGAAATTAGAATGGTACGATGTAGATAAATTAAAAGATTTTATCAAAGGCAAGACCGATGACGATGAACTTCCATTTGTTTCTATCTATGCTGTCGCAGATAAAAATAATCAACTTATATTTGATAGTGAAAAGGGAATTCCAATCTCTAAATTTGATCTAACTCTTTTAGATAATTTAGAAGAAAAAGGTTTTGAACTTCCTCTGGTTATTTATGGTTCGCGGCCTGGTTCTAAATCTGGCGAAAAATTGAGTGATATTTTTTCGTCAAAAGAAAAGAAAGAGAAATTAGATAAACAAGAAATGTCAAAAATAAAACAGATTATTCTGGATTTGAGTAGGGCTAATACTGATGAAGAAATAATTAGCATTCTAAAAAGAATGCCTGGTGCTATGCTACAAAGAAAATTCCATATTTCCCAGCAAGAGATGACTAGAATCGCAAATTATGAAGAGATTGGTATTCTTGATTTAAGCGAGCAAAACTTAAAGCAACTTTGGACCAATTACGCAGAACTTTTGGAAAAAACAGTAGCACCTGTCTATCGCGCTTTCGATCAATTTAGTACAAATCTAGAAAGTTATTTAACATCCCCAACTTCCGAGGAAGGACAAACCCGTAAGGCTTATGGGGAAAAGGCTATTCAATCTTCTCGGACGCTAGCAATCAATACAGATGAAGCCGTTACTAAAATGGAAAAAGGCAGAAAAGACACAAAAAGCACTTGACGTTTGACTACCACCTGGTTATAATAGAAAAATAACAGGTGGTAAATGACTAAACACTATAATTCAAACTTTTCTCTACAACAAAAGATTCTTTCGGGCGTCGATCTTTTGGCCGATTACGTTTCTTCTACTCTTGGTCCAAGAGGGCGAAACGTTATTCTAAAGGCCAAGGACGGCGCTCCTATCATTACCAAGGACGGCGTTTCGGTCGCTGAATTCATTTCTCTTCAAGATCCATTTGAGGATGCTGCCGTCCAAATTATCAAGCAAGCAAGTAGAAAGACCAACTCGGAGGCCGGTGATGGAACCACAACGGCAACGGTTCTTTCTCGCGCCATTCTTACCGAAGCATTCCGGCACATTACCGCTGGTGCTTCTCCTGTTGAGGTAAAGCGAGGAATTGACTTCGCTGTTGAACGGATTATAACCCAATTGAGAGAGGTTTCTAATCCGATTCGATCCGAGACAGACATTACACACATCGCAACTATCTCTGCTAATAATGATGACGTTATTGGCCGTCTTGTAGCAAAGGCTATTACCTCTGCTGGAAAGGACGGTTCGCTTATCGTTGAGGAAGCACGTTCTACCGAAACAACTTTGGATCTTATTGAGGGGTTCAGGTTTGATTCCGGTTATGCTGCTGGTGCTTTCGTGAATGACGAGCGTAGAAACGCTGTTGTTTATGAGGACTGTTTTATTCTTGTTGTTGATGATAAGTTGGATAAGGTCCAAGACCTATTGCCTGTTCTGGAACCTGTTGCCCGTGAAGGTCGTCC
>Ga0315901_10000860_pt1 | contig 43924 bp, 36 predicted proteins | sample LakEriMetagenome_10_FD_203761 | JGI IMG/M metagenome (GOLD analysis project Ga0315901, IMG submission 203761) | Freshwater fungal communities from buoy surface, Lake Erie, Ohio, United States - Buoy 2 MA116 | ecosystem: Environmental > Aquatic > Freshwater > Lake | place: USA: Lake Erie, Ohio...
GGAAGCCGAAGCCGTCTTCGACGACAAGAAGAAGCTTCGACTCTGGAAGCCGAGAGAATGAGCTTCTAGGATCGCCCAGGAATCGCGATAAGCCTTCGAGTCGATTATCCGGTCGACTCACTCGAAGAAGGCGTCCTAAGCGATCCTATGCGATTTGCCGACGCTGGCTTCTTCTGTCTTCCCGGAAAAGTCGGCTTCTGGTATGCTTTACGGGGGATTAAGTAACAAAAAGGGAGATCATGAAAAAGAAACCATCAAAGAAACCAATCCCATTCTCCGAACAACTCAAGGAGAGGATCGACTCCTCGGGACTGTCCCGATACCGAATCTGGAAAGAGACGGGAGTCGCTCAAAGTACACTCTCCGAGTTCATGAATGGGAATCGAGCTTTATCAATGGGAGCGATCGACAAGATCGTCTCCTTGTTGGACCTAGAACTAAAACCAAGAACACTGTCCGAATCAACGAAGGAAAAGAAGTAAGAATATGGCAAGCCTACGAAAACAAGCTAAAGGGGATAGTTGGCAACTACGGTTTAATCTCGACAAGAAGCCGACGGTCTTATCTCTCCCGGATCTTACCGAATGGCAGGCGAACAAGTGGAAAGGCTTCGTCGAAGCTATCGTCGTATGCAAGGAGAAAGATCTCCCTCTCGACAAGAAGTCGATCGAGTGGCTCTCCTCTCTCTCTCCCGAGCAACGGAAGAAACTATCGGACAAAGGGATCATCGATCCGGATCCTGATCAATCGCAGGAAGAGAGCAAAGAGACAACCCTCTCGGAATATCTCGAAGACTACTTCTCGACTCGACGGTCGGACGTCAAGGAAGCGACTTGGGTCTTCTATGAGCATACTCGAAAGCGACTCAAGGAATTCTTCGGAGATCGATCGCTCCGGAGCATTACTCCAAAGGACGGAAAGGACTTCCGGAAGTGGCTTGAGAAAACCAACAAGAGAGACAAAGCAAAGGAGGACGGAAAGACGATCGGACTCTCGATCAATACCGTCAAGCGAAGGACGGGACTCTGTCGACAGATCTTCGCCCAAGCGATCCTCGACGGACTCCTCGATCGGAATCCCTTTGAGGGGTTGTCGACTTCTGTCCGGTCGAATGAGGAGCGGAAAGCTTACGTCGGCTTGGAGGACTTCGCCAAAGTCTTAGAGAAGGCTCCTAACGCGAAGTGGAAGTCTCTCCTTGTGTTGGCAAGGATAGCAGGCTTCCGGATCCCTAGCGAAGCGCAGGGGCTTAAGTGGGAGCATATCTCCTTCGAGCAAAGACGGATCTTCGTCGTCAATTCCAGTAAGACGGAGCATCATAAAAACCGGAAGCTTCGAGTCGTCCCTCTCTTCCCGGACGTCGAAAAGGAGCTTCTCAAGCTTCACTGTGAAGCGACTCCGGGGGAGGAGTACGTCTTCCCGGATCTCCGAGGGGACTCCAATCTTCGGACAACTCTCGAAAAGATCATTCTCCGAGCGGGGGTAACTCCCTGGCCGAAGCTTTGGCAGAATCTCCGGGCTTCCGCTGCGACGGATCTAGCGAAGACTGTCCCTTCCCATATCGCGGCTTCAATCTGCGGACATACGGAGCAGATCGCCCAAGAACACTATTGGAAGGTAGGAGAGGACGATCTCGATCAAACGATCTCGAAGCTGTCGACGATCCACTCTGAGAAGTTAGCCAGAAAGGTAGCCATAATCGACGTCCCTAAGGTTCCCGAATCGTCCCTTACTGTCTCGACGCCTTCGGACGATGAAACGAAAAAACCCAAGGAATCCCTTGGGCTTGTCTCTATTTGTCGTCTTCTGGCCAACGCTGGCTTTTCCCTAAGAATGGGCGAAGAGGGACTCGAACCCCCGACATCCACTTTGTAAGAGTGGCGCTCTAACCAACTGAGCTATTCGCCCTAAAACACACCTAGCTAAAGCCCAAACGCTTTAGCTTGTTCCGTCCACTACGCGCCGTGCAGACGAATCCGACGATTCCGACGCTCGGCTCGTTGCTTGCTCCGTCTCTTGATCTCGCTGGGCTTTTCGTAAAACTCCCGACGTCGCATCTCTTTCTTCAATCCGCTTCTTTCTACCAACTTACGGAACCGTCGTACCGCATCCTGGATCGTCTCTCGATCGCGGACTTGCAACTTAACCATGCATCTTTCTCCAATCAGACCTTTTTACGCTCGCTTCGGTTCGCGAAACTGCTTGTGCCTCGAAATGTTTTTTCTTTCACCAATAAGCCCTCAAGCCAACTCCTTCGGCTCGCGACTCCCCTCTATCGTCTATTCAGGGGCCAAAAGTGTAGCTTATCGCCCCCTGGAAGTCTAGAGGAGAGGGAGGATTAAGGCTAAAGGCTTAAGGCCTTAGGGAGCAGCCAAACAGCCAAACGGCTGAGGACAGCCGTTTAACTTTCAGGCTTTAGGCTTTGGGCTTTAGGCTTTAGGGAGCAGCAAAACGGCCAAACGGCTGAGGACAGCCGGTTTACTTTCAGGCTTTAGGCTTTGGGCTTTAGGCTTTAGGGAGCAGCAAAACAGCCAAACGGCTGAGGACAGCCGTTTAACTTTGAGGCTTTAGGTTTAGGCCCTAGGCTTCAGGGGAACAGCCAAACAGCCAAACGGCTGGGGACTGCCGTTTAACATTGGGGAACTTTTTGGGGCCGGAGGGGTTTAGGTTGATTACCCGTCCGATATGTTTACGAACCGATTGGATCCTAACACTTTTTCCACACCCCGACTTTTTCGAAATTCCCAGCAATCGCCCTAGCGATTTTTGCCAAAATGGGCGATTTTATCCCTATCACACGACTTACCCCCCCGCACTGGCCTTCCCTCATATAATCCACCAGCCTGCCTCCGGACAACCAAACCCTCCAAATCCAATCCAAAAAAGTCCGATCATGAAAAGAATGCTAGCTACCAAAGACCGCTCCCAATTCGCTACCCGACGCGCTCGCAAAGGTGCGATCCGAAACACAATCCTCACGCTTCTTGCAATCTCCGGCCTTTCCGCAGGTGGCTACTACTGGGCCATGAACCGACCTGGCAGCAATCTTGAGAGCTCTACCGAACCGATGCTCCATTCGGTCTCCGAAGGCCCTTTTGACCATATCGTCCTCGAACAGGGCGAAATCGAGTCCTCGAGCAACAACGAAGTCAAATGCGAAGTCAAAGGACGTGGAGGTAGCGGTACCCCCATTCTTTCGGTCATCGCCGAAGGAACCATGGTCAAAAAAGGGGATACCCTTTGCCAACTCGACTCCTCGGCCCTCGAACAAGAAGCCAAAAACCAACGTATCGTCGTCAGCACCGCTGAATCGGCTGTCATCAGCTCCGAAGCCGCTGTCAATAAAGCTGTCATCGCTCGACAAGAATACCTCGACGGCACGTTCCTCACCGAACGTCAAAAAATCGTTAGCGAAATCGCCGTCGCTCAGCAATCCCTCCGCAAAGCCGAACTCTCGCTCGAAAGCGCCGAACGACTCGCCGCCAAAGGCACTCTGAAGCCTCTTCAAATCGAAGCCGAACAGTTCGCGGTCGAAAACGCCAAGAGCACCCTCGAGTCTGCCCAAGCCCGGTTGAAGGTCCTCGACGAACTGACCAAAGCCAAAATGCTCGTTCAGTACGACGCCGATATCGAGACATCCAAAGCGAAACTCGAATCGGATAAAAACACCCTCGTCGAAGAAAAAGAAAAACTCGAAGAGATCCAAAACCAAATCAAGTCTTGCACGATCAAAGCTCCCGCCGATGGACAAGTCGTTTATGCCAACAAGAGCTCCGGTCGCGGCGGCAGCGACTTTATCGTCGAAGCCGGTGCACTGGTCCGCGAACAACAAACCATCTTCTTGCTACCTGACCCCAGTCGCATGCAAGTCAAAGCGAAAATCAATGAGTCTCGCATCAGCCTGATCCGTGAAGGTATGCCAGTCAAGATTCGCGTCAACGCAGCCGAAAACGAACTGCTCGGACGTGTGATCAAAGTCAACAAGTATGCAGAACCAGGCAACTGGTGGGGATCGAACGTCAAGGAGTTCGCGACCTTCATCCAAATCGTCGAACCACCCGAGACGATCCGTACAGGGATGACCGCCGAAGTCCGTATCTTCGTCGAGCAAATCGAAAAGGCACTTCAGATTCCCGTGCATGCCGTCTATGAAACCAAGCGCCACCACTTTGTCTTGGTTCGCGATGGTGAAAAATGGGATACTCGAGAAATCAAAATCGGGGCAACCAACGACAAATTCGTTACCGTCAAGGAGGGTGTCAACAACAACGACAACGTGGTGCTCGATCCTCGAAACCACTTGGATAAAATGGACATCCCCGAAATCAAAGAGGATGATGATCGCTCGAAACTCGTCGCTATGTCCAATGAACCACTCCCCAAGCCCGCCGGAGGTATGGCTGGTCCCGCTGGCGCCGCAGGCGGTGCTCCTGGTGCCGCTGGACCCGGTGCTCGGGCAGGTGGTGGCCAAAGTGCTGGAGGCATGAACCCTGACGCGATTGTAGGTATGATCATGCAACGCATGGACACGAACTCCGATGGTAGCTTGTCCCAAGAAGAAGTTGCCGCAGACGAACGCATGAAGGCAGGTTTCTCAGACTACGACTCGAACAAGGATGGGAAAGTCGATCGAACTGAACTGGCTGCAGGATTCAAGAAGCGTATGGCGGCCATGGGGGGTGGAGCAGGCGGCCCTGGCGGTGGCGGTGCAAGTCGGGGACCTGGTGCCCCGAATTGAAGTTGGAAGTTAGAAGGTTGAAGTTTGCAGGGGAACCAAGAAGGCTTTTGTTCTTGGAAACGGGGTTGGTGCGATGCTTCGATTTTGGGGAATCGAGTACGAGAACGAGAACGAGAACAGTTTGAGCGCAAGATTTAATAGCTGGGAATAGAAAGAGATATGGCTGAAGCCTTTAAGACCGATGGATACGCCTGCCGGGTCGTGGACTTGAAAAAAGAGTACGTGCTCAAGAGCGAAACGGTACGGGCCCTTCGAGGTGTCACTTTCGATGTTCCGATCGGTGATTACGTAGCGATCATGGGTCCCTCGGGCTCCGGAAAAAGTACTCTCTTGAACTTGCTCGGCTGTTTGGATAAACCGACCGCAGGCAGTCTGTGGTTGGGCAACGATGATGTTGCCAAAATGACTGATGACCAACTTGCGGATGTTCGCTCCCAGCGAATCGGCTTTGTCTTTCAAGCTTACAACCTGATCCAGCAGCTGACCGTCGTTGAGAACATCCAAGTCCCCTTGTTCTATCAAGGCAAGCCGCTTACCGCGGCCCAGAAAACCCGCAGCATCGAACTGGCCAAGATGGTGGGACTCGGAGAACGACTCGATCACCGCCCAACGCAACTTTCAGGTGGTCAGCAACAGCGGGTCGCAATCGCCCGATCGCTCGTCAACGACCCTTATTTTATCCTGGCGGACGAACCGACCGGTAACTTGGACTCTCGTACCACCGAGGAGATTCTGCAAACCTTCGAACGACTCAACAACGAAGGCCGCACGATCATCTTGGTAACGCACGAAGACGAAGTATCCAAGCGGGCCAAGAGGGTCGTACGACTCAAGGATGGTCGTTTGCAGTGGGATAAGGTCAATACGCAAGAGGTCCGCGACGAAGCGGCCCGATATGCGATCGAAAACATGCCGGTGGAAGTCTAATCGCACTCGTTTGCGGCTTGGAGTAGCTTTGCTATGGGAATCCTATTAGGTACGATCGGGCTCGGAATCAAAAGCTTGTGGCTTCACCCGATGCGTTCGATCCTCACGGTCTTAGGCATCTTCATCGGCGTGGCAAGCGTTATCTGGTTGCTTGCGATTTCCAAGGGGATCGGTGATGAGGCCCAGCGTCAAATCGAAAGTTTGGGCGCCGACACGATCATGATCCGTACCGTCAAGCCACCGAGCGAGAAGATGTCTAGCCAAGGCTTGACCCCTTATGGTCTGATGCGCGAAGAGTACGACATGCTCGTCGCGACGATTCCAACCGTGAAAAGTGCGATTCCGATTCGGGAAATGCGCCGGCAGTTCCAGTTCAAGAACCGCAAACTCGACGGTCGTTTGGTCGGTTGCACCCCCGAGTATGCGGATGTCACCAAACTCGAGCTTGCTTCGGGACACTTTCTGACCGATGCGGAGAATTTTGCTCGCGATTGCCACTGTGTGTTATCCGCAAAAGTTGCCGAGCGACTCTTCCCTTACGAAGATCCTGTCGGACAGCGGATTTACATGCCTGAGAACCAGGATTTTTATCTGGTTGTCGGAGTGCTCAAACCCAAGGGGGCCACGGCAGCGATCGGCGGATCGATGGCCGCTCAGGACTTTTCCAACGACGTCTATATCCCGATTCAGACGCTTCAGCAACGTATCGGCGATACGATCATGACGATGCGTTCGGGATCGCGCGAAGGGGAGATCATCGAGCTGAATCAAATCACGTTGCGATGTAGCGATGTGGCAGATGTGAAGAAGACAGCCGAGCTTGTGCAGGCAGCCCTATCGAATCATGACAAGATGGAAGACATCGCGGTTGTTGTGCCTCTGGAATTGCTTGAACAAGCCCGTACGACGCGGGCGATGTTTATGCTTTTTATGGGGATGATTGCGGCGATTTCGCTCCTCGTCGGTGGGATTGGGATTATGAACATTATGCTTGCAACGGTCACCGAGCGAACGCGAGAAATCGGTATTCGACGAGCACTAGGGGCCAAACGTCGCGATATTGTTCGGCAGTTTTTGGTCGAGACCAGTGTGCTGAGCCTTACCGGGGGCGTGCTCGGTATTTTGTTCGGTCTGTTTTGTAGTCCTGCAGTCGACATGGCCAGAGAGCTCGCGACCACTTGGTTCCCTAAGCAGATGGCGGATTTGCCCGAGGTGGTTCGGGTCGTCAAGCCCTCGATTGTTCCTGAGAGTATTCCTGGCGCGTTCTTTATATCGCTGGCTGTGGGATTGATTTTTGGAATCTATCCGGCGACCAGGGCTGCAAAAATGAATCCGATCGAAGCCTTGAGGCATGAGTAGGGGGGGGCTTAAGGCTTAAGGCTTAAGGCTTAAGGCTTAAGGCTCAAGGCTTAAGGCTCAAGGCTCAAGGCTCAAGGCTTAAGGCTTAAGGCTCAAGGCAAACAGCCAAACAGCCAAACAGCCAAAACGGCTGAGGACAGCCGTTTTACCGTTTAGGCTTTAGGCTTTATTGCGTTAGGCTTTATGGCTTGGGACCAAACACCTTATGTTTCACCCGCTATCTTTCCTGAAGAATCTTCCGATTCTATGTTCTATCCCTATTCTTTGAGGCTGTTTTGCCGATACCTTTGTCTTGCGATTGTTTTACTCCTTACGCATCTCAATGATACGCGGGGACAAGAACTTTGGGTCTACTGCCAGACCAATTTGCTCGTCCCAGACGAGGTTCAGCGGGTCGAGGAATTGATGAAGCGTGCCAAAGCCTGTGGCTACACGCATCTATTGATCGCAGACTCGAAATTTTCCAGGTTGGGTCAACTCGATGATCGCTATTTTAAGAACGTCGAAAGGATCCAAAAGAGAGCCTCTGAGTTGCAGATCCAACTCGTACCAACCGTATGCTCAGTGGGCTATTCCAACGATATCCTGTCGCTTAACCCAAACCTTGCTGAAGCCCTACCGGTGCGGGACGCTCTCTACACTGTCCGTGCGGGCCGGGCGAATTTGCAGGCCGATGCGAATCAGGCTTTGTCAGCCTTGAGCGACCGTCGCAAATGGGGTTTCATCGACGAACCTTTCAAACAAGATGGGGATGCTCTGAAATCAAGTCCGCCATATACCGGGAATGTGCGGATCTCCAAGCCGCTCAAACTGATCCCCTTTCGTCATTATCATGTTTCCGTTCAGATCAAGACGCAGGATTTTGATACTCCCGTCGAGATAAAAATACTGACCCAATCGGGTCGCAGTCTAAACTACACGAACCTAAGAACCGAACCGAGCCAAGACTGGAAAACCCATCATATCACCTTCAACTCGCTGGAGAACTCTGAAGCGAATCTCTACATCGGAGCTTGGGGGCCAACACAAGGTTCGTTATCGATCAAGCAACCGATCTTTGAAGAGTGCGGTGCAGTGAACTTGGTTCGACGCAAATCGGCCCCAATCCGAATCGAACTGGAGTCGGAGGATGGCAAGCGAACGCCACTCGAAGAAGGAATCGATTTTAAACCTTGGGAAGATCCGAAGCTTGGAAATGTCCCCTATGGTGGAGAGTACGAGGTTTGGCATGAAGCTCCTGCAATCCAGCTCAAGCGGCAACTGCCCGATGGTGCAAAGCTACGAGTATCCTACTACCACACGCATATCGTGTATGAGGGACAAGTCTGTGGGACGGCCAGCGACGCTGAGTTCGAGAGTTTGCTCGACCAGCAGATTGAGCGGATGACAAAACTATTTCCTAACTCAGACTTCATGATGTCCCACGACGAATACCGAGTCATGGGATGGACGCCAGCAACGGCCAAGGGACTCGCACCTGACGCAACGCCTGGACAGGTCCTCACCCACAACGTTCGTCACTGCAGCGAGAAGCTTTTTGCCAGGAATCCTAAACCGTCAATTGCGGTATGGAGCGACATGTTTGACCCTTATCACAATGCCGTGGAGAAGTACTACTTAGTGAACGGCTCCTTAAGCGGATCGCATGCTCCGGAATCGGTTCGGATCGTGAATTGGAATTTTGGGAAGCGTGAGGAGAGTCTTCAGCATTTTTCGAAGCGAGGTCACGAGCAGATCTTGGCCGGTTACTACGATTCGAACCCTAAGCAGATCGCAACGTGGCTAGACAGCGTCGTCGATCGCAAAATCCCTGGAGTTCAAGGAGTGATGTACACCACTTGGAAGAGGAACTATTCCGATTTGGAAAAGTTCGCGGAGTTGGTCAAATCACACTCTTGGTATTCGCAAGTCAAACCCTAGATTGTGGGATAGATGCAACGGATTTGATTTCCACCGTTTTGCTTCGATTCATACAACGCCTTGTCGGCTCTATCCATCCAAGTCGCTGGTTCTTCACCATGCGCATATTGTGTGATTCCGACACTGCAGCGAATGATGATATCCACGTTAGCGATCGCGGTACGCACGGCTTGAAGCCCCTCGATAAAAAGTTGAACGTCCCGCTCGAGTACCTCGGGTGCTTGGCCTGATAAGACTGCGAATTCCTCTCCACCAAGCCTCGCGACACACTCTTGTATCGGGTTTGCAAAAGCACTCTGCAGCCTTTTGGAAAACATTACAAGCACCTGATCTCCGATGCCATGTCCGTACTGATCATTGATCTGCTTGAACTGGTCTAAATCAAAGATCGCCAGCGACAAGGGGCTCTCTGAGTGGTTCGCACTGCCATCCTGTGTTGCGATTGAGTTTAACGTCCGGAGTACAACTTCGTTCCAGCCTCTGCGGTTGAGTAGTCCGGTGAGCTCATCGTGCCTAGCATCATAGTGATCTTTGTTTGCTTGATCCAATTGCGCCTGCATGTCGGTCTTTGATCGATACAACTGTACGCAAAGAATCGCGAGATACGAGCATGCAATGCTGACGATCGCTAGAGCGAGAGTCAGCAGGTCTGCGGTTGCTGCCACCATAGCGATGGGTATTCCATAACACGGAGCCAAAGAAGTTAGGTCAATCCCCCGAATCGTCGATCACGCTTGATGTAATCGGCGACGGCTTCGTAAAGATCAGGCTTTCCGAATTCTGGCCAAGCCTTTTGGGTGATCCATATCTCGCTGTAGCTGATCTGCCACAAGAGAAAATTGCTGATCCTGAGTTCACCACTGGTTCGAATCAACAGATCGGGATCTGGCATTCCTGCCGTGTAAAGATGTTCGGAGATGGTCTGCTCGGAAATCGAGTCGGGGTTTATTTTGCCCGTGGCAGCGTCATTTGCAATGGCTTTGACCGCATCGACGATTTCTTGTCGACCACCGTAATTGATGGCAAGTACGAGTGTCTGCTTGGTCCCACCTTTGCATCGGTCGATGGCTTGTTCCATGACATCGAGCACTTCCTTTCCCAGGCCATCGCGACGACCGATGACTTCCAATCGAACTCCATGATCGATCAATCGCTTGGTTTGATTGATCAGGTAGGTTTTCAGCAGGCCCATCAAGAATTCGAGTTCGTCAGGGGGACGCTTCCAATTCTCATGCGAGAAGCAGTACAGAGTAAGGTAAGGGATATCTAGTTCGCCGCATGCCGTGAGGGCTTCTTCGACGGAGTTGGCACCCTGGCGATGCCCTTCGATTCTTGGTAATCCTCTGGATTTTGCCCAACGCCCGTTGCCATCCATGATGATGGCAACATGCTTGGGCATTCGATTTCGATCGACTGTATCGAGCGAGAGTGCTTGGCTTGCGTCTGGTTTCTTTCGACCGAAGATACCCATCGATGTAACCTTGCCAGAACGCTTAGATAAGGAAGATCGTCTGCTCGCGGTCTGGGCCAACCGAAACAACACCTAGTGGAACGGAGACGAGTTCGGAGATCCGATCCATGTACCTAAGTGCGTTGCTTGGGAAATCCTTCATCGAACGGACTTGGGTTACGTCTTGATTCCAACCCGGGAGGGTTTCGTAGATCGGTTGGCAACGGCGTAGCACGTCGGCTTGGCTTGGAAGGCGGTCGATACGTTGGCCGTCGAGTTCGTAGGCTGTGCAGACCTTGAGTTCATCAAAGTGGCTCAGCACATCGAGCATCATCAAGGATAGATAATTCGCACCGCTGAGTCTGGCCGTATAACGGACCGCTACCGCATCGAACCATCCGCATCGCCGAGGTCGACCGGTGGTTGTACCGTATTCGCGACCGATTTCTCGAATCTTGTTCCCTGTTGCATCGAGCAATTCGGTTGGGAATGGTCCGCCTCCGACGCGGGTTGAATAAGCCTTGGCGACTCCGATCATCCGATCGATTGCGCTAGGAGGGATTCCTGATCCGCTGCAAACTCCCACACCTGATGCATTGCTGCTTGTGACAAATGGGAAAGTTCCGTGGTCGATATCGAGCAACGAGCCTTGGGCTCCCTCCATGAGGAGTTTTTTTCCTTCATCGAGTTGGTCATGGAGGAAATAGGTTGTATCGCAGATCATGCTACCGAGCGATTCGGCCCAAGTATGGCACAGAGCAATGATGCGATCAGCATCGAGTTGATCGAGATCTTCCTGGCTTGCAAGGGGTGCTAGGAGAGATCGTTTGGCTTGAACGATTTCACGGATGCGACTTGGCAAGGATGGGCTTACCAAGTCCGCCATGCGGATTGCATGCGTGCGGCCTACCTTATCGCGGTAGCAAGGACCTATGCCGCGGTTGGTCGTTCCGATGCTTTCGCCACTGACGACGGTTTTATTGATCGCTTGGTCTTCGATCATGTGCCACGGCATAACGACGTGAGCCCGCTCGCTGATCTTCAGATTCCTGCGTGGTTCGATGCCCCGAGCTTCGAGCCCCGTAAGCTCCTTGATGAGCATGTTCGGCTCGATGACAACCCCTGGGCAGATGACATTTTGGATGTGGCCCGAAAGGATACCCGATGGGACGTGGTGAAGCTTGTAGACCTCTTTTCCGGTGACTACCGTGTGGCCAGCATTGGCTCCACCTTGGTATCGAACCACAACATCATAGTTTGGAGCAAGCAGATCGACGAGTTTGCCCTTGGCTTCGTCACCCCATTGCAGACCGATTACGCAAGTCGCTGGCACGGATAGATCCTGAAAAAAGAGAGTGGAAAAGGACTAGAGTCTATGGGCTCAAGCCTCAAAGCGTCAAGGCTTAACCCCGTCCCCCTTCGCAACAAGTCTCGCAGATGCGATGGCATCGGCTGCAATGGTATTTGGCTCGGATTTCAACCAAAGCGGCACCGCAAACTGGGCAACACGGGATATTCGTGAGTTCTTGGGCCGTGGGAGAGTCGATGGGCGAGGCATTCGATTCGGTTCGCTGATACGTAAAGCTTGTGCCTTGGGGTTCCGGGCGCATTGGATTTTTGTTCGAATCGGCCATAATCGTGATTGAATTAAGCAGCGGAATCCTTCGAGGAGCACTCAAGCGACCTTTTGCATTGAAAGTTTCCGATTACGATATCCCAACCGGCATGGTTCGTCGACAACCAGGAGTAATCCTGGGACTGCGAAAGCGGATGTTTTCTGATTGATTACCGTTTGAATGCTCAGACTTTGATGGGTTCAAGACTATCCAACCAAATAGATCCATCCGAAGGCGCAAGTGCACCGAAGCAACCTTGGCCGACTTGGACCAAGCTCATCGTTTCGATGGTTTTGATCCTGCATTTTTCTCTGATTGCCTTGGTTTACTTTTCCAACAACAGCCTCCACCGTATGCCGTTGGCTGACCAGATTATCGAGAGGTTTCACCCGTATCTGATCGGTTTGGGTTGGTACACCGAACTTCTGCCGATGTCGGTGATCGGTTCAGAAGCTTACGAGAAGCCGGTGACATTCGATTACCGACTCGAACGCACCAGCAAGACGTGGAATTCCTGGATCGATTCGTCAACTTCGGACGTGCGATGGAAGCGACTGGCACAGCTCGCAGGCGCGTTGGCGATCAACGACGATGACGAGGGATTGGGGCAAATTGCACTTTCGTTGGTTCGTCGAGCGCGTGCCCAAGGGTTGGAGTTCGATCAGATTCGTTTTACCGCGATCGAGCCTGGATCATCGCAGAATGTTCTGCTTTACCAAGCGACCATCATTCCGCTATCGAGCGGTGAACTGACACTTGTTCCGGAACTTGAATCGACACGGACTGTGCCCGTCTCGCAAACAACGAAGCCTTAGTCCACCTAGATTCGCTCGACAGGAATCCTTAAGTGCAGCGAACCTTTACAAAAAGCCTGATGAAATCGCTGGCAGATGTGCCTCGGGCATGGATGCGATTCTGGTTTCATCCAATCCCCAGGTCGTCGGCAAATCCCGTGCGGCAATTGCTCAGTCTATTGGTCGGGTTGCTTTTCCTAACCTCCGTGTTTTGGGTGCCAGACTGGCTTTCTGCTGAGGGTTGGCTTGGACTCGATGCGGGCAAATACTTTATCGGCGACGGGATGCCTGGCACGGGTAGTGATTATCGATGGTCGGTGCTCTATCGTTGGTCAACACCTTCGGTAGCTACAGGCATTTGTGTCGTAGGTTTGGTCGCGAGTGTTTTGATGTTCCTAGGTGTTGCGGGTCGCTGGTCGGTGCTTGGAGCATGGGCGTGCTTGATGATGATTCATCATCGTGCGCCATGGCTTACACTGCCATCGGAAGTTCTTGCGTCCTCGGCGCTTTTATATCTTGCGATCGATCCGGGCAGTTTCGTGAGAGTGAAGCAGGCCGAGGCGGTCAAGGAAGAGTCTTCGAGTGTGCTTGCGAATCTTGCGCTGCGTTGCATGCAAGTCCATTGGATCCTTTGGTCGGGCTTGTCCTTGGCCAGTATGTTCCAGCAAACCCCGTGGTGGGATGGAACCGCCTTGTCGATCCTCTCTGAGCAGGGATCAGGCTGGCTTGGAAAAATTCCACGCGGGGGTTACACCGGTCAAATCCTTGGGTTTTCAGTTGTTTTTCTCCAAGCGACGAGTTTGTTGTGCTTGTGCAATCGGAGTCTTCGAGGACTGGGTATTCTTTTGACCATTCTGCTTGGGATAAGCTATTTTGTTTTGGCTGGAGATTGGCTCATGGGATTGGCTATCAGCAGCTACAGCTTGGCTTTTTTACCTTACGTCGAGCCAGAGAAAATCTGATACAATTCGCCCATTATCCGTTTGACCGCTAGCGTTTTGATTGAACGATGCAACCAGAAAAAACAAACTCTCAAATTCCACGCCGAGATTTACTAGCCACGACAGCCGCTGCCTTAGCCATAGGGTCTTCGGTGGTTCTGCCGTCCGAAGTACAAGCCAAACCGATAGGAGTTTCTCAATTGAAATACTGTTTGAATACAAGCACGATCCATGGGGAAGTGATTCCCATCGTTGAACAGGTTGGGATTGCGCAAAAAGCCGGGTATGACTCCATGGAGATTTGGCTTCGGGATGTGGACAAGTACACCGCCGGAGGCGGGAGTCTTGCGGATTTGCGCAAGCGGATCAGTGATGCGGGACTGAGCTTAGAGAGTGCCATCGCTTTTGCACCTTGGATTTTGATGGATCCCAGTGGCCACAAGAAGGCGCTCGAGCAAGCCAAGAAGGAAATGGAGATTGTCGTGGCCTTGGGTGGTAAGCGAATCGCGGCCCCACCAGCCGGTGCCGTCGACGGGGACTTGTTGAATCTGGACGTTGCTGGCGAGCGATATCGGGCACTGCTTGAGCTGGGCCGTAGCGTAGGTTGTTTGCCGATGCTCGAGGTATGGGGTTTTTCGAAGAACCTGTCCAAGCTTTCAGAGGTCTTGCACGTTGCAGCCGCCGCACAGCATCCGGATGCTTGTGTGCTTCCGGATGTGTACCACTTGTATAAGGGTGGCTCGAATTTCAGCGATCTTGGGCTGCTTGCCGGAAACAAGATCCATGTGTTCCACATGAACGATTATCCGGACATGCCGCGGGACAAGATCACCGATGCGGATCGAGTCTATCCTGGGGATGGGATCGCGCCGATCGGATCGGTGCTTAAGACGGTCTTTGCAAGTGGGTTCAATGGTGTGTTGTCGTTGGAGTTATTCAATCGCGAATATTGGAAGCTAGACCCGCTGGAGAACGCCACGGTGGGATTGAAGAAGATGAAGAGCGTAGTTCCCGCATGAGTTTTCGCAAGATAGATGTATTGGAATTCAGCAATCGATCATTGCCCGAGGAGATATTAGGATGAGTCGTAACTCTGATGACAACAACCCTTACACACCGCCCCTACGCTCCGAAGGGGATCCAGGTGGTACTAATGAGGAAACGGAAACTCTTTCCAATGGCTATGTGGCACCACCAACGGGCGAATTTTTGGGGCACCCAAGTTCGCTGTGGATGCTGTTTTCGACAGAATTTTGGGAGCGGTTTTGCTACTACGGCATGAGAGCAATGCTGGCTGTTTATGTCGCTGATACTTTCTTTGGTCATTTGCCCAAGGAAGAATCCGAGACACAGGCAAGTTTGACCTACGGAGGATTTACTTCTTTGGTCTATGCGACGGGCATTTTCGGGGGGCTCATTGCCGATCGATTCCTCGGATATCAGCGCTCCATCTTGCTCGGTGGCCTTTTGATGGCCATCGGGATGTTCATGCTGCTTTTTAATGATCTGAATATGTTCCTGATTGGACTTTCGGTGATGATCGCAGGGAATGGGTTGTTTAAGCCGAATATCTCGTCGATGGTGGGCAAGCTATACCACCCACAGGATCCGAGGCGAGACTCTGGATTTACGATTTTTTACATGGGGATCAATGCTGGGGCTTTTTTCGCCCCGATCGTCTGCGCCTCGATGATTGGTGTTTGGTACGGACAAAAGTACGGTTTCCTCGCTGCAGCCATCGGGATGATTCTTGGAATCATCATTTTTCAATTCCGACGGGGGATGCTCGGTGCAGTTGGTGTACCGCCCAAGGGTCGTGAGGGAATGGGCCCGGTGATGGTCGTCCTGGCAGGTGCCCTTGCGATCGTTCCGTTGATTTTTGTGCTCCTTAGTCGAAGCGCTCTGTTGGGTTATGTGCTCTCAGCGATGATGATTGGATTGATCGTCTACTTTGTCGTCAGTGGCATCAAGAGCGGGGAGACCGTTCAGTTGCAACGGTACATCGCGATGATGATTCTGTTCGTAGCCAACATTTTGTTTTGGGCATTGTTCGAACAAGCTGGTTCGTCACTCAACTTTTTCGCACGGGACTTTGTTGAGTCCCCATTCAATTTTTCGTTGTTTCAAAGTTTCAACGCATTCTTCATTATCGCCCTAGCCCCCTTGTTTGCGATGCTATGGCCTTGGTTGGACAAGAAAGGCTTAAACCCCTCGATTCCCGCCAAATTTGCGATCGCACTTTTCTGTGTAGGGCTTGGGTTTTATGTCCTCGTTTGGGCGATTAAGGGGACAGCTCCGAACACCAAGGTCGCTTGGACAATCTTGGGACTAACCTATCTCATCCATACCGTGGCGGAGCTATGCCTATCGCCGATCGGGCTTTCGATGGTGACCAAGCTGGCCAAGCCCAGTGATACCGGGATGGCCATGGGTGGTTGGTTTCTATCGACAGCGATGGCGAACTATTTCGCTGGTCTGATCGCCGCGTTGGCATCGCAAGGTGGCAAAGGTGGCCATGGTGAAGAGGTCGTACGCAATATGGATCAGTATGCGACGGTCTTCAATCAGCTGTGGTGGTTGGGTGCCGGTTTTGGACTTCTGTATCTAGTGGTCTCACCGGTTGTCAACAAGCTTATGCACGGTGTGAAATAGTCGCGGCGTTGGTTTTCCGACGGTTTCGTTTATGGGGTTTGCGAATTTAGAGGTCGCTGATGCAAAACAATCCGTCTGAATTCAAGCCTTATGTATCGGATGATGCGAGGATTCCCGAGCTGACGTGGTTCCCTGTGATCATCGGCGCTCTGCTTGGAATCGTGTTTGGGGCTTCGTCAATCTACTTAGTGCTCAAGGTTGGACTGACTGTATCGGCGTCGATTCCGGTTGCGGTTTTGTCGATCACCCTGTTCCGCGCCTTTAGCTGGATGACGGGCTTGCGCAAGACGACGATCTTAGAGAACAATATCGTTCAGACGACCGGATCGGCTGGTGAGTCGCTGGCCTTCGCCGTCGGATTGATCATGCCTGCCCTTTTGCTGCTGGGCTTCGATATCGATGTTGTGCGGGTGATGACCATCGGTGTCTTTGGCGGATTGCTCGGAATTCTCTTGATGATTCCCTTGAGACAAGCCTTCATCGTCAAGCAGCATGGAAAACTGACATTTCCAGAAGGCCGCGCGTGTGCTGAGGTTCTCATCGCAGGCGAAAAGGGTGGATCGACCGCGTCGATGATCTTCTCCGGGTTTGGATTGGGATTCCTCTATCAAGCCGGGATGCAGGTTTTCAAGCTTTGGCGAGACGAGGCTTCGGTTCCGTTGTTTGCGCAATCGGCAGGAAAAGTTGTCGGGCTCAAGGGTGCCTCGTTGTCGATGGAGGTCAATCCAAGCCTGCTGGGGGTTGGTTACATCATCGGACCGAAGATCGCTAGCATCATGGTCGCCGGTGGTGTCTTGGCCTATTTGGTGATCGCACCGATGATCGTGACGTTTGGTGAAGGTTTGGAAGTTCCTTTGGAACCTGGAACCAAGCTCATTCGCGACATGGATAGCAAAGATATCCGCACGTCCTACATTCTCTACATCGGAGCCGGTGCGGTGGCCGCCGGGGGAATCTTGAGCATGATCAAGGCCATGCCAGTGATTCTCGGTGCGGTCTTCACAAGCTTCAAGGATTTGGTGGCTAGCCGCTCGGCCGGTGGATTAAACAAGCTTCGAACCGATACGGATCTTCCCATCCCGCTGGTCGTACTGGCGAGCATCATCTTAGTCGGATTGCTCATGGCCGTACCCCAGTTGGGACTGGGTTTCGGATTCACCGGCTTGGTCGGTGCGATCATGATTGTTGTCTTTGGATTTCTGTTTGTCACTGTTGCATCTCGATTGACCGGTGAGATAGGCTCGTCGTCGAATCCCATCTCGGGCATGACCGTTGCCACCTTGCTATTGACCTGCTTGATCCTGCTGTTGCTCGATGGCTTTGGCTGGCTGACGATCAATAAAGAAATCAAGCTCACTGCGCTAACCGTGGCCGGGGTTGTTTGCATTGCATCTTCGAATGGTGGCAGTACAGCACAAGCTCTCAAAACGGGGCATTTGGTGGGGGCGACTCCCAAGTCCCAGCAGATTGCGATTTTGGTCGGAGCGCTCACCAGTGCTTTGGTTGTAGGGTTAGTGCTGTTGGCCTTGAACGAGGCCAATACGACTTATAGCAAGAAGGCTGTCGAGGCCTACAAAGATATCAAAATCGATACTGCAGGCTTGCCCAAAGGCCGCGTACGATCGGGAGAATATTCGGTAGACAAGACCGAATACTACGTCCTTAATCTTGGTCGAGCCGAGACGGATAAAGCGGTACCACCGGGTAAGTATCTGCTCGATGCACAGGGAACTCCGGTTTACCTTGTCGATCCTGCAGTCAACGGTAGTCTCAAGGAGGACGATCAGGGGCGCGATGTATCCCAGGGCAAATTCGATGCCCCCAAGACGGTTCTCATGCAGTTGATCATCGATGGTATTCTCGATCGACGCTTGCCCTGGGGGTTGGTGCTTTTAGGAGTTGTCATTGCGATCACGCTCGAACTCAGTGGAGTGGCAAGCTTACCTTTTGCCGTCGGCGTTTACTTGCCATTGGCGGCTTCGACACCTATTTTTGTCGGAGGGATGATTCGCTGGTTGGTCGATAGGTACCATCGGATTCCCGAGGGCAAGGAGGATGATTCGAGTCCGTCGGTGCTTTTGAGTTCCGGTTACATCGCAGGAGGAGCGATCGCGGCAGTGTTGATCTCGTTGCTTAACTTCAAAAAAGAATGGCTCGAGCGATGGGACCTATCTGGTAGCCTTGGTTGGGAGGCAAAAGCTGCCGACTTCCTCAAGGGTGGTGACGGATGGAATGGATTCCTGTACTCCAATGGGCCTGCTTTGGGTGCGTTTGGGATCCTTGCGATTGTCTTGTTGATGGTGGGACTGCTACCAAAAAGAAAGGCTTCGGAGTAAGCGAACCGATACCATGCGTGTACTCTTTTGGTTGAGCATCGCGTGGCGTTACGTGTGGCCGTCGCCGTACACAATCTTTGGCTTGCTTATCTACTTGATACCGATTCGGGGTAGTCGAAGTTTACTGGTTCACCGAGGGACGATCGGAGTGATGGGGCCAGCGATCGACCGGATCCTTGTTCGTGCTCCGATCCTTGGCGGTGCTGCTGCCATGACCTTTGGGCATGCGATCTTGGCGAAAGACCGGGAGACTTTCTATTCAACCTGGAATCACGAACGGATCCATGTCGATCAGTACGAGCGATGGGGATTGCTGTTCGTACCGATGTATCTTGGTGTGGGATTGTGGCTCAAGTTACGAGACAAGGATCCTTATTGGGACAATCCTTTTGAGATCGAGGCACGGCGACTGGGTGATGGAATCGACTGCTAAAGGACTCGGCACCAATAGGCTTTGAGATAGCCTGTTTCAGGGCAGTGAGTTGCGACCGGATGATCCATCGCTGCGGATCGGGTTTCGAAAATTTGGACGACGCGTCCTCGGGAACGAGTTCCGTCAGGATTATTGCCTGTGGCTCTTGCGGCAGATTGAACGACCTGCATGAATGCAGGCCCATCGAGAAGTCCAGCGCAGCAGCAGGTAAGTAGGATTCCCCCTTTTTTAACCAACTGAATCGCGAGTCGGTTAAGGTCGATGTGTTTACGGGTGCCTTCTTCAAGTTCAGTGCGAGAGCGGATCAGTTTGGGCGGGTCGAGAACGACGATATCAAATTGTTTATTGTTTCTTGCCATATCCCGCATGTAAGCGAACGCATCGGCATGCACGTATTTGATACGCACATCATTGATGTCTGCATTCTTTTTGGCCATCACCAAGGCTTCTTCGTCCAGATCAACTCCGACGACTTCGGATGCCTTGCCCGACTTGGCGGCAGCGACGGAGAAACCACCCGAGTAGCAGCAGACATCCAATACGCTTTTTCCTGCTGCATGACTTGCTAATATCGCTCGATTTTCTCGTTGATCACAAAAGAAACCGGTTTTGTGTCCTGTACCAAAATGGATACGGTATTTCACTTGGTTTTCTTCGATGGTGGCATACGGGGGAAAGTTATCTGACTTGGTGTCCTGCCAGATTCCACCCTCTTGGCTTGAGAATTGAGGGGAGGCGGCAACCAGACTGTGTTTGGTGCCCAGGTGTGCGTGCATTCGCTCGAGGATTTCCGGAGCGCGTTGGGCCATGCCCAGACTGAATGCTTCTGCGCTTAAGCAATCTCCATAGCGATCGACGACCAGGCCGGGGAATCCGTCGGATTCTCCGTGGATGATTCGATAGGCGTTGGTTGTCTTTGGGATATGAAGTGTTTCATGTCTTAGTCGGATCGCATCCTCGATGAGGGACTCCCAATCAGAGGTCGACGGCAATTGGCTCTGCCAAAAATACAATCGCACAGCCACTTCGGAGCGAGGGTTGTAGATGCCGTAGGCGAACAGAACGGGTTCGTTGTTGGGGGTTGCAGGACTCGGATCAACATCGGTTGCATAGACGGCCACCCAATCTCCAGGCTGAGGATTGCCTTCTGTCCGGTCGATTCTCTTTCGAAAGATGTTCGGATGCCGGCTAGGTCGGGGCATATAGACCCTAGCGATAGGCTCGGAAGGGTTAGGTACAAGCGCGTTGGTGGTATTTCGCATAGAGATGTATCGTATCGCTCGGATCGCAAATTATCTTTGAATGGAACTGAGTTGTGAAAGCAAATCAGTCAAATGCTCGGATGACGACAGTTCATCCTCGACTTGCTCCAGGAGCATTGTTGCGATTTGCCTTAGAAGCGATACAGCATCTGGAACTCGGCTCGATATTTCATTCTGTTGCCAGCGATCTTCAGGGAAGCAGAAGACTTCTCCGATGGGAGCATCGACGAGGGATAGCTTGCCGGAAGTATCCTGTTGAATATCGAATCGGGCGTTCCAGCGATCCGTCAACACGGCGAATTCATTTTTTCCTCTGGCCCATGCCAACGGTGGCTTTGAGGAGAAAAAATCAAGAAGATTGTTTTGAGATGCTTCAGATATCTGCTCCAACCAATGACCCATATCTGAGGGTTGCAATAGGTTGCTGGTGCGCGTTCCAAGCTTATATCCAGCGGCCGGGCGAAGAATCCAAGGGGTGTGGAGTCGTTCTGAGTAGGCGTCCTTGGACAAGTCGCTAGGAATCCCCAGTCCGACGCGCTTGTGTTCGCCTAGTGGAAAGCCCAAGAGACCTGCTAGTGACAGCCAGCAATCTTGATCAATGCCGAGTTCTTTGAGCGACTGGAGAATCAGCCCAATTCCCTGATCGATGCATACCGATTGCGCACCGGCCCCGCAAGCGATCCCGAAGAGAAGGTCGGGGTCGAAATTGGCCTCCAAAATCAGATCAGGTTGCTTGTTGTCCGATGGTGGATCCGGATCGTCCGTGTCGCACATGAGTTTTTTGTATTCGTAGGGAGCATCCCATGGGCCGTTTAGTCCTCTTGAGTGGATCCACAGATAGGGAGTCACCTGGCTTTGTTCGATCCAACATTCGAGGGCCTCGGTCAGAAGATGCTCAAAGGATTCCTGAGTTTCATCGTGGGAGACTTCGAGACGCTCCAGGTCTTCGTGTTGCCGCAGGATACTGACGGCGGGAATGCTGTCAGTAGCCAACAACCACTGTGAAGGTTGCAGTTTTTTGGAGATAGCCGATAGATTGGGTTCCAGGTGGATTGATTGCATCCAGAACTGGTCAAAAACGACGCTGTGGGCTGCTAGCCGATCGATGCTGGGCGTCGGCAGCAAGGAGTTGCCATAGCAACCTGCGAGATTAACGCCCCAGCCTTCGATCGTTACAAGAATCCCTTTGGGGCTGTCCATCCTACTTGTTTTCGATTCCAAACCATTTGACCACCCCGGCTTCTGTCAGTTTAAAGACAGCTTGAGCATGGGGATCGACGATGGCGGGTTGGTCATCGACGAGAAACAGGCCGACGGGGTTTTGTAAAGGTTCGCCAGATACGATTAGCTTGGGTTCTTCACCCAGTTTCCAAGACCAAATCCCTTTTCGATATCCATCGCTAACCCAAATTTGATCTTTGGAATTCACGACAACTTGATGAGGGAATTCGAAGGTGCGTTTGGTAATGATTGGTTCGACTTGGCCATCCTTTGAGACTCGGACCAATTGGTTTTCATCTTGAGAGATCACCCAAATCCGATCCGCATAATCGACAAATACACCTCTAGGATTGACTGTGGCTAAGATTTCTGGGTTGGAACCCGGAGTGCTTTGTTTCCAAAGAACGCGTCGTTCAAGGTCAGCAACAAGGAGAGTTCCATCGCTTAAGAAAGCCAAATCGACTGGAATTCCAATCACGGCATTGACGGTGCCTTTCCATTGCCCGCTTGAGTCTTTGCGATAGACCTCACGGGTTGCCGGATCACCAAGGGCTATTTCACCAGCGGATGAGACTGCTAGGCAGCGAACTGCGTTGAGTGGCTGTCGAAATTTATTGCTACCTTGCGTATCGAGTTTGAGTTGCTCGGACTCATAGAGCCAGAGTCCCGGTTTATTTCGGTCGACGATCCAAACGGATCCCGATTTATCGACGACACCGTCGAGAGGATAAACTTTTGAGGCCTCGCGGGTGGTACTAGCTGAGGGCGGTGTAGGCTTTGCCGATCCAGCGTCTTGTGCTTGGATTGCACCGCTTGCAAGCAGTGCTACAGGAAGGGCAACGATCGCTCTAAAAACGAAGAGACTGATGGATGTGAAAGGAGGATTTTTCATGGTCCGACGATGAGAAAGGAATGCGTCGAAGGTGCCTTGTGCGGGGCTACACGCTACCGATTGTAGCGTACAGAAAGGCTCAAACCATGGAGACGAGGCCAAGCTTTGGAAAATTCCGGCCTGAGCCCCATCCAAAACCCAGTCTGATTTCTTAGGGAGTCACTGGAGAAACAACAACATTGGAGTCTTTGTTGCCGTCTGTGACAGCGATACCCACCGCGGTGAGTCCACCGATGAGAGCTAGTGGCAGAAGGCCACCACCGAACCCACCACCGATTCCGCCACCACCTCCACCGCCACCGCCCCCAAAGTTACCGCCTGCTACGCCACAGCATCCAGCCATTGGCAGCGGGCAACAAGCAGCTTCTAGGGGCAAGACGCTTTCGGCCATGATCGGAGCACCAAAGCAATCGCAAGACGCCAATTCGACGTTCAGCGCTGGCACGGCATCTTGTTGCACAGAAGCGTGAACGAACTTGCTACCGTCTTGGGAAATCGATGTACTTGAATCTGCTCCACCCGAGCCTTTGCCAACAGCAACAAACCCCATCGCGGCGATACCTGCCGGACCCGAAGCAACGAATCCGTAGTTCCCTGGAGGAATGTTGTCAAAGCGATAATTACCATCCCGATCGGCACGTGTTTTGGCAATCTCATTGCCTGAATGGGTCAGGTAGATTTGAGTGTTGCTCATGTCAACATTTTCGCCGGGGACACTAACCCGACCTTTGATCCCACCATCGTTATCGATCGCGACTCTACCACTGTTGAAGAAGGATCGATCTTGTCCAACCGGATCCTTATCGAGTTGAATCGGAGCAAGACTACGAGGGATCGAGCCACCTCGAATGAGGGATACAACTCGATCCGTCGCTGGTGTCAATGTTCGTATTTGAATTCCGGTAGGAAGATGTTTTCCTGCTGAGGCATCCAAAAGGGTCAGGGACATCAACGCTAGCGTGCTGGGGTTGTGTGCGATCAGTGAATAGACACCGGGTTGAATGTCGGTGAATCGGAAAGAACCATCCTCGGCAGTGGTGACCGAAGCGACCCGCTGGCCCTTTTGGATCAAAGCGACTTCAACACCGCTCTGGCGAATCTGACTTTCACCGGCAGGAGTGCCAAGTGTTCCCCAAAACGAACCATCGGCTGACAAATGAAGCCATTGATGGTGGTTCAGACTTCCAACCTTGCTCACCGAATCGCTTGGGCTACTGGTCGCCGGTGCTGGCACTGCCAAAGCCTCAGGTTGTGCATTAGCTGGATCTTGTGCAAAGCCAATGGTGGGACAAGCCAAGGCTCCAAAGCAAGATGCGATGGTGGAAGCCACAAGAAATCGGAATTGGAGTTTAGACATCGAAGCACCAAGCGAAATGAATCTGGAAAGGATCCGTGTACACTGTCCAAGTGTATTCTGCAAAATGGAGGATACAAGCGAAAACAAATTCGAGAAATCGAGGTAACTGGTAAAAAGGGATGGATGTGACGACCGAATGTAATGCCTAAATGGCTAAAGCCAACCTTGCGATAAGCCTATCTAATTCCGAGGAGGTCTTATTGGGTTGCCCTATTTTGGGTTCTGGATGTTGTATACTCCGGAGCACTTTTGCATTGGGGTGCAGGCCGAAGATGTTCTAGGTTGAATTGGATGTTTCTATTTCAGATATAAGGGCGGAGCGTTGAAAAGACCAAAAATCAGTGCATTTCCTAAGTGCTACTTGGAGGAAATTTCTCAGAAAAGAACGATCAGCGTTTTCGATTGGATCGAAATGGCCAAGTCTTTGCCTGCAGAAGGCCTTGAGATGTATGAGGGCTTTCTGTGGGAGCTTAGCGACGGGTTTCTAGGGCGACTGCGGGATGCCCTGCAAAGTGCAAATTTTCAGATGCCAATGCTTTGTTGTTCCCCGGACTTTACACATCCCGAGGCTTCAAATCGCTTAGCGGCGATCGACTATCAGAAGCGAATGATCGAGGTGGCTTACAAATTGGGAGGAGAGGGTACGGTTTGCCGTGTTTTAAGCGGTCAGAGGTGGCCCCAAATCGGGCTTGAGCAAGGTCTCGACTATGCATCCGAGGGTATATTGGCCTGCCTTCCGGTGGCCGAATCGTTGGGAGTGGTGCTAGGGATCGAGAACCATTACAAGGATGGTTTTTGGCTTTATCCCGAATTTGCACAAAAAAAGGATGTGTTTTTGCAGTTGCTTGCTCGGATTCCGAAGTCCAAGTATTTTGGTGTCCAGTATGACCCAAGCAATGCGGTGGTGGCCGGGGATGATCCCATAGAACTCCTCGATGCAGTGCTAGAGAGAGTCGTTAGTATGCACGCAAGCGATCGCTATTTGGTTCCGGGAGCGACACTGGAGGATTTGCGGCAAGCCGAGGGGAGTTCGGGTTACTCGAAACTGCTATTGCATGGAGTAACGGGACGTGGTCTCAACGACTATCCGGCCATCTTCGAGAGGCTTTCTTCAGTCGGTTATTCAGGCTGGATAAGCATCGAAGACGGAATGAATGGGATGCAGGAGATGCGGGAGTCCTTGTTGTTCTTGGCCGAGATGGTTCAGAGGTATTATCCGGCCTAGCAACCAAATGTCTTGCTATAACCGCCACCTCCGGCAAAACCCTCGCAATCAACCCATTCTGCTTAGATTGCGATCAATATCCCTTTTGAAATCTTTGATTTTCTTGCCTAGCTGGGGGCTCGATCTACGATTGCGGAGATGTCATTTCGAATCCGCAAACTTACGAATACTCCAATCGAGAAATCGCCAACATGAATCCGATTCGGTTTACTGCCGGTATAGCGGTCTTGATTGGCACCTTGTGTCAATGGGGACAAGCCAATTTGGGTCAGAGCTATGCTGGGATAGCGTTAAGCACGGTTCAGCAAGATGGCCTGAAGATCGACTACAATGGAAATCTGACATCGGCGGAACAACTTCCGAATGCGTCTTTTCCTGGGTCCGCGTCGCGGATCGGAACCTTCGACTTTAATCTGAGCAACCTGGATGGTATATATTTCCTCCAAGCAAGGATACAGTTTTGGGTGCAACTCCCGCCTGAAGCGATCGGGAATTTAGCACCGTATCTGGTATTCTCCAAAGTTAATCAAAACGCCTCTGAGGGTTTTCCCCATCTAGATGCAGCCTTAATCGCTGGAGATGCGATCAAGACGGACATTCGGATTTCTTTCGACTTGTTCCCTGCTGGACTAGGAATCGTCGATAAGCAGATTGATTTTAGAGACTTGACAGAGGAACAAAGTTTGGGGCTTTCAAAGATTCTTTCAGAAGACCCTCAGCAGCGAGTCGATGTTTGGCTAGCGAGCGACACGCTTAAAGCCATCACCGTTCCTTCATCTGCAAGTTACTTGGATTTCTCAAACGGGTTCCCAATACTTGTTGCAACGGATTTCAACTCGACGTTGGAATTGAAGTTTGTTCCCGAACCGTCATCCATGGCGATTTTTGGAATCGGTTTCTCGATCATTCTACATAGGTCGTGGCGCGGAGTCAGAGCCTCAAAGAATTCCGTCAAACGATAAGGGTATAGGAAATGGTTCCCACTAAAGGGTTTCTCGTCTCAGTCGTTCTTCTCATTGCATGGGTCCTTCCGGGTCGAGAAGCGACGGCAGATATTATCAGCGACTTCGCTCAGCAATCTGGCACCGCTGAAGGCACCTCCCTACGACGAGCAGTTTATTTAGGGAGGCTCTTTAACGGTGTTGATGGAGGTCCTTTTCGTAGGATGGATTCCATGTACGCAGCAATCACACTGGCCCAAGCTACGGGGGTTCAGTTGTACGCTGGTGACGGAAACGCCAATTTCGATACTGCGTTGGCTCAAGGCAGGATGATTGATACGGGAGTAAGGGTTTCTAACGTTCAGCAAAACCGAACAGAAACGATTTTCATTCCGGGGAATTTTGGTAGCACTCCTCCGTTCAAAATCGATGCACCCACCGGTGTGGCAATCCATGATTCATTGGCCTTGAATAGGCGGCTAGATTTTTGGCTAGTAGGTGAAGCCAATTCTGGATTTACCGTTCCATCGACGGTTGCTGGGAACCCCGCGAATTTCTTTGTTCAATTCGAAAGGCACACGACAGTTCCGGAACCCGCATCGGTCATGCTGTCGGCGACTGGTATCGGCTTCGTGGTTTATCGCATGCGAAGAAAGAAAACGTCAAAGCATTCATTGAGCGTTTAAGTTTGCGAGGGTAAGTAGTGCGTACGCCGTGACGAGGTTCGGATCGCCCTCCATCCATCGTGGTTCTGGGTTAGTCCACGAACCGTCAACCTTCTGAGTTTTGGAAAGTTGCTCGATCACATCTTTTTTCCATGGTCGAGCCCCGTCTTGGGTTTCAAATGAATCCCGGCCCATGACTCCAAGAGCCTTGGACATCGTCTGTAGGTAGTAGTACAAGCCTGCTGGGCCCATCCCGGGATTGCTCGTAACGCTGTAGTTTTTCGATAAGTACTTCACTGCCGCTTTGACGCGATAGTCCTCAGGGCTTACTCCCGCATAGAGCATGCTCTTAAGACCTGCATAAGTCATCGAGGCGTAGGATCGTAGTCCCCCAGTTGCTTCGTCTTTTCCAGCCATCGAGTCTCCTCCATTGGCAGGAGTGTAGTAAAAGCCACCATCGTTGAGCTTGCTTGCAAAGGGGGTGTCGTTTGCGGGTGACTCAAGGTTTTGGCAGCGATTTACGAAAGCCAGCGCTCTTTGAATTGCTGGATCGCTTTCGGCTACTCCGGTGCTTCGAAGAGCTTCGATGAAGAAGGCTGTATTTGACAAATCCGGTCGCGATTTGCTTCCATAACCTGCGCCACCGAAAGCAGGATCCTTGGGACTGATTCCTTCTCCCTCATCCCATTGCTCGCCTTTGACAAACTTTTGTGCAGAAGTGAGAACCTGATCGAACTTCCCGTCTTTGTTGATTTTTGACAGTGCCATCATCGCCAAGCAGGTTTCGTAATTGGCATGTCTAGAGCCCTCGGCGTGCAGGCCTCCATTGTCCTTCTTGGTTTTAAGCAAATACTCGATCGACTTTCTAACCATGGGGTCCTCCTCTGGCACGCCGATCGACAAAAGTGCAGAAGCGACAAGTCCTGTAACACCCGGACCAGCTTGGGCGCTAAACGACCCGTCGGGAGCTTGGCTCTGTCGGAGAAAGGCAACTGCGGCCTTCTGCATCCTGTCTTGGACATCTCGTTCCGACTGACTGGTTATTCCACCGGAGTCCTTTTCTTGTGAAAAACCTCCTGTTGCCAAAGGTAGGGAGACCAGACCGATTAGGATTACAAGGACTGTACGTCGGTTATTCATTCGAGCACTCAAGTACTGAAAATGACAAGTAAGGGTATCGATTCGGATTGGTCATTATAGGTATTTGCCGATCCGATGGATGCTGTAGTATAGGATTTGTCCATGTGATAACAAATTTTAACCTACGTGATCTTAGACTCCAATCGACCATAGAGACAATACGATGGCGGCGTTGATCGAGTTGGCGAAATCGCAAATCGAGATCTTTGCTAAAGAGCAAGGATTTCAGTCGGTTGGATTTGTTCGAGCCGATGACGCAGATCGATACCCGGAGTTTTGCGACTGGTTAGATCACGAATACAACGCTTCGATGGATTACCTGAAGAAACGCAGGGAAGCGTATCGCAACCCCAAGGGTGTGCTTGAGAATTGCGAAACACTCATCTTTTTGACGCTACCCTACCAATCGCATCCTTGGACGGGTTTCGTCACGAAACAAGGTCGAAAGCGATCCGTATCATCGGATCCAACCCCAACGATTGGATCGTATGCGATGCCCACGGAGGACTATCATGTTTGGATTCGCAAAAAATTAAAACCTTTGACGAGGGAGCTTCGAAGAATGTTCCCCGATTGCCACTCGCGCGTGGTCGTTGATACAGCACCTCTTTTGGAGCGGCACTATGCATCCAGAGCTGGACTTGGCTGGATAGGGAAAAACACGATGCTCTTGAATCGGCAAATCGGCAGCTACTTTTTCTTGTGTGCGGTTTTAACGCAGGCAAAGCTGACCGATCATGAACCAGCTGACTGTGTTGAGTCGACCTCCCACTGCGGAACTTGCAGAGCCTGCTTAGATGCCTGTCCAACCCAAGCATTCGTGGAACCTTATGTGCTCGATGCAAATCGCTGCATCAGTTATTGGACGATCGAGCATCGAGGGGAGATTCCCGAATCGATGCGTTCGCAACTTGGGCCATGGCTTTTTGGTTGCGACATTTGCCAAATCGTTTGTCCATGGAATCAAAAAATAGCCCGATCGGTTGGGCAAACCATGACTCATGACTCGATCGATCGCAAAAGCGACTGTCTTCACTGGCTGGGTTTAGATCAGGCTTCTTTCGAAATGCTCTACAACGATACTCCGTTTGCCCGGACCGGACTTTTAGGCATGCAGCGTAACGCGATGATCGTGGCAGCAAACATGAGAGTCCGCCGAGCCTTACCCGCAATTCGGGGCATTGCGACCCAGGCGAACCATCCACTAGAGCAAACCGCCCTGTGGGCTCTTGCTCAACTCGAGGACTCGGTCAATAACACCGGCCAGTGAGGTAACGTTTTATTTTTCCGACGATTTTCTAAGCAGGTCAAATCCGAAGATCCCAGAACTGTGGCCGTCGGAAAAACGCACATTGTATGCGTAATTCCCGACGGGCTGCATTCCGTCAACGCGAAGTTGTTTCGCTTCGTTCAGTGGAATTACCTGCAGGACGGATGCCGATTGCTGGTGATCTTGCCCCTTTTTTTTCTCTTTGCAGGTAGCGCATGGACACGCCTTCCTTAGCTCACTTGCTGTCCAAATACTCACACTCGAATCGCTCCATCGAATTTGGATTTCTTCGTTCTTGGTGCGTTCAATCGCAACGGGAATCACTTCTAAACTCATACCCTATATTCCTAGTTGACCTAGTTCTGTCTAAAATGCTCGCCAGTGTAAACCATCGTCAAGCGAGCCATAAATCAGCCGACCCTCGGGGTCATTGTATACCGACAGCGATTCCAAGCACATGAAGTTTCCTTACCGACGATTGTTCGTTGCAGGACACCAAGGAATGGTGGGGGCCGCTGTATGTAGGATCGTTCAAAGCGACTTCCCCGAGGTGGACTTGGTCTTGCGAACTCGCTCAGAGTTGGATCTTTGCAACCCCGAGCAAGTCGAAATTTTCTTTCGCGAAACAAGACCTGACGCAGTGATTTTTGCGGCTGCGAAAGTTGGAGGTATCCTAGCCAACGCGAGCTTTCCAGTCGAGTTTCTTTCCCAAAACGCCAAGATGGCGATCAACGCGATCGAATCTGCCTATCGCCACGGGGTTTCAAGATTTCTATTCTTGGGCTCGACTTGCATTTACCCCAAGCATGCTCCACAACCCCTCGTCGAACCGAGTTTGCTATCGAGTCCACTTGAGTCGACCAACGAAGCCTATGCACTAGCCAAAATCGTAGGTCTCAAGCTATGCCAATATTACCGAAAGCAATTCGGCGTGATCTATCACAGTGCCATGCCGACGAACCTATACGGGCCTGGCGATAATTACCATCCTGAGTATAGCCATGTGATCCCTGGGCTATTGCGAAGGATCCACGATGCCAAGGTTCAGGCTTTGCCATCGGTAACCCTTTGGGGAACCGGGACACCACGCCGGGAATTTCTCTACGTCGACGATCTCGCAAAAGCCCTTTTGCATCTGATATGTTTGGATTCCCCTCCGGATTGGATCAACGTAGGGACTGGTAGGGAAATCTCGATCCTGGAATTAGCAAGGACAATTGCCACTACCGTAGGCTTCAAGGGCGATTTCAACTTGGATACGTCAAAACCTGACGGAACACCACTAAAGAGGACAGATCCAAGTCTCATTTTTTCAACCGGTTGGAGACCGGAAACAAACCTTGAAATCGGCTTGGTCAAAACCTACTCGGATTTCCTCCAAGGGGTCGAACAAGGTACCCTGCGTGGCCAATGATGAATTCATTTGCTATCCTATGCACCTGCGGATTGGTTTGAATTCCGACCGCGGCAACATCAAGGACGTACTATCTCGAAAGGAAAGAAGGAAGCGATGGGCAAATCGGCACTCATTACTGGTATTACCGGACAAGACGGATCGTACCTTGCAGAGCTACTGCTCGAGAAAGGCTATCGAGTGCATGGTCTGGTTCGAAGGAGTTCAAGCTTTAGTACGGGCCGGATCGACCATCTCTACAAGGATATCCACGAAAACCCTGGGCTTTTGCTCCACTACGGAGATCTGACCGATGGACAAGCTCTCACCAATTTGGTTCTGAATCTTGAACCTGACGAAATCTACAACCTGGGCGCACAGAGCCACGTGCGGGTCTCCTTCGATCAGCCTGTTTACACTCTGATGACCGACGGCGTTGGCGCTTTGAATGTCCTTGAAGCGGCTCGAATACTCAACCAAAAGAAGCAGGTGCGTGTTTACCAAGCGAGCTCGTCGGAGATGTACGGTGCGGTACTTGAAACACCGCAATCAGAAACAACGCCCTTTAATCCCCAAAGCCCCTACGCCTGTGCCAAAGTGTATGCTTATTTTCAAACGGTGAATTATCGCCGAAGCTATGGACTCTTTGCGTGCAATGGAATCCTTTTCAACCATGAATCCCCACGTCGCGGCGAAACTTTTGTAACAAGAAAAATCACGCGTGCAGCGACTCGAATCAAGCTCGGGTTGCAGAAGAAACTATTTCTTGGAAACCTTGATGCCAAACGGGACTGGGGCTATGCAAAGGATTACGTAGAAGCGATGTGGTTGATGCTACAGCATCACGAACCGGATGATTTTGTAATCGCAACCGGTGAAACCTATTCGATTCGTGAATTCCTCGAGTTGGTCTTTTCCAAACTCGATCTCGATTGGCAAAAATACGTCGAAATAGATCCTCGCTATTTTAGACCCGCAGAGGTTGATTTGCTTTTGGGTGACCCATCGAAAGCGAACCGCTTGCTTGGTTGGCGTTCAAAAACCTCCGTAGCCAAGCTTGCCGAGATCATGGTCGAGCACGACTTGGAACTGGCCAAACGTGAGGAACACAACCAATCCTTCACAAGCTAAAAGTATCAGGCAGCTAGTCCAATGGCCCTCGCACCTCCACCTTAAGGTTTCGGCTCTTCAGGAATTGTTGTGGCTAAGAGCTGAGTAGGAAAGAGACGAGCTTTCACCCAAAACAACAGCTCAAGAACCAAGGATACGATTCATGCGAGCAGTCATCACAGGCATCACGGGGCAAGATGGCTCGTATTTGACAGAGTTCCTCCTGGCACGAGGTTACGAGGTACATGGAATCGTCAGGCGTAGCAGTACGCTGCAGCGACCCCGATTGGATGAGTACGTCCACGATCGATCGGTCTATGGCAAGCGACTCTTTCTGCACTACTCGGACTTGACCGATACGACTTCTCTGCGAAGGATCCTCAGCCGCATTGAACCGAATGAATTTTACCATCTTGCAGGCCAGTCTCACGTCGGTCTGAGTTTTGAGATCCCAGAAAGTACCTGCGAACTTACTGCCATGGGTACCCTTCGAATTCTAGAAATTCTCAGGGACTTGAAACCTGCCCCTCGCTTTCTCCACGCCAGCAGTCGCGAGATTTTTGGAACACCCAATCACGCTCCCCAAAGCGAAGAAACACCTGTTAACCCCAACTCACCCTACGGAGCCGCAAAAGCATTTGCAAATCATCTCGTCAAAATCTATCGCGACTCGATGGATCTCTTTGCCTGCAATGCTATCTGTTACAACCACGAAAGCCCTAGGCGTTCGGAGAATTTTGTAACTCGCAAGATCTCGATCGCTGTAGCAAGTATTAAACTAGGACTGCACAAAGAACTTGTTTTAGGAAACATTGACTCATCGAGAGATTGGGGATGTGCCCCTGAGTTCGTCGATGCGATGTGGCGAATGCTCCAACAACCTCAACCGCGAGACTATATTCTGGCAACCGGACGAACCCATACGGTTCGCGAGTTCCTTCAGTTCGCCTTCGAGCATGCAGGATTGAATTGGGTCGATTACGTTCGTTTCGATCAAAAATTCCAACGCCCCATCGAGCCAGAAAACCTTCTTGGCGACGCCTCTCGAGCTCGCATTGATCTGGGATGGACCCCAAAGGTATCTCTCCGAGAGCTTGCAGCCATGATGGTCGATCATGATTTGGAAAGACTAAGAAAAACCACCTAGAGCGTCTTTAAGTATTCGATCAAGTCACTCAATTCGTCGCTGGTAAGTGGTTGTCCATGCACCTTCTGCGGCGCGTGGTCTCCGGTTAGAACCTCCTGCAGATTCGAGGCCCGGCCATCATGCAACAACTCTACCTTGCGGAACACACCCCGCAAACTCGGAGTGTTGAAACCCTTGTAAGCGTCCGCGGTCGACCCCAACCCGAGGTCGTGGATCTGCTCATCGGTGTACGAATCACCCTGATGACAATCGATACAAGCCCCCTTTTCGCCCGCGAAGATCTTTTGGCCTCGCTCGGCAGCCTCACTGATCCTGACTCCCTCAGTTCGATAAGGGTTTGGAGGCTGTTTCAATCCCGATAAATATGCGGCGATGGCCAACGCATCCTCATGCGTAGGGTCTGGCCCGATCATCGTCGTGTCGAGCGAATGCTTCATCGCATCAATAAGCCCCTTTTGCCAACCATGCCATGTCCAAGGCCCTGTCTTACTCAATTCATAGAGAGGCAATACACTCTTGAACGTGTAAGCTGACTTGTCATTCATCGTGTCCATTGCAACAGCATTCGTGCCACCTAGATAATGGCATGAGTGGCAACTATACCATTGATCAAGACTCCTTCGAGCATCAAAGAAAATTGCTTCTCCACGCCTCGCGAGACTAGGTGTTTCATCCCCACCTAAGTAGATCCGACGTACAAGCTTTCGTTCAATCAAGTCAACGGCTTGGCAAGAGTTGTCCAGGTAGTTCGCAACCCAAACAGTTCTATTGTCCGTTGCGATCTTCATACCCATCGGACGCCCACCTACATCGATGCGGTAGAATCGATCCGAATCGTTCATTAGCTCGCAGTCGATGTGGTCGGTGCTCCCCCGATCCTGAAAGGGTAAACCCTCTGTTTTCAATACGAGCAACTCATGGGTACCCGAAGCAGAGATGACCACTGTTTGCTCGTCTTCAGTCATCGCCAAACCATGAGGGTCCGCAACCGCCTTCCCCGGCGGATCCAACGATATTGCCTCTCTGTGCGAATGATCGCCAAAACCAATACGTCCAAGTCGACTTGCCATCACCCATCCAAGCCGTATATTCCCCTCGTTGATGGGATTGCGCCGATATACCATCCATGGAAAGAAAACCTCATCGGTTCGTTTGGATGTTTGCATGTGCCCAATATTCAGACCAATAAACTGATCCAAATGCACCAACTTACTTTCGACCAAATCGACAATCGATATCCCTCGATCGCCACTGGTTCCGACAGCTAATCGCTTGCCATCGTTCGAGACTGCCAAGGTTCTTGGCCAGCGACCAACATCAATCCTGCTTACAACACATCTTGATTGAAAATCCACGACGGCAATCTGATCGGCATCCGTCAAAGCGATGTAAACCTTCGAAGCATCAGGCGAGAAAGCCATCGCCGTAGGCTGGAATCCAATGTGCAATCGGGCAATCGATTCGAGTTTTCCCGCTACGACGGCAAGCCAGTGTACGTCACCTGCATAACTACTACTTACCAGCAGGTGCTTACCGTCTGGGTGTTGCAAAATCGCCGACGGGTACTCTCCCACGGCGATTTCATCGAGAACATTTCCGCTTTGTAGGCTTATCAAAGACACCGAATGCGATGTTTGGTTGATGGTCGCCAGCCAATCACCCGACGGAGCCAAAACCAAATCAACAGGCGAACGGTCTTGGCCGTTCGCACTGCCTGGGAAACCTAAATAGAAGAGGACAACAATCAGCAAGACCAAGTGATTGGAATATCTCATGGAAATGAGCTTGCTCCAATTCGAATCTTGCCCTTGTTGCTCGACGAGTCGTTATAAATCCTTGACCGTCTATTTGTCCTACTTGTCGCGTCGTTCGCGAAGCTTTACACCCTTGCCCGTACGCTCACGGAGGAAGTACAGTTTGGCTCGGCGAACAACCGAGTGTCGCTGAACTTCAATTTTCTCAATTTTAGGAGAGTGGAGCGGAAACTTTCGCTCAACCCCTTCCCCAGCAACAATCCGGCGGACAACAAACATCTCGCGGGAACCTGAACCACTCTTAGCGATCACTGTCCCGGTGAAAATCTGAATCCGTTCCTTGGTTCCTTCTTGGATCTTCGTGTGAACGTCAACGGTATCACCGATCTCAAAGGCATCCACGTTTTCCTTGAGATAAGGTTTTTCAACGGTCTGAAGAATCTGCTGGCTCATGATCGACGAACACTTCCGATGTACTGGTCTTGAATTGGAACGAGGGAATATCATTGCCAGTTAGCATGAATTTGGAAAGGCCAAATCGTGCGAAAATCGTCTTCCGGGGACACGAAAAACTGGCCTTTCGCTGTGAAATCCCGCAGTTTGTCGAGCCGGAACCTGTTAGAATCGCGTAGTTTCTACATCCAAAACGCCTGAAAACTGCCCGTTTACACGCAAATTCCAAGGAGAATTCAATGGATTACCCCATGCTCACAGGCCAGCCGAGCATCCCGCGATCCAGAGATCTTTCGCACTTATCGACCCTCAAAAGCCTATTGGCCTGGATCGCACTGACAACCGCTTGGGCTCTCGAAGGCAATGCCCAAGAAGCATCAGACCGAGTGCTAAAGAACCAACAGGCGTCGGGACTCAAAGCCGGTGCCTACGCCAAAAACATTGACCCGACATCTATGCCGGTTTGGGTCAGCGGAGGTATCGTTGCCGGCAAAGGTGAACGGATCGTCGACTCCTTGTTCGCGCGAAGTTTGGTCATTGAAAACACCATCGGCTCGGCTGATTCGAATAACCCGCGATCTGACTTCGTCGCGATTTGCGTCGTCGACAGTTTGGGTGTGCCGGGCTGGATCGTCCAAAAGGCCAAACAAATCGTCGGAGAGCAAACACCTCTCAAACCCCACCAGATTCTCATCAGCGCTACGCATTCCCATTCGGCTCCGGCCATCATGGGTGCGCATGGAACCCCGGCCCAAGACGACTATGCATCTCAAATGCCATTTTGGATCGCCGATTCGATCATTGAAGCCTATCGAAAACGCTCCTATGCCCGAGTCGGTTACGGTGTGTCCAATGCGGATCGTTTTATCCACTGTCGTCGATGGTTCATGGAACCAGGCCATGCTGGCGGCGTATTGTTCAGCGGACGCGAAAACAACATCGTCGCGATGAACCCCGGTCACGATTCGCCTTATAAAATTCGCCAAACTGCCGAGGTCGATCGAACTATTCCTTTCCTCTCTGTGCAATCGATCGATGGTAAACCGATAGCTCTGCTAGCCTCGTTCTGCACGCATTACGCCGGGGCCCCCGCTCTCTCGTCGGACTACTTCGGTGTAGTTGCTAACGAGCTTGCCCAAGCACTCCGGCCCGATGACCCAAGCAGCTTCGTTGGAATCATGGCAAACGGAACCAGCGGGGACGCTAACTGCATCGACTTTGCTCGCCCTGCGAAACCCTTCAACTACCGTGAGGTTGGTAACTACGTAACCCAGCGCATCCTTAGCTCCCTGCCGGAGGTCGTCCACTTCGACTCCGCTGCACTCGATAGTCGACTCGAGTATCTGACAGCAAAAGTACGGCTGGCTAATGACGAAGAACTCAAACAAGCCAAAGCTTATGTTGAATCCAAACTAGCCGACCGCTTGCCCAGCAACATCGAAGAGAACTACGCTCGCGAGACCGTGTTGCTCTCGCAAATGCCAGACACCAGGCAAGTCCCCTTGCAGGCTCTTCGTGTAGGAAACCTCGTGATTGCGGGCTACCCTACGGAAACCTACAACGCGACGGGACTGGCCGTTCGAGCCAATAGCCCCTTTCAAATCACTCTCAATATCGGTCTTGCGAACGATCTACTTGGGTATCTCCCACCAGCGGATCAGTTCCCTCTTGGTGGATATACCACCTGGCGAGCTCGAACCAGCTGCCTCGAGGAATCGACCGAAGCTCGTGTCGTAGAAACGCTTTCGGGGCTGGTTTCCCAACTGGCTGATAAGCCAAGAAGCCCATCGCTTGATCGAAGTCAATCCACCGTGCATCACGATGGACCTAATTCGGCAGTAACTCCTGACGAGTCCCTGAAATACTTCGAGTTGTTCGAACACCAGCGGATCGAGCTCGCTGCGCACGAGCCCAATGTGATCGATCCAGTCGCCATGCGCTTTGATGATGCTGGGAATCTTTGGGTCGTCGAAATGAGTGACTATCCGATCAACCAAGGCCCTGCGGGAATGGGTCGCATCCGTGTCTTAAAAGACGAAAATCTCGATGGACTCTATGACCAAGCGACCCTGTTTGCTCAAGGACTTATGTTTCCAACCGGATTGCAACTACACCGCGACGGTGTGCTGGTGACTGTAGGTGGTCGCTTGCAGTTGATTAGGGATGTCGATGGTGATTTCGTCGCGGATCAGAGCGAGCAGTGGCTAAGCGGCTTTGCGGAGGAGAATCCCCAATTGCGAGTCAATGATCCTGACTTCGGACCCGATGGTAAACTCTATCTTGCCAATGGACTTCGAAGCTCCAAAATCATGAATCCGAATCAACCCGAGGGATCGCTAACCATTGCCAACAGCGATCTGCGATGGGATTGGGTTCACCAAACCGGCTTGCCTGTGGCGGGGCCCGCTCAATTCGGAATGACCTGGGATCGCTACGGAAATCGTTACTTCTGCAGCAATCGCAATCCTTGCGACGCAGTATTGATCGAACCTTGGCAATCGGCATTGAGCCCCCTTGCGGGCCTAGCACCAATGACAGCACCCGCCTTGCCTTCTGGCGAACAATCGACGGTTCGTCCTTTGGTGTCGGCCTGGACGACATCGAATCTCCATGGTGGGCAATTTACTGCAGCGTGTGGAGTTCTCATTAGCCACAGCCATCACCTGCCTTCAGCATCGCTGGGCAACGCGCTTACCTGCGAACCAACAGGGAGCCTAGTCCACCGAGTTGGGCTCGGACGTGTCAACGGCCGAAGTCAATCCGAGGAACCCCCTCGACCCCGCGAATGGTTAGCCAGTCGAGATCCATGGTTCCGTCCCGTGAATCTTGAAGAAGGCCCAGACGGTGCGATCTATATTGTCGATATGCACCGAGCGGTCATCGAGCATCCGGACTGGGTACCAGAAGAACTCAAGAAGCGCGTCGACGAGCGATGGGGGGATAACTGCGGTCGTATCTACCGAGTCCTGAGCCACGATGCGCCAAGCGTCGATCCACTTTGGAGAGAGCTACGAGATAAGCCTTTGTCCAAAAGAGCATCGGGCGAATTAATCGAACTAGTGAACCATCCTCGAACCTGGGTTCAACAGACCGCAGCACGGCTTTTGCATGAGCGCCTGGCCGATGCAAGCCAGACCGATAGAGCCTCGATCGAAAAGGAACTCTTGGTCCGTGCAAATGCGTGGTCGACGCAGATATCAAATAAAAGCGGCTTGATCAAAGTCTTGCATCTGATCGGTGCGACAGGCTCAAGCCAAGCAACCAAGATCATCGAGAATTGCTTAGCTGATCGAAGTCATCACTCCCATTTCGATCCTGCCTTAAGAGGATCACTATGGCGAATAGCCAATCAATCGCACGCTATTTCCGAATCGCTTTATCAAGCCTCCCTGGACGGAATCCAACATGGTTCCCGAGAAGAGGCCATCGCGTGCGCATGGTATTTGGCTGAATCTGCAAATCGAGATCCCGAAGGACTTCTTCGCCGTCTGATCGATGATGAAAAGCTGCTGGATACTTCGGTTGCACGCTCGGTAGACCTTGCAGATGATCCCTATTGGCTCATGGCCATCTCAGCAGTCTACCGCTCGCAACTCGATCGATTCGTTACCGAGTGGATGGATCAAGCGGCCAAGGACTTGGAGCAAAAGAAGATGATCCGAAGCTTTTCGACACTTGCCTGGTCACGTCTGATCGCATCCGTCGCTAATCCGGAGAATTCGGCGTGGGTCAAGGCTCGCGAGGCCTGGGCAATTCGGGCTAACACCCTGCTTACCGCTGGCGCGGGGGATGACCAGACGCACCGCCGAGTGATTATCGAACCGCTAATGCAACTGCAATTAGCAATCGCTCGAGGGATTGCTAAATCCTCGGATCGCAACTGGCTATCAGCACAATTGCCCCTATGGCAAGCTTGGGCAAGTTCTCTCACAGATCTACGCTGGACCTCTGCAATCCAAAGTGAGTTGGCCGAACTAACTGCAGTTTCCCTCTCTCCCGAGCAATCTCGCATTGGTGCAGAAGCCTTGAGGGCAGCTCTCGAGCAATCACAAGACCCCAGCATCAAGCGTCAATTACTCACGGCTTGGTCGCACCACCCAGAAGGCTCCACGACCAATCCATCATGCGGCGATTGGATTCTCAATCGTTTCGATGCTGAAACCCCTGCGATGCGTGCTGCGATGTTCCAAGCCCTCCGAATACGTCCCGAGCGACTCACTCGCTTCCTCGATGCGATCGAGTCCGGTAACCTCTCGGGTAAGGGACTCGATGCGAGTCAGATTCAGTCGCTCGCTCAGGTACCAGGCGATTTGCAACCTAGGATATCAAAGTGGCTCTCAGGCCATTTCGCTAGTGATCGACAGAAAGTCATCGAGCGTTATTCGTCTTGCTTAGAACTGCCGACCAATATGGAACGAGGTAAGCAGCTTTTCGCGCAGCATTGTGCCGCTTGTCATAAAGTAGACAATATCGGTGTAGCGATCGGTCCTGATATATCCGACTCTCGAACTCAAACCTCGGCGCAACTGCTTGTTTCGATCCTCGATCCTAACCGCGTGATCGACAAAAATTATTTCCGCATCACCGTGCAAATGAATGATGGGACTCTTCATGATGGAATCGTTGTCGAGGAATCCGCCGAGCACGTCACGATCAAAAATCAGCAGACGACAGGATTGGTACTTACTAGACGCGAGATTGAAGCGATCAAGCCAAGCGGTTTGTCGTTGATGCCCGAGGGGATCGAGGCGCAACTGGATGCACAAGCCATGGCGGATTTGGTCGGCTATCTCAAGAACTGGAGGTACGTCGGTGGACAGTCGCCAACCTTGCAACAAACTCGCTAGCAACAGCATACTTATGATACAAAGGCTCAAGCACAATCTTTCCACTGGGGTGTTCGTCTTCCTGCTTGCAGTTGGAATCTGTATGGATTCCATCGCCGAAGAAATGAAAATCGGCCATTTCCAAATCGATGTGACCATCCCACTCAACCACCGATGCATGGGCGTTTTGCCACAGAAATCAAAGACGATTGCAGACAACCTCGATTTGCATGGTTTTGTGCTCTTGGGCGATCAAGACCCCGTTGTGTTTGTGGCCGTCGATTGGTGTGAGATACGCAATAAGTCCTACGATCAATGGCGAGAGCGGTTGGCAAAAGTTGCAAAAACCGGCCCTGAAAGGGTGCTTCTCAGTTCGTTGCATCAGCACGATGCACCTGTCATTGATGCTGGGGCACAAGAGTTATTAGACCAAGTAGGACTAATTGGCGAATTATTCGATCCAGCCTTCCACGAAGATGCGATTTCTCGGGCCGAGGTGGCGTTGGCACAGGCGATCGAGGAGGCTAAGCCGCTGACACATCTCGGATACGCCGAATCGATGGTGCGAGAAGTGGCTTCGAATCGCCGTGTCGTCGACGGAACGGGAAAAGTAAGTTTCGCTCGCGGAAGCAGTAGTGGGCGCGACCCCTTCTTTCGGGAAACCGATGCAGGATTGATCGATCCGATGCTAAGGACGATCTCTTTTTGGAGCCACGATCAATGCGTGGTCGAATACCATGCTTATGCAACCCATCCGATGAGCTACTATGGGCGAGGCGAGGTCACCTCTGACTTCGTAGGACTCGCTCGAAAGAGACTAGCTCGGCTCGATCGATCCATCCATCCAATTTACGCTTCAGGATGCAGCGGAGATGTCACAGCAGGGAAGTACAATGATGGGTCGCAACAAGCCAGGGAGGAGTTGACCACCAAAATCTTCGATGCCATGCTGACGAATCGGAACGCTACCAGAAAGATCGAAGTGACCAACGGTTGGAAATTCAGCTCGATAGAACTTGAGCTCCAGTACACCCAAACCCCTAACTTGCAAAAAGACTTCATGCTCCAGGAACTCAAGGACACGAATGCACCCGTGGAGAAGAGAATACTGGCAGCCATGGGACTGGCTTCATGGAATCGCACTGTTGAGAATTCAAAACCGATCGATATGCCTTGCATCGATTTTGGAGTCGCAAGAGTCATACTCTTTCCAGGCGAGGCTTTCGTCGGTTATCAACACTTAGCCCAGAAACTTAGCGGCGAAGTACCCGTCATACCGATCGGTTATGGCGAATGCTGGACTGGTTACGTCCCAACGTCTGCGGCTTTCGATGACGGATTCAACGAATCATGGCTTTGGGTTGCACCAGGTGCCGAAGAAAAGATACAGCAGGGGCTGAGTAAACTGTTGAATGGAACCCATGCGCTCAAAGATATCCGATGAAATCTTTTTGAAACACAGAGTCACTGAGAGCACAGAGCCTTGAGGGCCTCGCTCTTTCTCTCTGTGTCTTTTGTGACTCTACTGTTTTCGATCTTTGAATCCCTTTCAAGAAAGCAATTACACACGTGATTTTTAGTCTGAAAACACCCCTGTTAGTACTGTTCGGATATTTGCTTACGGCTTTCCCGTTTGCATATGCACAATCCCCAGATACTTGGAAGCTAGTCTGGAGCGATGAGTTCGATGGCAAGTCGTTGGATTTCTCGAAATGGGAGATCGAGGTCAATGCTTTTGGAGGTGGAAATCAAGAGCTTCAGATTTACACCGATCGATCTGAGAACGTACGTGTCGAGAACGGATTTTTGATCATTGAAGCGCATAGGCAAAAAACCGGCATTGCAGGTACCGAACGAGATTATTCCTCAGGACGGATTCGAAGTAAGCGTCGAGGTGATTGGAAGTATGGTCGGTTCGAAGCCAGAATGAAATTGCCCTCAGGTCAAGGTCTTTGGCCCGCCTTTTGGATGCTGCCAAGCGACGAGAAGTATGGGACTTGGGCCGCAAGTGGCGAGGTAGATATCATGGAGTTCAAAGGGCAACAGGTCGACACCCTTTGGGGGACACTTCATCATGGTGGCCGTTGGCCCAGGAACAAGCACACTGGAATTACGAAGCGTTTCGAGGGGATCGACTTCACGAAGGACTTTCATGTATTTGGGGTCGAGTGGGAGACTGGTGAATTTCGATGGCTTCTGGATGGCAAAGTTTGGCAAGTGCAGAAAGAATGGGCTACGGAAAATGGCGACCATCCACAACCGTTTGATCAGCCCTTTCACATCCTATTCAATTTGGCCGTAGGTGGAGAATTTGTCGGACCCGTCGCCGAGCAAACAGAGTTTCCAGCTCAGATGCTCGTCGATTGGGTGAAAGTTTACCAACCCTAGCCTCCGCTGGCATAAAGCCAGTGGTTTGCCCATTGATGCGAAATCACTCCAAGTCACCCGTATGAATTCCTTGAGAAGCAACAAATAAATACCATGCATCATTCCGCACAAAAGATATCGGCTGCTTTTGCATTCAGCTTCTTGATCACCACAGTGGGAATTGCGCCCGCCCATGATGGACATGAAGGTGAGCACAAGCCTGTTAAGGTGGCTGCAAAAGAGCTCGCAGCGCCAACCATGATGCCCGATCGTGTCGTGCTCACTTGGTCAGCCGATCCTACCACCACGCAAAGCGTCACATGGCGAACAAGCACCCAAGTTGAAGAAGCCTTTGCTGAAATTGCGGTTGCAACTCCGGGCCCTGAATTTGCCAAAGCGGCCCAGAAGTACAAAGCAGAGTCGACAGCCCTGAAGACCGACATCAACACAGCCCATTTCCACAGCTTGGTATTCAAGGATCTTCAACCTGCGACTAAATATGCTTATCGCGTCGGGGATGGTGTCAACTGGAGCGAGTGGTTTCAGTTCCGCACGGCAAGCGTTCAGCCTGAACCGTTTTCGTTTGTTTATTTTGGAGATGCGCAAAACGATCTGCGCTCCCATTGGTCGCGAGTGATCCGCGAAGCCTACTCGGATGCCCCAAAAGCGAGGTTTCTGCTTCACGCAGGAGATCTTATCAATACCGCTCAGTCTGACGGAGAGTGGCATGAATGGTTCGGTGCGGGTGCTTGGTTAAACGCGATGATTCCAAATGTGCCTGTGGTTGGAAACCATGAAATGCACAAAGGCTCCGACGATGTTCGGCGTGTTACTCACCACTGGCGGCCGCAGTTCACGCTTCCAACTCACGGTCCAGAGGGTCTTGAAGAAACCTGCTACAGTTTCGTTTACTCGAATTGCCGGATCGTTGTCCTCAACAGCAATCAGAAACTCGAAGAACAAGCCAAATGGCTAGACAAGATTCTTCTCGAAAATACTTCCCCTTGGGTTGTTTGCAGTTTCCACCATCCGATTTTTTCAACCGCAAACGATAGAGACAACGCACAGCTACGCAAGACATGGAAGCCGATACTCGACAAATTCAATGTTGACTTGGTTCTCCAAGGTCACGATCACACGTACGGACGGACAGGCATAACCACACCCAGCGAACCTGTCGAAACTGTCGGTAATGTACCTACTGGAGTAACCCATCGCGATGAGCATACCGGAACCGTTTACGTCGTTTCGGTCAGCGGGCCCAAGATGTACAACATCGAGCCCAAGCCGTTCATGGTTCGGGTGGCCGAGGATACTCAGTTGTATCAAGTCATCCACATCGACGGGGAGAAGTTGAGGTACGAATCGCGAACGGCAAATGGCGAACTCTACGATGCATTTGAACTAACCAAAGAGTTAGGTAAGCCGAATCAATTGCTTGAGCTACCCGCGACCATGCCTCAGAGACGTCGCAAGGCGACATCTCCAGCAGGTGATTAGCTCAATACGGATTGGGTAGGCGGGGGGCTAGCTAAGCCCCCAACCCCCCACCGAACCGTACAGGCGGTTTTCCCGCATACGGCTCTCCAGTTAGTAGCCTCTCGTGGATTGAACGAATCGAGCATGGGCTTCACGCAGGCTGAAGAGTCCCAACTCGAAGAAGAATTCATTTGGCCAACGTCGTGTGCGTGGCAGGCGTTTAGGGTTTCTTCGGTGGCGTTTGACCTGGATTGCTCGC
>Ga0315901_10000864_pt1 | contig 43883 bp, 41 predicted proteins | sample LakEriMetagenome_10_FD_203761 | JGI IMG/M metagenome (GOLD analysis project Ga0315901, IMG submission 203761) | Freshwater fungal communities from buoy surface, Lake Erie, Ohio, United States - Buoy 2 MA116 | ecosystem: Environmental > Aquatic > Freshwater > Lake | place: USA: Lake Erie, Ohio...
ATGACCGCCACCCCGATCCCGCGCACGCTGACCCTGGCCCAATATGGCGAGATGGACGTCAGCAAGCTGGACGAGATGCCGCCGGGCCGCCAGCCGATCGATACCCGCGTGGTCGCGGTGGAGCGGCAGGCCGACGTGGTCGCGGCAATCGGCCGGCACCTCGAAAGTGGGAGTCAAGCTTATTGGGTCTGCCCGATGGTCCGCGAGCAGGAGAACGAGGACCTCGCCGCCGCCGAGGCCCGCCATGCCGAATTGCAGGCGCGCTTTGGCGATGCCGTAGTGCTGGTCCACGGCCAGCTGCGGCCAGAGCTGAAGGACGCGGCGATGGAACGCTTCGCCCGCGGCGAGGCGAAGCTGCTCGTGGCGACCACGGTGATCGAGGTGGGCGTTGACGTGCCCAATGCCACGCTGATGGTAATCGAACAGGCTGAACGCTTTGGCCTGGCGCAATTGCACCAGCTGCGCGGCCGGGTGGGGCGGGGCAGCGGGAAAAGCACCTGCCTGCTCCTGCGCGGCGAAAGCCTCTCGGAAACCGCAAGGCAGCGGCTGGCACTAATGCGCGAAACGCAGGATGGCTTCCGCCTGGCCGAGGAAGACCTGACGCTGCGTGGCGGCGGCGAACTGCTGGGCACCCGCCAATCGGGCGATACCCCGTTCCGCGTCGCCAGCTTGGAGCAGATCCAGAAGCTGCTGCCACTGGCCCACGATGACGCCCGACTGCTGATGGAGCGCGACGGCGGGCTGACGGGAGAGCGGGGCGAAGCAGCGCGGCTGTTGCTCTATCTGTTCGAGCGCGATTGGGGCGTGCAGTTGTTGCGAGGTGGGTAGCGGCGCGTAGAATTGCTGTTGCGCGCCGCAACAGATGGTGAACGTAAAAACGAAATTGCGCATTCGCCGGGATTCGATTATTCTTGAAGCTGTTATAGACGAGACTTCGAGGTCCAAATGAACAGGGTAAGGCTCGCCGCTTAGCGGCCACGATCCACGCCAAGCCATCCCACCCCACATTTGTTGTGGGGCCCTCTGTTTGACCAATCGAGATTCTTATGCTTTTCGACCTTGCTCGCGCCCATCGTGGTCGCTTGATGGCTGCCTATTTGCTTACCGCCAGTGGCATGGTCGCTGGTTTGCTTTACCCTCTGGCAACCGGATTAGCCATCAACGGAATGCTATCTGGCGCATACAGCTCAGTGCTTTGGCTTGTCGGCTGTCACGCAGCGCAATTGGTGCTGACGGTGGTTTCCAAACGATACGATACGCGTGTCTTCACCCGGATCTACACAGCCCTGGCTTCGCAGGTTGTCAGTCAGTCACGTGCTGATGGACTGGATCCAGCACGTGTTGCCGCGCGCGCATCGCTTTCGCGCGAGTACACAAACTTTCTCGAAGAGGACGTTTCGCGAATACTGTATGCGGCAGTCGCACTAAGTATCTCATTGTCTGCGCTTGTTTTTCTTGAACCGGTTCTGGCATTTGCCTGTTTGGCATTGGGCGGCCCCCTATTGCTGGTTGGCCATTGGCTCGACCGTCGATCAAGCATTCTGAACCGGGGACTAAACAACCGCCTGGAAAGCGAAATCAGCATCCTGTCTGATGGAAGCGAGAGATGCGTGCGCCGTCACTTTGAAGCCCTAGCTGGGTGGCGCATCAAGTTGTCCGATGCAGAAGCCGCCGCCTTTGGGCTCATGGAAATGCTCGTCATCGTGTTGTTTGTTGCTGCACTTTGGCAAGTGGGAACTGCCGACACAAAGCCGCAGGCCGGGGATGTCTTTGCGATTTTCTCTTACTTGTGGCGTTTTGTCGAAAGTCTCGATCAAGTTCCAGTTCTCATCCAAAAATCAGCCAAGCTCAGGGATTTGAACCAAAGACTCGGGTCAGCTACCGAGTAAGCAGTGGTTCATGTGTGCTGGCGAGCGCGGCTAGTGACACTTCCTCCTAAACCCCTTTATATAGTCTCACTGAATGCGAACCGTCGCACGCTGCACGGATGAAAAGGTGAGACAGACTATCGCCATTCCCGACCGCCAGCTTGGGCAGCGCCTGCGACGATTCCGGCGGTTGCGCGGACTGAAGCAGGAACATGTGGCGCAAATCCTAGGCGTGTCTCAAGGGCTGATCTCACGGTGGGAGGCAGGGAAGCATGTTCCCTCACCCGAGATAAGTCATCAAATCCGACGTTTTATCTCGGTAGCCCCCGACTCTGTATCGGATCGCGCCCTTCGCAGGTTGGTCGAAGCCGCTAATGTCCCTGTACATCTTATCTGTGACGCAACACACCGTCTCCTTGCGGCCTCTCCTTTGCGAGAAGACGAATGGAGGGCTTCGGCTCATGCGTTCATAGGAAGCTCGCTATGGCGGTTCGCTACAGACGATATTGTACTGGCAGAAGACCGGCTGGCGGATCACGGCTGGTTCGATCGCCCTGATCCTGACCGGATATCGATCCCTACCAAAGGGAACGGCAGCAACGAAATGCGCATCCTTCCCAGCACGCTCGAATGGGAGCGGGTTGGTTTGGCGGACGGTAGGGTGGGTAGGTTGGTGACCACCGTAGCGTTTGTGTAAGCGCGAATATCTTATTCGTCGCGTCGGTCGAGTTACGCCGGTACGCAAGGAACCATGCAAGATCGTCTCACCCAGCAACTAGCCTTCCTCACTGAGATAGACGCACTCAAGTCTGTCACTCGGCAATCTCGCATCGTTGGTGGAAGCCGCCGGGAGAACTCAGCGGAACACTCTTGGCATCTAGCTATGTTCGCGTTGATCCTTGCTGATGCTGAAGTCGATGTAGCCAGGGTCATCGTGATGTTGCTCATCCACGATATCGTGGAAATTGACGCGGGCGACGCTCCGATCCACGGAGCTCATGATTCGGCAGCGCTCGAATTCGCTGAAAAACAGGCCGCCGAACGCCTGTTCGGCCTCCTGCCGTCAGATCAAGCGGCACGGTTGCTCTCGGTTTGGCAGGAGTTCGAGGCGGCTGAGAGCGCCGACGCGCGGTTCGCTAAGGCACTCGATCGGCTGCAACCGTTGCTGCTCAACACGCTCACGGAAGGCGGCACCTGGACCGAGAACGCCGTTTCCGAGCAACAGGTCTATGAGCGCTACGGCCCAACGATCGCCGGCGGATCGCCGGCGCTTTGGGTACATGCGCGGGCGTTGGTCGAGCGGCACTTCGGCAATCGAACGTCGTAGAAGGCGAAAAGAGGGCTCCCGCGACGAATGGCAGATTTCGGGATCGTGCTCAGACAGGGCGTGGAACTGCGCTATCGGTCCGCTAAAGGACCTCCGCCTTTCCTTGGGATACCAGCCTCCGCGAAACCAAGCGAAGTGAACTGAATCCCGGCAATCGTTCCAGCGGGAATCGACCTCGTCCGCCTAGGCCTCTTCCTTCCAGGCGTAGAGCAGGCGGCCTTCGCCCAGCATGGCCAGCAGATCGCCGATCTCGCCGCGTGAAACAGCGAAGCAGCCCTGGCTACGGCCGATCCGGCCCTGGCTGAGCGCGATCCTCTGGTCGACATAGTCCGCCCCGTGGATCACGATGGCGCGGCGTTCCGCAGCTTCGTTCTGCGGTTCCAGCCCGACCAGCTTGCGCGAGCGGCCGTGCTTGCCGACATAGGCCTGACCGGTGACGAAGGCCCCCTTGGACGAGGCGTTGGAGCCCATCCGGTTGGAGAACCGTTCTGTCCAGCCAGAGGCCGCCGGGTCGGACCCGCTGCCGTGGGCGACCAGCATAGTCTTCAGCACCTTGCCGCCATTGAGATCGACCAGCTGGAAGCGCGGCAAGCGCGAATGGGCGGCGAAGTTGACGATCCCGATCCGGTCGCGATGCAGGATGCGGTCGGAGTGTTGCTCAAGGGCAGCCAGGGCCTGCGGCAGCAGGGCAGGGCTATCGCCGCACAAAGTGGCGGCGAAGCTGCGCGCGGGAACCAGCCCCGCGCTACCGATAGCCATGGCGCCCAGGAAGTGGCGCCGGTTGATTTGCATGGGTCTGCGATCCCGAAGTTCGTTTGACGACCAGCTGGGGAGCGTTACTCTTGTTTGCAAGTTTGAGAGGGATGGTTGCCGATGAAGCGTTCCCTGTTTGCGTTGGCCTTGCTGGCTCTGGGCGGCGGTAACGCCGTTGCGGCGGAACCTACCTGGAACCCGACTAATCTCGGCAAGCTTAGATTGTGGGTAGCTGCCGCCCCAGCCGATGCCCTGCCCACACTGGATTCCGGCGCGCTTGAGCGGGCAATTGCGGCGGCAGATTCCACAGTGGTCGATGCTGCAGCTTCGGCACTCGCGCTGCAACTGGCGCGGATGCATCTGCTGGGCGTGGCAACTGCGGCTGAGCGAACAGGATGGCGGATCGTCGACACCGATACCGAAATGAACTTGCCTGCTCGGTTGCAAGTGGCGCTGGCTGAAGGGCGGGTAGACGAATTCTATAGCGGGCTTCGACCGCAACATCCGGACTACCAGCTGCTGCGCGAAGTCTATCAGGCAGAGATCGATCCGCTTCGCCGACAGGTCCTTGCCAGCAATATGGAGCGCTGGCGGTGGATGCCGCTCTCGCTTGGCGACGACTATCTGTTGGTCAACGCCGCCTCTTTTGAAGCGGGGCGCTGGCGCTCCGGGCAGCGGGTGGGCGGCTGGCGGGTGATCGTCGGCAAGACAAGCACACCCACGCCGGTCTTTTCTGCAACGGTGACCGGGGTGAATTTCAATCCCTGGTGGACAGTGCCGAGCAACATCATCCGTGAAAGCGTTGGCAGCCTGATCCGTCACAAGCCGGCGTTGGCTCGTTCGCGTGGCTATGTCTGGGGCGGTGGATCGGTGCGCCAAAAGCCCGGACCACAAAACGCGCTTGGCCAGATGAAACTGGTCATGCCCAACAGCTTCAGCGTCTATCTGCACGATACGCCCAACCGCGACCTGTTTGATCGCCCGGTGCGGGCCTTCAGCCATGGTTGCGTCCGGGTTGGCGATGCCCTCGGTCTGGCCGAAAACCTGCTGCAAGGCACCCAGACCCGGCAACAGATCGATGCCTTGGTCGGGGCGGGAGCAACGGTGACAATCGATTTACCCCGGCCGATCCCGATCTATATCGCCTATTTTACCGCCGGCAGCCGCAATGATGGAAGTCTGGGGGTGTTCGACGATCTTTATCGTCGGGATCGCCGCTTGCCGAAGACCGCCGTGGCAAGCCAGAGCGAGTGTTCCGCTGCTGCTTCCAACTTGTGAGATGAAATGGTCGGGGAAAGAGGATTCGAACCTCCGGCCCCTGCCTCCCGAAGACAGTGCTCTACCAGGCTGAGCTATTCCCCGACCGATCATCCGCCCCTCAAGCAAGGGGCGAGGCAGGAGCGGGCCTATAGTCAGGCAAGTGCGGGGTGGCAAGCGGGCAATTGCCTGTTTATCGTCCACCCCATGGCCAGCGCTGCGATTCCCTCTTCCCAGACCCGTCAACCGCACTGGGAATGGCAATACCTCGACCTGATGCGCCAGATCTGGGAGCAGGGGGACGAACGCATCGATCGCACCGGCATCGGCACCCGCTCGGTCTTTGGAACCCAGATCCGGTTCGATCTTTCGGGCGGGGCAATGCCGCTGCTGACGACTAAGCGGGTCTACTGGAAGACTGCGGCGCGCGAGTTTCTGTGGTTCCTGACTGGCGCGACCAACATTCGCCCGTTGGTGCTGCAAGGCGTAAAGATCTGGAACGAATGGCCGCACGCCGCTTACGTCAAGGCCACGGGTGACGCGATTTCCATCGAAGCATTTGTCGAACGGATCGCAGCTGACGAGGATTTTGCCCGTCAATGGGGCGATCTTGGTCCGGTTTATGGCAAGCAATGGGTCGATTGGCCGGTCTACGTTCCGACTGGCGAGGGCTTGTACAAACGCGACATCGGCATCAACCAGGTGGCCCAGGTGGTAGAGAGCCTGCGCGGTAATCCCGGCAGTCGGCGTCATATTGTTGAGGGCTGGAACGTGGCAGAGCTGGACCAGATGGCCCTGCCGCCCTGTCACAAGACCTATCAGTTTCACGTTAGCTCGAACGGCCGCTTGAACTGCGCACTCTACCAGCGCAGCTGCGATGTGGCGCTTGGCCTGCCGTTCAATCTGTTCGGCGCAGCACTGTTCACCCGGCTTCTGGCCCAGCAATGCGATCTGGATCCGGGTGAGCTGGTCTGGATGGGTGGGGACACGCACCTGTACCTCAACCAGACCGAGCTGGTGGAGGCGCAGTTGCAGCGCACCCCGCACGGTGCACCGCCAAGACTGGTGCTGGCACGTCGGCCCGATTCGATCTTCGATTATCGGATCGAGGACTTCGAAATGGCTGATTACGCACCACAAGCAGCCTTGACCGCGCCGGTAGCAGTCTAGTTGACGTTGAAACCGGTTTGAAATAAAATAACGCTCACGTAGAATATTGCTTCCATCACGATTGGAGGCGGGAGAGCGCGAAGGATGGCCAAGGGCCCGACCTCTGCCGGAAACGCGGGCGGCAATCTGCCGCCGCTATCGCTGCACGTGCCGGAGCCGAATTTCCGGCCAGGCGACCCGGTCGACTATTCGTTTCTCGAGATCCCTCCGGCCGGCGAATTGCCGCGTCCGGACGAAACCTGCCAGGCCGCTGAAACTGCGCCGCTGTGCACTGGCATGGTGCGGGTGCTGGGGGATGATCATCGCGCGGTGGGTCCGTGGGACCCCAGGCTCGATCCTGAAACGCTGCGGCGGATGTTGCGCGTCATGGCGCTGACCCGCGCTTTCGATGATCGGATGTACCGCGGCCAGCGCCAGGGCAAGACCAGCTTCTACATGAAATGCACCGGGGAGGAGGCGACCTCGGTCGCTTCGACCTTTGCCATCGCCGAAGATGATATGGTCTTCCCGTCCTATCGGCAGCAAGGCATCCTGCTGGCGCGCGGCTACCCGCTGACCGAGATGATCAACCAGATCTACTCAAATAAGGCGGACAAGCTGAAGGGTCGGCAGCTGCCAATCATGTATTCCTGCCGGGATCACAACTTCTTCACGATCAGCGGCAATCTGGCAACGCAGTATCCTCAGGCGGTGGGCTGGGCCATGGCCAGCGCGATCAAGGGCGACAGCCGTATTGCCACGGCCTGGGTCGGCGAAGGATCAAGCGCAGAGGGTGATTTTCACGCGGCAATGACCTTTGCCGCCGTCTACAACGCGCCGGTCGTGCTCAACGTGGTCAACAACCAGTGGGCGATTTCAAGCTTCTCAGGGTTCGCCGGGGCAGAGCGCAGCACCTTTGCCAACCGCGCTGTGGGCTATGGCATTGCCGGGATCAGGGTCGATGGCAACGATGCGCTTGCAGTTTACGCCGCTACCCGCTGGGCCGCCAACCGCGCCCGCGCCAATGGTGGCCCTACGCTGATCGAGCATTTCACCTACCGTGCCGAGGGCCACTCGACCTCCGATGACCCAAGCGCCTATCGCTCCGCACAGGAGCGTGAGGAGTGGCCGCTCGGCGATCCGATCACCCGGCTCAAGCGGCACCTGGTGGCACTGGGCGAATGGTCGGTCGAGGCGCACCAGGCGATGGACGCTGAGCTGGTCGATCAGGTCAAGGCCGCCACCAAGGAGGCCGAGAAGAACGGCATCCTCGGGCACGGCCTGCACCACCCGTTCCACACCATGTTCGAGGACGTATACAAGGAACTGCCATGGCACCTTGAGGAACAGGCCGAACAGGCGATCCGCGAACGGCAGATCAAGTGGCCCGAATGGAAGCCGGAATGACCGAGGCAGCAACCACCACACGCCGCCTCAACATGATCGAGGCAATCAACGAGGCGCTCCACGTGATGATGGAGCGCGATCCCAATGTGGTCGTGTTCGGTGAGGACGTCGGCTATTTCGGCGGCGTGTTCCGTGCCACCGCCGGCCTGCAGAAAGCCTTCGGCAAGAGCCGGGTGTTCGATACCCCGATCAACGAATGCGGGATCATTGGCGCGGCGGTGGGGATGGGCGCCTATGGCCTGCGACCGGTGCCAGAAATCCAGTTCGCCGATTACATCTACCCTGGTCTCGATCAGCTGATCAGCGAGGCGGCGCGCCTGCGCTATCGCTCTGCGGGTGAATTCATTGCACCTTTGACGGTGCGCTCGCCGTTTGGCGGCGGGATCTTCGGGGGGCAGACGCACAGCCAGTCACCCGAGGCGCTGTTCACGCATGTGGCGGGCCTCAAGACTGTTATTCCCTGCACGCCTTACGACGCCAAGGGCCTGTTGATCAGCGCGATAGAGGATGACGATCCGGTGATCTTCTTTGAACCCAAGCGGATCTATAATGGGCCGTTCAGTGGATATTACGACAAGCCGGTTGAGCCCTGGGCACGCCATGAAGGCAGCGAAGTGCCCGAAGGCTATTATACGGTCCCGCTTGGCAAGGCGCGGATCGTCCAGGAAGGCGAGGCGATAAGCGTGATCGCCTATGGCACGATGATCCACGTCGCCCAGGCGGTCTGCCGCGAAAAGGGTATCGACGCCGAAATCATTGACCTGCGCACGCTGGTTCCGCTCGATATCGAGACTGTTGAAAAGTCTGTGCAGAAAACGGGCAAATGCCTCATCATCCATGAGGCGACGCGCACGGGCGGGTTCGGCGGCGAGTTATCCGCCCTCGTGCAGGAGCGCTGCTTCTATCACCTCGAAGCCCCGATCGAACGCGTGACCGGCTTCGACACCCCCTATCCGCACAGCCTTGAGTGGGCCTATTTCCCCGGACCCGTCCGCATTGGCGAGGCGGTCGACCGGCTGATGAAAGCGTAATCGATGGGCAAATTTACTTTCAGACTCCCTGATATTGGCGAAGGCATCGCCGAAGCTGAAATCGTCACCTGGCACGTCAAGGTTGGCGACCGGGTCGAGGAGGACGGCAAGATCGCCGATGTCATGACTGACAAGGCGACGGTCGAAATGGAAAGCCCTGTTTCCGGCGTCGTGCTGGAAGTCGCTGGGGCCGAAGGCGACATGATCGCGATCGGCTCGCCGCTGGTGGTGATCGAGATCGATGGGGAAGGGGAGGCTGATGAGCCTGCGCCCAAGGCCGAGGCTGAGCCTGCTTCCGCACCGGCACCTACCCCGGCGCCGGTTGTTGAGGCTACCCCGATCGTGTCGTCATCATCTCCGCCTCCTCCGCCTGCAGCGGTGCAGCCGGCTGTTCATGCTGCGAAGGTCCTGGCCAGTCCGGCCGTGCGTGCCCGCGCGGCCGATCTCGGTATTGATCTGGCGCAAGTGAAGCCAGCCGAGGATGGCCGTCTCCGCCACGCCGATCTTGATGCCTTCCTGGCCTACAACGCTGGCGGTGGATTCCGCTCTCCGGGTGGCAAGCGGGCCGATCAGCAGGTCAAGGTCATCGGCCTGCGCCGCCGCATCTCGGAGAACATGGCTGCGTCCAAGCGCAACATCCCGCATTTCTCCTATGTCGAGGAAAGCGATGTCACCGCGCTAGAAGAAATGCGTGCGCAGCTTAACGCCGCGCGCGGCGCTGGCAGTAATGGGCGCCCGAAGCTAACCATGTTGCCGCTCCTGATCACCGCACTGTGCCGGGCGCTGCCGGATTTCCCGATGATCAACGCCCGTTTCGATGACGAGGCCGGAGTGGTTACGCGGTTCGGCTCTGTGCATCTTGGCATGGCAACCCAGACCGAAGGCGGTCTGATGGTCCCGGTAATCCGCGATGCGCAGGACAAGAACCTCTGGCAACTGGCGGCAGAAATCACCCGCCTGGCGGAAGCTGCCCGCAACGGCACGGCTAAGAGCGAGGAACTGTCCGGTTCCACCATAACGCTCACATCGCTCGGTCCGCTGGGCGGAGTGGCGCACACGCCGGTGATCAATCGCCCTGAAGTGGCGATCATCGGGCCCAACCGGATAGTTGAGCGGCCGATGTTCGTGCCCGACGGCCTGGGCGGGGAGCGCATCGAAAAGCGCAAGCTGATGAACTTGTCGATCAGCTGTGATCACCGCGTGGTCGATGGCTGGGATGCAGCAAGCTTTGTCCAGGCGGTCAAGCGCCTGATCGAAACGCCGGTGCTGCTGCTGGCGGACTAGGTCGGCGCGGTCAGCGTACGATCGCGCTATAGGCTATCCGCCCCTGGCCGCGCGCGGCGGTGCGGGGATCGACGCGCCAGCGCACGTGCGTGACGTCTTCCGGTGTGGCGATCCGGTTGCCAAGCCTGAGCGTGGCGAGCTTGCCCCAGGTCTTGCCACCATCGATCGAGACTTCCTCGTCACCATTCGCGCTGCCCTGGTAATAAACCGAGCGGGGCAGCGAGTTGGTGACAGTGAACGCGCCATCACCGCCCATCCGGTACCAGCGGACCACATAGACCACGCGGTCGCCACGGCTCAGTTCGTTGGCAGGTTCCAGCATCCGGCCGGCTGCCGGCGTGACCCGCTCGACATAGACTGCACTGTCCAGCGCAACCGCCGGATTGGCCAGCGCAGCGCCGGTGGATATCGCCAGAGCAGGTCCGGTCAGTGCGGCAAAGATGATGCGATTCATGGCGATTGGCCCCCTGGAATACCAGCAGGCTTGTCGCAGACAGGGGCAAAGGAATGGTTAATGCGGCATTAGCCATGCAACGCGTATTTGCCATCGCGAACCCGGTTGACAGCCCCGGCTCAAGGCCCTAGTGGCGCGGCTCCCAAGTGGCTGCGCGGGTGTAGCTCAGTTGGTTAGAGTGTCGGCCTGTCACGCCGAAGGTCGCGGGTTCGAGCCCCGTCACTCGCGCCACTTGGGACTTTCCCTTAAAATCCTTCAGAAAAATCGATGCTCTGGCCGCCGCTTGGCAGGCTGACGATCATGCCGTCATGTGCGATCCGCAAGTCGCCGGAAAAGACCTTTGCGGAATCGCCCAGGAACAACCGCTCGATCGCCTTGACCGGCGGAGCTGGAACCATGTGGTAATAGACCAGCGCTTTCACCCCGGCTTCCTTGGCAGCGCGCGCCGCGTCTTCCGGACTGGCATGGTAACCGGGAATGTCGGCCATGATCTTGGCCGAATCGGCGCGGCCACGTTCGGCCAGCTTGGCCTGCATGGCCCCGATCATCTTGGGGTTGAGCGCTTCATGGAACATCAGGTCCGCACCTTTGGAGGCGGCAACGAAATCCGGAGCGTAAATGGTATCACCGCTGATCGTCACAGCGCGGCCCTTGTAATCAAGCCGGAAACCGAAGGCGGGCTTTACGGGATCGTGGATTACCCGGATCGCGGTGATTTTCACGCCGCCCTGGTCATAAACGACCTGGCTGGCCTGTCCTTCAGTGATGGCGATGATCTGCGCGGTTCCGCCAAACCCACCGGGACGGGCAACTGCCGGGCCATGGTGGGCAATGCGATAACCCTTGTCGATTTCGTAAGCCTGGGTCAGCCCGGCAATCACCTTGTCCGTGCCCTCCGGGCCGCTAACAGGAAGCGGCGCGCCGCGTGAGCCCCCGATCCAGGCTTGGAGCAGCAGTTCGCCTAGGCCATCGATATGGTCGGAATGGAGGTGCGTGAGGTAGGCGCCCTGCAACCGATCCATCGGGAAACCCATCCGGCCTAGCTTGCGGATCGATCCGGCGCCGGCATCAAAGACAAACCCCTGCCGCCCGGCGAGCACTGCCAGACAGGGCCCTGCGCGATCGGCATCGGGCATCGGCGATCCGGACCCACAGACGTACACATGGATGCCGTCCGGCAGCGCGGCCGAGCGATCAACTCCCGCGTTGGCGTCAATCGCGGCATCGAACGCGCGTTGGGCCAGCCGGTCGCGGCCTAGAAATACCAAAACGCCACCCAGCAGGACCAGTCCTGCCAGCCCAAGCCCCAGCTTGCGCCTCAATGTCATTGCCCGTCTCCCACCTGCTTGATCGGAGATTGCCGTTCCTTCCGCGCTGCGGCAAGGGGAAGTGATGGAGGCGCTTCAACAAACCCTGGAACAGGTCGCAGCGGCCATGGCGCCAGCCGCTCATGATTGGTGGGTTATTGCCAGCGCGGCTTGTTGGCTGCACGGCATAGACCCGGGAGTGGTTCGCGATGTCGACGTGCTGCTGGACGAGCGGGACGGTGACGTAGTGCTGGATGCCCTCGGGCTGCAGGCTGTGCCGGGCCAGGACGACGGTCAATTCCGGTCGCGCTGTTTCGTGACTTGGCAGCAAGCACCCTTGCCCGTCGAGTTCTTTGCCGGCTTTGAATTGTGTGAAGCGGGGCAGTGGAACGCGGTAAGGCTGGCGACCCGCGAATGGCACCCGGTCGGCGCGGTTTGGCTGCCGGTGCCGAGCCGGGCCGAGCTGGCGGCCCTCCTGCGGCGATTTGGCCGGTCAAAGGATCTCGTCCGGGCCGAACTGCTCAGCCCCAGCGGCCTGTCTCCATCCAGATAAGAAAACGACGCAGCGGCAAGAGCCAGACGACGCCCAAGACGATATAGACTACCGTTTGCAGCAGCGCGTGCCATTCGCCGATGAGCGGATGGACATAGCGGGCAATCAGCAGGGCATAGACGGTTAGCACGGCGAGCAAGCCGATCAGGCCGACAGGAATTCGCCAGGTTGGGGCATCACGCATCAGAACGGTCCATATAGGCGGGTGGGGGTAATCACGGCGTCCAGCCGGACATCGTGCGGTTCGGTTGGCAGATGATCGATCAGCTGGGCATCCCAGGCGAGTCCAATTGCCATCGAAGGTGGGTGGGCCGCCAGCCATTTGTCGTAATGACCAGCGCCATAGCCAAGCCGCTCGCCTTCGGCCGAAAAGCCCAGCAATGGGCAGAACAGGATCTCTGGCACAAGCAAAGGGCTGTCCGACTTGGGCTGCATGGCCTTGAAGGGATCGGGTTCCAGCAGTTCTTCCACGAACGGGTTGCTCCATTCGCGAAAGGCCATCGGGGTATGACGATCGGCGAACCACGGCAAGGCAACGCGGTGCCCCAGTTCAAACAGCCAGCGGGCGTAATGCGTGGCCGGGGCCTCTCCCGGCATCTCATGGTACAGTCCGATCACAGCCTTGTCCGGGATCAGCTGCACCACGGCCGCCGGCGGGCGGCGAAACAGCAGGCCGCGCTGGGCCTCAGGGATGGCCCCGACATGGGCGCGCCGCCGCTCCCGGAGCTCGGCGCGCAATACCTTCTTGTCGAACACGGTCGCTCCATGGGGCGAAACAGGGTGACGGGACCACCATGGGTCGTTGCCGGGAAATCCTCTGACGCCTTAACGTCAGGTGGGAACCATGTGTGCGAGACCAAGGTCGCGCCAGGGACAGCCCCCATTGGATTGCTTATAGCCTCAGGGATGTTCTGTCGGTTCGCACCGGGCAGTACCCGTCAGACTTTAGATAGGCGCAGCAACGCTAGCCCTCAAGGGCCTGTGCACAAGCTTCAAGCCTTTCGGCGAAGGCTTCAAGCGCGTCGGCGTATTGATCGGCATCGCCAGTGGGCGTGGACGGGGCAGCTCCGCCCTTTTCGTGGAGTTCATCCGCCAGCAGCAGAGCCGCGAACAGCAACTGCCTGGTCTCGCTGTGCGCCACGCCGCCCATCGATTGAATCTTGGCATCGATTTGCTGCCCAAGGCCGATGACGTGGTCTTCCTCGCCTGCTGCACAGGCGACCATGTAGTCGCGCCCGCCGATCCGCAGTGTGACGTTGCTCACCCCTGGGCCCCTTCAATCAGCTGGTCGAGCTGTTCCAGCGAGTCGGTAACGGCGGCACGCAGTGCAGCATGGCGCACCTTGAGCTGCGCCAATTCTGCACCGTCGGAGCCGGTCGGTGCCTGCCGTGAAGCATGCTCGATCCTGGCCAGCGCGACTTCAATCCGCGCCAGTGCGCGGCTGCTGCGATCCCCACTCATGGTTAAGGGCTAGCGCAGAAATCAGCAGATGCAAAGCAAAGGAGCGGACTTTTCCCACCATCGGCGAGACGTTCGGTAGGACCTGCGCTTGACGGGGCGGGGTGCCTCCGCAAAGGAGACCGGGCATCGAATCGGCGGCCTAATCCTGCCCTTTTCGGGAGAGCCCAAGCATGACAGTCGACCCGTCCCGCCTTGCGCCCATGGCCAATGCCATCCGCGCGCTTTCGATGGACGCGGTTCAGGCCGCAAACTCGGGCCACCCCGGCATGCCGATGGGCATGGCCGATGTTGCCACCGTGCTTTATTCACAGTTCCTAAAGTTTGATCCGGCCGCGCCGAAATGGCCGGATCGGGACCGTTTTGTACTCTCCGCCGGGCACGGCTCGATGTTGATCTACGCGCTGCTGCACCTGACTGGCTACGCAGCGCCTACCATGACCGACATCGCCAATTTCCGTCAGTTGCACAGCCCCTGTGCCGGGCATCCCGAAAACACCGAGATCGACGGGGTGGAATGCACCACCGGCCCGCTGGGACAGGGGCTGGCCATGGCGGTCGGCATGGCGATGGCCGAACGGCATCTGAACGCGCAGTTCGGCGATGGCCTGGTTAACCACAAGACGTGGGTAATCTGCGGCGATGGCTGTCTGATGGAAGGGGTTAACCACGAGGCGATTGGCCTGGCCGGGCACCTCAAGCTGGATCGGCTCAAAGTGTTGTGGGACGACAACCGAATCACCATTGACGGCGATACCGATCTTTCGACCAGTGAGGATATCCCGGCACGGTTCAGATCAGCAGGCTGGCACGTTACTTCATGCGACGGCCACGACTTTGCCGATATCGCCCGCGCACTGGCTGAGGCCGAGGCCGCCGACAAGCCAACCCTGGTCGCCTGCCGCACAGTGATCGGCAAAGGTGCGCCCAACAAGCAGGGTGGACACAATGTCCATGGCGCACCGCTTGGGGCGGACGAGATTGCCGCCGCACGCGATTACCTTGGTTGGACGGCCGCGCCGTTCGAGGTTCCGGCGGAAATCCTTGCCGACTGGCGCGCGCTGGGTGCCAAGGGTGCTGCCGCACGCGCTGCATGGGAAGTGCGGCTTGCCGCTGATCCGGAAGGTGCGGAATTCGCGCGGCGGATGGCGGGTCACCTTCCGGCTGACAAGGCCGCCGCGCGCGATTACATGGCCTCGCTGGTGGCTGAACCGCCCAAGGTAGCGACCCGCAAGTCCAGTGAAATGGCCCTGGGCGCGCTGACTGCGGCGATCCCCGAACTGGTCGGCGGCTCGGCCGACCTTACGGGTTCGAACCTGACCAAGACCAAATCGACCGATCCGCTGTCCTCGGCCAATTACGGCGGGCGCTATGTCTATTACGGGATCCGCGAATTCGGCATGGCCGCGGCGATGAATGGCATGGCGCTGCATGGTGGGGTGATCCCCTATGGCGGGACCTTCCTGGTCTTCTCCGACTACTGCCGCAACGCGATCCGCCTCTCGGCGATCCAGCATGCCCGCGTGGTCTATGTCATGACCCATGACAGCCTGGGCGTGGGCGAGGACGGGCCGACACACCAACCGGTCGAGCATGTCATGAGCCTTAGGGCGATCCCGAACCTGCTGGTCTTCCGCCCGGCCGACGCGATCGAAACGGCTGAAGCCTGGTCTCTCGCGCTCAAGCAGGACAACCGTCCCTCGGTGCTGGCGCTGACCCGGCAGAACCTGCCGCCACTGCGCAGCGATGCTGAAATGAAGTCGGCCCGCGGGGCCTATCGTCTCAAGGCAGCCGCAGCAAAGCGCCAGGTGGTCTTGGTTGCGACCGGTTCCGAGGTGTCGTTGGCAATGGACGTCGCCACTGCGCTCGAAGGTAAAGGGATTGGCGCCGATGTCGTCTCGATGCCCTGCGCCGAGCTGTTTGATGAGCAGGACGCAGCCTATCGTGCCGATGTGCTCCCGGCGGGGGTGCTCAAGGTCTCGATCGAGGCAGGGGTAACGCTGGGTTGGCAAAAGTACGTCGGCGATGGTCTGACTATCGGCATCGACTCGTTCGGGGCCTCGGGGCCGGCCGATCAGTTGTTCAAGCATTTTGGCTTCTCGATTGAAGCTATTGTTCCGAAAATCGAAGCCAGACTGGCTGCTTAGAAGGAGTTCTTCACAATGGCGATCAAGGTTGCGATCAACGGTTTCGGGCGCATCGGGCGCAACGTAGCGCGCGCGATCATCGAGCGAACCGATCACGATCTCGAGCTGGTCTCGATCAACGATCTGGCTTCACCCAAGGCCAATGCCATGCTGTTTCAGCGTGACTCGGTCCATGGTGCTTTTCCCGGGACGGTGGACGTCGATGGCAATGATCTGGTGATTAACGGGAAGCGCATCCACGTGACGGCCGAACGCGATCCCGCCAACCTGCCGCATGGTGCGCAGGGGATCGATATCGTGCTGGAATGCACCGGCTTCTTCACCGACCGCGCTGCATGCGAAAAGCACCTGGCGGCTGGCGCTAAGAAGGTTCTGATCTCGGCTCCGGGCAAAAACGTCGACCTGACGGTTGTTTACGGCGTCAACCACGACAAGCTGGAAGCTGGCCATACGATTGTTTCAAACGCTTCGTGTACCACCAACTGCCTGGCGCCCTTCGCCAAGGTGTTGAACGATGCTATCGGGATCGAGCGCGGGCTGATGACCACGGTCCATGCCTATACCAATGACCAGAAGATCCTCGACCAGATCCATGAAGATCCGCGCCGCGCCCGTGCCGCTGCCATGTCGATGATCCCGACCACCACCGGCGCTGCTCGTGCTGTCGGGGAAGTGCTGCCCGAATTGAAGGGCAAGCTCGACGGCAGCGCGATCCGCGTGCCGACCCCAAATGTCTCGGTGGTCGACCTGACTTTCCAGCCCAAGCGTGACACCACCAAGGAAGAGGTCAACGCCTTGCTCAAGGCCGCGGCGGAAGGCCCGCTAAAGGGTGTGCTCGGCTACTCGGACGAGCCGCTGGTGTCGATCGACTACAACCACTGCCCGAACAGCAGCACCATCGATAGCCTGGAAACGGCCGTGATCGATGGCAAGCTGGTCCGTGTGCTGAGTTGGTACGACAACGAGTGGGGCTTCTCCAACCGCATGGTCGATACGGCCGGCGCGATGGGCAAGCTGCTGTAAGGAAAGGATGAAATGGCCAAGTTCCGCACGCTCGACGATCTGGGTGACCTGACCGGCAAGGTCGCGCTGGTGCGCGTCGACCTGAACCTGCCAATGCAGGACGGCTCGGTAACCGACGATACGCGCGTGCGGGCTTCGGCTCCGACCATCCTTGAGTTGGCAGGCAAGGGCGCAAAGGTCTTGCTGCTGGCCCATTTCGGCCGGCCCAAGGGCGAAAAGGTCTCGACCATGTCGGTGTCGATGACGCTCGATGCCGTCCAGGCCGTGCTGGGCAAGGAAGTGATGTTTGTGCCTGAAGTCGCGGGCGACGTGGTCAAGCAGGCTGTCGGTATCCTCCGTCCTGGCGACATCGCCATGCTTGAGAACACCCGGTTCTGGAAGGGCGAGGAAAAGAACGATCCCGAGCTCGCGCAGTCAATTGCCGTGAATGGTGATCTCTATGTGAATGATGCCTTCTCCGCCGCGCATCGGGCCCATGCCAGCACCGAAGGGCTGGCGCACATTCTTCCCGCTTACGCCGGTCGCTCAATGGAAGCGGAGCTGAAGGCGCTTGATGCCGCGCTTGGCACCCCGGTCCGGCCGGTGGCAGCTGTGGTGGGTGGAGCCAAGGTTTCCTCGAAACTCGACGTCCTGACGCACCTCGTCACCCAAGTCGATCACCTGATCATCGGCGGCGGCATGGCCAACACTTTCCTGGCTGCGCGCGGCGTCAACGTGGGCAAGTCGCTGTGCGAACATGAACTGGCCGCGACCTGCGAACAGATCCTGGACGCCGCCGACAAGTCCGGCTGCACGGTTCACCTGCCTTACGATGTGGTGGTGGCCAAGGAATTCGCCGCCAACCCGGCGAGCTTGCGCATCTGCAACGTGCACGAAGTGGCGGCGGACGAGATGATTCTCGATGTCGGTCCGCAAGCGGTCGAAGCCCTGGCTGATGTACTCAAGACCTGCCGCACGCTGGTTTGGAACGGCCCGCTCGGCGCGTTTGAGATAGAGCCATTCGACGCGGCGACCGTTGCGCTCGCGCGCAGCGCTGCAGCGCTGAGCAAGGAAGGTGTGTTGACTTCCGTAGCAGGGGGCGGAGACACTGTTGCTGCGCTCAATCATGCCGGTGTTGCCGATGATTTCACTTATATCTCAACCGCTGGCGGCGCCTTCCTTGAATGGATGGAAGGTAAGGAACTGCCGGGTGTGAAAGCGCTGGAACTCCCCTAAAGTCGTTTGCTTGCGGCCCTGAGACACCACCGCTATGGGCAGCCTGCACATACGTATGCAAGAATAGGAACCCCACCGATGAACTTCGCTGACATGACCGCCAAGATGGCCGCCGGAAACGGCTTTATTGCCGCCCTCGACCAGTCGGGTGGCTCCACGCCAAAGGCGCTGGCGGGTTATGGCGTCAGCGAAGATGCCTGGTCGACCGAGGCCGAAATGTTCGACCTGATTCATTCGATGCGTGAACGGATCATCACTTCCCCGGCATTCACGGGCGACAAGGTTATCGGCGCAATCCTGTTCGAGCGGACCATGGACGGCACCGCTGGTGGCAAGCCGGTTCCCGCCGCGTTGATCGAAAAAGGCGTGGTTCCCTTCATCAAGATCGACAAGGGGCTGGAGGCCGAAAACAATGGCGTCCAGTTGATGAAGCCGATGCCGGAACTCGATGCGCTGCTGAGCCGTTCCAAAGCGCTCGGCGTGTTCGGGACCAAGGAGCGCTCGGTCATCAATTCAGCCAATGCCGCCGGGATTGCCGCTGCCGTTGCCCAGCAGTTTGAGGTTGGGCGCCAGGTCCTGGCCCACGGCATGATGCCGATCCTTGAGCCGGAAGTTAACATCAAGAGCGAAACCCGGGCCGAGTGCGACGCGATTCTGCTGGAAGAGATGCTCAAGAACCTGGCAGGCATGGACCAGCAGGTGATGCTGAAGCTGTCGCTGCCGGTTGAGCCGGGCAAGTTCGACGCTCTGGTCGATCACCCCAAGGTGCTGCGCGTGGTTGCCCTGTCGGGCGGCTACAAGCGCCCCGAAGCCTGCGTTGAACTGTCGAAGAACCGCGGGATCATCGCCAGCTTCAGCCGCGCGCTGCTGGAAGACCTGCGCCACCAGATGAGCCAGGCAGAGTTCGATGCCGCGCTCGGCGAGGCGATCGACGCGATCCATCATGGCTCTACCGTAAAGATCTGATTGCCTGCGCTTGAATTGTCCTCACGGCTCGGCATACCTTCATGCCGAGCCGGCAGGTCGACATGCCGGTGCGGGGAGGGTCAATGGCCACCACACGGCAGGCAGGCGCGCGGACAAGCCGGGTACTCTCGGTACAGGACCTGGTCCGCAAGATCGAAGAGGGTCCGCATGGGCCCAAGACCGTTGTCGTTTTCGATTTCGACGGCACGCTGATTGCGGGCTATTCGGCCGCGGCCTTCTTTCAGGCCCATCTACGCAAGCTGGAATACAATGCCTTCGACTTGGCCGAGGCCGGCGTCGCCATTTGGCAATCGGCAGCTGGCGCAATCGAAATGCAGGACCTGCTGAATAAGGCGGTGGGCAAGTGGAAGGGCCGCAAAGAGGCCGACCTGCTCGAACTGGGTGAAAAGATTTTCGACAAGACCCTGTCAGACAAGGTCTATCCCGAAATGGTCACCCTGCTGATGGCGCACCGCCGGGTCGGGCATACGATCGCCATTGCCAGTTCCGCCACGCGTTTCCAGGTGGAGCCAACTGCCAAGTTCCTGGGCATCGAAAACGTCATGACCTCTACCGTGGAGGTAAAACGGGGGGTGCTGACCGGGCGGATGCTGGAGCCGCAGATGTGGGGGAAGGGCAAGGCCGACGCGGTGCGGGCTTTCGTCAAGAGCCGCAAGGCGCGCATGGCCGACACCTGGTTCTACGCCGACGGAGGCGAGGAAATCGGCCTCATGCAGGCCGTGGGGCATCCCGTGCCAACGAACCCTGCGCGAGAACTGGCCGCAGCCGCCCAGCAGCATGGCTGGGATGTGCTGCGCCATTCCAGCCGCGGATCGACGACGCCTGAACTGCTCGCCCGCACGGCAACCGGGCTGATGAGCCTGTTTCCGCTGCTGTACACCGGGATTGGCTGGGGCCTCCTGAACCGCGATAAGCGCAAGGCGGCCAACCTGACCCTGCCGATGTGGGCTGACAGTGTGATGCTTGCCGCCGGAGTAAAGCTGCGGGTCACAGGGCGCAAGCATTTGGAAGCGCATCGCCCCGCGATCTTTATCTTCAATCACCGCAACCTGTTCGATGCCTTCTTCGTCGGCGCCCTGGTCCGTACCGATCTGGCCTGGGTCGGCAAGGCCGAGCTGAAGAAGAACCCGATCAGCGCCATGCTGAGCCGGCTGGTCCCCGTGGCTTTTGTCGAGCGCACCGGTGGTTCGCCGGAAGAAGCGGCCAAAGCGCTGGAGCCGGTGGCCAAGATGGTCAAGGAGGGCTGCTCGATCATGATCGCCCCGGAAGGCACGCGGACGCGGGACATGACCGTGCCGCTGGGGCCGTTCAAGAAGGGCGCCTTCCACATGGCACGGAGCCTTGGGATTCCGCTTGTGCCGATCGTGATCCGCAATGCGCTGGACGTTGCGGGGCGCGATGCGGTCATGCTGCGCTCCGGCACGGTCGACATAGCCGTACTCCCGCCAGTCTATCCGACTGACTGGACCGAGAAGAACACCAGCCAAAAGGCGGAAGAAGTGCGGCAGATGTTCCTCGATCAGCTGGAGAACTGGCCTGATGCAGACAAATGAATTCACGCTGCCCGGCGTGGGCGGGCTCAGCCTGTTCGCCACGTCCTGGCTGCCCGACGGGCCGGTGCAGGATCATCTGGTGCTGGCCCACGGTTATGGCGAGCACTTGGGGCGTTATGTGGCCGTCGCGGAGTATATGACTTCCCCCGGCTATGCCGTCCACGCGCTTGATCACCGCGGCCACGGCAAGTCAGCCGGACCACGCGCCGTGATCGACAGCTTCGCCAATGCCGATGCCGATCTGGATCGACTGGTCGACAAGGTGCGGGCCGACAGCGGACGGACGCGGATCAAGCTCGTCGGCCACTCAATGGGTGGATCGCTGGCGCTTAACTATGCGCTTAATCATCCAGAGAAGCTGTCGGGGCTGGTGCTATCCGGTCCGGCCATCGGGGGCGGGCTGCCCAAACTGCAATCCTGGTTGCTGGCGATCATTTCGCGCATCGCCCCGTCGCTGGGCATGATCCAGCTTGATGCCGATGCCGTCAGCCGCGATCCGCAAGTGGTCGCGGCATATAAGGCCGATCCGCTCGTGTTCCATGGTAAGGTGCCGGCCCGCACCGCGCGGGAGATGATGCAGGCTGTAACAACCTACCCAGCGCGCGTTGGCGCGATGCAGGTACCTTGTTTGCTGATGCACGGCAGCGCTGACAGCCTGGTCCGCGCCGAAGATGCCCTGCCGGTATTCGATGCGATTGCCAGCCCGGACAAGACAGTGCGGATCTTCGACGGGCTCTATCACGAGATCTTCAACGAACCGGAACGGCTCGAAGTGCTTGGGATCGTGAAGGATTGGCTGGACGCCCGCCCGCCGGCCTAACCGCCCAGCGCTTCGCGGCATTGGACCTCGATCTGGTCCAGCGCCGCCAGGGTGGCGCGCAGCACTTTTGAGCGGTTCTCACGCCGGGCGGCAAGATCCGGCCCGGGATCGACCAGGCGGACATTGACCGCCAGTTGCCAGGCCGTGGCGAACAGTTGCCGCGATACGGCCTCCGGATTGCGAATGGTCTTTTCCAGCAGGTACTGCCGGCCCAGCCCATCGGCAGCGGTGAGTACGTCCTTTTCCTGGGCGGCGACATCAACCGGCAGGGTAAGCAATACATCGAGAACGATGCGATAGGCCTCCAGGAAGGGGCGAAGCGCGGCATGGGCGAGGCCGACACCGAATATGCTGTCCAGAACCTCGCGGCCCGTTCCCGCTTCCGTCAGTTTCCGGCGCCAGTCACGGTCGATCAGGTCTAGCTCTGCGGCCAGTCTGTCCTCAAAGGCAGGACGTTCGCGGAAAAAGAACTCGAACTTGAGCGATTCGCGCAATGCCAGGGCGGTTTCGAAAAACGCCGCTTCGCGCTTGGCGGCGGGGGCGGCCAATGCACCGAGCGCGGCTACCTCGGCAATGGCCCGCTCCAGCACGAAATGAAGCATCGAATTGCGATAGAATGCTGCGCCGATGTGCTGACCTTCGGCAATACCGTAGACAGGTGTAGGGCCGCCATCAAACCGGGTCACTACGCCCGATTCCATAAGCGTATCTAGCACAGTGCCAAGCCGCTCCGAATCATGCAGCACGGCGCTGTCGGCCAGCGGCTGCGCGCGCTTGCGTGCATGATCAACCAGCATGGCAACGAATTTGGCCAGTCGGTCGCGTGGGATCGAGCGCCCACCGGTGGCGAGCAGCGCGAAAGTCACCAGTGCAATCCCGGTGATTGGGGTGGCCTGGTTGATCCGCCACGACACGGCGAGCGAAAGCTTTTGCAGCGCAAGCTGGGCCTCTGCGGTCTTGTAATTGCCTTCGGGATCGGGCGGGCCGAGCGCTTCGCGCATCGACAGCGGCTCCGCAACGCGGAGGTAGGCCTTGCCGTATGACGAGCGCAGACTGCGCAGATAGCGCAGCATCCAGCCCAGGTTCTCGGGCTTCTTCTTGCCGCCCTTGGCCTCGTTGGCGAAATCCTTGGTCTCGTAAACCTGGTCATAGACCAGCGCGACGGGCACCAGCATGATGTCTTCGATCCGGCCCTGACGATAGGCATCGACCACATAGGTGAGCAGGCCCAGCTTGGGCGGTAGCAGCTTGCCGGTGCGTGAGCGCGTGCCTTCCGGGAACCATGACAGGTTGAAGCGCCGCTCGATCAGGTAGGCCAGGTATTCACGCAGGACGAAACGATAGGTCGCGTTTTCGCGGATGTCGCGACGCAGGAAGATATAGCCGGCGCGGCGCATGATTGGTCCCATTGGCCAGAACGACATGTTGATCCCAGCGAACAGGCTGGGCAGAGGCAAGCCGTGATCGGCCAGCACCGTGTTGACGATCGGCGCGTCGACATTGGCCTTGTGCGCGGGAAGGATCAGCGCCGGGTAGCGGGCAAAGACGTCATGCAGCGCCGCAAGCTGGGTATGCTCGACATCGACAGTTCCGTAGGCCTTTTCATAAGCGGCACGAAAGAACCGGAGCATCCCTTCGATCGCAAAGGGATTATGTCCGGTCCGAAGTTCGTCAAGATAGCCCCGTGCCTCGGCCAGCAATTCGTCCTCGCGCCGACCAGTCTCTTCGGAAAGGCGCGCCAGTCCGGCGCTGAAACCGGGTGCGGCAATGACGTCGGCCGGTTCGACCCGCGGCATCTTGAAGCGATTGCCATAGAGCGGATACTCGGCCCGTTCGAGCGACAGTTCGGCCTGACGGGCAACGAAATCGGCGAAGTCCGTGCCGCGCCCACCGGTCCGCTGTTTCCACCGCGCGCGGAGGAGGCCAAGCGCGGCCGGCTGGGCGACCACGACGCGCCAGCGCGGATCGCTGGCGTCGCGCTCTCGGCGCTTGGCACTTTCGCTTGGTTCGCGTGGGTCGCCCAGGCCCAGCAGGGCGCGCCATCCGCTGGGCGCTTCGCCCGAGCTGGGCAGCCAGGCGATCCGGAGCGGCGCGAGTTCCACCGCGTCATCATCGAGCGAGGCAACCAGGCGGGCCACTTCGATTGAAAAGGGGGCATTGCTCCGTTCGATCGCCACTAGGCGGCCGGTCAGCCCCGCCGTGTGCCGCTCCAGGAGTTCACGCTCGGTCGGTCCGCGATATAGCGCCAGGAATATGCGCTCGTCCTGAGGTTTGGCGGCGGCGGCGAGAACCTGCGATGCCATTAGCCGGGCTCCGCTTCCGAACCGGCGGCAGTGCTGAGCAGTCCGCGAAAAGCACTAGTCGCCGGAGCACCCTGATGCACAACGGCATAGACCTCACGCACGATCGGCAGCTCGATCCCGCGTTCGCAGGCCATCTGCCAGACCGGGCCGACGCTTTTGACGCCTTCGGCGACCTGATCCATTCCGGCCAGAACCTGTTCGATGGTCTTGCCCTTGCCCAGTTCGAAACCGACCGTCCGGTTGCGGCTCTGCGGGCTGGTGCAGGTGGCAAGCAGATCGCCCATGCCGGCGAGGCCCATCAGCGTTTCGGCACGGCCGCCCAGCGCCACGCCCAGCCGCATCATTTCGGCCTGGCTGCGGGTCAGGAGGGCAGAGCGGGTATTCACCCCGGCGCCCAGCGCATCGCCCATGCCAGTGGCGATCGCGAACACGTTCTTGAGTGCGCCGCCCAGTTCCGCGCCAACAGGATCGTCATTGGTATAAACGCGGAACAGGCCAGTGCGGAACAGGTCCTGCAGTTCGCGCACGATCACATCGTCATCCATCGCCAGCACGGCGGCGGCGGCGAGGCCCGACATGATTTCCTTGGCCAAGTTTGGCCCGGTCAGCACGCCAAGGGGATGGCCGGGCAATTCCTCACCGATCACCTCAGTCATGCGTTTGCCTGTCGAAAGTTCGAAACCTTTGGCCAGGCTGATGATCGGTACCCAGGGCCGGATGAACGGCCGAATCGCCGCGGCCGTTTCACGGGTGACCTGTGATGGGACGCCGAAGACGATCACATCCGCCCCTCTGACCGCTTCGGCCAGTTCGGTTGTGGCGCGTAATGAGGCGGTCAGCCTCGCATCAGGCAGGTAGCGGCGATTGGTAGAATGCTGGTTGATCTCCTCAACCGTATCCTTGCTGCGGGCCCACAGCGTGACCGGCGCATTGCGCGCCACCAGCGAGGCCACCGTCGTTCCCCAGGAACCACCGCCCAGCAGGCCCACTTTCAGTTCGCGAGTCAGACCTTTCTTCCCCACGCAGCGCCTCTCTTTGTCATTTTCCAGCAGCTTGTGGCAGGACAGGGCAATGCGCAAGCGGGTTGCAAGCAGAGCGCTGCGCTGCCAAGCGGGAAGCATGACTGAAGCTCGCATTCTCCCGCTCCAAGGCATCCACAATTTCCGCGATTACGGTGCCTACACTGGTCTTGATGGACGGAAGGTCCGCGCCGGCCTGCTGTGGCGCTCAGCCCAGCACGGCGAAGCGACAGATGATGACCTTGCGGCGGTCGATCGCCTTGGCCTGGCAACGATCATCGACCTGCGCGGCACCAGCGAGCGGACGGCCAACCCCTGCCGTCGTTCACCCGGCTTCTGCGCAGAAGTGCTGCACAGCCCTGGCGAAACTGCGGGGCTTGCGCTGCACCTTGAGGCAGCAGAAGGGGCTCTGACCCGCGAGCAGGCCTTCGCAGCCATGATGCGGCTTTATGAAGGCATCGCCTTTCGCGAAAACTTCACACCGATGTTGCGCACCTATTTCGCAGCATTGCTGCGCGGTCCCCAGCCCAGCCTGGTGCACTGCGTGGCCGGTAAGGACCGGACCGGCTTTGCCGTCGCCCTGGCCCAGCATGTGCTGGGGGTTGAGCGGGATGTGATCATCGCCGACTATGTGCTGACCAACCAGGCTGGCAATATCGAGCGCCGGATTGCGCAGGGAGCGGAAGCCATCCGGGGGAAATATGGCGACATCGATGATGAGACCATCCGCACCCTGATGGGGGTCGAGGAAGACTACATCGTGACAGCGCTCGACCGTGCCGAAACCGCCCACGGATCACTGGACGCCTATCTCGAGGCGGTGCTGGGCGTCGATGCTGAGGCGCGCGAACAGCTTCGCGCCCATTACCTGGAAAGCTAGAGGAAAGCCCGGATTTCCGCCATGAACCGGTCAAACTGGTCATGGTGCAGCCAGTGACCAGCGTTTTCGAACTCGATCACTTTGGGATCGTTGTTGAACACGTCGAGCCGCCCATCCTTCTCCGGGTTTGAAGCCCAGGAATTGGCACCGTACAGCAGCAGCATCGGGCAGGTAATCGCTGCCCACAGCTCTTCGGTGCGGTATTCGGGCACGTCCTCGAACGGCCAGACATTCAGATAGGGATCGAATTTCCAGCTCCAGGTGCCGTCCTCGTTGCGGCTGGCGCCGTGGATCGTCAGGTGGCGGGCCTGTTCGTCAGTCAGGAAGGAGTTTTCTTCCTTCATCCGGGCATAGGCAGCCTCGATCGAGGGGTAACGGCGCGGAATCCGCCCGGCGGCGGCGCGGCGCTTGTCGATCCATTCGCGGAACCGGTTGGCATAGCCGGCAGCCTCGCGCTCGGCGCGGGACTTGGGTGAGGGGCCAAGCCCTTCGATGTTGACGAAGCGGCGGACCTTTTCGGGGTAAAGCCCGGCGTACCGCGAGGCGACATTGCCGCCCAACGAATGTGCCACAATGGTCACTTCATCGTACCCAAGCGTGTGCACCAGCTGGGCAAAGTCGTAGACGAAGGCGTTCATCTCGTAATTGCCGTCGGGCGCCCAGGCGCTGTCGCCATGGCCGCGCAGGTCGGGGGCAATGACGTGCCAGTCTTTCGCCAGCTCTTCCGCCACCCAGTCCCATGAGCGGCAGTGATCGCGCCCGCCGTGCTGAAGGATCAATGGCGGGGCGCCTGGGTTGCCCCAGTCGACATAGTGGAGCCGCAGGCGCTGGGAAATGAAGCTGTTGGAGGTCGGGCCGTGGATCGTCATGGTCTTGCCTTTGCTCGCATCATCGCGGGCCGTCAATCTGTGGGGAAAGGGCCGCGCGCGGGTTTGCATGGGGGCAGGGCGATCCCTAGATGGGCCAAACCCCATTCAGGACGATCCCATGGCGACCCACACCACCAAGATACTGATTATCGGTTCCGGCCCGGCGGGCTTTTCCGCCGCGATTTATGGCGCGCGGGCCGGCATGGCGCCGATCGTTGTTCAAGGCCTTCAGCCGGGTGGCCAGCTGACCATCACCACCGATGTCGAGAACTATCCCGGTTTCCGCGACGTGATCCAGGGCCCTTGGCTGATGCAGGAAATGCAGGCCCAGGCCGAACACGTCGGCACGCGGACGATCTGGGATACGATCGTTTCGGTCGATCTCTCGGGTTCGCCGTTCCGCGCGGTGGGGGACAGTGGCGACATCTATGAGGGCGAAACGCTTGTGATTGCGACCGGCGCCCAGGCGAAGTGGCTCGGTGCGCCCGGCGAGCAGGAGTTTTCGGGCAAGGGCGTTTCCGCCTGTGCGACCTGCGACGGGTTCTTTTATCGTGGTAAGAAGGTGGTGGTCATCGGCGGTGGCAACACCGCGGTCGAGGAAGCGCTTTACCTTACCAACCATTCGCAGGACGTGACGCTGATCCACCGCCGCGATTCGCTGCGCGCCGAAAAGATTTTGCAGGACCGCTTGTTTGCCCATCCCAACATCAAGGTGCTGTGGAACAAGGCAGTGGAGCAGTTTGTCGGTGATGCCACCGGGCTGACGGGGGTTGAGCTGAAAGATACCGTCACTGGCGAAGTTTCAGTCGAGCCGACCCAAGGGGCTTTTGTTGCGATTGGCCATGCTCCGGCCACCGAACTGTTCAAGGACAAGCTTGAGCTGGATGGTGGGGGTTACATCGTGGTTGAGCCCGGCACGCCCAAGACAGCGATACCTGGCGTTTTTGCTTGCGGTGACGTGATGGACCACACCTATCGCCAGGCGGTGACCGCGGCGGGCACCGGCTGCATGGCCGCGCTGGACGCAGAGCGGTTCCTTGCAGCCAAGGAATTTGCCGGGCGCAGCTAACCCAGACTGCGTAGCGCGGCCAGGATCTGGCCCTGCAGCCAGATCCGCGCCTGCGGTTCGGCAAAGCTGTGCGAGGCGTCTGGACACTTGCGGATCCGCAGATCGGCCTTGTTCCAATTGGTCCGAAAGACCTGGGCTGTGCGATCGTTCTCGGCCAGCAGGATCGTTGCAGTGCCGGTAAAGCCAGCAAGGCCGTTCGCCATCTGCTGCGCCAGAGAGCTGGGCGGGGCATCCGCTTTGGCGGCCTCGGTCAATGACGCAGCCATCGGGCCAAGCTTGACCCGGCCGGTGAGCAAACGCCACAGCGCGCCGGGGTTGGTGAGCCGCTTGAGGTAATGGCGGCGCAAGACCGAGGGCGGCATCGGGGCTGGTGCTGCCTCCGGCTCGGGTTCCGATTCAGATTCAGGCTCGAACGTCCAGGGATTGGCCAGCACCAAGGCATCGAGCCCGTGGCCGCCGGTAAGCATCAACGCGCTCGCCGCATCGCAGTTGCCGAAACCGACAATCTGCCGGAGCTTGGGCATATTGCCACGAAAAGCGGCTATGGCGGCGGCAATGTCTTCAGCTGAGGACGCGAACCCGCCGTTCTCGCCTTCGCTATCGCCTATGCCACGGCGGTCAAAACGAAACACGGGAAAGCCGGCCAGCGCAGCCTTTTCAGCGATCAGGGCCTGGCTACCCCACGGTCCGCTGCGCAGTTCGTTGCCACCGCTGACGATCAGCAGCCCGGTCTGCCCGGGAGCATCGTCGAGCGTGCCGACCAGCGCCTCGCCTTGGCAAGGGAAGGTGATGTGGCGCCGGCTCAATGCCGCACCGCCATTGTGATGTAAGCGGCCAAGGCATCGGCCTGGGCAGGATCGGCATCCGGTTCCGCTCGCAGCCACAACGGACTTCCGCCGATCACGTCCTGATCGATTTCCGCTATTCCGGGCAAGGGCTGCGGTGCAGCGGCCTGAATGTGCTGGACCATCTCCGCACCAAGCCGGTAGCCCGCCAGCTCGATGCCGTGCTCCTGCGCCTCAACCAGCAGGCCCTCGGCGCTCTCTTCCCGTCCGAGTTCGCGGCTCGACAGCACGCGGGCGCGGAGCATGGTGCGAAGCAGGCTGGCGCCTTTGACCGCGCCGTAGCGCCAGCCGGGCAGACCGGGCGGCACTATCAGTCCGCCGCCGCGGATTGCCAACACATGTGTAACGCCAAAGTGCTGGGCGGCGACAGCCATCGCTTGGGCCCAATCGGCCAGTCCGATCCGGCGAAGCTCAGCGGTGCTTTCATTGGTTCCGGGCAGGTCGGGGAGAACCGAATCGATCCCGCTGCGATCAAGCCGGCGCATGGTGTCAACGCAGAGGCGCCGCAGTTTGTGGCCTTCGTCAAACAGGGCTGGGATCATTAAAACCCGCACCGGATTGCCCCGGTCGAAGGCCAAGGCATATTCAGCCCTGCCATCGTCGAGAGGGTACCCGGTTGGCGTCACGCCGCCTCGCGCTTGGCCTCGGCAAAGGCCAGCAGAGCCCCATAGGTCTCCAGCAATTCGCCATCGACCTCATCGTCCTCGATAACAATCTCGAGACGGTCTTCCATTTCGGTCAGCAGCCCCGCGACCGCCATGGAATCGAGTTCGGGCAAATGGCCGAACAGCCCGGTATCCGCGTCAAAGGCATCCGCCTGTCCGGGCTTGAGACCCAGGACATCGGAGAGAATCCGGCGCAATTGCTGATCGGTGGTGCTGCGCATTTTCCCCTCGTGGCGCGTCATCTTGGACATGAGAGCCGCGCCTCTAGCCACGGGACAGGCCAGCCGCAAGCCTGTGCAGCGCCTTGCGGGCGATCCCCGGCCAGGTTCCCGGCCAGCCGGCACGGAAGGCCTCGATCCGGTAGCGTGGCCGCACCTGCTCCATCCAGTCGCGCTTGTAGGCGTCGTTGCCAGTTCCGAAATCGACCAGGGCAACCCGGTCCCGATCGATCACCTGTTCCAGCAGGGCGGCGGTGAGGGTGCTGCCGGGGGAAAGCGACCTGGCATCCTCGATATGGGCCAGCTTGTGAATGAAGGCGGTTCCTGCCTCGACAGTCCAGAACTGGGCGGCAACCGGCCGGTCATCGGCCCGCGCAATCGCCAGACGCAGACGGCCCGCTTCCCCTTCTTGCGCGGCGAATTGGCGCAGAAAGCCGGGGCAGCCTTCTTCACCCTTCCAGCTGCGCGCATAGACCTTTTCATAGGATGCCCAGCTGTCCGGATTGAAGGCCGTTTCGATTGTCACCGCCACCTTGTCGGCCTTGCGCTTCAGAGTGTTACGCAGCGGGCCGGAGCGGGTAGCCAAATAGTCCGCGTAGCTGCGTCCGTTGACCGGCAGCACGTGATTGACGTCGCATTGCTCGACAAAGGTGGTCCAGCCCGCCTGCCGCAGCGCCGCAGCAAGAGTAGCTGTTTCGTCGTTTTCGTCTGGCAGGGGTGACAGCACCAGATGCGGTGATTGGCCGGCCAGGTCGGCAGCCAGCTCGGCCAGGAGCGCGGCGCGATCGGCGGCAGGCGTGAATAGCGGCGCCACGCGAAACGCGTACCAGTTGGCGAGGCAATGGATTTGCCGCCCGCGGCGCATCAGCGGCAGGACCGCGCGCTGATCGCCATCGCGGACGACGGCCACCAGCGGGAGGGAATCCCAGCAGTCGGCCAGTCCTTGCCACCATTCCAGCCGGTCGAAGGGGGCACATGCAGTTGGTGCGCTGAGCAACGCCGCAAGCACTGCGTCGCCTTGCACTTCCTTAAGATCATCGTGATAATCGACCGATCTCAACTGCCCAATCCCGTCCTGCGGAGCCTCTGCTTACCGTGCCTGCCAGTTTACCCACCACTGCCAAGCCGCTCGATCATCTCGCCTTAGCGGGAGAACCGGACGCGCCGGCGCTGGTGCTGCGTGATCGAACTCTTACCCACAAGGACTTAAGGGAAAGTGTCGGGCGATTGGCGGCATGGCTGCAAGGCCAGGTGCCGGAACGCGGCGCGCGGGTCGCCAGTTGGGCGACTAAGGGCGAGCTGACCTGCCTGCTGCCACTGGCGGCGGCGCGGGCCGGCCTGGTCCATGTGCCGATCAATCCGCTGCTCAAGCGAGCTCAGGCAGCGCATATCCTGGGCGATAGTGGGACGCGTCTGCTGATCGGGACGGCAGCACGGCTGGCGACACTTGAAGCAGGCGATGTGCCGCCCGACTGTCTGACCTGGAGCGAAGCAGAGGCACTTGCCGCCTATTCAGCCGCCACAGTTCTGGGTCCATCATGTGCCGACCCCGGTGAACTGGCCGCGATCCTTTACACCTCAGGCTCAACCGGCAAGCCCAAGGGGGTGATGCTTAGCCATGCCAACTTGTGGCTCGGGGCAGAGAGCGTGGCTTCTTATCTCGATCTCGGGGGCGGGGATGTGACGCTCGCCGTGTTGCCACTCTCCTTTGATTACGGCCAGAACCAGCTGCTCTCGACCTGGCGTGCCGGCGGTTGCGTGGTGCCACTCGATTACCTGACCCCGCGCGATGTGCTGAAGGCAGTGGGCCGGCATGGCGTCACCACGCTGGCTGCCGTGCCGCCGCTGTGGGTGCAGCTCACCGAGCTTGACTGGCCGCCCGAGACTGCCGCCAGGCTGCAGCGCCTGACCAACAGCGGCGGTGCCTTGACCATTGACCTGGTGCGCCGCCTGCGCGGCCTCTTTCCTGGTGCGCGGCTGTTCCCGATGTATGGGCTGACCGAAGCGTTCCGCTCGACCTATCTCGATCCGGCGCTGGTCGATAGCCACCCGACATCAATGGGCCAGGCGATCCCGCACGCCGAAATTCTGGTGATGGCGGACGATGGCGGGATTGCTGCCGATGGTGAGGAGGGCGAACTGGTCCACTGCGGGCCGTTGGTCGCGCAGGGTTACTGGCAGGACCCGGAACGCACGGCGGAGCGGTTTAAGCCCGCGCCGCTGCAGTCCTGCTATGGCGGTATTGCAGTGTGGTCCGGCGACCGGGTACGCCGTGATGCTGACGGCCTGCTCTATTTCGTTGGCCGCCGCGACGCGATGATCAAGACCGCTGGCAACCGCGTCAGTCCGCAGGAGATTGAGGAAGCCGCGCTGGCGACCGGCTTGGTGGCAGAGGCCGTCGCGCTGGGGGTGCCGGATGAGCGTCTGGGCCAGGCGGTGCATCTGGTGGTGCGCGCTGTGCCTGGCTGCCCTGAGGCTGAAACCGAATTGCCGCGCAAACTTTTGCAGGAATTGCCCAATTTTATGCAGCCTAAGGTAATCCACTGGCGCAGCGCCATGCCGATTTCGCCAAATGGCAAGATCGATCGGACCGGCCTTTATGCGGAGCTGGCAGCATGAAGCCGCTTGGTCCGATCCCGGCTGGATTTGTCGCGGTCGATGGTGAACTGGCAATTGCCGGGCGCAAGGCCAGCGATCTGGTCGAAGCGGCTGGCCGTACCCCGCTGTTCGTCTATTCGCGTGAACGGATTGCAGCGCGTGTTGCGGAATTGCGCGCCGCTCTGCCCCCGCAGGTGGCGCTGCACTATGCTGTTAAGGCCAACCCGTTCAGTCCCGTTCTGGAGGCTATGGCCGGGCTGGTCGACGGGTTCGACATTGCCTCGGGCGGCGAACTGGCCATTGTCCGTGCAGCCGGGATCGACCCGGCCCGGATCAGCTTTGCCGGTCCCGGAAAACGCGATGCGGAGCTGGAAGCAGCCATTGCCGCTGGGGTAACCCTCAATCTCGAATCCGAGGGGGAAGCCGCGCGCGCCCTCGCTATCGCGGCCCGATTGGAGGTTGCCCCAAAGCTTGCGATCCGGGTGAACCCTGATTTTGACCTCAAGGGCTCTGGCATGAAGATGGGGGGCGGAGCCAAGCCATTTGGCATCGACGCAGAGCGCGTCCCGGCCCTGATCCGGCAACTGATCGATAGCGGGGCGGACTGGCAGGGCTTTCACATCTTTGCCGGCAGTCAGGCGCTCGATGCAGCCGCGATTGCCGAGACCCAGGCCCAGACCATTGCTTTGGCGGCGCGGCTGGCGCGCGAAGCGGGCGTAACCTTGCCCAAATGCAACCTCGGCGGTGGGCTGGGCATACCCTACTTCCCGGGCGACGAACCTGTGAACCTGACTGCTGTCGGAGCTGCGCTGGCAGAGCGCTTGAACGACGTCCCCGTTGAACTGGCCAATACCCGCTTTGTGATCGAGCTTGGCCGCTATCTGGTTGGCGAATCAGGGGTTTACCTTACCCGGATCGTTGATCGAAAGATCAGCCATGGCGAAGTGTATCTCGTGACTGATGGCGGGTTGCATCACCAGCTGGCCGCGTCGGGGAACTTCGGCACTGTGGTGCGCAGGAACTATCCTGTGGCGATTGCCAGCCGGTTCGCCGCGCCGGTCGAAGAGGAGGCCAGCGTTGTCGGTTGCCTGTGCACCCCGTTGGACCGCCTGGCCGACAAAGGTGGTTTTCCGCGCGCTGAAGTGGGCGATCTGGTGGCGGTGTTCTGTGCTGGAGCCTATGGTGCCAGTGCCAGTCCGGCCATGTTCCTTGGCCAGGGACCGGCCGCTGAAATGCTGGTTTGACCATCCCCGGCATTGCCGTCCCGCCTCTGCCGTCCCGCATCGGAAGGCTGAACCAGAAAACTGGCTAAGTTCCGGAAATTGCCGGTAAGGCTAACGCAATATTCACCCTTTTTGGAGATAGCCGAGGCTGAACAGCCGGGCCTTCGTGCGGGAGGGGCATGCCCAAGCGGCGGCGCGGCTATCAACCATTGAGGATGTGCCCGATGCCGATCCACCGTTTTTCCCGCTTGCTGGCCGGTAGCGCCATGGCAAGCCTTGCTCTGGCCGGATGTGCCGGAGGCGGTGGCGGACAGCAGCTGCCGCCAGCGGCCTTTGTCGCCATGCAGGAAGGCCCGGGCGAGGAATACGTGATCGGTCCGCTCGACGAGTTGACCATTTTCGTCTGGCGCAATCCGGAGCTTGGCGCGCAGGTGCAGGTGCGTCCGGACGGGCGCATCACCACGCCGTTGATCACTGATATGCCGGCAGTGGGCAAGACACCGAAAATGCTGGCCGACGACATTACCTTGCAGCTCTCGCAGTACATCCAGGAGCCGCTGGTTTCGGTCATCGTCAACAAGTTCGCGGGCACGTTCAGCCAGCAGGTCCGGATTGTCGGGGCGACCACCAAGCCTGCATCGATCCCCTACCGCGCGAACATGACCCTGCTTGATGCGATGATCGCGGTTGGCGGATTGAGCGAATATGCCGCCGGCAACCGCGCCCGCCTGATCCGGTTCGACAAGCAGAGCGGCGGGCAAAAGGAATATGCAGTCAAACTGGGTGACCTGCTGCGCAAGGGCGACAGCAAGGCCAACGTGATGCTGATGCCGGGCGACGTCATCATCATCCCCGAAAGCACGTTCTGAGGAAGGAGCGCGCCGGGGGCGAGCGATGAACACGATCTACGACGAACTGCGCTCAGCGATCTTTTCGGTCTGGCACCGCCGCTGGCTGGCTCTGGCGGTGGCCTGGGCCGTCTGCTTGCTTGGCTGGCTGGTCGTTGCGATGGTTCCAAACACCTATGAATCGCGGGCGCGGATTTCGGTCCAGCTTGATGACGCATTGTCCGAGGTGACCGGCGTCGGTGTGGGTGACCGCAAGCGCGACATCGAGCGGGTCCAGCAGACGCTGACCAGCGCGGTTAACCTGGAAAAAGTGGTCCGCGCCACGGCGATCGGCGAGGACATCACTACGCCCAAGCAGATGGAAACCACGGTTCTGGGTTTGGCCAAGAAGATCAAGGTTGAGAACGAGAAGGAAAATCTGTTCGAGATCACGGCCGAATTCGCTGACGGCTCACGCTCGGATGCCGAGAACGCCAAAATCGCGCAGGATATCGTCCAGAAGCTGATCGATATCTTTCGCGAGGAAAACCTTGCCGGCAATCGCGGTGAGATGACCCAGTCGCTCGATTTCATGAATCAGCAGCTCGACCAGCGCCAGAAGGAGCTGGAAGCGGCGGAGCAGAAGCGGCTGACTTTCGAGGCCGCCAATCCCGACCTGATCCAGGGCGGTGCCAGTGCGCTGCAGCGGCTGGAGAACAGCCGCGCTGAGCTGCGCGGGATCGACGCCGATCTGGCGGCGGCCCAGTCTGCTCTGGCGGCGATCAATGGCCAGCTGGCTGGAACGCCGCAGACTTTGCCAGGGATGGGTGCGCAAGGCGGGGCGCGGGGCGCGCTGGCCGAGACCCAGGCCATTCTTGCCGGAATGCGCGCTCGCGGACTCACGGACAACCATCCGGATGTGATTGCGGCCAAGAACCAGATCAACGCCTTGCGCGGTGCTGCCGCCAGCGAGGGTGGTGCGGGCGGGGTGCCAAACCCGGCCTATACCTCGCTCCAGTCGATCAAGGCGGAGCGCCAGGCCAATGTCCAGTCGCTGATGGCGCGCCGGGCCGCAATCCAGTCTGACGTGACGCGCATTACCTCAGCCCAGATTTCCAACCCGGAACTTGCCGCAGAGCATCAGCGCATCAGCCGCGATTATGACGTGCTCAAGCAGCAATATGACGAGCTGCTGCGCAATCGTGAAGAGCTGCGTCTGCGCGGCCAGGTGCAGACCGAGCACAATGCGATGAAGTTCAACGTGATCGATCCGCCGACGACGCCGCGGTCGCCAGTCGCACCCAACCGGCCGCTGCTGTTGTTTGCCGTGCTGGTGGTGGGCATTGGGGCCGGTGTTGGCGCGGCCTTCGCGATCGGGCAGCTGCGGTCAACCTTTGCCACGACGGCGCGGCTTGAGCGGGCGACGGGCCTGCCGGTGCTGGGTGCGATCAGCCAGACGCTGAACGATACGGCCCGGGCGCTGCGCAAGCGCCGGATGAAGCAATTCTACATGGCGGGCGCCGCGCTTGGCGGGATTTTCGTGCTGCTGCTGGCGGCCGAGATCGTCCAGGTCAGCATGGTAGCTTGAGGGGCAGGGACATGACCGAACATACCAAAATCCCCGTCCCGCCGCAGGACGAGCCCGAAGCAGGGAAGGGCACGCTGATCGAGCGCGTGGTGCGCAATTACGATCTTGTCCGGCTGGCGCCCGCGCCAATTCCCGAAGAGCTGATCCCGCCAGCCGCCAAGCGCCGCCGCTATCGCCGTGCCGACGCGGCGGAAGCCGTCGTTGAGGATGTGGTCGAGGCGAAGCCTGCTGTGCAGCCTGAAGCGGTTCGCCCGGAAGTGGTCGAACCTGAAGTCATGCCAACCCCCGCAGATCACGCACTGGTCAAGGCTGCGGTTGCTTCTGCGCCGGTCGTGGCGCCTGTGCGCTTCAATGGCTCGCGCCATCCCATCAATCGCCAGCACTTGCGTGAGCAGGGCTTGATTGTGCCGGAGGGCACGGTCACCGCGCTGCTTGAAGAGTTCCGGATCGTGAAGCGGCAACTGCTGCTGAATGCCAACCAGCTGCAACAGCAGGGCATGGGCTCCGGCGCTCAGCGCGTGCTGATCTGTTCGCCGCACCCGGGCGAAGGCAAGACCTTCACCGCAGTGAATCTGGCCTTGTCGATTGCGGCGGAAAAGGAAACCGAAGTGCTGCTGGTCGATGCGGACTTCGCCAAGCCATCGGTGCTGACCTCGCTTGGTCTGCCCGGCGGCAAGGGGCTGATGGATGCCCTGGCGGATCCCTCGATTGACGTGGCCGACTGCGTGATCGGCACTGATATCTCGGGGTTGTGGGTGCTGCCTGCCGGCAACGCCACGACCTCGGACACCGAATACCTCTCAAGCTCACGGACGCGCCAGGTGCTCGACCGGCTGACCGAGGGTTCGCCCAACCGGTTCGTGATCTTCGATTCCCCGCCTGCACTGGCTGCATCTCCGGCGGCGGAACTCGCCAAGTATGTGGGTCAGGCGGTGGTCGTGGCTCGGGCCGACCGCACCGGCCAGGGCTCGCTTGAGGATGCGATCAAGCTGCTTTCGGGCTGCCCGAACATCCAGCTGCTGCTGAATGCCGTCCATTTCAGCCCAAGCGGACGCCGCTTCGGCTCGTACTACGGATACGGGGGGTAAACATGACCTCTAGCCTCAAGATCATGCTCGCCATGCTGACGGCCGGCACTGCGCTGGCGTGGCCATCGACGGTGCAGGCACAGACTTTGCCTTATGGCGATGTATCCGGCGGTGGTGGCCGTTCGGGTGCAGCTTCCTCTGGTGACGATGAATCTGCCGCTGGCCGTGATGACGGCGAGGGAACCGCTCCGCGGGCACGCGGCGGCAAGAAGATCAAGGTTACGCCTTATATCGAGGCGCAGCAGGTCGTGTTCGCCGAGCTCAAGCCGGGCAATGACGTGCTGACCTATTCGGTGATTGCCGCCGGGGTCGATGCTGGCATTTCCGGGCGCAACAACCAGGCCTCGGTCTCGCTCCGTTATGAGCGCCGCTTCGGCTGGGGCAGTAACACGCGGGACAGCGATGCAGTGAGCGGCGTGGCGCGGGGATCGTTCGCCCTTGTGCCCAAGACCCTGCAGATCGAAGCCGGTGCGCTGGCCTCGCGCACCAGTATCGAGAACAACGGTGCCGCGGTGACCAGTGGTCTCGATTTCGGAGATTCGGTCAGCCAGATCTACTCGGTTTACGCCGGGCCGAGCCTGACAACCCGGGCCGGGCCGGTAGCCCTGACCGGATCCTACCGCATCGGTTATACCCGGGTTGAATCCCCCAATGCTCTGCAGATTGTGCCTGGTCAGCCGCCGATTGACGTGTTTGACGATTCGGTAACCCACAAGGCTGCCGTGCGAGCGGCAACCAAACCGGGTGATCCCCTGCCAGTCGGGATCGGGGTTGGCGCAGGTTACAACCGTGAAGATATCTCCAATCTCGATCAGCGGGTTGAGGATCGCTGGGTTCGCGGCGATGTGACTGTCCCTGTCACCAGTTCGCTGCAACTGGTTGGCGGCGTCGGTTATGAAAAGGTCGAAGTTTCGAGCCGCGATGCGGTTCGCGATCCTCTGACCGGCGCTCCGGCGATTGGCAGTGACGGACGCTTTGTCACCGACAAGTCGGTGCCCCGCACCATCGCTTATGAGGCGGACGGGCTGATCTGGGACGCCGGAGTGATCTGGCGGCCGAGCCGGCGCACCGCGCTCGAAGCCCACATCGGCAAGCGCTATGGCTCGACCAGCTATTACGGCAGCTTTGCCTATGCGCCCAATGCCCGCACGAGCATCAACGTTTCGGTCTACGATTCCATCAACGGCTTTGGCGGCCAGCTGAACAATGCCCTGGCCAACCTGCCGACCGAATTCGAAGCGGTTCGCAATCCGTTCAATGGCAGCCTTGGTGGTTGCGTGACGACCGGCGATACGGTCGGTTCGGGCCAGAGCCCGTGCCTCTCCAGCGCGCTCGCCTCGGTTCGTAGCGCCGTGTTCCGTTCGCGCGGGGTGATGGCGACCTATGCCCTCAATGGCAGCCGGTTCCAGACCGGCATTGGGGCTGGCTATGACCGGCGCAAGTTCATCGCCGCACCCGGCACGATCCTGGCCACTGCTAACGGCGTGATAGACGAGGCATACTGGGTGGCTGCCTATTTGAACGGCCGGATCGATCGGAACTCCAGCTTCTCGACCTCGGTCTATGGTAATTTGTACGAAAGCGGAGATGCCTTTGCTGGCGATGTTACCGCGATTGGCGCAACCGCTGCCTATTATCGCCAACTGACCAGCAAGCTGACTGCCACTGCGGCGGTCGGGATTGACGGGGTCAAGCGCGAGAACCTGGTCGATATCTGGTCGGCCCAGGCCATGGTCGGCATGCGTTATTCCTTCTGAGCCTGACGGAGTATTGATGATGTTCAACGACTTTTACGGGCTCAGCGGGCGGCCGTTCCAGCTCACCCCTGATCCGACGTTCTATTTTGAGAGCCTGACGCATCGCAAGGCGCTCTCTTACCTGTCCTATGGCCTCGCCCAGGGCGAAGGCTTCGTGGTTATCACCGGTGAGGTCGGGGCCGGTAAGTCGACGCTCGTCGCCCACCTGATGGCCACGATCGATCCGGCCCGGCTGACTGCCGCGCAGATCGTGACCAGCAAGCTGGATGGCGAGGAACTGGTCCACATCGTCGCCCAGGCCTTTGGCTTGATTGTCGATGGCCATGACAAGGCCTCCGCACTCGGTGCCATCGAAGCCTTCCTGCATGACGAAGCCCGGGCCGGGCGTCGTTGCTTGCTGGTGGTCGACGAAAGCCAGAACCTCGAGCTGGAGGCGCTGGAGGAGCTGCGCATGCTCTCCAATTTCCAGCTGGGGGCCCATCCGCTGCTCCAGACGTTGCTGCTCGGCCAGCCGGAATTCCGCGAGACCATTCAGGATCATCCGCAGCTTGAACAGCTGCGCCAGCGCGTGATCGCCGCGCACCACCTTGAGGCGATGGAGCTGGGTGAGGTTCAGGCCTACATTGAGCACCGTCTGAAGTGCGTTGGGTGGACTGGCAATCCGCAGTTTGATCAGGGCGTCTACACCGAGCTGTTCGAAGCTTCGGGCGGCGTGCCGCGCCGGATCAACCAAATCTGCAACCGGCTTATGCTGCTGGGCGCGGTCGAGCAGCGCAGCCGGATCGACCGGGCCATGCTTGGCCAAGTGCTCGAAGAGCTCGAGCTTGATGGCACGCTGCAGCTGAAGAAGCTGGCCTCTCGCGAGGTTGCGGCACCGGCTGCCGAAGCTGGCCAGGCTCCCGGCGCATCGATTCAGCCCGTCACGGTCGATGGTGTCGCCATGGCCCAGCTGCAGGCGCTGCTGGCTCAACGCGACGCCCAGATTGCCGAGTTGCAGCAGGCGGTGATCGAGCTTGCCAACGAGCGCGATGTGACTGCCGCTACCGGACAGGTTTCCGGAGATGGACTGGCCGCGATCGAAGCGAAGTTCGTCGCGCTTGAAACCAAGATGCTCGAGCAGGAGCGGACCATTCGCCATACCCTCACCATGCTGATCGAGTGGATCGAGGCGGAAGACGCCAGCCGCGCTGCGGCCTGAGGGGAGCATTTTCCGCGTGGTCGCACCGCAGCATAACCCGATCATCAATGGTCTTTCGGTTGATGTCGAAGACTGGTTTCAGGTTGGTGCCTTCGAAGGGGTGATCGACCGGGGCAGTTGGGATTCGCTATCTGACCGCGTTGAACGCAATGTCGCACTGATCCTCGAACTGTTCGATCGGTGCGGGGTCAAGGGTACGTTCTTTACCCTGGGTTGGGTGGCCCAGCGCCATGGCCCGCTGATGCGCCGGATTGTCGAAGCCGGCCACGAACTGGCGAGCCACGGGTGGGATCACGCGCGCGTGTTCAACCTTGGCAAGGAAGCCTTTGCCCGGGACGTGGAGCGGGCGCGCAAGGTGCTTGAGGATGCGGGCGGGGTTGCCGTTACTGGCTACCGCGCGCCAAGCTTCTCGATCGATCAGCGCACCCCGTGGGCCTATTCCGTGCTGGCCGAGCAAGGCTATGCCTATAGCTCCAGCGTCGCACCGATCGTTCACGATCACTACGGCTGGCGGGAAGCACCGCGGTTTTCATTCCGCCCGCTACCGTGGAGCGATTTGATCGAAATTCCCGTCACCACCGCCCATTTCGCCGGGCGGCGGCTTGCAGCCGGGGGCGGTGGGTTCTTTCGGGTACTACCCTATGCCTTTTCGCGGTGGGCGATTCGTCAGGTGAATTCGACAGACCGCCGACCCGCAGTATTCTATTTCCATCCCTGGGAAATCGACCCGACCCAGCCGCGCGTGGTCGGAGCACCGCTGCGTTCGAAGCTGCGCCATTACACCAACCTCGACGTTATGGCTGCCAAGCTCGAACAGCTGATCCGTGAGTTCGAGTGGGGCCGGATGGACCTGCTTGCCCACCGCGAGGCGCGCCTGGCGGTGGAACTGGCGGCATGAACGCGCCGTTCCGCCTTGCCCGTGACCTGGCCGTTCTCGATCCTCTCGATCACAGCGTGGCCGAGCGGCTTGAGGCATTTGTATCCGCCCATCCGGAGGGCACCCCCTTCCATCGCCCGGCATGGCTGGCTGCCGTTGGACGAGCCACCAGCAATCGCCCGCTGGTGCTCGCCGTGACGGATGGCGATGATATCTTGGCAATGCTGCCGTTCCTGGAAGTTCATTCCCCTCTGTTCGGGCGAGTGATGGTTTCAAGTGGGTTCGGCGTAGGTGGCGGCGTGCTCGCTCGCAGTTCCTTTGACGCGAGCTGCTTGTTTGCCTTTGCCGAGGAACAAGCGCTGCGCCGCTCTTGTCCGACGATCGAACTGCGCGGCGGGCCGCTGCCGGAAGGCCGCTCCGGCTGGCGGGTCCGGCGCGATTCGCACAATGGCTTTGCGGCCGGCCTTGCCAGTGACGATGAAGCGCAACTGCTCTGGATTCCGCGCAAGCAGCGCGCCGAAGTGCGCAAGGGACTCGCCGCGCACCTGGCCGTCACGGTCGGACGAGGGGAGCGGGACCGGGCAGCGCATTATGCGGTCTATGCGCAGAGCGTTCGCAACCTTGGTACCCCGGTATTTCCATCCGCCCTGTTTGCGGAGGTGCTCAATGCTTTTGGTGATGACGCCGATATTCTGACGGTGTGGGAGGGCGGCAACCCTGTGGCTAGCGTTCTTTCGCTTTACCACCAGCAGACTGTCATGCCGTACTGGGGCGGGGGTACCTTCGCGGCGCGGGGCCTGCGCGCCAATGACAGGATGTACTTCGAATTGATGCTTCACGCCCGTCAGCGCGGCTGCGTGCGGTTCGATTTCGGGCGATCGAAGGCAAATTCAGGGGCAGGCGAATTCAAGAAGAACTGGGGTTTCGAACCTCAGCCGCTTGGCTACGCCGCCTGGACCGCCCCCGGTGCCGAAGCACGCGATGCCGATCCGACCAGTGACCGGCACACGGCGCGGATTGCGCTCTGGAAGAAGCTGCCCTTGCCGCTGGCCAATGCGGTCGGGCCCTGGATTGCCCGGGGGCTGGCATGAACGAGATCCTGTTCCTGTCGCACCGGATGCCGTTCCCTCCCGATCGGGGGGATAAGATCCGCTCGCATCACATCCTCAAGCGGTTGGCCGGGCTGGCACCGGTCCATGTCGCCACTTTTGCCGACGACGAGCGCGACATTGCCGAAGAAGTCGAACTGGCAGCTATCGCGCGCTCTTACCGGCTGGTTCGCAGGGTCAAGCCGCTCATCCTGGCCGGGCTCCAGTCATTGGCCCAGCGCAAACCGGTCAGTCTGCCGGCTTTCGCCAATCAGGAACTGTTCGCCTATGTCGAACAGGTTCTGCGCGAGCGGCCCATTGCCACGATTTATGCGTTTTCCGGGCAGATGGGCCAGTACATCCCGGACTGGTTTGAAGGTCGGGTCATCTTCGATTTCGTCGATGTCGATTCCGCCAAGTTCGAAGCCTATGCCGAACGCGATGCGGGCCTGCGGCGCTGGATCAACGCGCGGGAGGCCCGTCTCCTGCAAGCCGAAGAGGCACGATTGGCCCGCCGGTCCGACGTTAGCCTGCTGGTTTCGGCCGAGGAAGCAGCCCTGTTCCGCGCCAGGTTAAGGCCGGAGGATGCGGTGCAATGCGATGTGCAGGCACTGCGCAACGGGATCGATAGCCATTTCTTTGACCCGGCCGTGGTCAAGCCCGAGCCCGCGATGCTGGAATGTGCAGGTCCCCGGCTGATTTTCACCGGGCAGATGGACTATGCCCCGAACATCGAGGCGGCGACCCGAGTGATCGAACGGTTGCTCCCGGGGATCCGCGAGCAGCTGCCGCATGCCACCTTCCATGTGGTGGGACGCAATCCGCCTGAGGAGCTGACCTGCTTCGACGGCAAGGACGGTGTTCACGTCTGGGGTGGGGTAACCGATATCCGCACCTGGCTGGTTGCTGCAGATCTCTCGCTCGTCCCGCTGGAAATCGCCCGGGGCATTCAGAACAAGGTGCTGGAGGCGATGGCTATGGGCCTTCCGGTCGTGACGACTGATGCAGCGGCGACTGGGATCGGTGGCTCTGATGGCGAGCACTTCCTTGTAGGCAACACGGACAAGGAACTGATCGAGCGGGCAACGGCGCTGCTCTCCCATCCCCGCCAGGGCTGGACCATGGGGCTGGAAGCGCGGCGCTACGTCGTCGAAAACATGAGCTGGCAGGCCAGCCTTGCACCACTGGTCGAACTGCTGAGACTTGGTCCGGCGAGCAGGCGCCATGCCGCCTGAGCTTGCTGCCTCGAATCCGCCAATACGCGTTATGCCGTTGGAATGGCGTTCAGCACTGGTTCGTCTGAGCGGGGTCTGGGCCGCGCTCATACTGGTCTTTGCTGGCGATTGGACGGCGATGTTTCGCCAGTGGTGGGATAGCTCGACCTACAATCACATCCTGCTGGTACCGGCCATTCTGGGTTGGCTGGTTTGGCTCCGGCTGGATCAATTGCGCCGTCTGACACCACAAGCCTGGGCGCCCGGGCTGGTCCTGGTTGCCGGAGCAGTGCTGCTGTGGGTGCTTGGCGCCTTTGCGGGCTTTGACCTATTGCGCCAGACAGGGGCCGTGGCGGTTCTGCCGGCCAGCCTGTTGACCTTGTTGGGTCCGCGCGTTGGGGCGGGCCTGTTCTTCCCGCTTTGCTACATGGCCTTTCTTGTCCCGTTCGGCGATGAACTGGTTCCGGCGCTGCAAATGATTACCGCTGTTCTGACGATTGCACTGGTCCAGATCAGCGGCATCCCTGCATTGGTCGACGGCGTGTTCATCGATACGCCGGCTGGCTTGTTCGAAGTGGCTGAAGCCTGTTCGGGCGTGAAGTTCCTGATCGCCATGATCGCGCTCGGCGTGCTGGTGGCGAATGTCTGCTTCCAGTCGTGGAAGCGGCGAATTGCATTCCTTGCGCTGTGTATTGTTGTCCCGATCCTTGCCAATGCCGTGCGAGCCTGGGGGACAATCTACATCGCCCAGTACATCGGCGCCGAGAAAGCCGCAGGCTTCGATCATATCATCTATGGTTGGTTGTTCTTCGCAATCGTGATCGCCGCGGTACTGGGCGTGTCATGGCGGTGGTTCGACCGCGCGGTCGATGATCCGATGATCGATGCCGCCGCAATCCAGTCGTGGCCGCTGCTTGGCCGCCTTGAGCGAGGTCGGATTACCGATGTGGTCGCGATCTTGCTC
>Ga0315901_10000866_pt1 | contig 43802 bp, 39 predicted proteins | sample LakEriMetagenome_10_FD_203761 | JGI IMG/M metagenome (GOLD analysis project Ga0315901, IMG submission 203761) | Freshwater fungal communities from buoy surface, Lake Erie, Ohio, United States - Buoy 2 MA116 | ecosystem: Environmental > Aquatic > Freshwater > Lake | place: USA: Lake Erie, Ohio...
GGTTATTAACAAATAAACACATATTAACAAAAGAAAAAAGAAGCAAAAAAGAAAAAGCTACACAAAATAATACTAATTTTAAATCATAAAAACATGTCAACCATTTTCAGGAAGAGACAAAAAAATAGCAGAATATGAATAAAATAATAGTGCTTACATTTTTTCTAGGTTTAACCATTTCGGCTTTTTCTCAGTCGAATGAGGCAAAATATTTTCATAGAAGCAATGGTAATATTATAGATCCTAGTGGTAATCGTTTCATAATTAAAGCTACAAATGTAAGTTGTTGGCTTTACCAAGAGAATTACATTTTCGGAGGCGCACAAAATGTACATAAAATTACAGCGGAAAATTTGAATGAAATTCTCGGCATGAATGCTTACGGCAATTTCTCGAAACAGATGATGGAGTATTTCATAACTGAAGAAGATATTCGTCTAATGAAGAAAATGGGGTTTAATTCAGTAAGAGTTGGTTTTTCAGCGGAGTCATTTGACAACGATTCTATAAAGAAAGTGCTATTTTCTGCTTTAGATAATCTTTTACCCACTTTTAAAGAAAACAATGTAGCTATTATACTTTCAATGATTCATGCAGCTAAGCCTCAAAATACTTTATGGGTTTCAAACTATTCGAAAGGAGCAACAGTTTTGTGGGACTCGGAAGAAGCAAAGCTAAAGACAGCCTCTATATGGTCAGAAATAGCTCAACACTACAAAGATGAACAGATTATTTTAGGGTACGATCTAATCAATGAGCCAAACATCACTCGGAAACGAGAAAAGGAATTAATCGATTTATATCAAAAAATAACTACCTCAATAAGGAAATACGACACGAATCATATGATTATTTATGAAGGGAATAGCTATGCGACAAAACTGGATGTTCTATCAAATTATGATAGCCTATTGGATGCTAATGCTTGTTATCAATTTCATTTTTACAGTTGGTTTGGTGAGAAAATTGAAAAAAGACTGCCTTTACATATAAACAATGCGCAAGCACATAATCGCCCAATTTTCTGTGGAGAATTTGGAATCAACCGATTATCGGCAATTAAGCAACAAGTTGATTTAATGAACAACGCAAGAGAAATGGATGGTTGGGCAATGTACACCTGGAAATCTATTGAACTTACAACTACAAAAGAAGAAAAGAAAAGACCACCCTACTATGGAAGATGGATTTTTATTCCATTTGAGGATTTACACATGTCGGTGCTACAGTTTCATATGGACAATGAAATGCGGGATGTAATGGATTGGTTAACGAACGTGAAAGGTTCTAAAAAACCAAGTGCCGGAACGACAGTAAATGTCATAAAGAAAATTATTAATGCTGTCAAAGTGAAAAATTGTAAAATTGATAAAAAACATATAGAAGCACTAGGACTTAAATTTGATTAAAGCCAATGGACGAAAGAAAGGCAGCAGCTAACAGCACCTACAAGAAATTGGCGGTTCAGTGGTTACATGAACATTTGTGCTTCGCATCAAGTTCAGAGCTGGCAGACAGTTTTCGTCTCCGAAATCGCCAACTTCTTGTAGCTGCAAACCGTTATACCGCATTATAAAATGAAGACAGTTACATTAATCATATTTGCTCTGACATATTTATTAGCTTGCGGACAGACGACAGACAAGCGAACAACAACTCAGACTGAATTTATAAGTGAAACAGTTCAGCCTGACATTGGTAAATTGTGGCAAGAGCAACTTAAAAAAATCAGTTTTCTTACACCCGTGAACCTTGACGTAGCTAATAGAATGACAATTGACTTAAGTTCAATTCTAGCGTATGACAATAAGGAAAACGAATATCTGTCTATATTTATCGGTGCACTGGGACAAAATTACCAAAGAATAGATTTGCTAGTGCTTTCAGCTAAACACGTTGGACAACAAACATACTCCTTGCAACTGCTTTTGAAAGTTGGAGAGAATATCGACACATTGACTGGTGAAATGCAATTGACAAACGCTTTTGAAATCACAGACAATATTCACAAAACCGTAGTTTACTTTTACGACTATAAATTCTTTAGTACAGACAGTAACATTTGCTTAAAGGGTTGTAACTCGACTAGTTTTTACATCGAAGACGGCATCCCTAAAAACTACTGGTATGAAGACGGTAGCTTTAACGACTTAGTTAGGACTTTCGTAGGTACTTTAACAGACAAACAGAAAAACACAACCCTGAACTGTGTGTTTGCAGTAAGTCCAGCAGGACTCAATAATTATTTGCCATTCTGTAAAGACTTATATACGGTTGACGAAAATGACAATCCAGAATATTATTACATTAGTGAAAAATATAAACATTTTGGTTGGCAAGACTATGATTACAGGAACCCTAAAAAAGACCAGTGGTGGAAAAAATAACGCGGTATAACACGGGTTTTGCGTCAGGCGGGGTGACGTGCAAACTTGGAGCATTGTGCTTCTATTCAAGTTCAGTGCCGGTTGACAGTTTTGTGCTCCGAAATCCGCCACTGCGCCAAGCGCCAAAACGTCAGGCTGTGAAATAACTTACAATGTATCGCAACGGTGTTTTTTTATTGCTCATATATGCTTCTGTTGATTCATAACATTCATTTAAGCGAAGCCGTTTTTTAAGCAGCTAAGCTCCACGCTAATTTTATCTTCGCGCTATTCGCTTCTAATGAGGTCTGTTTTCGATGCGCACAGACTATCCCTTTATAGTCCGGTTACTTTTATACAACGGTTTGAAAACGCATGCGCGGTGTGATGTAGTTCATAAAATGATTACAAGACATGAAAATACTTCATTTACTACATTGCAACAAACTCCTTTTTGACATTTAAATTGTGGAGAGTATTTTCACAGTCTGCCGTTATGTACCATTTTGAAACGAAACTAAAAAATCGTTGAATTGTTACCATTTTTAATTTTTATAATAATTCGCTACCTTTAACTAAAGCATTTAAAATGACTCGTACAGACCAAATAAGAAACGGAATTATTGAGAAATTACTTACGATTTCAAATAAAGACTATTTAAAAGCATTATATCAGATTGTAAATAATAGCCCGACTTCTAACGATATCGTTAAATTGACTGAAGAACAAATTGTTATGCTTAAGCTTAGCGAAAAAGACATTAAAGAAGGTAAAACAATTACTCAATCTCAAATCGACAAAGCTGATCTTAAATGGCTAAAAGAAATATAGTTTGGACAGAAACAGCAGCCAAACAACGTCGAGGAATTTTAAAATATTGGGTTAAAAGAAACGGCACTACTACATATGCGGAAAAACTAATTAAGATTACTGCTGACCATTTAAAAATAATCAAAGAAGATCCATCAGCATTTAAAGAAGCAGATTTCCCAGACACAAGAATATCTGTATTTGGTCACTTTAGTATTCTATATAAATTTACATCTGAATCAATTATTGTGACTGCATTTTGGGACAATCGCCAAGACTCCAAAAAACTACTTGAACAACTTAAGAAATAAAACGGTACATAACAGCAAGCAAGCGCAAAAAGTAGGTTGTACTAGTTGTGGTTTGTTTTAACGGTGCTGCCTTTTGTTTTGGCAACCTTCGCCGCAGCCTGACAGTCCAACGCTGCTTCGGTTACATCCTTTAAGTTGGGCATCCACGTGTTGCAAACCACAAATTAAGTTAGCACATTTAAATTAGGTTTTTGTAAACAGAAACGTGATTGCTATTTAGCTTTCTGCGCCTGCTTGCATACCGTCAGGCTGTGAAATAACTTACTATGCATCGCAAGGGTGTTTTTTTGTTGCTCATATATGCTTCTGTTGATTCATATCATTCATTTAAGCGAAGCCATTTTTTAAGCGGCTATGCGCCACGCTAATTTTATCTTCGCGCTATTCGCTTCTAATGAGGTCTGTTTTCGATGCGCACAGACTATCCCTTTATAGTTCGGTTACGTTTATGTAGTATTTTGAAAACGCATGCGTGGTGTGATGTAGTTCATAAAATGATTACAAGGCATGAGAATACTTCATGAATTACATTGCAACAAACTCCTTTTGGACATTTAAATTGTGGATAGTAAATTCACAGTCTGCCGTTGGCTGCAAGGTTAGACGACCACACACGACAACGAACAATAAAATGGTTAAGACAGAGTTAATCTGACAAAAAAATGAGACTGATTAAAAGAATGTATAAGTACTTTTCAAAGCCGAGAAATTTGGCTGTTCTGAATGGCTTTTTAATCACACTTCTCATTTTACTTAACACATATTTTCAAGCGTTTTGCATTCCGACAACTTGGACAATTATTGTTATTGCAATATGCTTTACAAACACAATTTTATATCCCATTCTCGACAAGACAAAATTAGCTCCTTTGACAAGTTTCATAAACGGAGTAACACTTTTCGTTTTTATTTACTGCGTTATTTTTCTCGAGCATATGAACTTGCTTGGACTTGTTATGATTATTGTCGGACTTGGCTTGGCGACATTTATTCCGCACTTTTTTATAGCTCAACTTATTTGGAAGAATTTAATCAAACCTACAGTTATAACTTCGAGATACTATTTCTTAGCAGCTATAATTTTGTGTATTGGGACAGTATTATACATTGGACAGGACTACAAGAAGGCAATTAACTCTATTGAAAAATTCAAAGCAAGCGGTTACACACAACTTGACAAGAACTTTATGACTGAAAAAATACTTGGAATGCATTTTATCTACCATACACGATATTGTGAGTTTGACGGTTGGCGACCACCTAAACACGAACCTATTATGGTAATTGGGATGTGGCTAAATAAAAGAATTGACCCATTAAGTGTGGACTTAAAAACTCGACTTGAACTTTATAAGAAGTTTTTCCCCGACAATAAATATAAATTTGACTGTACTTGCGGAATTGAATATAGACAAGATTATCACAATGACGAACTTTGGAAATAAAAGAAACCCAGCAGCTAACAGCACCTACCCAAAAGTGGCGGTTCAGTGGTTCAATCAAGCTTTGTGCTTCTATCAAAGTTTGTGCTTGGTTGACAGTGAAGTACTTCGAAATCGCCACCTTCGGTTAGCTGCAAACCGTCAGGCTGTAAAATAACTTACAATGCATCACAAGGGGGGGGGTTGTTGCTCATATATGCTTCTGTTGCCTCATAACATTCATTTAAGCGAAGCACTTTTTTAAGCGGTTATGCGCCACGCTAATTTTATCTTCGCGCTATTCGCTTCTAATGAGGTCTGTTTTCTCAGCGCACAGACTATCTATTTATAGTCCGGTTACTTTTATACAACGGTTTGAAAACGGTTGCGTGGCGTGATGTAGTTCATAAAATGATTACAAGGCATGAAAATACTTTATTTATACTTAGCAACAAATTCCTTTTGGGTATTTGAATTGTGGAGAGTATTTTCATATTCAAACATAACCACTAACAGCACAGGACGAGATTCGGATGATAAATACATACAGTTGGACCTTTTAAGAATTATACGTATATTTGTTTATATTACACGTACAATGACAACTAAACTAACTTTGACAGTTGAAAAGGCGGTTATCGAAAAAGCAAAATCCTATGCAAAAAGGACTGGTAGAAGCCTTTCTGAACTCATAGAAAAGTACCTTGAAAGCATAACCAACGACGAGAAAAACAACGATCAACTTTCTCCCAAACTAAAAAAAATTGTGGGCGCTGTTAAACTTCCTAAAGACTTTGACGAAGATAAAGAGTTAAGCGCTTACCTTGAAAAAAAACATTTATGAAAAAAATATTCGTTGATACTAATATTTTAGTTGATCTAATTGCAGACAGAAAACCTTTTAGCAAGTTTGCCATACAAATATTTTCCAAAGCTGAAGAACGAAAAATAAGGCTCTATACTTCCTCTCACTCAATTGCAACAACTCACTATCTTTTAAAAAAGTATATTGACGAAAAAGAATTACGAGATGTCTTGAATAGTATTTTAGATTATTTAAACGTCGTTGCTATCGACATTGATATTATAAAAAAAGGACTTAAATCTAAATATAAGGACTTTGAAGACGCCCTTCAAATAATTAGCGCTTATTCAATTGTAAAGATAGACTGTATTGTAACTCGGAATGCGAAAGACTTTAAAGGTTCAGAAATTCCTGTTCTAACGCCGGACGAATTAATCAAGTATTTGTAAGCTATTCTTTGTGTGCGCTACAAGTGCTAATTGAATAGACGGCCTCGCCAGTTTTAGCTGACGAGGTGCGCCACTCACACCACTGTACCCTTCCTTCTTCAGGGCAAACTCCCGGGTCTCGCATACAGCGGTTCATTGCGTTGTGGAGCTACTTTTTTGTAAGGATCAAGATTGGGCTACTGTACATGTGAGCATTTTCGCAGTCTGTCATGACCAGCAATCGTATGAAGACACGAAACAGAGGACAAATAAGAACTTAAACAAGAAAAAAAGTAAACCATTTTGACATGTGAACACAAACATAGCATCGAAATTATAGACGGTCAGCGAGTTAACCGACACCGCATCGCACATAAAATTTCAGATGGCTTAATTCAAGATCATCTTATTTCTACTTATACCATCAGCAGTAGTTAGTTCAATGATATAGACGCCTTGGGTTAAGTCTATATCGATATAGAGGCTGTTCGAGTTCATGGTTTTGTTCATCAGTATTCGACCGCTTATATCAATAAGTTTTAATTGTACATCGCCGTACACATCACCCGTTAGGTACAGGATTTTATGGATAGGGTCGTAAGTGAATTGTACAGGCTGCAACCTGCCGGTATGTGTGGTGGTGCAGGCGTTAATATATATACTGTCGCTGGCAGTTGTCGTGCATAAATTTTCTGAGATATAGGTATATGTTACCGTTACGAATTGGTTGCTGTAATCGACGGGGTTTAGGTTTGAGACCGCTGTTCCGTTGATGAGGTAAGTACCGCCGGCCGGTGTACCGTCCGGAAATATAAATAGACCGGAATTCGAGCATATGCTGGTATCCGGTAAGTCAAAATCGGTTTGTACGGGAGGATAAACAACTATTATTTTTTCAACGGCTGTGGTACATCCTTCGGCATTGATGTAGTAGCCTGAATAAAGTGTACTGGTATCGGGGCTTACAATTCGTTCGAGGAGCGAACTTTGTATATCTTCCCAAAATAATCCCGTTCCATTTGTTCCTGTTACCTGAAGCGAAACCTGAGCGCCCAAACAAATAGAATCTTCGGAAGCACTAATTACAACTGCTGAGAACGGATAAATGCCAACTGTTAGGGTATCTGTATTTGATCCTGCAGCATTCGTAGCTATAACATAGTATGTACCACCGGTAGTTATGGTTATTGATGACGTGGTTTCACCGGTACTCCACAAGTAGGTGTAGTCGGAGTTGCCGGCATCCAAGACAAAAGCCGTTCCACATATACTGGTGTCGTTGCCCAGGTTTACAACAGGTGCTGTTAATTGCTCAAATGCACCCACTGTGGGTTGTTGCAGATTACGACTAGTACCCCTTATATCTGTAGTAATATACGAAATGGGTGTACCCGTATTAAACAGCGCTGGATTTGCAATCAGTAAATCTTCACCGAGAACAATTTGTGGATTTAATGTTGTTGAATGGGCATCAAAGCCCGTTGCTGTGGTCCAATCGGTAAAGCTTGGATACTCGTTCATAAAATTTGGGCCTTTGGAAAAAAAGTTGTTGTAATCACATTCAATTCCTTCTGCATATGCAACAGCATTAGGAATTCTAAATAAGTGGTTGGTTGAATTGCTATCTATTCTATATATATTGTTATTTATGATTGAAATAGGATCTGTTGAAGAAAATGTAGCCTCTGCATACAAAGCAAATCCGGCGTTAGTTGAATTTATTGCAATGGTGTTGTTATATATTTCGAGGTGATAGGAAGAGCCTATTCGTAACGCATAGGTAGCGCCTAAATCGGCGCCGGTACGATAAATCTGATTATTGTAAATCCTGAATGGATAATCAGCCCAGCCGCTGGAACTGATAATCTGCAATGTGCCATATACTCTGTTCCCATAAAACTGACCTCTGCTATGTGACTGATACAGAACTCTGGAAGAAAAATAATTATTCCTTACTACAGAAAAGGCTCCGCCATTCATAAATAACTGTCGGCCTCCGGTCTGAAAGTTGTTATTTTCAATGAGTACATCCCTGTGCGAAATGCTTGAACCATTGGATATACTTAACCCTTCGTTAGCACCTCTTATATAACTATTTCTGACAACAAATCCTGAATCAGCACAACCCTGAATGACATAGTCAGTAGCACTTGAGGTTGTGGATCCGTGCCCCCATAATACACAATGCTCAAATCGGATGTATTTACCTCTGTTAACAAATACTACAGCATTGTTATTTACATTAGCTAACTGACGAATGGTTAAACTTTTGAATGTAACATATTCTAAAAAATCGAGCCTTAATGAGTTAGGATATTCAGCCGTTGTGGCTCCATTGATCAAGACCAAATTACTGTCGGTAGTCTCGCCTGTAAATGTTACTGTGTTTATGGCCGAGGCACCCGGTATCGTCGCAAATTGAATGGTTTCATCATATGTTCCGTTTCGTAGGATAAAATTCGTGGGTCCGTTTACACCATTAAGAACGACCTGAGCAACAGCAGAATGGATCGTCGTAAAATCAGGATCAGTACCGCCTATAGTATAGGTGCCGGCCATTGGTTGCGAAAAAGCTAATGCGGCAGTGGATATAAACAGTATGATTAGGTTTATTTTCATCCTGTAAATTTAATTGAATATAGCCGCCATATCATATGTCAGCACGTCATATCAATAAGTTTTAGCACATCCTAACGGATAGGAGCATAAAACATCTTGAGGATGATCGACAACATAATTCTATTAATTCGATTATATCTAACTAGCTTATCCGCTATCCGTGCAACAGGAAAGACTAGTGTGACCGTTTGAAGGCAGCTAAACGGTATTTTATACGTGTATTTTTACCATAACATTAACCATAATCTCCAACGAACAATCATCAAAAAATGAAACGCTATTTACTTTTCTTACTTGTATGTTATTCATCCTCCTTACTGAAAGCGCAAACACCAACGGTGGAATGGGTCAAAGCATTTGGCGGCATAGGCAATGAACGGCCAAACGGCGTTACAACCGACACGGCAGGAAACATCATTGTGGTGGGCCGTTTTCAAAGTTCAAGCATAACATTAGATTCCATAACCTTAACAAAAAGCGCAGCAGATCACCCCGATATGTCGGATCTGTTTATAATCAAATTAGATAAAAAAGGTAATGCCCTCTGGGCAATCACAGCCGGAAACCTGGGCGATGACCACGCATTAAGTTGTGTTACAGACCAAAAAGGAAATATCTATGTGGTCGGCTACTTTGAAAGTAAAATGCTATCCTTTGGACGTGAAACACTCCATAATAATAATTTCACTATTGGTAAGGATAGCGTTCGGTATAACAGCGATATGTGGCTGGCTAAATTTTCACCGGACGGCACGTGTATATGGGCCAGAAACGCCGGTGGCCTGGATGGAAACGGACAGTACAGCACGATAACTCTTGATCGTAGCAATCATGTAATCATCAGCGGTATTGCCGGTGGTGAAATGAACTTCGGCAAGGGCACAAAACTGATTCAAGAATCTACAGGTATATATGTAGCCAAATACAGTAATGATGGCGATCTGCTATGGGTTAAATCACCCAATGGAAAAGGAGAAGCGCAAGGCGTAGGCACCGACCCTGAAGGCAATATTTTTATAGGCGGTTACTTTAACTCAACGATATCGTTTGGCCCTATTGCTCTGCAATCACATTCAGAAAAAAACAGCGATGCATTTGTGGCTAAATATGCCCCCGACGGCAACATACTATGGGCAAGAAGCATTGGTGGCGATAATGGAGAAATTGCTTCCTGCGAAGCAGATCCATTTGGCAATGTCTATCTCTCCGGTTTATATTTCAGTAAAACCATTTATACAGAAACCGATACCCTGAAGAACAACGGATCGATCAATCATTTCATTGCGAAGTATAATAAAGACGGGCAACTACTTTGGGCCCGCTCTGCGGGCGGAAATAACGGCGAAGAGCCCGGCACCGCTACCCGTGAGTTTTACGTGGATCACGATGGCAATGCCTTTTGTACAGGTTCCAATTGGAGTGCATTTAGCTTTGCCGGGCAATCGATTCGCTCTGTTTCGGGCTCGGAAGATATGGTTCTGTTAAAGTATGACAAGGATGGAAAAGAAATCTGGGCCCTTGATTATGGTGGAACGGGCAGAAACGCAGGCAGAGGCATCAGCACAGATGCAAACGGTTTTATTTATCTGACAGGCTCATTTGAAGAGAAACACCTGAAGATTGAAAACCATACCCTGATGAATGCCGGTAGCTCCGACATCGTGATCATTAAATTCAAGGAAACAAAAAAATAAAGTACAAAACCTGTACGATCAAACTGAAAAAATATCATTAAACCTTAGATCATTATTAAAGTCTGATCATAAACTTTTTTAATTACATGAAAAAAATAGCACTTCTGGCCTTCATAGGGCTTACATTCGGTTTCACGAGTTCAAATGCTCAAAGTCTATATTTCCCGCCGTTAAGCAGTGCGGCTAATTGGGATACGATTTCACCGGCATCATTAGGTTGGTGTTTAAATCAAGTTGACAGCTTATATGATTATTTACAGGAGCAGGATACCAAAGGTTTTATTGTTTTGAAAAATGGTAAAATTGTTTTAGAAAAATATTTTGGAACATTCACCACAGATAGTTTGTGGTACTGGGCCTCTGCCGGTAAAACCATTACTTCCTTTTTAGTAGGCAAAGCTCAGGAAGAGAATTATTTATCCATTTCCGACACCACATCAACATACCTGGGACCGGGCTGGACTAACTGTACAACAACGCAGGAAAACAATATTAAAATCAGTAATCAACTAAACATGACTTCCGGCCTTGACGATGGGGTGCCCGACAATCACTGTACGATTGACACCTGTTTAAACTATTTAGCCGCCCCCGGCTCGCGATGGGCTTATCATAATGCGCCATATACCCTATTAGAAAATGTTTTAACAACGGCAACCGGTATATCAATAAATAGTTATACGCAAACCAGATTAAAAAATAAAACAGGTATGACCGGAGCCTGGGCCTATGTTGATTACGACAATGTATTCTTCTGTAAAGTAAGGAGTATGGCTCGATTTGGGTTGCTCATTCAGAATAATTGTATCTGGGATGGTGATACCTTGTTATTTGATAGTGCTTATATAAATGAAATGACCAATACATCACAAAATATGAATTTGTCTTACGGTTATCTATGGTGGCTGAATGGTAAATCATCGTATATGTTACCAACCTCGCAACTCGTTTTTCCGGGTTCTTATGCTCCTGCCGCCCCCAACGATATGATTGCCGGCCTTGGTAAAAACGGACAAATACTTAGTGTATCTAAAAGTTTAGGTTTAGTCGTAATCCGAATGGGTAATCAGGCAAGCGGTGGTGAGGTGCCTACGCAATTATGTAATAGTATTTGGGAGAAACTGAATGCTGTAATGTGCAACGGGACTTCAATTAATCAAACTGCTTCCGGTACTCAGGCTATTTCTATTTTTCCAAATCCTGCAACCACAGAAATAAGTATTAGTGTGCCCACAGACGAATTGTTTCAAATTGAAATTATTAATACCATAGGTCAAACCATGATGACCTGCGAGAATAAAAGTCGAATTGATATTTCAAATCTTAGAAGTGGATTGTACCTTATTTCGATTAAACAGGGACCATACAGCTATTGTCAAAAAATAGTTAAGGAGTAAATACCTAAATTTAACCTGACAACAAAAGCATACAGCGTATCCTCATAGCCTAATCCGATTCTATGAATCAAACCGTATATAAAGACCAAATCAAAAATGCAATTCGGGTATCGAATTTTGTTCGGTTCGACTCGGATTGTCCATTTTCCGGACTGGGCGTAAAGTATGTGGTATCGGGCGAAGAGACCTATTATGCAAACAATAAAAAATTTAGTGTCAGGCAAGGCGAATACATCATTGGTAATGATTTCACCAAATCGGTTGTTCAGATCAATCACAAACATGAAGTACAGGGGCTCTGTATCGATATCTCATCTGAAATTATTACTGAAGTGGCACAGTATCATGACCTGAGTGATGCCAACTTAAAAGAGTTCCTTTTGTCTGATCAGTTTTTTGTTAATCGGTATAATGTAAAGAATACCTGTTTGGGTTATTCTTTACACGAAATCAATAAAAAAATAAAAGCCGGATTGCTGAGCGACAGCCTGCAACAATGCGAGCTGTTTTATAGTCTCGCAGAGTCGATCATCACCGATCAGCGCTTTGTATTTGATCACCTCCATAAAATGGAATTCAAAAAAACCATTACTAACGAGGAAGTGTTTCGTGCCATACTTCAGGCCAGAACGTTCATTGATGAACACGCTATGGATAATCTTTCTCTGGATCAGATTGCTTTACAAATCGGTATATCCAAATATCACTTTCTTAGGGTATTTAAAAACACCTTTGGTATTTCACCCTATCAGTACCAGAAGCGAATCAAACTTGAAAAGGCACGTATCGATCTGCTTTATGGCCGGTCTATTATGGAAACGGCATTCCGGTATGGGTATGCCGATGTACCATCATTCTCCAAAGCATTCAAGCAGGCTTTTTTACAATCGCCCGGGCGCATCAGAATTAGCAATTTCTGACAAGTAGAGCGACATTAAAATGAAGTTCTTTGCCATAAAATTTAATTATGGTTCGTCTGATCACGATTTTACTCATTTATCTGTTTATGGCTTGCTTTGCAGAGGCACAGTTACTGCGCAAACCATTGCTTGGTGCACAACTGGAGTATGTAAACAAAAACGGCATCAGTGGTTGTAAGGTCATACGTGTTGTTCGCGGAACAAGTGTGGCGCTTCAACTTCAGGAAAATGATATCATCGTATCGATTGATGATAAAACCTATTCATCGGTCGACGAATTCATAAACTTATTTTTAACCTACACGCCCGGTCAAACTATACAATTAAGCATCATACGCGGCAAACAGAAAAAATTATTGCGGGGCACGGTACTGCCTAGGCCTTATGAAACCGATGATCAAGCTGAAGTCATCTATGATCAGGCGGCCTATAAAGGTGGACTCCTGCGCGTAATCATCAATAAACCTTTTAAAAAGAGTTTAATGCCGGCCATGCTTTTTATACCAGGATACACCTGCAGCAGTATTGATGAACTGACCGATGATCATCCCTATAAACGTATGATTGACGCCTACGTGGAGGCCGGTTATGTCACTTTACGAATTGAAAAAAGTGGATTGGGCGACAGTCAGAATACCCCACCATGTTCATCGTGTGATCTGTTAGATGAAATTGAAAACTTTGAAGTTGGTTTAAAGAAATTAAAATCATTACCCTACATTGACACGAATAAGATTATTATCGTCGGTCACTCTATGGGCGGCATCATTGCCCCGGCTATCAGTGCCAGGCATCAGGTTGCGGGTGTTGTTGTTTATGGCACCACAGCTAAATCGTGGTTCGAGTATCAACTGGAAATGTACCGCGTACAAACCGCTTTGTCCGGCTTGAATCCAATTGAAGTGGAGCAATACGTCATTGAACAATACGACCTAAACTATCGCTTTTATATTAAAAAAGAAAACTTAGTCGATATGGCACGTGAACCGCAAGCCGACAGTATTCTTCGTTCGGTATGGGGTTATGATGGCAAGGGTAATATCTACGACCGTAATGCCGAATACTGGAGGCAGATACAGGACTTGCCGCACCTCGAGAACTGGAAAAATACAAGAGCCAAGGTCTTGGTTCAATTTGGCGAATCCGATTTTCAGGCTTTCTCCAAAACCGATCATCAGCAAATTGTAAATACGGTGAATCATTTCCACCCCGGCCATGCTACACTGCAAACCTATCCGTTAACGGATCATTATTATGCCCGCTCAGGTACCATGCAGGAAGCTTACGACAAATTTTCCAACGGAGAATACCAAATACTCTTTGATGAATATAATCATGAGGTCGGTCGGTCTGCAGTGCAATGGAGCAATAGCATCTTAAACCATAATACCGACACGCACACACCGGGGACCTGGCAAAAATTAGACACCGATAGTTATCCCGGCAAACAGGATGATATTGTGTTTATTAATGATCGCCTGGGTTGGTATGTAAACGGTTACGGAAAAATATTTCATACCCGGAATGGTGGTAAAAGCTGGACTAAACAATTAGAAAAGAAAGGAACATTTTTCCGATGTATCGCTTTCACAGACAGCTTAGTTGGTTTTGCGGGTACCGTGGGCACTGATTATTTTCCCAACGTATCAGATACCATACCCCTTTATGGAACACTTGACGGTGGCATCACGTGGGCTCCTGTTTCCTATAAAGGGCCTTATGTAAAAGGGTTATGCGCGATAGATATCGTGAGAGAAACATACATCAATCATGGTAAAACCGACTACCGCACGCACATCTATGCCGTTGGTCGTGTGGGCAGCCCCGCTAATATCATCATTTCGCACGATGGCGGAATTACCTGGACTTCCCATAGCATGGATACAGATTGTAAAATGCTGTTGGATATTAAAATGTTTGACAAAAATCAGGGTATAGTGTGTGCGGCCTCAGATGAGGATATCGAAAAATCAAATGCCGTAATTCTTAAAACGATTGACGGTGGCGCAACTTGGAAAAAAGTTTATCAGTCCGACAGGCCATATGAATCGACCTGGAAAGCCTCATTCCCTAAAGATAAAATTGGTTACGTTACAATTCAGTCTTACAACCCGGACACTACCCTCACCCAACAACGTATTGCTAAAACAACTGATGGCGGCGATACCTGGCAGGAAATCCCCTTAGTAAAGGATAGCAAAGCACGGGAGTTCGGAATAGGATTTATTGATGAGTATCACGGATTCGTTGGAACGATGAACCATGGTTACGAGACCAAAGACGGCGGTGCAACCTGGGCTGCAATCCATATGGGTATTGCCTGTAACAAGATCAGAATCTACCGCAATGCCGCCAATCAGGTATATGGTTTTGCAATAGGCAAAGATGTATTTATGTTCAGGGAATAGACGATTATCAGCTTTTTGAGTTACGTTTTACTACAATAGATCCCTGCAGGACATTAAATGTAGCAATTCAATAAACCAGCTGATGTTATCTTAAAAATAATAACTCACGGTATTTTGGAACCGGCCAGAGTTTATCGTCTATCTTGATTTCCAGTTTATCAACGTGATAGCGAATTTCCTCGAGGTATGGTTTAACCTTATCACAGTATGCTATGGCTTTAGCGCGAATATCCTCAACGTTGTTAGCCTGCTTGCGTGCTTCTACCATAGCTTCAGATTTGTTACGGATAACCAAGATGTGTTCCGAAATTTCGGTAACCATGCTCAACTGGGCTTCATATAATTTTTTGGTAACACCGGCCTCTTTCAATCCGTTGATATTGGTCAACAAACGGCTCTGATATTCAACAGCCGCAGGAATGATGTGGGTTAGTACCATTTCGCCCAACACGCGTGATTCAATTTGTACCTTTTTAATATATTTTTCCAATTCAATTTCGTGACGCGCATGAACTTCAACTTTGGTAAACACCTTATTGCGTTCAAATAGGGCAATGGTATCTTTTGATGAATACGCATCGAGTGCCGTTGGTGTTGTTTTGATATTATTTAATCCTCGCTTCTTGGCTTCTTTCTCCCACTCCACACTATAGTTGTTTCCTTCAAACAAAATACGCTTGGAGGATGTAATATACCCTTTCAATACGTGAAGAATGGCGACCTCCCGGTTTTCGCCTTTCTTGATTAAGGCATCTACTTCTGTTTTAAACTTAACCAACTGATCCGCCATTATTGTATTCAGCACCGTCATCGTGCTACTGCAGTTGGCACTCGAACCTACTGCACGTACTTCAAATTTATTTCCGGTAAATGCAAACGGCGAAGTACGGTTACGATCGGTATTGTCCATGAGCAGGTCCGGAATCTTATTATGTATATCCAGTCGCAGGGTTTGTTCATCCTGTTCACTGAACTTACCACTTTTAACTCGCGACTCTACTTCATTTAGTACATCTGTTAAATACTTACCGATAAATACCGAGATGATAGCCGGAGGCGCTTCATTGGCACCCAAACGAAAATCGTTGCTGGCCGAGGCAATCGATGCACGTATCAAATCGGGATGTTCATTTACCGCCTTGATGGTATTCACAAAGAAGGTCAGAAACTGCAGATTGGTCTTAGGTGTTTTACCGGGCGATAATAAATTTTTTCCGGTATCGGTGGCCATACTCCAATTGTTATGCTTGCCGCTTCCATTGATTCCGGCAAAGGGTTTTTCGTGGAGTAATACCCTCAGATGATTACGGCGTGCAACGCGATCCAGCACATCCATCAACAACTGATTGTGATCGATGGCAATATTGACTTCTTCAAAAAACGGGGCACACTCAAACTGACTTGGCGCCACTTCGTTATGACGCGTCTTGAGCGGAATGCCGAGTAGAAAACATTCACTTTCAAAGTCAACCATAAACTGATACACGCGTTCCGGAATGGAGCCGAAATAATGATCTTCCAGCTGTTGTCCTTTTGCCGGTGCAGCGCCAAATAGCGTACGGCCGCACATTAATAAATCCGGACGTGCTTCATACAAGGCCTCGTCCACCACAAAGTATTCCTGTTCCCAACCGAGTGTGGCAAACACTTTGGTAACATTTTTATCGAAGTAATGGCAAACGTCAACAGAGGCCTTTTCTAATGCCTGCATCGACTTGAGTAAAGGAGCCTTGTAGTCGAGGGCCTCCCCGGTATAGGACACATATATGGTAGGAATACATAATGTTTTGCCGGCAGGCGTTTCCATTATAAATGCCGGAGATGACGGATCCCAGGCCGTATAGCCACGGGCCTCAAAGGTATTGCGTAGTCCACCGCTCGGGAATGATGAAGCATCGGGCTCCTGCTGAACCAGTGAGTCCCCTTCAAAAAGCTCTATGCCGTGACCGGTTGTTGTTTGCTGAAAAAACGAGTCATGTTTCTCGGCAGTAGATCCGGTTAGTGGCTGAAACCAGTGCGTAAAGTGAGTGGCCCCGTTGTTCATAGCCCAGGCTTTCATAGCGCTTGCTACTTGCTCGGCAACCGATCGATCAATCTTTGAACCGCTGTTGATTGAATGCATTACGCTTTTAAATGCCTCTTTGGATAAGTAGGCTTTCATTGCCTGTTCATGAAAAACATAGGCACCATAGTACTCCGAGATGTGCTTTTTAGGTGTTTCTACTTCAGTGGATCGGTTGGAGCGCAATTGCTGTAATGCGTTAACGCGGATGTTGATCATTTTTTAAATAATTTTCGCCAAAAGTATACTTTTTGACTAAACCAATCCAATATTTTTAATTTATTTCAACAATAAAACCTGTTTTTATTGTTAATTCAATATTTTTTTTGATTTTTTATCTTTAAACATAGCCAAAATTCCAAGGATAAACAAACACAGGAACGGAGCCCTGTATCGAGCAATACCACCATGCTGAACAACGACACAACCGATAATTCCAAACTCAATTAATGAGGCAAATACCAGCGTAAAACCGATAGGATGGAACATAAAATATCTGGCGCGTATCTGTATCATCAGATAGACAAAAGCCGAGCAGGTAAACGCATACATCAGCCAATCAGATATATCTGTTGGCCATGCACCGGACGAAAAAGGAGAGCATAACACACCGGGCACGGCACACAAGAAACGTTGCCACAGGGGCAGGTCGCCTGCCTGCAATCCACTAAGTTGTGCATAGGCATCACGTTGCTGAAACACATAGTTCCTGATGGATGTGTCGTTTAAATAGAAATACAGCAAGATCACAAGCAGGATAGAAGCAAGTGTTGCAAGGTACTGCACAGCAATTCGTTGCGGCCTGTTTTTATGAATATACATCAGAGCGGTCAGCGGCACCACGAGGAGCAGATAGTGCGACCGCACCAGCGTAAGCACAACCAATCCGATGATGAGCCATATAAGATGTGATCGTTTGATATCAGACGCCGTTAGCGGATAGAGCACCATACCACAGGCCGACAAGAGCAGGGCTTCTTTATGCAAGCCATGAATCCAAAACGAAGTAGCCGGAATAATGAGTAGTACCGTGTGTATCGTGCGGATGTGCAAGCCAAGTTGCCGCATACAAAAAGCGTATATAAATAATATACCCGGTAAGGTCAGTAGCGAATACATGATTGCCTGAGCCGAATAACTGCCAAACGAAAAGAGCCGGAAGATGGCGAGCAGTCGAATGATGAAGAATGTGCTTTCGTCGCCGTAGCGATTTATCGCCTGATTATAATGGTAAAGACTATCAGTCACATAATAGTGATTAGGAAGAAAAACGAGTTTCAGATAATCGGCAGGATCGCGGAAGAGTGAACGGTAAACCTGATCGCCGGACTGAAAAAAATCAAGTGTATCACCACCTCCGGACCATTGCAGATGTACGTATACAAAAACAAAGCACCAGAACACCTTAAATAAAAAAATGGTTAAAACAGCCTGTCGCGATAAACCAAAGTAGTCGCCTACACCGGATACCCAGAGCCATCTTGAGAATAAGACCAGATATACGAATCCAACCAGATAATGTATCAATGATGTTTGCCACATAACTGCAAGTTCATCCGGTGTTTATTTTTTATAATCACGCATCTGTATCTGCGTAGAACAAAATGTATACTCACGTTCATCGTTACTGCCTATAACAACAATACGCCCACGGAGATGCCTGGTCATCAGTTCCTGATACCATCGTACACCGTCGGTATCCAGATTAGTAGTGGGCTCATCCAGCAGAAGCACCGGGGTATCACGTAATACCGCAAGAGCCAGCTTAACACGCTGTTTCATTCCTGATGAAAATAGTTTGAGCACTTTATGCTGATGTTTCGCTAATCCGGTAATCGAAATAAAATCATCATACAGTACTCCGCGCTGAAAGGAAGAGAAAGCTTCCTGAAACTGAAACAGCTCTTTCATGGTAAACTCCTCAATGAGTTCTAGATAAGGCGCGGCAATGGCAACTAACCCCGGATAATAATTCACGGGCCGGCCTTCCGCCTCAAAAGCTATTTTTCCTTCACTCAGTAATTTATAGGTGCTGATACACTGTAGCAGGGTGCTTTTGCCACTACCGTTAGGCCCTAATATCGCATAACAGATGTCGGACCTTAATTGCAAATCCAGATTGCGGAATATCCACTCATAATTGTAGCGCTTGCCCGCATTATGAAGCGTTATCTGCATGCTGCACGGTATGAATTCCTTTGATGATGCCGTCCTTAGATGATCGGATAAATTGCAGTACAGTTGACTTCTCGTCGCTGTCTGGCAACTCGGTTTCCAGTGCCGCTATCGCCTTGCTCAAATTTGAATGATGCACAAATACAATGCGGTATATGTCCTCAATACGTTTAATCTGATCTTTATCAAATCCACGACGCGACAAACCTACTGCGTTTATACCTGCATATGATAATGGCTCACGGGCGGCTTTTACATAAGGTGGTACATCTTTACGCACCAGGGAACCTCCGGTAACAAAGGCATAGCGGCCAATACGTAAAAACTGTTGCACGGCACTCACTCCTCCTATATTCACATAATCTTCAATGATAATATGTCCGGCTAAGTTTACATTGTTAGCCAGGATGCAATGATTACCGATAATGCAATCATGCGCAACGTGGGTATACGCCATCAGTAAGCAATGACTGCCAATTTCGGTTTTATTGGCATAGGTAGTTCCTTTATTGATGGTTACACATTCACGTATCATTGTATGGTCGCCGATAATAGCTAGTGTGGGCTCTCCTTTATACTTCAAATCCTGTGGCACGGCCGAAATTACTGCACCGGGAAAAATCTGAACGTGTTTGCCAATGCGAGCTCCGTCGTATATAGTTACATTGGGGCCTATGATACTACCCTCACCAATTTCCACATCGGCATAGATTGTAGTGAACGGCTCTATTCGTACACTCGGGTGTATGCGTGCTTCAGGATGTATATAGGACCACTTGTTTTCTGACACAAATAAAAAATGGGTTTAGGCTTTAAGATGATGAGTTGACGATAAGACGATGTCGGTATGCATTTCGTTGCATCACTATATACTTTCTTTACGCTGAATACGGGCAACAAGGTCTGCTTCTACCACGACTTTATTACCAACAAAACCGATGCCGCGCATCTCGCACAGGCCACGTCGAATGGGGCTCAGTAATTCGAGTTTCATAATCAGCGTGTCTCCGGGAATCACCTTATTCTTGAATTTGGCGTTATCAATTTTCAGAAAATAGGTATCCCAGTTCTCGGGGTCATTTACGGTATTAAGTACCAGTATGCCTCCGGTTTGAGCCATAGCCTCTATCTGCAATACACCGGGCATCACCGGGTTGCCGGGAAAGTGTCCCTGAAAGAAGTTCTCGTTAAAGGTTACATTCTTAAGCCCTACCACATGAGTATCGCTCAGTTCAATGATACGGTCCACAAGCAAAAAGGGATACTTGTGAGGCAGACTACGTTCTATCTTGCGGATATCATAAACCGGAGTCTGATTGGGATCATATGCCGGTGGATTTTTAGCATTACGTTGTTCTTTAATCATATTTTTTATCTTTTTGGCAAACGCCACATTCGTTGAGTGCCCCGGTTTGGAGCCAATAATTTTAGCTTTAATCGGCATACCCACCAAAGCCAGATCACCAACAACATCAAGCAGTTTATGACGTGCCGGCTCATTTTGATAGCGTAGCTGAATATTATTTAAATATCCTTCTTTTTCAGCAATCACCTGTGGCTTATTAAAATATTGCTGTAGGTTGTTCATCAGTTCGGGAGCAGGCTTCTTATCAACTACAACAATAGCATTCTCGAGGTCGCCACCTTTGATGAGATTATTTTTTATAAGATACTCCACCTCGTGTAAAAAACAGAATGTACGCGCCTCGCTGATTTCATCTTTGAACTCGCCGATATGCTTCATCGTGGCGTGTTGTTTACCGAGCACATCAGAGTTATAGTCAATCAATACGGTAACTTCATAATCATCGGCCGGAACAGCGCGCATCTCTGCATCCTTATCCTTATCAATATGCTCTATGGCAGAAGTGAGTTTAAAGTAATGTCTGGGAGTCTCCTGTTCCTGAATACCCGCATATTGCAAGGCTTCAATAAACATGCGAGAACTGCCATCCATAATCGGCATTTCGGGGCCGTCAATTTCCATGAGTACATTGTCGATGCCTAAGCCCACAAGTGCGGCCAGGGTGTGTTCAACGGTCATTACTTTGGCGCCGTTCTGCTCCAGTGTCGTGCCACGCGACACATCGGTAACATAATCTACATCGGCTTTTATAGTTGGCTGATGCTCCAGATCAATGCGCCGGAAAATATAACCGTGATTTGCCGGAGCCGGATTAAATGTAAGGTTGGCAGCAATACCGGTATGTATGCCTTTACCACTTACGGTAACTGCCTGCTTTATGGTACGCTGTTTATCCATGGGTATCCTTGTCGGTTTCCTTTTGTTGAAGTAAGGTGTTTAACTGCTGTTGAAGTTGCGGCAAATTACGATATACCGACTGAGAACGCAAAGATGCCGTGTATTCAAATGCCGGTGCGCCATTCCAGGCTTTGCCCTCCCGGGTTATGGATTTAGAAACGCCACTTTGTGCGTTGATACGACTGCGGTCGGCGATGGTGATATGCCCTACAAAACCAACCTGCCCCCCAATCATACAGTACTTTCCAATTTTGGTACTACCCGACACGCCGGTTTGTGCGGCAATAACGGTGTGGGCGCCAATCTCTACATTATGAGCTATGTGAATATGGTTATCCAGTTTTACTCCGGATCGAATGATCGTACTGCCCATCGTAGCGCGATCTATGGTAACACAGGCGCCAATCTCCACATCATCTTCGATCAGCACATGACCCAACTGAGGAATTTTCTGATAGGAGCCATCGGCCTGTGGCGCAAAGCCAAAGCCATCGGAACCGATAACTGTGCCGGAGTGTATGATACAACGTTGACCGATGCGGGTTTTGGGGTACAGATAGACACCGGCATGCAGGGTGGTGCCATCGGCAATGGTGCAACCCGCTCCTATGTAACAATGTGGATACACCGAAACACCTTTTCCGATGTTCACGTGCTCATCGATATAGGTGAACGCACCAATATAGGCATCGGATGCAATTACCGCTGATGCGGCTATGTGAACAGGCTGTTCGATTCCCTTCTTTTGATCAGCCGTATTTCCAAACTGTTTAAGCAAGGAGGTAAATGCGGCATAGGCATCAGGCACCCGAATGAGCACCGGCTTCAGGGTTTCGGTGAACACCTCTGATTCGTTTACTACCAGCACCGAGGCACCGGTAGTATATGCATAGGGAAGGTATTTGGGGTTAGCCAAAAAACAAACAGCACCGGTACCGGCATCCTCAATTTTTGCAGGATGGGTAATCAGCGTGTCGGCGGAGCCCTCGAGCTTGCCTTGAAGTATTGCGCACAGTTCGCCTGCGGTGATTTTCATGTTACTTAGGCGGCTAAAAATAAGCGGAATAAAATAAATACATAAACTAAGTACACGCAGAGTTTGAACACGGAATGGGTATGATCATAGCAAGTATAAAGAATTAAGAATAAAAAAATTGACAGCGACTATTTCGGAGAGGAGTGATTATCGAATCAATACTAACTATCCTTATATCATCACGCGCAGTGCTCCGGGTAAAATGATGGCCTTAACGGGTAGTATGCCGGCATCCTCACCATCGGTTTCAACGGGCACAGTAACCGCACTTTCCAACGTGATCATCTTGGTCTGAAACACCTCTACCTTTTTATGTGTGTGCAGTTTACCCGTGAATAGTTTAGGTAGGGCCTGCAACACGTCAGGCAAAGTAAGCGGCCTGATTAGTGTTACAGCTATAAAGCCATCATCGGGCACAGCGTGAGGACATTGCATCAACCCGCCACCATTGGTTTTGTGTATGCCCAGCGCCATACTAAGCATCGTTTCGGTTCGGTTAATGCCATTGTAATGGAATTGAATATTCACCGGACGATAGCGCCTTATAGCCCGCAATGCGGCAGTCAGATAAATCAGTTTACCGCGCCTGCCTGATTTCTTTTTGATGTTGGCCTCCCTGGCAATAAAGGCATCAAAACCAATTCCACACATGCTCACGCAATAAGTCCGCCAACCACACGCATCCTGAAGTTCAATAACATCCTGCCAACTGTATTTCGGATGACAAAGCCGGTTAATCAACGAATCTACCTGACCGCACAGTTGATAAGCCGCGGCGAAGTCATTCCCTGTGCCCACAGGGCATACAGAGAGTGCGGTGCGGTTATCAGGATTTTGTAACAGGCCATTTGCGGCTTCATGCAGGGTGCCGTCGCCACCAAGCACCACTACGACATCTACACCCTGCTTCGATGCCTGTAAGGCAAGTGCTGTGGCATGCTGTGCATATTCGGTATAGGTAAAGATGCAGGAGATCGGTATTTCTTTAATCCTAGCTTTAAGGGATTCACAAAGGGTAATGCTTTTACCTTTTCCGGAATAAGGATTTATGATGAATAAGCATTTCAAGTGTTTACCACTTAGGCAGTTCGGGTTTGTTTTGCAACACGAGTTCTATGCGTTGCTGTACCTCAGCAGTGAGCAGTGGCAGCATATCTATCGCTTTGAGATCTTCGCTGAGTTGCGTGGTTTTGGTTGCGCCGAGTATTACGGTGCTCACATTAGGGTTAAGCAGACACCACGTTATGGCCAGTTGTGGCAGAGTACATCCTAAGTCGCTTGCTACGGATTGCAGTGCGCTTATTTTTTGTTGACGATCCGGCGTAATGCTCGAGTCACGAAGCCACTCCAAACCTTTGACTGAAAGCCGGGAGTCGGCCGGAATTTCGGCGGCATACTTTCCGGTGAGCGCACCTGAAGCCAAGGGGCTCCATATCGTAGTGCCAAGGCCAAGCTCTGAATAAAGTCGCTGATACTCCCGCTCGAAGCGTTCACGATGAAACATATTATACTGCGGCTGTTCAACAACAGGAGGCACCAGATGATGCTCACGACAGAAACTCCATGCCTGCATGATCTGCTGTGCACTCCATTCTGAGGTGCCCCAGTAGAGCACTTTACCTTGCATAATCAGCTGATGCATCGCCCACACGGTTTCTTCTATGGGCGTAGTGGAATCGGGACGATGGCAATAATAAAAATCGAGGTAATCCACCTGAAGACGTTGCAAGGCGGCGTGGCACGCTTCAAAAATATGTTTCTTGGATAAGCCGGTCTGATTGGGTTTATCCCCCACCCCGAAATAAACTTTACTCGATACCATGTAGGTATCGCGCGGCCAATTGCGTTTGTGGAGTATTGCACCCATCACTCGTTCTGACTTACCATGCACATAGCCCTCGGCATTATCGAAAAAGTTAACACCGTGATCATAAGCCATAATCATGCAGGCTTCGGCCGTGGCGTCGTCCATCATTTTACCGAATGTAAGCCAGGAGCCAAAAGACAGGGCACTTACTTTAACACCCCACTTGCCCAGATTTCTGTATATCATTTTGTTTTTCTACGATTAAATTATTTAAAACGAATGGCATCAACCGGTTTTAACCGCGCCGCGCTAAAGGCAGGCCAAAGTCCGGCTATCATGCCAATTACACTTGATATGATGACACCGCGAAGCATATTGGACGAACTTAATATCAGCTCAAAACCAAAAGCCCCTGAGGCCATCAGGGCTGATAGGTAAACCAGTAACAACCCAAATAAACCCCCGATTACCGACAGAATGATGGATTCCGTAAGAAACTCAAGCAGGATAAAGTAATTCTTTGCACCGAGTGCTTTTTTAATGCCTATGAGATTGGTACGTTCACGAACGCTTACAAACATGATATTCGCAATACCAAAGCCGCCCACCAATAAAGCAAATCCGCCGATGATAATTCCGGCTATGTTGAGTGCTCCAAATATCTGAGAAATAAAACTGGTAATCATACTGATGCGGTTGAGTGCAAAGTTGTCTTCCTCCACCGGATCCTGACGTCGGAGTGAGCGCATGTGTCCGCGTATTTCATCACCAAGTACATCGAGCGCCACACCTTCTTTGGCCTGCACCAGAATGGACGGCTCGGCACCATCGCCATCGAAACGGACTTTAGTTTTGATAAAGTTGAACGTAGTATAAATCAAATTGTCGTTACTCATATCCAGGAGGCTTTCACCTTCTTTTTTTAATATGCCTACCACCAGAAGCTTGGTGCCAAAAAGTGTAACATACGATCCCACAGGGTTTACACTCCTGGGGAATAACTGTTTCGCTACATCATAGCCTAATATGGCGACAGGAGCACCTCCATCGCTTTCGAGCTGAGTGAAATAGCGTCCTTCAGAAAAATCCATATCCATAATGGTTCCATACTCCATCGTGACACCAAGCACACCAACTTCTTCAAGCGATTGACCTTCGAAGCTGGTTGTTTTACCCTCCAGTCGCACCGACATAGCAACTTCATTGGCCGATTTAATCTTGGATTTAAGAATTCGGTACTCATCATATTTTGCAACAGGACGATTCATATACTTCCACCAGGGATAATCATTGGAAAACGTCCAGGGCCATTTACCTATAAAGATGACATCAGATCCGAGTTTCTGTATACTTTGTTTGGTGTTGCGTTCCATAGAGTCCACTGCGGCCATAACTGCAATTACACAAAATATACCTATGCTGATACCCAATAGGGAGAGGAACGTGCGTAGCTTATTATTCCACAATTCCCTGAGCGAAGCGTGGAAACTTTCGATAATAATTTTTACAATGAGCCGCATAGCAAAAGCAATTGAATTTTGCTTTTACAAGAATAAGTATATTTTTGCCGCTCTTTTATTAAAACTTAAAACCTTTTAATAAACCGTAATTTATTAAAGGATGAAACTGACTCAATTCCGCTTCGACGTACCCAACTCCCTGTTGGCGCAGCGTCCCACTCCGAACCGCGACGATGCGCGTTTGATGATTATCGATCGTAAAACCGGTAAGTTTAAACACAAGAAATTCCGTGAGGTACTCAGCATCTTTGATGATGGTGACTCCATGATTCTCAATAACACCCGAGTTTTTCCGGCACGCATGTACGGTCGCAAGGAAAAAACAGGTGCCAAAATTGAGGTGTTTCTGTTACGAGAACTGAATCACGAAATGCGTCTTTGGGATGTGCTGGTTGATCCGGCACGTAAAATCCGCGTTGGTAACAAACTTTATTTTGGAGACGATGGCGTACTGGTAGCCGAAGTAGTAGATAACACTACATCTCGTGGCCGTACTATCCGATTTCTGTTCGATGGTACCGACGATGAGTTAAAGGAAACCTTATACAATATGGGTGAAACACCCATCCCCAAATACATCAAACGCAAACCCGACGATGAAGACCGCGATCGCTATCAAACGGTTTATGCAAAAGTGGAAGGCGCCGTTGCCGCTCCAACCGCCGGTATGCACTTTACCCGCGAAATGCTCAAGCGTCTGGAAATTAAGGGCGTTAACATCGCCGAGTTGACCTTACACATTGGCTTAGGCACATTCCGTCAGATTGAGGTAGAAGATTTGTCCAAGCATAAAATGGATGCAGAGTACTTTAATCTGTCCAGAGAAACGTGTGATGTCATCAATACATCAATCGACAAAAAGAAGAATGTCATTTCAGTTGGTACTACGGTGATGCGTGCACTTGAAACTTCGGTTACCGCACAGGGTTATGTTAAACCTATGGAAGGCTGGACCAATCTCTTCATTCATCCACCACACGATTTCAGTATAGCCAATATGTTGCTTACAAATTTCCATTTGCCCAAAACAAGCCTTTACATTATGGCCTGTGCCTTTGGTGGATATGATTTAATGGTAGAAGCCTATAAAGTCGCCATCAAGGAAAAGTACCGCTTCGCGACCTATGGTGATGCCATGTTGATTCTCTAACTTACTTCAGATGACTGCATTCGATGTCATCATAGCGGCTGGAGGGCGCGGCAAGCGTATGAACAGCGAACTCCCCAAGCAGTTTATTGCGATAAACGGTAAACCCGTTATCGTACATACAATTGAAAAATTTATTACCGCAATACCAGAAGCTCATTTTATTGTTGCGATGCACCCTGATTGGCAGGCCCACTGGAAGGAGCTTAGAAAAGCCCTGCCTGCTGATGTGGTGATTCACCTGACCGATGGCGGCGCGGAGCGGTATCACTCCATAAAACAAGCGCTCACGATGGTTCAGGATGACAGTATCGTATGTATCCATGATGCGGCACGGCCTATGGTTAGTACCGAACTGATTAAACGTTGCATTGCGGACTGCGTGCAACACGGCACCGCCGTACCTGCAGTTCCGGTTACAGAAAGCATAAGGCAGGTAATTGGTGACCGGAGCGTAGCCGTAAACCGAAATGAATTTTTATTGATTCAAACCCCACAGTGCTTCCTATCGCACGTGATCAGGCAATCATACCGGCAACCTTTTCAGCATGTATTTACTGATGATGCTTCCGTGGCTGAGGCGGCAGGCTTTACGATACATATCACCAAAGGCGAGTACGGTAATATCAAGATTACCACTCCGGAGGATCTCGATCTGGTTCATTACCGAATGAACAAACACGCATAGTTGCATAAAACCATGATGTATTATTTTAGCAAAGTATCCAAATGAAGATCAGTGGTTTTACAATGGCAAAAAATGCGGATAAGCTGTATTATCCCATTAAAGAATCTATTGAATCCATATTACCAATCGTGGATGAATTTATAGTAGCCATCGGTGATAACGATGCCGATGATCAGTCGCTGGATCGCATTCGTTCCATCGCTTCAGATAAAATTAAAATCATACGCACCGTATGGGATATAACCCGTTATCCTAATGGAACAGAAAATGCTCATCAAACCGATCTGGCTAAGGAGGCCTGCACCGGAGACTGGTTGTTTTATCTGCAGGCCGATGAGGTCATACACGAAAAATATCTGGGCACTATTGAAAAACGTTGTCGCGAACTACTGGACCGCGAGGAGGTAGAAGGTTTACTTTTCCGCTACAAACATTTTTGGGGTGACTACAATCATATCTTGCTTGCACATGGCTGGTACCCGAATGAAATCCGAATCATCCGTAATCATAAAGACATCCATTCCTGGGAGTCGGCACAATCGTTCAGACGTATACCGCACTTTGACTATATCCATTACAGGCAACAAAAAAACACCTATAAACTTAAGGTAGCCCGTGTGGATGCCGAAGTATATCATTACGGCTGGGTAAGGCCTCCCGAACTGATGCAACGTAAGAAAAAATCGCTCGATACCATACATCACGGCGTGGCCAGCACCGAGGCCCGGTATAAAAATCAGCGCGACTATTTTGATTATGGTCCTATGAAACGGCTTCATCCGTTTACAGATACCCATCCACAGGTCATGAATGCGTGGATTCAAAAATTTAACTGGGCCGACCAACTGAACTATACAAGCACATCACTTCCAGACCGTGAATTATTCAAGCACGAAAAATTAAAGTACAGAGTAATAAGCTGGATCGAACGACACATACTATACGGCAACGAAATTGGTGGGTTTAAGAATTATCGCCTGCTTAAGGTTTGATGAACCGGTTCGTGAAAATTACAATCAGCGCAACTTAATATTCATCTTCATTAAAAAAGAAGTCATCGTGCGTGGGATAATCAGGCCAGATATCCTCAATGCCCTCATATACTTCGCCTTCGTCTTCAAGTTCCTGAAGGTTTTCGATAACTTCAATGGGTGCGCCGGAGCGAATGGCATAGTCTATTAACTCATCTTTTGTAGCCGGCCAGGGTGCATCTTCGAGATGTGATGCCAGTTCAAGTGTCCAATACATATTGCTTACAGCGTTTTTTAATTTTGCGCAAAAGTATCTTTATTCGTATGATATTAAAATTTATTTTGGAAACGAGTGTGTTCGTTGTTTATTATGTGAATAATTACACTAAATACGCGGTTTCCACGGAATTTCCTCGGCATCAAAATCGTGAGTTATCTGTCTGGAAAGCACAAATAGATAATCAGAAAGCCGATTCAGATATATCAGAATCAGCGAGTCCACCGGTTCTGATTCGTTGAGGTGCGTAACTAAACGTTCAGCACGACGACACACACAACGGGCAATGTGAGCAAATGAATTAGCATGATGACCGCCGGGCAGAACGAAGTATTTCATCTCCGGTAATGAGGCCGTCATTGCATCCATTTCGTGCTCAAGTAAACTGACATCGCTATCATTCAGATCGGGCAACTTCATTTTACCTTTTCCCGGTTCGGTAGCCAAATGTGAGCCAACGGTAAACAAACGGTCCTGCACTTCTTTGAGCACATCACGGTGATGGGGATGCGTGAGGTGATCCCTTACCACACCGATCCAGCTGTTGAGTTCATCAATAGTACCATAGGCTTCGATACGCTGATGGTGCTTGGGCACACGTGTTCCGCCAATGAGTTGCGTGGTACCGGTGTCTCCTTTTTTGGTATATATTCTGAACGTCATGTTGTATTACGTAACTATTGGATTTGGGCGTGATGTCCGTTTCGGGTAATTATCTCGTTCTTTAGATCGGAACTGATTTCACCATCTTTGAGTCTTACGATACGATGTGCATGTCGGGAAATGTCATCCTCGTGTGTAACGATAATTAGGGTGTTGCCGTTAGCATGAATTTGTTCAAAGAGCGTCATTATCTCAACGGATGTTTTACTGTCGAGGTTTCCGGTTGGCTCATCGGCCAGAATGATAGCCGGGTTATTGACCAGTGCGCGAGCAATGGCCACGCGTTGTTTCTGTCCGCCACTGAGTTCGTTGGGGCGGTGATGCATACGATCGGCCAAACCAACAGCATCCATCATTTCCTTGGCTCGTTTTGTGCGGTCGGCGTGATTGTATCCTGCATAAACCAAAGGCAGTGCGGCATTTTCTAAAGCAGTCATCCTGGGCATCAGATTGAAGGTTTGAAATACAAAACCAATCGACTTATTTCTAATTACGGCAAGTTCATTATCACTCAAACGACTCACATCACTTCCGTTTAAAAAGTAATTACCTTTTGACACCGTATCTAAACACCCAAGGATATTCATTAAGGTTGATTTACCGGAACCGGATGGCCCCATTAATGCTACATATTCATTTTGTGCAATCTGTAAATTAATACCTTTAAGTACGGGAACTTCAACTTTTCCCAAATAGTAGTTCTTATAAATATTTTCTAAACGGATTACATCAGATGTCATAACCGTTTATTTCTTGATGACTTTAGGTACTTTGATGTAATCACTGTCTCTTAGAGGAACATTACGCAGGGCCTGCTCCTTGCTCACGTGTTCCTCCGCAACATCATCACGTAAGATGTTTACTTCATCCGTTATATACACCAATGGTTCGATCTGATCAAGATTTACCTCGTTAAGTTTTTCTACAAATCCGAGTATCTGCTGAAGATCTTTTTTTATCTGTTCCTTCTCTTCACCCAAAAATTCAAGGCGGGCGAGATCAGAAATTTTATCCACTAACTGGTCATCAACTTTCATGATTTAGATTATGGTACGAAAATACACTTAAACAAACGTATTGGGATCTCTGAAAAAAAATACAAACACACGGCGTGCAACAAAAAAAAAGAGAGCAGCCTGTTATACGTCTTCCTCAGAGGCAAGCGCGGCACGGATATATTCCCGGTTCAGTCGGGCGATATTCATCACGGATATTTCCTTTGGACATTCCGCTTCACAGGCACCGGTGTTGGTACAATTTCCAAACCCTTCCTCATCCATCTTCTTTACCATAGCAACCACACGGCTTTCACGTTCAGGTTTGCCCTGTGGCAACATGGATAATTGCGAAACTTTAGCACTGACAAAAAGCATAGCAGATGAATTTTTACAAGCGGCCACACATGCACCGCATCCAATACAGGCCGCGGCGGCAAACGCTTCGTCGGCAATGTGCTTTGCAATGGGGAGGCTGTTGGCATCCTGAGCATTTCCGGTGTTTACCGAAACATAACCGCCCGAGGCTATGATACGATCGAAGGCAGAACGATTTACCACCAAATCTTTGATAACCGGAAAAGGCTCTGCGCGCCAAGGTTCTACAACAATAGTATCACCATCATTAAAGTGGCGCATATGCAACTGGCAGGTGGTCGTGCCCTGCATAGGGCCATGTGCACGTCCGTTGATATACATACTACACATACCGCAAATGCCTTCGCGACAATCGTGATCGAACGCAACAGGGTCTTTACCCTCGCGGATAAGCTGTTCATTCAACACATCGAACATTTCAAGAAACGACATATCCTCGCTCACACTGTTCAACGAATACGTTTCGAATTGGCCTTTTTCCTTACTGTTCTTCTGACGCCAAACTTTGAGTGTAATTTTCATGGCAATGATTTTTTTTGTAGTGAATTATTTGTAGTTACGCTGACTTGGTTTGATGACTTCGTAGTTTAATTCTTCCTTATGTAAGGCAGGCTCGTGATCAACGCCCTTGAACTCCCAAGCCGACACATACATGTATTTATTGTCGTGGCGCAACGCTTCACCATCTTCGGTCTGGTGCTCCTCGCGGAAATGACCACCACAGCTTTCTCCGCGTTGCAGGGCATCGATACACATCAACTCACCGAGTTCAATAAAGTCTGCTACACGGCCCGCTTTTTCCAACTCCGGGTTGTACTCAAAGGCAGAACCGGGCACACGAATGTTGGTATAAAACTCCTGGCGCAGGGTACGTATTTGTTGTATAGCTTCTTTAAGTCCTTCCTCGCTTCGTGCCATACCACATTTATCCCACATAATTTTTCCGAGCCGTTTATGAAAACTTTCCACGGTTTGTGTACCGTTTATGGCAAGGAAGGATTGCAGGCGTTTGGTTACTTCTTCTTCTGCCGCCGCAAAAGCCGGATGATCTGTAGAGATCGATTTAGTTCGAATTTCATCGGCAAGGTAAGCACCGATCGTGTATGGTATTACAAAATAACCATCGGCCAGACCTTGCATCAGGGCGGAGGCCCCGAGACGGTTAGCTCCGTGGTCGGAGAAGTTTGCTTCGCCAAGGGCATACAAGCCGGGTATCGTGGTCATAAGGTTGTAATCGACCCACAAGCCCCCCATCGTATAATGCACTGCCGGATAGATCCGCATAGGTGTCGAATAAGGGTCTTCGCCGGTAATTTTCTCGTACATCTCGAACAGATTACCATAGCGTTCTTTAATTACATTTTTGCCCAAACGGTTTATGGAATCGGCAAAGTCGAGATATACCGCCATTTTAGATTTACCTACACCGTAGCCGGCGTCGCAACGTTCCTTTGCCGCACGGGAGGCAACGTCGCGGGGCACCAGGTTACCGAATGCGGGATAGCGACGCTCCAGGTAATAATCACGCTCATCCTCAGGTATATCGGTGGGTTTGCGTTCGTCGTTTTGCTTCTTGGGCACCCAAATACGTCCATCGTTACGCAAAGACTCCGACATCAGCGTGAGTTTGGACTGATGATCTCCGGATACCGGGATACAGGTCGGGTGAATCTGGGTGAAGCAGGGATTTCCGAAATAAGCACCGCGCTTGTAAGCTTTCCACGATGCGGTTACGTTGCTTCCCATCGCATTGGTCGACAGATAAAAAACGTTTCCGTAACCACCGGTGCATAGCAATACGGCGTGGCCGAAATGACGTTCAATTTTTCCACTAACCAGATCACGAGCTATGATGCCACGACACTTGCCATCTATCATGACCACATCGAGCATCTCGTGCCTGGAAAACATTTGAATTTTGTTTAATCCCACCTGACGCATCATAGCAGAATAGGCCCCCAGCAAAAGTTGCTGGCCGGTTTGTCCTGCTGCATAGAACGTTCGCTGTACCTGTGTACCACCAAAAGAACGGTTACTCAACATGCCACCATACTCGCGGGCAAAGGGTACGCCCTGAGCCACGCACTGGTCGATGATGCTGGTGCTGACATCAGCCAAGCGGTATACATTGGCCTCACGGGCACGGTAATCGCCCCCTTTAATGGTATCGTAAAACAGACGGTAAACCGAATCACCATCATTCTGATAATTCTTCGCCGCATTAATGCCCCCCTGCGCCGCTATACTGTGTGCACGGCGGGCGCTATCCTGAAAGCAAAACACCTTTACCTTGTAGCCCATCTCGGCTAACGTTGCGGCGGCAGAGGAACCCGCCAAGCCACTACCAACAACAATTAATTCAAGGTTTCTTTTGTTCGCAGGATTTACCAATGGTATCGTGGAGCGATACTTAATCCATTTTTGATCGAGCGGTCCTTCCGGAATTTTTGCATCGAGAGACATAGTCGGTATGTGTTATTGATTAGGTTGTCTGAAAAAGTAAAAGAAAACGGGTATGATGGCAAAGCCTAAAGTGATGAAGAATGAAAACGCAATGCCGATACCTTGTATGACCGGCGTGTATTTACGATGCATGATACCCAGTGAGCGCCAGGCACTCTGAAAACCGTGCATCAGATGATAGCCCAGTGCGAATACTCCCAGCAAATAAATGATGTTGTAAATCGGATTTGCAAATACTTCAATCATAAGCATGTACATATCCGGAGTGCCGTTGCTGTCAGCAGGTAATTCCGTTAAGAAGCGGGATTCAATCCAGAAGTGACGCAGGTGAATGATCAGGAAGAAGAGCACCAAACTACCCAGAATACCCATGCTTCTGGAGTACCACGTGCTGTTTGCGTTTCCGGCATTTACAGCATACTTAACCGGGCGTGCTTTCTGATTAGACCTGGTGATGAAATAAGACTGAGCAATATGAATAATAAAACCGGCAAACAATACAATTTCTATAGCACGTATGAGTGGGTTAGATGACATAAAATGAGCGGCCTCATTGAACAATAGCCCATTGTCAGGAAGCAGACTCAACAAGTTAATGGAGAGATGCACCAGCAAAAAAGAACATAGAAATAAACCCGTAACTGACATCACTACTTTCTTACCTATGGAGGATGTCATCATGTGTGTAAACCAACTCATTGCATTTTATTTTAGAGGTGTGGCAAATATAATGGTATAAGGATTTTACATCCTGATTTGTTCAATGTTTAATTTAGTTTGAATGGCTGTAAGCCCGTAATCAGATACTTTCCTCCGATTTGAAGCTATCCCGATCCACAATTTCGATATAGGCCTTGCGTGAGGCGATAATACTGCGCTCTTGTACTTCAAGCACCAATACGTCTATGACTTTATTCAATAAAAATTTATGTGAATTAAACTCATATGTATCTACCTCAGATTTAGGCATAAAGGCGTCTATGTTGAATATTTTTAACAGGAGCCCTCCCTGATTGATATTGACAACGGTGGCTTTCAACGGCAATTTATTTTCTTGTGCCTTGATGATAAGGTCAAGATTCTTATTAAAAATAAAGTGCACATTAAGCGCTTCGTATACATTTTTTTTACGTTCAGATAAAGTGGCATCAAAAAACACCTCATCGCCCGTGCGCGGAAATTTATAGCCTTCGGCTAACTTTGAATAATGCAGGTATACCGAACCAAGCTCCTCGCACTCAATTGCTCCAAATCCTTTTTCTTTCAGAAAGAAAATCACGTTGCCCTTATATATTTTGTCCTTCGTCATAAATGTGGGTTTATAATCGGGTAGTATTGGAATATTTTTTTAGTGGCTTTTTATTATAGTATCATTATGTTTGAAATATGATTAACCTACATTGGGTTTCAACATACCGACAAGACATCATGAATTCTATGAATGCTGTAAACTTACCGATAAGGCTAATGTATTTATCGTTGATATTGTCGGCGTTATTCACACTTCCATGTGAAGCACAAAACATATTAGGCACTATAAAAGATAATATTTCCGGTGAGCCTTTGATTGGGGCAACTATACAAATAAAGGGAACCAACACCGGCAGTGTATCCGACATCGACGGAAATTTCAGTATCGACTACAAGGGTTCGTTTCCGGTAACCCTGATTATTCGCTATATGGGTTATGATTCATTGTTACGTGAATATGCTCAGGTCAATGTCGGTAAACGGGTATCCTACAATTTAAGCCGTAGCGGAGGCATCGTACTCAAAAACATTACCATAACCGACTCCCGATTAACAGAGAAACAACGCGAATCGCCCTTAACTGTTGAGGCAATGGACTACCTTGCCATTAAGCAAACACCGGCTTTTAACTTTTATGAAGGGCTTGGGCAACTTAAGGGCGTTGATCTTACTTCGGCATCTCTGGGGTTTAAGGTAATTAACACCCGAGGGTTTAACAGCACCTCTCCGGTGCGGTCACTGCAACTGATTGACGGTGTTGACAACCAGGCTCCCGGTTTAAATTTTTCTCTGGGTAATTTTTTAGGTGCATCGGAACTCGATGTGGTTAAAGTTGATTTGATTGTTGGTGCAAGTTCAGCCTTCTACGGACCTAATGCCTTCAATGGTGTCATCAGCATGACGACCAAAGATCCCTTTTTAACACCCGGCCTCATGGTGATGATCAAAGGCGGTGAACGCTCCTTGTTTGAAACAGGTATCCGATACGCTCAGGTTTTTAAAAATAAAAAAACGCAACGCGATGTATTTGCCTATAAACTCAATGCATACTATCTGCGCGCCTACGACTGGGAAGCAACAAATGCAGACGCAACGGAGGAATCGCCTGACGGGCCGGATAATCCCGGAGGTTATGATGCCGTAAACAAATATGGCGATGAGTTTAATTCGGTAATGGACTACAGCCAAACGACAAACATCTGGAAGTTTCCCGGACTCAATCGATTCTATCGTCAAGGATACTGGGAGCGTGATTTGGTAGACTATAACACACGCAACGGTAAAGCATCAGCTTCCTTTCATTATAAACTGAATGACAGCACCCAACTCATTGGCACATCGAGTTTTGGTACGGGAACCACGGTTTATCAGGGCGATAACCGTTACAGCCTCAGAGGGGTATTATTCTTTCAGAACAAAATTGAACTTAAACAGCAAAATAAATACTTCATACGCGCCTATGCTACTCATGAAGATGCCGGCAAATCGTATGACGCTTATTTTACAGCACTGTTACTTAACCGCTATGCCAAGAGCGATGCCAACTGGGCAACCGATTATTTCAATTACTGGCAAACCAATATTGTGAATCGTGTTAAACAACTACCGGGTTATCCGCAATTTGTTTTTCCGGTTACGCAATCGTATACCGACTCGATACTTATGGTTGTAAATAACAATCCCGATTCCATGCAATACTGGCATGACCTGGCCCGCGGTGTTGCAGACAATGGCAGTGTAAGCAGTTTTGAGTCGCCTTATTTTGTGCCGGGCACTGCATCATTCGACTCAGTATTTAATTTAATCACATCAAGACTTACGTTTGCCGAAGGTGGGACACGATTTTATGATAAATCAGCATTGTACCATATACAGGGAGAGTACAAATTCACACCAGAGTGGATGAATATTACAGTTGGCGGTAATTACCGACTGTACACGCCTAATTCAAGAGGCACTATTTTTTCAGATACCGGCAACGTGCGAATTACAAACTACGAGTATGGTGTGTATGCCGGTGCTGATAAAAAATTTGCTGATGAAAAATTGCGTATGAATGTTACTACACGCATAGATAAAAATCAAAATTTCAACTTTCTGATATCTCCCGCGGCGAGTTTGATTTATGCCACGGATAAGAATAACCTGCGTATATCCTTTTCATCGGCAATTAGAAATCCCACCCTGGCCGATCAGTATTTGTACTACAATGTAGGACGTGCTATATTATTGGGTAATCTCAACGGCCTGGACTCCGTGGTTACCATACCCTCACTGATTAACTTCATCAATACACAAAAGAGCGATACGCTGGACTATTTTAATATCGACCCCATACAGCCGGAACGCGTTCGTACCATAGAAATGGGTTACCGCACCACCCTGTTTAATCACCTGTTTCTGGATATGAATGTGTATTACAGTTACTACCGCAACTTCATCGGATATAAACTTGCGGCCGATATCGATTACAATGCTCAGTTTAACAATATCAGCTCGGTTCAGGTATATCGTGTGGCGGCAAATGCCGATGGCGTAGTCACCACGCAGGGCTTTAGCATAGGAGGTAATTATTATTTTAAAAATTTCTATTCTCTGAACGGGAATTACTCCTACAATAAATTAAACAAGCGCGAAGATCAAGACCCAATCATTCCGGCATTCAATACACCAACACATAAATTCAATATTGGTATTAGTGGTCGCGATATCGAAGGTAAAATTGGTGTGCTGAATCAGCTATGGAAAAAACTGCCCTCCATCAAGATACAACACCTTGGATTTAGCATTAATTATAAATGGATACAGGGATTTCGTTTTGAAGGTTCCCCGCAATTCACCGGGTTTGTTCCAACCTATGATTTGCTAGACATGCAGGTCAGCAAAGAGTTTGTCAAATTACATACAACACTCAAAATCGGCGCATCTAATGTTTTCGGCATCGTACCATTGTTCAATACGGAGTTAAGTCCTGCCGAACGGATACGCCTTGCGTTCAATAACCGCGTGCTTCAGGTATTTGGTGGGCCTTACATCGGACGGATGGCCTATGTTAGTTTGCTTTACGATTTCGGTGATTTATAATTTTGAGCTGAACCCGAAAACCACTTTTGTGATTAAACCCAGTTTTTCAGCGAGCCGAAACGCTCGTGTGCCTCACGCAGCAACATATCACGGTGGTTGGGATGGGCTATCTCCACAAGTGCCCGTGCCCTTTGTTTTAAATCTTTGCCGAATAAACAAGCCGTACCATATTCCGTAACCACATAATGCACGTGTGCTCTCGTTGTAACAACTCCGGCCCCGGTCCTTAACACCGGCACAATACGGCTAATACCCCCTGATGTTGTTGAGGGCATAGCTATGATGGCTTTACCACGTTCCGAAAGTGCGGCACCGCGTATAAAATCCATCTGACCGCCAACACCCGAATACATTTTTGTGCCTATACTGTCTGCGCAAACTTGTCCGGTTATATCAATTTCAATGGCACTGTTGATTGCGGTGACCTTAGGATTTTGCCTGATAATACCGGTATCGTTCACATAGGAACAATCCAACATCGCCACGATAGGATTATCATTCACAAATTCATACAACTTTCGTGTGCCCTTGATAAAGGTGGATACAATTTTCTCCCGATACTTTTTCTTTCTTCTGCCATTGATCACCCCTTTTTCAACCAGTGGTAAAATACCATCAGAAAACAGTTCGGTATGAACTCCTAAATCTTTATGATGAATGAGTTCGGCCAGAACAGCATCCGGTATTTCTCCGATACCTATCTGCAAGGTGGCACCATCATCTACCAGTTCGGCAACCCGGGAACCAATCGTTTGTGTGTTCTCATCAGGAGCATTAGCGCTGATTTCCGGCAAAGGCAGATGCCCTTCTACAAAGGCATGTATGTTGCTGATATGTACCTGCGAGTCGCCGTGCGTTCGGGGCATGTATTTATTTACCTGTGCAATCACCAATGAGGATGATTCCATAGCCGCCTTGGTTGTGTCTACTGAAACTCCAAGGGAACAATAGCCGTGATGATCCGGTTCACTGACCGTAATAAGCGCTACATCTGATTTGATGACACCTCTGCGGAATAAAAGCGGCACCTCGGAGAGAAATACGGGAATATAACTGGCACGACCTGCCTGAACGGCCTCTCTGCAGTTGGCCCCGATAAAAAAACAATGCGTATGAAACTGCGACTCGTATTCCGCATGAGTATAAGGCGCCTCGCCCTCGGTATGCAATTGATAAATATTGCAAGGTGAAAGCCGATTGGCTTGTTCGGTAAGTTCACGAATTAATACCTGAGGCGCCGCAACCGCCGTATGAATAAATACCGATGAACCCGGTTGAATCAGGTTTATGGCAGTAGATGCTTGCACATACATAGTAGAATTGGATTGTGATAAATGTAAGCTTATTGGAACTAAAACAAGAGAGTAATCAAACCTCAGCGTTTATTTTTCCCATACACGATCGGCACCATCGAAGTGTGGGCTTTGGATACTCAGCACCTTGAGTACACCTTGTTTAACCAATACACTATGGTAGGTGTTTCTGGGAATGAACACATAATCACCGGGTGAAATAATTAATACCTCTTTACCCAGTGTCATTTCGGCAGTACCTTCCAGGACGAAGATACTTTCGCTGTGCTGTTCGTGTTTGTGTGATCTGACTTCTTTTTTTACCCAGATGATAAAGCTTGTAGACAATGAATCACCGGCGATCCGTTTCACCTCAGTATGCTCAAATGACTCATCGGAGTGAAGCGTATCAGTATCGATGTGCTGTGCCTTAAGCGAAGAGGTCAGCAGGAGGAACACAATGATCAAGTAAATGGTATGCATACTACTTGCACAAATCCCTGAATGCATTTCCGGCATGCTCCATACCCAGAGCGGCCGCTTTCTGAAGACTCTCGCAGGCCTTTTCCTTATTACCCATGTTGTAATTGATTATACCCAGATTATACCAGCCATCTTTCAATGACGGATTGCACTGTACGGCTTTTTCATAAGAGGCAACGGCATCAGCAAAACGGGATGCGCTGTAATACACTGAACCCAGGTTACTCCAGGCTATTGCATAATTTGCATCGATAGTTACGGCACGATTTAAATTATAAATGGCGGAATCGTTCATTCCAAGTCGCCAGTATGCCAGTCCTTTGTTGCTCCAGGCCTGTGTATCTTTATTGTTAAGTCGTAGTGCATTATTGAAATCGTTCAGTGCTTTATTCAGCACTAACACCGCACTATCTTTTTTAACAGGATTCTTCTTAGCTTCTTCAAGCAGGTTTTGCCCCATCGTATTAAATAAAACACCGCGATTATTATATGCCAGTACTATGGTTTGTGATTTATCAATAACATCGCTCCAAAGCGTCATACCATCCTTCCATATTTTGCATCGGTTTACTGTAGCGAATGAATAAGCCGCAGTCGAAAAAAGGATAATGCCATAAGCCAGGTATCTGGTAGATGTTTTTTTATAAAGCAGATAGATCCCGTTAGCGAATATGAAAAATATTCCCATTGATGGAATATAGCTGTAACGATCAGCCATAACCGCACCGCCAACAGGTAACAACTGGAGCACAAGAAAAACCGTAATCGAGAAAAAAGCCATACCAAAGAAGACATACCGATTTTTTCTCAGGCTATACCATGATGCGGCAACAACAATTAATACCAAAAGGATAAAAACAAAATATACCGGTGGCAATGCATCATTCTCATAGAGCGGATAGGCATAATATGCCGAAAGATTCACCGGAAAAATCAGTTTCCACAGATAGGTGACATAGCCATACGAAGCCAGAGCTACTCGTTCGTGTGGTTTGAAAATGGTGTAATCGCCAACGGCATCCATACTTTGCTGAGCCTTAATGGCAATAATGCCGAACACTGCTGAAAGTGCCAGAAAGGGAATTTTTTCAAGGATGTATTTCCTGTTGAATTTACCATCCAAATAAAAGTCAATAGCAAAAAGCACTACCGATAATGATGCCGCCATAGCTTTTGACAATAGTGAACCTAAAAACAAGATCATCGCTAAAGCATACAATCCTTTACGCCTGCGGTCTTTAGCATAATGTACATAGGCTATCAATGAGGCAAAGAAGAAAAATGCATACAGTAAATCTTTAAGTTCCGATATCCAGGCCACACTCTCTACGTGCATCGTGTGAACACCAAATAATAGTGCAGTTACACATGCAATTTCAAAACAGCTACTCAGCAAAAAAACCAGGTAAAATACCAGGAGGGTATTGAATATGTGGATAATTAGATTTATCAGATGATAGGCAAAAGGGTCGAGTTTAACTTTATTATAAATCAGTTTATACACGACCATCGTTATAGGGTGATAATTACCCATGTGATAGCCGTCAGGTATCTTGAACATATCAGCCGTTGACTGTAAAAAAAGTTTGGGATTCTCCGTTACATAACGGTCGTCGTCCAGATTAACAAAGTCATTTTTTAGTGCCCCACTGTAAACAAAAAAAGTCAGGCCGGCTATGATGAGCATTGTAAGCAGGTTCTTTGAATTAAAGAGCCTGATATGCTGTAGTTGATTATCCTTACTACCCTTAGCCGGTTGTTTCCTCGATGGCTCTTTCTTTTGATGGTTTGCCTTGTTGCTCATAGTATGTATTAGAAGTCATAGAATCGGGTTGGAAAATTCCATCTGATATTGAACATCATTAGGTTGGTATTTGTGACTTCTGCCGTTTTACCATTTTCAGATCGTCTGACAACCATATTGAAATCGGCAAAGAGATTATGACGCATCTGATAGGATATAGTAAAAAATAATGAGGTCACATTAATAGGTACACCCTGCCCTATTTTATTACCGAAAGAAGCAACAATAGTTTGCTCAGCAGATGGCATTCGGATATTTCCGCCCCATAACTTGCCCGGTTCATCAGCACCAAAGAGATAGTTGATGGCTCTCAGTTGCACAAATAGATTTTTAATCGGCTGATAACGGACTACGCCAACAAATTCTCTGAAATTAGCCCCCAGTGGATGTGCAAAGGGCAGGTTGTAATTAGTATAGTCGGTAATCGAGTCGTGGTGTGTATACGTATAGGGCCTGACCATATTGGCCTCAATCTGCAAATCAAGATTTTTAATAAAGAATGCATCAATATATTTCAGCCCGGTTTGTATGCCCCATTTATTTCCCCACCAACCATTATTTTCTCTGGCATTGGCAATACTTAAATCATCAATAAGAAATTGACCGTACCATTGTAAATGCTTAAGTGCATTCACCTTGTAATCAATACCCATTAAGCTGTTATCGGGAGAGCCCAATTGCTGTTCAGCGGCTCTGAAGAAGATAATTGGATTTAAATACTGCAATTCATATCCACTGGTTCTTGAAAAGATAACCCCTTCGAACAAACCAATATTGAGCCACTTGGAAATGTTTGTACTTAGGTGATGCATCGATGCAAAACGCTTTGGAAGTAAGTCGTCGCCCTTGTTGAATTCATAATTTTCGATACCCTGTATGAACAGATTGGTGTAATTGATGCGCCACACCTTGGTCTGAATTTTTAAGAACAAATAATCATTAGAGAAATCAGATAAAAACAAACTGCGATAGCCATTACCGATGAAATTACGGTCAACACCAAAGGTGAGGGTGATAGGTTTTAGCGCTTTGAAATTGATATTTCCTCTGCCATTGAAGTAATCATAACCTGTTTCCTTGAATGCTTTATAATAGCCTGCATTAGGGATTCCGCTTCGCGGATCGATATAGTTTCGAACATAATCGGCCGGGCGCATCTGGTTTTCACCGGCATAAAAGTAAAAGCCCAGTTTACGACTTATTGTGCCCCGAACCTCCACCCCGCGGATGTTTTGAAATTTAGTTCCGCTCTCAGAATCTCGCTCATTGCCATAACCAAAGTTGATTACCGGATCAACACGAACTGAAAAATCGTCACTGTTATTACTATATAGATTAGCCTTATTGCGATATAAGATTCCAAGTAAGGGTTTCTTACTGTTGTATAAATCAGACTTAGAAGAGAAATCATTATTATCCGTATGAAGCCAGTTAAAGTTGGCGCCATCTATTTTAGTCCAGATAGTTTTACCGGAAGCAGTATCCATCCCCGTCATACTGTTGACGATATCTTCCCGCAAATAGGGTTTGGATGAGGTGTGTATGTTGGTCAGGAAGCGGCCTGATTTAATTTCAGCACGATCCATAAAATCATAAGTCAATCCGCCTAGTGGCGCATAATTAGATTGAGCACATACATATGAAGCAGATAAGACAGTTATTAAAAAAAGGAGTAATTTTTTATTCATGAGTCTTTGGTTGAACTGTAAATTTAGATGTTATTGATGTTTGAGGAAAATCGGTTTTCTCTTTTATGTTCGCGTATTGCATAATAAAGGATGAACAGATAGCACGGTATCAGAATCAAATATGCCCGATGATTACCAATGGCTGGCATATCGGCAAGTTTACCATAAACAAGTGGAAGCAGAGCACCTCCGGCAATAGACATAATCAGTATCGCCGATCCCGTATTGGTATGCCGTCCAAGACCTTTAATGGCAAGCGGCCATATCGCAGGCCACATCAGCGCATTAGCCAAACCCAGCAGGGCAATGCAACAAACAGCGGCATAACCCGATGTAGCGACTGCAATCAGAGAGAGTATGATGCCCAGCACGGCAGAATACAACAAGGCCCGATCCTGTTTTAAATAACGGGGTATAAGCAACACACCGATCAGATAACCAACCACCATAGCCGACAAGGTTAGCGAAGTAAAATTTTTAGCCTCAGATAATGGAATACCCTGTGCATGGCCAAACCCACCTATGGTGTCGCCGGCTATCACCTCCGCTCCTACGTATAGAAAAAGGGCGATGGC